>WNFT01000932.1_pt1 | contig 43408 bp, 38 predicted proteins | sample 5400191 | NCBI WGS metagenome assembly WNFT01 (sample SAMN13153359, study PRJNA577476) | soil metagenome | isolation source: 80 cm saprolite under Madrone tree | place: USA:California | collected 2016-06-14 | reverse complement strand
ATTCTCAGCCGCGTAGCTGTAAAGGATCGCGTTGCCCTTGTCGTCGTAGCTTTCGCTAATCAGCCAGGTGAAGACGCGTTGGGGATCGCCGGGATCGGCGATGCGACTCTCCAATGTCTTACCGTATATCGTCGTGATGTTGTCGCGATTGATGGAGCGCCAGTGGCTATCGCCGGTCGCCTTCCTGGTCCAGCGCTCGATGCGCGCGAACAGCCCTTCGATGCGGGGTCGGTAGTGGTGGATAGTGTAACCTGGCGCACTGGTGTCATCCCGAAAGCGACGACCGTCCGGCTGAAGAACGGGCACCAGGTCTTCAGCGCCAGACAGAATAAAGACGTCTGACTCCCCGGAATCCGCGTATTGTGGTAATCCTTTGTCTGTCTTACGGGTAATTACCGGCAGCGAAAGACTCCAGCCAAATCCAAACGGACCATTGCCCGCGCCTGAGTCGTCAGCCAGCGAAAGTTGCGGGCCAAAGCCGGAGCGCGCGGGACTGATCGCCAGAGGTACAGTCATCGATCCGGTACCTGTCACCGGGTTAGCGGCGAACTTCTCACCAATTCCGCGTATGGCGCCGCCACCCTTAGGAAGCGAGATCGAGGGAAGGCGATCACCACCGGCACTGCTTACACCCGGACCCGTTTCGACCAGCTGGCGCTTTGAAGGAGCGTCTTCCGATGATGAAGAATTCTCGTGGTTGCGCTTTTCGACCACCGCCGTTTACAGCGAAGAGGAGTGCACCGAAATTGCGTCGGGTTGCAATTAACTCATTTGGGAAAGCGTCAGAAAAATTTGTTGGGTAGAGGAATAATCGTCTGAGACTTAACTAAAGATTGTTTCGACTCATGCCGAGCGAAGCTACGAGAAAGAATCTCGTATCGGGAAGAAACGGAGTAAGGACCATCGTTAACGGAGAGAATGATATTGTCGTTGCCGCTGGATTGCTATCGATCGTCGAGCGACTTCCAGCCACATCGCTGTCCGCTGCAACTTGTCTTACCCCTTCGAGAAAAACCCAAACCTCAGATTAGATGTATCTACCTATTTACTTCGCAACTTCTCTGGTTAAAACGCGCATAGCTTATCCGTGTGGGATTTACGTGTCAACGAGTTTAGGAGATTTTATTGTTTTTTTCTTCTCTATTGTATTTCACCAGGCACCCTGTGGAGCCGTGCACGAGAAAAGAGCGATTCTCCTCAGTAATGACGTTCGCAGTTGGGTAGATTCATTTGAGACCCCGACTTGGAATGTCAATATCTTCAAGTTTCCCCGAGGGTTGAAGACCTCGCCAATCAATAAGAGTTGAATCTGCTCGTGTGTTACGAGTCTCCCTACAGGTTACAGCGGTAGGCAGTCCTTAATCGAGCCTAGCGACGGGAACGTTTGCTAAGTCCAATAGGTGCGGTCGAGGGAACGATAGCCGACTGCTTCGGCAACATATGGGGAGCGGATGTCTTCCGAGCCTTCGAGGTCTGCGATGGTGCGCGAGACTTTTAAAATGCGATCGTACGCGCGAGCTGACAAACCGAGACGCGTCATTGCGCGTTCGAGCATCGTTTCGCTTTCCGGATCAATCTTGCAGTAGTGGCGGATCATGCGCGGTGACATCCCGGCGTTCGAGTAAATCTTTTCAACGGCGAAACGTTGCTGTTGCGCTTCGCGCGCCCGAATCACGCGCTCTCGAATGCTGGCCGAGCTTTCCGTATCCGGCGGAGTCTCGCCTGTCAGTTCCTTGAATTTCACCGCGGGCACATCGATGTGAATATCAATCCGATCGAGTAGTGGTCCGGAAATCCGTCCGACGTAACGTTGAATCTGCAAAGGCGAGCAACGACACTCACGGGTTGGGTCACTCCAAAATCCGCAAGGGCAAGGATTCATAGCTGCGGCAAGCATGAAAGAAGCTGGGAACGTGAGCGACATTGCCGCGCGACTGATGGTGACCTTCTGATCTTCGAGCGGCTGGCGCAAAACCTCCAGAACGCTGCGATCGAATTCGGGAAGTTCGTCGAGAAACAGCACGCCTTGATGAGCCAGCGAAACCTCACCCGGACGCGGGACAGCGCCACCGCCAATCAACCCGGCATCGCTGATAGTATGATGCGGAGAACGGAAAGGCCGTTCAGTAACAAGGCCGGCTCGCCCAGTCAGCCCGGCGACGGAATGAATCTTGGTCAATTCGAGCGCGGCCTCGAATNNNNCCGCCAGCCGTAGCCACTTCCAGAGCGCGCTTGGCTGCCTGCTGGCCGCGTACTTCGCGAAAATCGACGTTATAACGCTCGTCGCGAATCAGAATATGAGATGGGTCGACTCGAATCGGTTCCGGCGGGGTTTCAGAACGAATCGCCGCGATCATCTCGACAGCACTTCTCAAGTCAGTGACTGCATACACGTTCACGCCCGAGACAACCGCTGCCTCCTTCGCATTTTCATCCGGTAACAGCAGGTGTTTGGTTTGGGATTGCCGCGCGCGCAAGGCGATTGGCAGCGCGCCACGAATCGGCCGCACGCGTCCATCGAGCGACAACTCGCCAACTGCCAAAATGTCGGTGAGGTGTTCGGCATTTCCCAGATCGCCGTTGGCTCCCAGAATCCCAAGGGCGATTGGCAGATCGAAGCTCGCGCCTTCCTTGCGAACGTCGGCTGGAGCCAGGTTGATCGTCGTCTTGTGAAAGGGAAAGAAAAACGCGCTGTTATTGATCGCCGCACGGATCCGCTCGCGCGACTCGCGAACTGCCAGGTCGGGAAGACCGACGATGATTACCGCAGGTGTCTGATCGGTTTCACCGCGCGCCGGAGTAAGATCGACTTCGATATCGACCAAATCGGCATCGACGCCATAGACGGCAGCGCTTTGAGTGCGGAAGAGCATGGGAGTCAAGGTAGCACAGACTTTTTGTCTGCGACTCGCAACGATCCTGAAAATTGAAAAAGAACACAGACTGAAGTCTATGCTACTAGAAGAACAAAGCGCGCCTCTCGATAAAAAGAAAGCGCGCTCGCCATTTTACAGCGCCCGAACTCAAGCGAACGCTTCGATTGGTTTGAGTTACCGCCGGCGACTCTTGCTGGCCTGTGCGTTACCTGCACCGGCGCTGGGCAATTTGATTTCCTGACCAGGCTGCAATTCTACGTTTGGTGCGATGCCGTTTAGTCGCGCCAGCTCGTCCGGAGACAATTTGTGCGCCGCAGCGATCTTCGCGATTGTGTCACCCTTGCGCGCTCGCACAGTGGTTAGGCCCGAATTCGCGTTTGCGTCGGCGGTGTTCGGAGTCGCTCGTCGCCAGTTCGTCAAGCGAACGTTGTTGTTCGGCACTACGAGCTTGTTTGTCGACTTGAGATCTACACCCGGGTTCATCGTTTGTAACATTGCGACGCTGACGCCGGTGCGGTTGGCCACCGATTGCAAATCTTCGCCGGGGACAATCGAAATCACCCGAGCTGAGTCGCGCCGATCACTTGGAACGCGCTTCAGCAGGGCGGCAACCTGTTTTCCTTTGCCCGGAGGCACGCGCATCGTATAAGACTCGCCGCGCGGCGTCGTATCTCGCTTCAATTCTGGATTCAAGCTCTGAATGTAATCGGCATTCGTATCAGTTGCGTCCGCGATTAGCCGCAGACTAGTCGCCGAAGGAACGGCAACAGATTCGAAGCTGAGTGGTGGCTCGGGGCGAATGCCGCGGAACCCATATTTCTCTGGATTTTTCGCGATCAGGATTACCGCCAAAATGTTCGGAACGTAGTTTTGGGTCTGTTGAGAGATATATGGATAGATCTTCCAGTAATTCGCCGCGCCCGCGCGCGAGATGGCGCGATCGACATTCAGCGCTCCCGTGTTGTAAGCGGCCATTGCCAGCAACCAATCACCGTTGTAACGCTTAGCCAGATCCTTCAAATATTGCGCGGACGCGTAGGTTGGTTTCTCAATGCCATTCCGTTCGTCGACCCAGGCCGTTTGTCGCATTCCATACTGCGCTCCCGTGCTGCGTACGAACTGCCAAAGTCCGGAAGCGGCTGCATAAGAGAAAGCCCTTGGTTGCCATGCGCTTTCAACCTGGCCCAGCCAAGTCAAGTCCTCAGGCACGCCCATTCTGCGAAAAGCCTCGCGCGCGATCTTCATGTAGCGGCCCGAACGACGCAAACCTGACTCCATGGTCGAGCGACCACGTCCCTGATAGTAGTTGATGAACTGCTGAATTAGCGGATTGGCCGTGAAGTTGAAATCGAGGGCATTCTTAGCTTCCTCCAGTTTCGCTAGCTGCGAATCGGAAACTTTCTTCTCGTCTTCCGTGAGAACCAGTTTGCTCAACGGATCCAAAGGTGAGGGTTCAAAGCCCTGCTGGCGAAAGCCGATCTGTTTGGGCGCCTGCGCTTTTGCCACCTCAACGGTCTCGGTTTTCGGATTCGCTGGTGCCTGCGCCACTACAGGGATCGCATTCTGTTGGGGCGCGACCTGTTGAACCAGCGGGACCTCTTCGTGGTAAATCTTTTCCACGAGTTCGAGATAATAGGTCTGAAGCCGTTGATTGGCACGCACGTCCAGACCGGACATCAGAATCTCATCAACGGCTTTGTCGAACTCGTCGCGCGCCTGCTCCCGTTTGTCATCTTCGAGGTTCAGCTTGCCCTTACGAAAATGATCGTTAGCACGCTCGATCACCTGATCGACGCGCCCGCCCGTCTTCTGGACTTCAGTTGGAATCTCCCGAGCAGAAGAGCCGCCGGGAATCTGAGCTTGAATAATTGCTGGAAAGAAAAGCGCTGCGGCTATTAGTGCAGCTAAACTAAGGGGGCTACGGGTCATCAATCGTTGTTCTCCTCTGGTAAAGGCTTGGGCGAATCCACGACTGCGACTTCCCTGAGTCGCGCCGGCGGCATTCACTACTTAAACAGTGCGGAACGGGGAAAAGTTCCCAATTTCCTGGACAAAACCAGGCAGCGCGAGGCTATCACACACGCCTGGGGGTGTCAAACCAGAGTCACGGCCCATATTGAGCCCTGAGCCAGAACCTCCCAAAGCCTCAAATAACTTCGGAAACCCACGGCCTAAAGGTTCGTCAAAAGTACGACGGCGATTATCGGTGGCATCAAAATCAAGAGCAGCAAAACGAGCCAGAGTAGCACTCGCTTTAGGCCAGAACTCTTTCCTTCCCTCACGGCCACAGTTAATGATTTCGGCTGGCCGCCGCCTGAGGCAAGCGAGCGGGACGCGGTTCAGGTGTCAGTACTGGCGTCACCTTATCTTTCAAGGCCTCACGGACAACCTGCCTCATGTTATCCACAAAGACAAACCGAATGTCTTTAAGCGGCTCCTTCGGCACTTCCTCGAGGTCCCGCCGATTTCGAGCGGGCAGAATGATCTTGGTCACTCGCGCCCGCCGTGCGGCAAGGACCTTCTCCTTGATGCCCCCAACAGGCAGCACGTTGCCGCGCAGGGTTATCTCGCCAGTCATCGCGACGTCTTTGCGCACGGGCCTTTGCGACAGCGTCGAAATCAAGGCGCTGGCCAACGTAATGCCTGCCGACGGGCCGTCCTTAGGGATCGCACCCTCGGGAATGTGAATGTGCAGGTCGTAGTTGCTGAAATCATCGGGATCAATCTGAAGCTCTTTGGCGCGCGACTTCGCATAGGAAAAAGCCGCCTGCGCAGACTCCCGCATCACCTCGCCTAGTTGTCCAGTGAGGACCAGGGCGCCTTTTCCTTTCATGCGCAGAGCCTCAACAAAAAGCACATCGCCCCCAACGGCTGTCCAGGCCAATCCGGTAGCCACGCCGATTTGATCTTTCTTCAGGACTTCCTCGGGAATTATCTTTGGCGCTCCCAGGAACTCGTGCAGATTCTTTATTGAAACGCGAACCGGACCCTTCTGGCCTTCGCCAATCCGGCGCGCGACCTTGCGGCAGATCGAGCCGATTTCGCGCTCTAATTGTCGCAGGCCGGCCTCTTGTGTGTAGCGCTGTATGATCGCCGCCAGCGCTGTCCGCGAAATATTCAAATCGCGCGCGCTGATGCCGTTCTCTTCCATCTGCTTTGGCAGCAGGTGACGGCGCGCAATTTCCAGCTTCTCTTCCTCGGTGTAGCCGGCCAAACGAATCACTTCCATGCGATCGCGCAATGCGGACTGGACGGTATCAAGAACGTTCGCGGTCGTCATGAAGATGACGTTAGAAAGGTCAAACGTTACATTAAGGTAGTTATCGCGGAAACTGTTGTTCTGTTCCGGGTCCAGGACTTCGAGCAGTGCCGAAGATGGATCGCCGCGAAAATCCGCTCCCACCTTATCGATCTCATCAAGCATGATCAGCGGATTATTTGTGCCCGCCTGCTGGATCGCTTGAATTACGCGACCGGGCATCGCGCCGACATAAGTACGTCGATGGCCGCGAATCTCTGCCTCGTCATGAACGCCGCCAAGACTCAGCCGCATAAACTTACGGCCCAAGGCGCGCGCTACCGAACGGCCCAGACTGGTTTTGCCCACGCCCGGCGGACCAACCAGACAAAGAATCGGCCCTTTAGGCTTTTCCTTTAATTTGCGCACAGCCAGGGCTTCAATGATGCGCTCTTTCACTTTTTCCAGACCGTAGTGATCCTCATTCAAAATCCGCTCGGCCTTGTGCAGATCGAGATTGTCGTTCGAAGATTTTGACCAAGGTAGATCGGAAATTATTTCGAGCCAATTGCGCAGAGTAGCCGTCTCGGCAGCATCAGGATGCATCCGTTCGAGCTTTTTAAGTTGCCGTAGCGCTTCATCTTCCGCGGGCTTTGGCATCTTCGACGCTTCAATCTTCTCGCGGAATTGCTGAATTTCTTCGACTAGTTCATTGCCCTCGCCCAACTCTGTTTGAATGGCCTTCATTTGCTGCCGCAAATAAAACTCGCGCTGAGACCGATCGATGTCCGCGCGCGCCTGGGTATTGATTTCCTGCTGAACGGTAAGCACTTCGATTTCTTTATTTAACAGTTCGTTGACACGTCGCAGCCGTGCCGTCGTGTCCGCGATCTCCAGAACAGATTGTGCATCCTCGACTTTCAATTCCAGGTTTGACGCGGAAAGATCGGACAAGCGCCCCGCGTCATCTAAGTTCGCAATGATCGCCATCACTTCCGGAGAAATGCTCTTGCCGAGATTTGCGGCCTTTTCCATCGAGGCTCGCACGTTGCGCATGAGCGCTTCCACTTCCAGAGAACGTTCGGGCGCCATGATTTCCTGCATCGGTTGCACTCGCGCATGCAAATACTCACCGGAAACATCGACTGTTTCGACCTGTGCGCGAGATATTCCCTGCACCAGAATGCGAATGCGGCCATCGGGAAGCTTTAGCATTCGCATAATCACGGCGACGGTGCCGACTTTGTAAAGATCGTCCTGCTGAGGTTCTTCCTTATCGAGATCTTTCTGGCACGCCAACAGGATCATCCGGTGCTCGCCCAGCGCTTCGTCCACGGCGCGGATTGATCGCTCGCGCGAGACAAACAGCGGCACAATCATGAATGGATAGATCACAATGTCGCGCAGTGGTAACAGCGGCAGTTCATCGGGAATTTGCAACTGCTGCTCAGCTTCCGCCGGCCCGAGGGCTTCCGTGATGGTGTCAAGAGGTTGATCTGCCATAGTTTGATTTCGCTTATTTTAGTCCTGTTCGACAATAGGAATCTTAAATTCTGATCCGCGGCGATCCTTTGTTTTCGGCAAATGGATCAAAAGCACGCCATGAGACAACTCAGCCCTCGCGTCCTTCACGCTAATTGTCCAGCGCAAAGGAACTGCACGATTGAAATGGCCATAACTACGCTCCGAACATAAATGCGAAATAATCCGTTTGCGAGAATCCTTCTTTTTCTTCTCGCCGTAGATCCGCAACTTGTTACCGTTCAATCCAATCTTGATCTGGCTGGCAAGCACGCCGGGTAATTCGATGCGAAGGCAAATCGCATTGGCTGTCTCGCAAACATCGACCGGCGGCACCCAAGTGCCTGGAACTTCGGCCATTTGGGCGTCGGCTGCTTCCTGCAAAACCGTAAAAAGCTGGCCGACGCGCTCGGTCAACCGCTTCAACTCGATTCGCTCGAGACCTGCTGGGCCGACACTCCTAACCATTAGACATTTCTCCGTCGCGCAAAATGCCAACGACGCACGGCGACCAGCGACCACACGGCTTCAATCAAACCAAAGGGCCACGCTCCCTGAAGAAACCCATAGAGGGAACCGAGCGCACACGCAAACGCAAATCCCAGAATGAACGAGCGGTTGCGATCTTCGAATGCATAACAGACAAGCATCGCGGTTACCGCAAATAATCCAAACAGGTTAAGCACAAATGACCAATCTGAAACCCTCTAGACTCGCTTCGCAATACCACCCGAGCGGGCTCGCACCAGGTTTTTCAGTTCATTCATGAACTCCGAAACATCTTCGAACTCAAGATACACGGAAGCGAACCGCACGTACGCGACCTTATCCAGTTCTTTCAGGCGACGCATGATCAATTCGCCAATCTTGCTGGTTGGCCGCTCACGCTCCGAAGATTCCTGGACATATTTTTCGACCGCATTTACGATGTTGTCGAGTTTAGCCGACGGCACCGGACGTTTCTCGCACGCACGCAACAAGCCCGCCATAACCTTACTGCGATCGAATGTTTCGCGCCGCCCGTCTTTTTTGATTACCATGTACGGGATTTCGTCGATGCGTTCGTAAGAAGTAAAGCGCCGTTCGCATTTCAAACATTCACGTCTCCGCCGAATCGCGTCACCATCGCGCGACTCGCGCGAATCAACCACTTTATCTTCCAGAAAGCCGCAAAAGGGGCACTTCATAACTTTCTATCCTCACTCTCGATTTTCTTGCCCGCTTGATCTCGATTACCATCATCCACCTTGAGCCAATGCTACCTTTTCATCCTCTACGGCGTGCTCAACTGCTTCAGCCGAAATCAGCGACCGTAGCCGATCGACGTTGATCTCGCCGCGCAAGAAATAGAACAGACCAAAAATCGCCGCGGGTGCAAAATCCACCAAATGCAAAACGATCGCTACCGCGGCCGCTTGCTCTCTCTGCGCGCCCAGTACGACCAGCGCCGCTCCCGTCGCAGCATGAAACGCGCCGGCTCCGCCCCCCGGCGTGGGAACTACCGAACCCACCATGGACCAGCCTAACACGAATAAGATATGACTGATGCCGAATGGCAAACCGAAGGCGCGGCATACCAAAAGATTCCCAAGTGCAACGGAAAACCAGAGTAAGAGAGTCCAGGCGAGACTGATCGCTAATTGCCTGACATTGGACAACACACTCAAGGCGGTAGCAAGTTGCTCTAGTGTACTCAAGAGTGCCCGCTTTAATCTGGCGGCTGTGCGCCCGCGCTCGCCGATCTTGGAATCAAGCCAATCTATGACGCTTTTCGAGCAGCGCTTGAACCAAATCAAGACTATGATTCCGGCAGCTAGCAGAATGACGAGTAACAAACCAGCCGCGCGGGTCCGGCTAAGGTCTTCGGCTGAACCTGTGGCCGGCTTCAGCCATAGCAAGTTGAGCGCGAAGATTGAGACGACCGTCATCGTGTCGTACAGACGCTCGATCATAATAGTAACGAACGACGCTGCCGGACGGACGCGCTTGTCGCGCATTGGCAGTACGACCGGCCTCACGATTTCGCCGACCCGGCCGATCACCAAGACCGCACCAAATCCAACCGTAGTCGCCACCCATACTTCGCGAAGACTCGCTTTAGTAAGAGGAGCAAGAAAAGCTTGCCAGCGGATCGCGCGCCAAAGGTAACCCGCCAATACGACCACTGCACCCAGAGCGATTAATCGCCAGTCTGAACTCTGTACCGACCGTTTGACCTGCCACCAATCCAGGTTGCGGCCGAACCACCAAATGATCGCGACTGCTAACAGGAGCAGCGCCGCGAATTCCAGATACTTGCGATATTTTCCCAAAGGCGTCTTAGAAATGACTAGGGACAGTCTTGACTTAACCCATAACGCAACACAAGATACGGAGTGGCTGAGCAAGCCTACAACAGTCTAATGTTGCGCGCAAGAAAGCGGGTTCTTGGGTACACAGTCCTCCGGCCTACCCGCACGCCGGAGGCGTGCGTACCCAAACGGGAACTTTGTTTCTCAAGCTGACGTAAGACGGTCGTGTCTAGGCAATCCCGCCTGACATATTCCGGAACGCGCGACTATCGGAGAAGCATAAGTGGGAGCCGTCAGAAGCTTGGCTACCAATGAAGGCGCGGAATTGGTAAGGAGGTGCCGTGCGGGCGACGGCGCTGCCTGGGAAGAGATTGTCCAGACTTACTCGCGCCGCATCTACAACCTTGCTTATCGCTTCACCTCTCGCGCCGATAGCGCCGAAGACCTAACTCAGGAAGTTTTCATTCGCGTCTATAAATCGCTCGAACAATACAATCCAAAACAGGGCGATCTACAGAACTGGCTGATGCGCCTGGCTCGGAATCTGATCATCGACGACTATCGCAAGCGACAGCGCGCGCCGCAGGACGAAGCCGCGGACGACTTGGAAAATCATCAGTACCATCTGCGCGCTGCGGGGGGCACGGTGCAACGAGAGATGGAGCGCCGGGAATTGGGCATCCAGGTGCAAGCCGGAATTGATAAGCTGTCGCCCGATTTACGCACCTGTGTCATCCTGCGGGACATCGAAGAATTGAGTTATCAGGAGATTGTCGACTTGCTGAGAATTCCTGAAGGCACGGTTAAGTCGAGAATCAATCGGGGACGAATCGAACTTGCGAAGATTTTACGTCGTATGCGAGTAGTGGAGGCGTAAGCGCAGTAGAAAGACGCCAGGAAGCAGAAAGAAGAGATCTCAGATCTGAAACTTGAGATGTGAAAAAGATGCTTTGTCACGAATTTGAAGATCGGTTAACAGACTACCTCGACGGCACACTGGAAGTGCACGCGAACAGAGAATTCGCCGAGCATGCCATGCGCTGTCCTGTCTGCCACGATCTTCTCACCGAAGTGAAAAATACTTTGCTCGCGTGTTCGGCGTCCGAGGCTCCAGTTCCGGACGCCGCCTTGGAAGCCCGCATACTGCTGAAGACAATGCCTGAAACGGCAATCTCGTGTGCGGATTTCGAAGCGCATCTTACTGATTATCTTGATGGTTTTTTGCTGGCTCCACTTTATCACCGCTGGGAGCGACATGCGGCTCTGTGTCCGAGTTGCAGCGAGCTTCCGGGTGACGTGGTAAGGGCGATCGGCGCTTGTTATACGTACAAACAGGACGAGCTGCCAGTGCCCTCGGGACTCGAAACGCGAATCTTGCAAAGCACCATCGGCAATGTTCTGCCCCAGGAAGTCCGGGCCCCGTTTGGCGCTCGTTTGATCGAATGGCTGCGCGGAGCTTTGGATCCGATCGTCTCGCCACAATTGGCATCAGTAGCCACGATGTTACTCGTCTCTGTATTTGTGTTGACGAATACTGTTTCGACTGACGGTTCGGTTAGCGGAATCTATCATGCCAGTTTGCAGTTGGCTGAGCGCACCGCCGGAAACGCCTCGAAGAGTTCAGCGCTCCCCGATGGTATGAGGAGGTTGGCCGACAGCGTGAACGATCTGATTGAAGGTGGATCGGAAAAAGGAAATGACACGAACAAGAATCAGAATTCATCGAATCAAAACGGAGCGTCGCAGAGTTCGCAGAGCAAGTCAAAAGGCGGCTCACAGCAAAAAGATCGCTGAGAGAATGTCCGACAAACTTCAGTTTGTCGTCAACGTTATTCAATTAAGAGGCGCGACAACTGAAGTTTGTCTGACATAAATAGGCTAATGAACTGCAATTATCATCAAAAAAATGCCGCCACCGTGCAATGCAGCCAATGTGCACGGCCGCTTTGTCTTGCGTGCGATCATCGCATTCGGGGATTCCCTTTCTGCCAGGACTGCATCGTCGCCGGTGTCGAGATGCTGCGCTATCAGCAATCGCGCACCTCGGACGCTAACGTCATTCGTCGCAAGACTTCGCCTTTCGTGGCCACGTTGCTTTCGTTCTTCGTTCCGGGATTGGGCGCGGCTTATAATGGCCAAACTTCGAAGGCGATTGTTCATTTCGCCATCTTTGCCAGCTTCTTTCAAATGGCGGTCGTTACCGACGGCACGGCTTTCTTTGTACTGGGAGTAGTTGGTACCTGGTTATTTGCCGCGGTCGATGCGTGTCGCACCGCGCAATTGATGCGCGCCGGTTTGGCGCCGGACGCCGAAGAAGACGCGATCACACGACAACTTTATGGCAATCCCGTCGCCTGGGGCGTGACCCTCCTCGCTTTGGGCGCGGTATTTCTGGCGCACACGCTTTTAGGTGTGCAATTTCCGGTGCGCCGGACTCTGCCGGTAGCTCTCGTTGTTTTGGGCGCGTACATGTTATTCGATTATTTGAAGCGAAGGCGCCGGCGCGAAGAGTTGCGGGGTTTCGACGTGAATAACCCGCCGCCCTCCGTAGTTACAACCTGGCCGGGTGCGGCGAGATTTGGGACCGGAGATTTTCCGACGCAGGTCAGCCGACGCCAGCTTAATTCGGCACGATTCAAGTAGGCGCTTATACTACTTACTCACTGAGGTATTTATGGCAATCCTAACAGCTCTGGGTCGCGGCGGCGCGGTTATCGCACTCGTTCTTCTGATCGTGGCCTTACTCAAGCAGTTGATTACAATGGTTGGTTTCCTGCTGGCGCTCGTGAAGTTTGCTGTCATCATCGTGTTCGTAGCACTTATCGTATTGATTGCCGTCGCAATCTTTCGCGACCGCTCGCGTCGTAAACATGAGGCTGAGGATACCTAAAAGGCGTAACAAACAAGAGGAGCGAGAAAGCATAATCGCTTCCTCGCCCCATTTATCGGTTAAGACGGAATTGTTTAGCAGCAGCTCTGCTTACAGCCTGCGGCCTTCTACCTTTTAGTAGTCCATGTCACCGCCCGGCATTGGAGGGGCGCCCTTCTTCTTATCTTCCGGAAGCTCCGCAATCACGGCTTCAGTCGTGAGTAACAGACTCGCGATCGAGGCCGCGTTTTGCAGCGCCGTTCGCGTCACTTTCGTCGGATCGATCACCCCTTGCTTGACCAGGTCACCATACTCGTCGGTCGCCGCATTAAAGCCAAAGTTCACGTTCTTGTCGGCGCGAACCTTTTCCACTACGATCGAGCCTTCGTGGCCGGCGTTGTTGACGATCTGGCGCAGCGGTTCTTCCAAAGCGCGCCGCACGATCTGCACTCCGATGCGTTCATCATCGTCGTCAAGTTTGAAGTTGTCGAGTGCCTTCTGGCCGCGTAACAAAGCTACCCCGCCGCCGGGCACGATGCCTTCTTCGACCGCCGCGCGCGTGGCGTGCATTGCGTCTTCGACGCGAGCTTTCTTTTCCTTCAGCTCAGTCTCGGTGGCCGCGCCAACTTTAATTACTGCGACGCCACCAACCAACTTCGCCAGACGCTCCTGCAACTTCTCACGATCGTAGTCAGAAGTTGTTTCTTCTATCTGGGCGCGAAGCTGCTTCACACGACCTTCGATGTCGGCTGATTTACCCGCGCCCTCGATGATCGTCGTGTTGTCCTTATCGACGACTATTCTCTTGGCGCGACCGAGGTCCTCGATCTTGATGTTCTCAAGTTTGATGCCGAGGTCTTCGCTGATCGCTTTGCCTCTGGTTAGGATCGCGATGTCTTGCAGCATCGCTTTGCGACGATCGCCAAAGCCCGGCGCCTTTACAGCACAGGCGTTCAGCGTGCCACGCAACTTGTTGACTACCAACGTCGCCAACGCCTCGCCTTCCACATCTTCCGCGATGATTAGCAGCGGCTTGCCTTCGCGCGCCACAGTTTCCAACAGCGGTAGCAGATCCCGCAGTGCGGTAATCTTCTTTTCGTGAATTAAGATCATCGCGTCTTCGAGCACAGCTTCCATGCGATCCGCGTTCGTGACGAAATAGGGCGAGAGATAGCCGCGATCGAACTGCATGCCTTCGACGACTTCCAGCTCAGTCTGCATCGTCTTGGCTTCTTCGACGGTTATGACGCCATCCTTGCCAACTTTATTCATAGCTTCGGCAATCAACTCTCCGATGGCGCGATCGCCGTTGGCCGAGATAGTACCGACTTGCGCAATCGCATCACCCTTGACGGGCTTGGACATGTTCTTGATTTCTTCGACGACACGTTCGGTCGCTTTTTGAATCCCGCGCTGAAGGGCCATGGGATTCGCGCCCGCAGCAACCGTCTTCAAACCTTCGCGGACGATTGACTGTGCCAGCACCGTCGCCGTCGTGGTGCCGTCACCAGCCACATCGGAAGTTTTCGATGCGACTTCGCGCACCATCTGCGCTCCGATATTTTCCAGCTTGTCCTCGAGTTCGATTTCCTTCGCCACGGTCACGCCATCTTTCGTGATCGTCGGTGAGCCATATTTCTTGTCGAGCACTACATTACGGCCTTTCGGGCCGAGGGTTACCTTCACTGCCTCGGCGAGTTTGTTCACGCCAGCCAAAATTGCGTGGCGCGATTTCTCACCATGAACTACCATCTTTGCTGCCATTTTGCTTCCTGCCTCCTGAAATCGATTTATATGCGCCCTTCCTTACGGTCAGGCTTCTGCCGCTATTTACCGGCCGATTTTGCCTTAGCGGTCGACGTGAAGATCCCTAGAATTTCATCCTCACGCATGATGATGTATTCCTCATCATCAAGCTTCACTTCTGAGCCGCTGTACTTACCGAATAGCACACGGTCGCCGGCCTTAACATCCAAAGCCTGGCGCGTGCCGTCTTCCCGAAACTTACCCTCACCTGCGGCGATGACCTCGCCTTGCTGCGGCTTTTCCTTGGCCGTGTCGGGAATAATGATGCCCCCGCGAACCTGTGCCTCTTCATCGAGGCGCTTGATGATTACGCGGTCGTGTAACGGACGAATCGTTGTCGCCATAACTTACTTTCTCCTCCTGAGTATTCGGTTTTTTCAAGAACCAGAGTGGTTTTGAAGACGAATTCTAGCAGAAAAGTTTTGAGAGTGCTAACGAGGAAATGAAGTTTTGTCGCGATGAGAAAATCTATCCCGCAGCCGAGGTTGCCGCCTCTTCGTTCCGCTTAGCGATTGCGTAGAGAATCGTTTTGATTTGAAAGGGAGTGAGGTCTGGGCGGGCCTCCAGCATGAGCGCGACGATCCCGGTAATGTAAGGACAGGCGAAACTGTTGCCGGTCAATTGACGATAGCCACCGCCGGGCCAGGTCGTCTCGACTTGCACGCCTGGCGCGACCAACTCAATAACTTCTCCGTATTGATAACCGAAATTAAAAGGCTCCCCGCCCGCCCGCTTTACCACTGATATCAACGATGAAGAGAAAATGGATGGCGAACTCGCCTGCGGGAGATTGTTAGCCGCGGCTACCAGGATCACACGCTCGCGATAAGCGCGATCCAATAACTCGTGCAGCGGTCCCCAAAAATCTCGCTTCGTCGTTCCCAGAGACAGGTTGACAACCTGCATCTTCTGCTTAATGGCATGGTCAACTCCCATCAGAAACATCTCGCCTGAGCCGGAAGCGTTCGGTCCAAGAACCTTAACACTATAGAGTTCAACCTCAGGTGCGATGCTGGTAATGATGCCGGCGCAGGCAGTGCCGTGTCCCGCCTGATCGCCCGATGTCGAAGGCTTGAATAAAATCTGACCGCCCTCGGGCACAGCTTCGACGGATTCCTTGACCTTGCCTTTGAGCGCGGGATGCTCAGTATCGATGCCGCTATCTACTACGGCGACACGCACACCGCGTCCGGTGCGCCCCTTCCAAAGAACATCCGGCAGGATGCCGGCCCACAAGTCATCATGTAGGTCACTAACATCAAGGGCAGCTTCAGACTGCACCATCTGTCAAATCTCCTTACTACAAATCAAGTCTAATGAATCAGAAGTTGAAATAGCTCGAACTCGAAGCGGACCGCTTCTCAGTAAAGCGCGAAATCGTTTCCAACAGGTCGCGACACATTTCACGTTCGGCCTCGCCACGCGACACAATTTCAGTCAGACAGATCGTAAGCATCAACAACTCACGATGTTCCGGCGGGGCATCGACGCTCCCTAACCAGTCACGCAAATCACTTCTCATTTCGCTGGAATTAGAGGTGGTCTTGACGGCCCGATCGAAGACAGATTCGATCAGCACCGCCAACTCGTACGCATCAACCAAGCGCGCGATAATGTCCGCAAAGCGAGCCGCGCGATCCATTTCTTCGGGTGTGAAAGGCGGATACGGAGGCTCACCAGGACGATTTACAAATTCCAGCACTCCGATGGTCTCGTTTCTCGTTCGCAAAGGAGTTGCCAGCAGCGTGACCGTCTTAAAGCCCGTCTTTTTGTCCGCCTGGGACCAAAACGATCCCTCCTCGCTGACGTCGTTCACGGCCATCGGTTGTCCGCTGGAAAACACCAGACCGGCGATTCCCTTCCCCGGCGGTATGCGAATCTTCAATAACTCTTCCTCTAATTCGCTTACCGCGACGAGGAACTTCAGTCCACCCTCATTGCCGTCCCGTATCAGCACCGATCCGTCCGCCGATCCGACAGACTGCGCGGCCACGCCAAGAAGATCATCGACGGCCCGCTTGAGCGGCTCAGACAGCGAATGCGAAACGTCAATCGCGCTGATGGCTTCGCGCATCGCCGCCGAGTGCGTCTCTTCATCAGCAGCCGCCCCCTGATTCAGTTCTGTATTCTTGTTATCGGACATAACGAATCCTTACTTTGTTAAGAATCAGGCTTGCTGCCTGCCTCAAGCCGAGGAATTCTTAGTCCAGGCTATCCAACGATCTACTCAACCAGAAATTGGCGAACACGCATTATACCTTCGAGATGGATTTCCGCAACGAGCAGGTGGCAAAATGGTTTCAGTGAAGAATATATTCTTAATGAAAATGCCAGTCTGAGACCGTGTATCAACCAAGAAAAACTTTGCGCAGGTTTTGACTGCCGCCTTTGACGAAGGTAGCATGTCGGTTCCTTTTTGATACCAGACAGCATTCGGAAATTAGGATATGAGTTCAGCCACACCCGCAACCACCGAACCTTCGGCGCCCGGACATCTGCCGCTACAGCTTGAGTCAATTCTCAACCAGGCTTTTCGGTTTCAGCAGGCGGGCAAAATGGATCGCGCGATGTCGACCCTCGAGTCCGCGCTCAACGAAGCCCGCGAGAAATCTGACGAGAGCGGAGCGAAAACGCGCTTCGTGCTGTCGATGATGCTGCCTCAGTATTATCTGACCTCGGGCGCCGTCGATAAAGCGCTGGAGATGTTGGATTCGGAGGTTTCTTTCGCGAGCGAGAGATTGAAGGCAATCAAGTCAACGGGCACGACGGAGCAGAAACAGTATGCCAATCGGGTGTTCGTGGAGTTAAGGGATTATCGAACGCGTCTGAAGTTGCTCGACCAGCCCGCGCCCGAAATCGAAGTGAAGGAGTGGATCAGCGGCGAAGCTACGACTCTCGCGACTCTGCGAGGGCAAGTCGTCTTACTCGAGTTTTGGGCTACCTGGTGCAAACCATGCGAACAGATGTTCCTTAAGCTCAAGCAGCTTGATGAGGAGTACAACGCGCGCGGCCTGAATGTCATCGCGCTCACGCGTCATTATCTCGCGTATCGCGGGACGCCCCAAGCGCAGGCCGACGAGTTGAACCTGATGCGCAGGATGGTGAGCGATCATGCGCTGACTTTTCGCGTTGGCGTGTCAGAAGACGAACGAACACAAGATCTCTATGGAGCTGCCGGTGTGCCAACTATGGCGATTATTGATTGCGCTGGTCTCGTGCGTCATTTTTATGACGGTGACGAGGAACGCGTTCGCCAGATCCTGGAAGACTGCCTGACCGAGTCCGCAATAGCATAGACTTCGGTCTGCGACGAACTGATAAGCAGATTGAATTCTGCGCTACCTATTGCTGATTGGATGTATTTCAAGCTCATGCCTAACTTCGGCAATCAATTAGAAACGGTGTGAGTAACCAAGCGTGATGAAGTAATCCGCGAAGGCGGCATCGCCCGCGCCACCAACCAAAATATCCGATACACTTCTCTTTCGATTTCGTCGCACTGCTACGGGCACCGCCAGCGACCACGTATCCCTACCCCGAAAGTACTGAACTCCGGACTCCACAGACATTGCATAGCCTGGTCGCCGGAAGCCATTGCTCTTGCCGATCAAATCCCGAACCGGCACACCTTCAATGCGCCAACCGATGGTAAGAGCGAAGCGGCGAGTGTAGGGCACAGGCCGAGCTATCCCGACCCGAGCAAGGTACTGATCCGAGACCGACATGATCGCTTCGGATGGACGGGATCTTCCGGTCTGGACTCCGTTCGTATCGCGCGGATTGAGCAGGTAGGACCCGGAAGCATAGATGGTGGTTTTCTTAATCCGCTTGTATGCCTGCACGTCCAGAGGAACGCCCCAGCCACCATCACCCAGTTGAATCGATTGATCCACAACCGACGTGACTCGCGTGCCGTTGGCGAGCGTCGTTGTATCCTTTAAGCCAGGATTTCCCGTAGGCAATTTCAAACCGATTCCGAAAGAAATATTCTGGCCGGACTCGCTGGGCGGCTTAAACAGCCAGAGTCTGCCCATCACGCTAATATCACCGATTCCCGAGCTATGAAAAACTTGAGTAGAAGTACCCCGCTGCCGGGTCGCATGCTGGAAAGGCGCGGCAACCGTGAGATTGAAGCGTCTGGTGACCGCGTAGGTAAGCGCTACGTCATACAGATAAATGTTATTAACAACTTCAGTTCCCTCAATGGCACGTTGCTTCTGCTCCTCCGTGCCGACGAAGTGCCGATGAGAACGTTGTTTACGCAAACCAAAGGAGATTTGCCATCGCCCGCTATCGAGAAAACCCGAATCGTGCGAGCCGGAACCTTCACTGCCTGCGCATTGCACGCCAATCACGGGCGCGCTCTGACGTGCGGCAATTCAACCCTGGGCCCAAGCGTGCGGGCTGGCCCAAAGAAAGCCGGTCAGGACCAGCAAGGAGGTCACGAAAACCTGCCGGTAAGAAGGTTTGAGTAGCTCGAACATGGCACCTTGCTTTCGAGTTCCTTCGAACTCATTTCTAGATTGACTAGACTCTGAACGGGCACAGATCGAATGACTAAAGCTACTGCTGGCTGCTTGCCAACTTAGAGCCCGGTCGCGGGCTCGCCCTATGGATCAGTGGTCGCTAGTTGTGCAACAAGTTAGGTAGGAATACGAGACCACTGACTCAACGAACCCGAGACCGGGATATTGGTTATTACGGAAGGCAAAGTAGCATGACGTTTTCTTTCTGTCATGAGCCTGTTGATGGGTTTTCGCCTACAACTTTAGTTTGAGATACTTACCCAGGGGTTTTGAGACGTGACCGTTTCGCGGTGCCGGTGCCGCTCGAATTGTCTTAGAGTAGCGAGTAGCCAGTACTCTAGCGCAGATGAACTAGACCACGCTGTAAAGCAGTAGTTGCAGCTTGTGTACGATCGCTCACTCCCAGCTTGCTGAGAATGCTGTTGATGTGGCTCTTGACCGTTGCTTCGCTGATACTCAGCCGGTGAGCGATTGCTTTATTGCTGTTGCCGGCCACGATCTGTTCAAGCACTTCGAGTTCTCGGCTAGTGAGATCAGAGCTGCCCATTCGCTCTGCCAGCCTCTCGGCCACCTGGGCGGGAATCCGCCGCGACCCGGCATGCACTTTTCGAATTGCATCTTCCAATTCTTCGAAGAACATGTCTTTCAGCAAATAACCCTGGGCTCCGGCCTGCAATGAACGATAGATGTCTTCGTCGCCATCGTAAGTCGTAAGTATGATCAGACGAGCGTCCGGGAATTCTTTTCGAATGGCCACAATCGCCTCAACTCCGCCCACTTGCGGCATCCTCAAGTCGATCAGAGCGACGTCGGGCCGATGGAGCCGATAGAGATCAATGGCCTGCTGACCGTTTGTGCCTTCGGCCACGACGAACATATCCGAGACGGTGTTGATGAGCGCAACGAAACCCTGACGGACCACCGCCTGGTCGTCAATCACCATGATCTTAATCGGGTTGTCATTCATTCATCGTTCTTTCTCAGCCATTGATCGGTACATCCACCAGGACTTCTGTACCCTCCCCTGCGTGACTATCTACTCTCAGCGAGCCGCCCATCCGCACTGCACGTTCGTGCATGCCGACCAGGCCGAAGTGTCTTGCCTCGCCATTCTTCGATTCTTGATAATCAAAACCCTTCCCGTCGTCTCGCACACTGAGTTGTACGCGCCTCGCATCAAATTTCAAATTAATAAGAATGGTTTGTGCCTGCGCGTGTCTCACCGCGTTATTAATGGCTTCCTGTCCGATTCGCAGAAGATTGCCTTCAATCAGCGGGCTGAGGGGACGGAATGTACCGCTGACTTCCACGTTGGCAGAGACTGCGGTCTCAGTCGTCAGACGCCGAGCTGTATCACTCAGCGCCGCCGGCAGATCGTTTTTATCAAGCGCTTGCGAGCGTAGATCCCAGACATAGCGGCGGGCTTCCGCAATTCCGTGCCGCACCAGAATTCTTACTCGGTCCAGGTGAGTTTTGGCCAGCTCCGCCGAAGCCGGCATCGTTCGGGCTACTACTTCCAATTGTACTGAGATGCCCAGCATCTCCTGCGCCAGGTTATCGTGAATCTCGCGCGCAATGCGGTTTCGTTCTTGCAGTACTGCGGCAAATTGCGACTCTACCCGCTTGAGACGGAATCGATAAAGTTGCCAGACGAGTATCGCCAGGATAAGGGTGCAGAGAGCATAGAACCAATACGTTTGGTAGAAGTGTGGTTTCAAATAAAGATCGAAGGCGGCGCCTGCGGGGTTCCATAAACCATCATTGTTCGAAGCGATCACGCGGAACTTATAGCGACCAGGCCGCAGATTTGTATAGTAAGCAACACGGCGCGTCCCGCCATCAACCCAATCACTATCAAAGCCTTCCAGCTTGTATTTGAACCTGACTTTTTCCGGAGCCACGAAACTGAGCGCCGTGTAATAAAAATCAAGGCGGCTCTTGCCCGGCGACAGCTCAATAGTTTGAGCTGGGCTAATCGATTCGTCATCGACGCGAATCTGCTCAATAGCAACTGGCGGCGGCTGATCGTTTAGCTTGATCTTCTCAGGATCGATCATCGCCACTCCCTTGATGGTCGAGAACCACAGTCTACCGTCAGCGCTCCGCCAGCCCGCCGGATGTCCGCCACCGCTGCACTCTCGCGTGATCATGCCGTCCGCGGGCCCATAAAGCACTGGCGTGATAGAACCGACCGTCCCATTTGCAAAGTCGTCCAACTCATTCTTGTTGAGGCGAAAGATGCCCTTGTTCGAACTTAACCAGAGACTGTTTTGGCGGTCTTCGAGAATGCCATAAACGACGTCATCGGGCAGACCGTTTCGAGTAGTGTAGGCTGCGAACTTACCCTGTTTGAGCCGATTGAGTCCGCCGCCGCTGGTACCAATCCATAGCGCAGAATCAGCGTCCTCGTGAAGCGAAATCACGACATCGCTCGAGAGTCCATCCCGAGTGGTGTAGGTAATAAACTTTTCGTCTTTGAACTTGCTTAGCCCACCCAGTGTGCCAATCCAGATATTGTCCTGCAGGTCTTCATAGATTGTTCCTACAAAATCATTAGGCAGCCCATCTGCGGTCGTATAAATATTGAAGCGTTCGCCTCTCAATCGAGTTAGTCCGCCGCGCGTGCCGATCCAGAGATTGCCACTGTGGTCCGCGTAGATCGATCGAATGAAATCATTGGCCAGTCCGTCAGCGGAAGTAAATACCTTGAACTTTCCATCTCTGAATCGATTCAATCCGTCAGGAGTCCCGACCCAAAGATTTCCGTCGCCATCACCGAACAACGCCAGGACGACGTTGCTGGATAAGCCGTCCGCAGTCGTGTAGGTGGTTAACTTACCGTCTTTCAAGAGGCTCAAGCCGCCACCGTTCGTTCCGATCCAAATGTTGCCTTTCCGATCCTCGTAGATCGACTTGACCAAATCGCTCCCGAGTCCTTCCTTGATCGTGAAGGTAGTAAACTTTTTGTCCTTCAACAGACTCAGGCCGCCAGATTCAGTGCCAATCCACAAGCTGCCTTCGCGATCCTCAAAGGTCGAGAGAATGCTTTCGTTCGTCAGTGCATCGCCGAGACGAAAGCTGGAAAAATGTTTGTTTGCGAAACGAATCAAGCCGCCAGCCGTGCCGATCCACACGCTGCCCTCGCGATCTACTGCCAGCGAAATAATCCGATTGTTCGGCAACCCGTCATGCGTCGTATAGGTAAGGAGCCGTCCGCCCTCAAGCTGGCTCAAGCCATTAGTTGTGCCGACCCAGAGGCGCCCGTCCTGGTCCTGGGCGATCGAGACCACGCTGTTATTGGCCAAGCCATCTTGCGCCGTGTATCTGGCGACCGCTTCGTTTCGGTAGCTAGCCAAGCCCTCGGACGAACCAACCCAGAGCGCACCTTCTCGATCTTCAAATAAGGCCTTGATTCCATCTTTGGGAAACTCGTCCTGGGCCGCGAAAGGGGCGAAGACGCCGTCCTTGAGGCGCACAATTCCGGCAGCGGTCGCCACAAAGATCGTCCCAACGTGATCTTCGCATAAAGCATCTATGATGTTGCTTGGCAATCCGTCTCGGGTGGTGAAGGCCGTGAATTTTGCATCCAGCAGTCGGACCAGGCCGTCGGTTGTGCCAATCCAAAGGGCGCCTCGTCGATCTTCCAAGAGCACCCGAATGTCATTACTTTTCAACGCTGGCGTATTCTGCTTGTCGAAAACAGTGAACCTGATTCCGTCAAAGCGGGCCAAGCCTTCTTCGGTGGCGATCCACACGTATCCGTCTTTTGCTTGCGCGATCGAGTGAACGGTATTTTGTGGCAAGCCGTTTTCAGTTAGCCACACCTGGCGATTGAACTGAGAAAGATCGCGGGCGGAATCCAGCGCCAGTGTCGGCCCGCAACCGAAGCACAGGAGAAGAAGCAAACAAAGACCACAGGCAGTCAGATTACGATGAGCCGTTGGGCGCATTGATTGTGCTACGAGCGACTGGTTGCTTGAAGATTCATAGTCCGCGTTTAGTGGACATCGTCCGCTAACGCGGACTTTCCCCCAGAGGCAGCACATCGAGCTAGACCGGGACTAATTCAAATTTGACATTACCGCGAAATCACACACTAATGCCTTCGAAATCGATTATACTCAATACCGTGCCGCCGACGCTCTCTTGTTAACATAGTTTGGTTTTTAAATCGGAGACTCATTATTGCCATCCATTCTGACAAACATCCTGGTCGCTGCATCGCTGGTCCTGGCAAACTCGACCGGGACAGTCCAAGCAGTTCGCACACGCTGGCGCCCCGCTACCGACTCAGAATTGAGAAAGCTGATTCCCCCGCGCGCACCTGTAAACAACGAGAACATTGAAACCGAATTCCGGACTGCCTCAGGAGTGACAGACGGACGCGGCAAGTTCATCGCCGGGGTAGTGATGATCACCGCCGGATACTCGGCCGAAGGCAAGTACTCGCATTTCTTTATTACGCAGGCCTCGCTAAAGATCGGCAGCATTCTGCTGCCACCGGGCGAATATGTTTTTGGTTATCAGCGGGCAAGCAACGATGTCATTCGCGTAAGCTTTTACCGAGCTTCAAGCGGCGAAAGCATTGGCAGTGTCGACGCATACGTCAATCGCAAGAGCAGCATGGTTCGCTCGCTGCTCATCAGTCCGCCCGTTGACGGCCGAGCGCCGATTCAGGTTGGACGCTTCTTTTTTGAGTACAGGCTGGGGAATTGACCTGGTCCGGTTTTGCGTTTCGTGATTTTTCGTGTGATTTAGTGGATCGCCCTTGAGCCGCCCGAACGAAAAGGCGCATTGATGAGAATAGAGGTCTCAACAAAGGGTAGTTGCTTATCAGTCGCGTCCCGCATATATCCGCCGCGCCTGCGGGCAAGCTCCGCTATCAAAACAAGATGAACTCTTTAGCTTTGAGTATTTGACCTAACTAGATGAAATTCAAATACAAAAAGATTCCCGACTTGGCGCACCCGTCTAAGAACTGGGTTAGCCGTCCTTATCTCTTGGTCACGCTCTATTATGGAACTAATAAGAGGCCCGTGCTTTCCTTGGTGGATTCCGGGGCGGATTATTGTCTATTCCATTCTTCAGTAGCGAGTGAACTTGGAATAGAGCTAAAAGGCGGCTGGCTCAAAGAGTTTGGCGGAATCGCCACAGGCGAGCCGGTTCAAGCGTATATGCACACAATACAAATCGAGATTCAAGGTTTTGCTGAAAGAGTTGAGATTGAAGCAGGCTTTGCGGATTCTGATTCTATTGGTGGACTTCTCGGAGGGGTTGGATTTTTGGACAATTACAAAGTCACGCTAGAAAAATACAAGGGACGATTTCAGATTGAATCACGGCCTCCTAGGGGGCATAGCTAACATGGAAGGACGGAACCTTGAAAAGATAGGTATTAACAAAACCCTGGTCCTTAGCCTGCTGGGTAGCCGCAGTGGCATCATCGCCGCTACCAACGACGGCTTCCTTGCCATCAACTTCGGCGATCGCAACCCATCTGTTCTCGAACTCCCCAATAATCGCGGGGAACTCTGAGTCTGTGTCTTGTTCTTCCATCATTGTCGAGATACCCTATCCTCTGAGATGCCGCGAGTCAATGCTTGGATGGCACGGATCGGCCAGCCCATCTTACCTTGGCCGCCTTCTTTGCGATTGCTTTACGCTTACGGGCTGAGAGAGACTTTGCCCTAGCCTGACCGCCTTTGCTGGCACCTAACGCGGAGAGAGCCTGCGCGTGAGGATTCTTCTTTGGTGGTTCAATTTTTTCCGTCGCGCCAGTCGTCACGTCAACGATATACCTCGCTAGTTCGTTCGTCTCGCGTGGTGGTCGCTTAGTCGGCATGACTCGATCATATCATGGTAGGAATTCGCTTCATCAGTTATCTTGAATGTTCAACATTTGAAAATGCATCATCACCGGCCGCTCGTGCCACAGTTACTTTTCAAGACAAGCGTGATACTTTTGAGGCAAATTCCCCCTTTAAGTTCTGATTGAAATTGGCAAACGCGGGCGATCTTCGAATGATCGTATCGGAGGGAGGCGACTATGTGGGCAAATCATCGATTGCTGCTCGCAGTTTTCCTCTCGATGCTTGTAGTGTTCGTTACTTGTATTGCTCTGTCAACGCGAGCCAGCATCGAGATTACAGACAAAGTCTCCGCGGCTGATCCTAAACTCGCCGATGGATTAGCCGCATGGGAGCAAGTGTATTCTGTCTTGTCTTCGCCACGCTGCATCAACTGTCACACCGCTACGAACTATCCGCAGCAAGGCGACGACCGGCACCGGCACTTCGCGAATGTTATTCGCGGTCCGGCCGGCAAAGGTGTGGCTGGACTGAATTGTGTGAGCTGTCACCAACTGGAGAATGCCGACAGTACGGGAGTACCCGGCGGGCCGGACTGGCACTTGGCGCCGCTCTCAATGCGATGGCAAGACACAAACGATCAACCATTGTCGAGCGCTACGGTGTGTCGTGCGGTGACTGATCGTTCGAGAAATGAAAATATGGATGCACGCGCCTTGTTGAAGCATCACGAAGAAGCAGCTCTGGTGCTCTGGGCGTGGAATCCTGGCCGGCGACCTGATGGAACGATGCGCAGTTTGCCGCCGCTTACGCATGCGGAGTTTGTCGCCGCAACTCGTATCTGGGTCGAAGCCGGCACCCCTTGTCCGCGCGCAAAATAGGAGATCAGCCATGGCAACTTTTCAACTCAACATAAACGGCCAGCCGAAACAGGTAAACGTTGATCCGTCCACGCCGCTCCTTTGGGTCTTACGCGAAGAACTGAAGATGACGGGCACGAAATATGGTTGCGGCATCAGTGCCTGCGGCGCGTGCACGGTACACGTTGACGGCATAGCTACTCGCTCATGCGTCGTACCGGTGTCACTGGTTGGTGATCGAGAAATCGTAACGATTGAAGGCATTGGACAAGATCCCGTAGGCCATGCGGTGCAGGAAGCCTGGATAGAGAAAGACGTAGTGCAGTGCGGCTATTGTCAGAGTGGACAAATTATGAGCGCCGTCGCGCTGCTGAAAGCTACGGCGAAACCAAGCGACACGAACATTGAAGAGTCGATGGGTGGAAATCTTTGCCGCTGCGCCACCTATGTCCGCATTCGTGAAGCGATCAAGAGCGCGGCCCAACAATTGAAGTAAGGAGGCGACGATGCGAGCAGCACGCAAACTCGAAAACGATCTGCACCTGAACCGGCGCAGCTTCCTGCGTGTATCTACGGCGGCGGCCGGCGGCTTATTGGTTTCCTTGTATCTAGATCTTCCCGCATCTGCGCAGGAAGGAAGACAAGCCCCACCGCCGAAAGTCTATCCACCGGACGCGTTCGTTCACATCAAGCCTGACGGTAAGGTCTTAATTACGGTAAATCGTCTCGAGTTTGGTCAGGGCGTGCAGACTTCGCTGCCGATGGTTCTGGCCGATGAAATGGACGCTGATTGGTCGCAGGTGATGGCGGAGCTCGCGCCCGCAGCGGATGTCTACAAGGATCCGCTTTTCGGCATTCAGATGGTTGGCGGATCAGGTTCAATCGCGCATTCGTTTCAGCAATACCGTGAGTTGGGTGCAAAGACGCGAGCGATGTTGGTTGCGGCCGCCGCGGATCGTTGGCGCGTCTCGCCCGACCAATGCCGCACGGAAGACAGTTTCGTGTACGGTCCAGCCGGAAAGTCATTACGTTATGCCGAACTCGCAAAGGACGCTGCACGAAAAGCCAAGTGCGATGGGTCGCAGAAGTTCGGACTCGATCTCGATCTTCCGGGAATGAAGGTGGCAGTTGTAGCTCATCCCCCTGTATTCGGCGGACGCGTGAAGGCCGTTGACGACAAGGATGCTCGCACCATCGCCGGCGTGCGTGAGGTGTTCGAAATCCCGCTCGTGAAAGGCAGCGCAGTCGCGGTGGTAGCCGACAAGTTCTGGACGGCAAAACAGGCGCGGGACCGACTGAAGATCGATTGGGATCTCTCTGGGGTCGAACACGCGGACAGCTCAGCGTTATGGGTGAAATACAAGGAACTGGCTCGCACTCCGGGCAATGTTGCGGTTGCGCGTGGTGATGAAAAAGCCATGGATCGGATCCCGGCTGCCAGACGGATTGTTGTCGAGTATGAATTTCCCTATCTGGCGCACACCCCGATGGAACCGCTAAATACCACGATCCGCTTTGACGGCAATCGCGCGGAGGCATGGGTACCTTCTCAGTTTCAGACGATGGACCAAATGGCCATCGCCCAGGTATTGGGATTGAAACCGGAACAAGTCGCTTTCCACACTGAATTTGCCGGCGGCGGTTTTGGTCGACGAGCAGTAATCGATTCACATGTGCAGCGCGAAGCCGCTGCGATTGCGAAACGCCTGCGTGGTACGCCGGTTAAGCTCGTCTGGACGCGTGAGGATGATGTGCGCGGTGGTTACTATCGTCCGATGCACGCGCATCGCGTCGAGATCGGCATCGGGCCGGATGGAATGCCGGCAGCATGGCGCCATGTCATCGTCGGACAATCGTTGGTTGCCGGGACTCCGTTTGCTGCAATGCTGATTAAGAACGGCGTCGATCAAACAACAGTCGAAGGCGCGGCGGACACTAACTACGGCATCGCGAACTTTCATGTGTCGGCCCACAACCCAAATGTAAATGTGCCGGTGCTTTGGTGGCGCTCCGTGGGCAATACTCATACTGCGTTCGTCATGGAAACCTTGATTGACGAGTTAGCGACGCGAGCCAAAATCGATCCGATTGCTTATCGACGTAAGCTCCTTAAACCGGACGCAAAGAAACTGCGCGCCGCGCTCGACCTGATGGATGAAAAGAGCGCCGCCTGGCGAAACAAGTTGCCGAAGGGGCATGCGGTCGGCATTTCATGCCACGAGTCTTTTGATAGTGGGGTCGCGTGCGCCGTTGACGTATCGATCGAGAACAAACGCCCAAGAATTCATCGCGCGACGGTTGCGGTCGATTGTGGCCTGGCAGTGAACCCTCTAACGATCGAAAGCCAATTTCAGGGAGGGGTAGGCTTCGGTATAACTCAACTGACGGGCGCGATCACATTCAAAGATGGCCGCGTGGAACAACGAAACTTCGACGGCTACACGCCACCTTACATCGTCGACGCGCCGGTAACTGTCGATGTTCACATCGTGCCCAGCACTGAAGCGCCCACCGGCTGCGGCGAACCTCCGGTTCCCGTAATCTCGCCGGCGGTAGTCAACGCTCTGGCAAAGCTGACCGGAAAACGTTATCGCAGCTTGCCGCTCGTGAGTATTTAACAAAGGCAGCGGCGTCATGGAGCTGTCTCCGATTGGCATTGCTCGATCTGCGACATGGGACCTTCGTAAGATAGCTGGAAGTGAAATCGATAACAGAGGGTGATGGTTTGAAAGGCGACTCGTCGCCGGAGTCACAGCTTACTCGTTTGCGTGACCTGCGCCTCAAGTTGTTGCCTCTTCACAAGTCGCTTTTGGAATTGGAGCGTGTCAACTTTGAAAAGAAGTTCGGTCGCGTCAACAGCGGAGAGTTGTTACAGCTCGTAATTAATCACGCGCAGTTTGCCTGGCTGGGCGTGATCTCTGCATTGGTTGTAGAGATCGATGAAATGCTCAATGGGGACGAGCCGGCAACTTTGAGCGACATGGAAAGCTTGTTCGCACAGGCCCGGTTGCTTTTCACATCGCCAGCCAACGAAGAATTCCATCAAAAGTACCAGGCTGTGCTTCAACAGGAGCCTGCCGTCGTGATGGCCCACTCAGGGGTTATGAAGCTGCTGAGAGAGAAAACCTAACATCAACTGGAAACAAGTCTGGGATGCCCGCCTGGGGAAGCATGCTTTCAGACGATGAGATCTGGCAGATTGTGAGTCTGTTGAAAAACTCTCAGGATCTCCCTCCCTCGGTTGAAGCCGAATGGGGACCGAGGACCAAGACGAAGAAATAAAAGTAAGGAGGCGACCAAACGAACTTCATGCCGTCTCATTGGTGTAAGATGATGCCGCTTTGACAATACGTTTGGCGCTTGCCGCGGAAGGAATCGATACGATGAATCTCAAACAAGTTTTGCTTAGAAGCTCGCTACTTCTGACCGTCATTTGTTGTTTGCCGGTATTCGTAATCGCTCAGAACTCTGTAACCATACTCACAGGCGCGGATCTTAATCGGGTCGTGCCTCCTGGATTCTATTTTCAAAGCCTGAGCGCGCCGACGCAGATGCGCAACTCCGCGGCCGCGCGTTTCGGAACCAAACGGTTCGTTATCGCCGGTCTGGTTGATACTGCCGGATATGCGGCCGATGTGCGCGCAAAATATGAAGGCTTCTTCATAACGGATTCGCCGGTTACGATCAATGGCTCCGATCTCGGCACCGGAGCTTACGGCTTCGGGTTCAGTAATGACGGCAAGATGCAGATTCTGGATCTGGCGGGAAATCAGATTCTCTCAGTCTCGACAAAGAAGGACAGCGAGTTGAAAAGGCCGCGGCCGTTGATGATGACAAAGGCCGGAGACGGATTCCGATTTTACAGCGGCAAAGACTACGTGACTGTCATTGCCAGATAAGTCCGAGAGCGGCGAACAATTCCTATAAAATAAACATTCCGCCCCTACGGGCTCTGTTAGATTGTTTTTGCCGGTTCGTGTCATCCTAACGCGAATATGAAATCGCCGCTCGCCTTTGTATTTCTGCTTGCACCGTTTCTTTTCCTCGCCATTGCCGGCCCTGGATTGGTTGATCACGCCTTCGCCATGCGCCGGTCGCGCGTGAACTCTTCGGCTCAGCAGTCACCATTTGAAAAGAGTGAAGCCGCTCATCGCGCCAACAACATTGGCGTTGCCTTGCTCGAACAGTACAAAGCTAAGGAGGCGGTGGAATCTTTCACTCGCGCGCTGGAAATCAAACCGGATCTCTTGATGGCCCGGATCAACCTGAGCATTGCGCTTTATTACTTGCCGGATGCGGACAGCGCAAAACGCGAGGCTGAGAAATCGCTGATTCAGGATCCGAATAAACCACATCCGCATTACCTTCTGGGCCTCATTGCGCGGGCGCAAAATCGATTCGAAGAAGCAATCGCGCAGTTCGAAAGAGTTCTGAAGATCGATCCCGATGACGTTGGGTCAAACATCAATGTGGGGCAGATATTTGGCCAACAGAAAAAGTACACCGAAGCGATTGCCGCCTTTCGCAGGGCGATCGCGGCGGAACCTTACAACGAAACCGCGCTGTACAACCTCGGGATTCTGCTGACGCGTACTGGTAATAAAGTAGAAGCGCAGCGAGTGCTGCAGAAGTTTCAAGAGCTCAAGCAAAGCGGCGCCGGCACGACGATTGGAACAAATTATCTTGAGGGTGGACACTACGCGGAAGCCGTCGTTTCAACCGGAATCGAGCCCGAACTTGTGGATCATAATACTCCAGACGTGCTGTTCACCGACGCTAGTGAAACATTTCTGCCTAAAGATACGAGAGCGACCGGCAATGGACGCAAAGGCACTTCCCGTTTCGAGTCTGCGATGCTGGAAACTAACGCTCGATCAGAGGCCATCGTACTCTTTGATTTCGACGGCGACGGTGACCTGGACATCTTCGATGCCTCGGGTTCCCAACGATTGCTTCGTAATGACGGCGGCAAATTTACCGATGTGACGGCCGGATCGGGATTATCGATCACCGGGAGTCAGTATTGCTTTGCGGCAGTTGCGGGTGATTACGACAACGATGGCAAGCCCGATTTGTTTGTCGCGCGCTTCGCCGAAAAACGTTTTTTGCTTTATCACAACGATGGGAATGGCCATTTCTCTGATCGCACGAAAGAGGCTGGCCTTGAAATGCCAATGCTGAAGGGCTCGCCTTATCTTTCCGCGGCCTTTGTTGATGCGGACCACGATGGTGATTTGGATCTCTTCATTGCCGGACCGACGAACGTTTTGTTTCGAAACAATGGCAATGGAACCTTTACCGATATTACCGAAGCCGCAAAAGTAACCGCGCCGAATTCATTTTCATCTTCGTCCGCAATCATACCTACCGACTACGACAATCGCCGCGACGTCGATCTCTTCCTACTTCCAAAGGCGGACCCGCCGAGACTCTTCCGCAATCTTCGCGATGGAACATTTCGCGACGTGGCCAAAGAAGCCGGACTCGACAGCCAGGGTGCTTTCTGGTCCGCGGCGGCGGGCGACTTTAATAAAGATGGATTTACCGATTTCTTTTTGGGCGGGGACAGACGCGGAGTCTTCGCGGTTAGCGACGGACGCGGATATTTCAAACTGACGCCGGCGCCCGCAGACACCAAACAAGCGATGGCCGCGCAGTTTCTCGACTACGACAATGATGGTTTGCTCGATCTGGTCGTGCTGACGAGCAGTGGAGTGCGTTTGTGGCGCAACGTCGGTAACGACTTCGTTGACGTGAGCGAGCGAGCTTTGCCTGCTGGTTTTCGAAAGCTGGATGCAACCTTCAGTTATCCAGGGATATTTTCAGGCCAAACTGCTCTGGCGTCAGGAGATTTGGATCGTGACGGCGATACTGACTTGGTTCTGCGCGGACCCGGCGGCCAGTTGAAGATCCTGCGCAACGATGGCGGCAATCGGAACCACTCGGTTGCCGTGAATCTACAAGGCCGAGTCAGCAACAAGAGCGCGGTCGAAGCGAAAGTCGAAATGCGTGCCGGCAGCTTATACCAGAAGCTGGAAACCTACTCAGCATCACCAGCGCCGGCGCCTGCTGATGTGATTTTTGGTTTGGGCAAGCGCGGAAAGCCGGATGTGGTGCGGGTGCTCTGGCCGGCGGGAATTGTGCAGGCGGAAACGGAATTTGCCGGGCAGAAGGAAATCGCCAACTTAATCTCTTTGAAGCTCAGCGAACTGGATCGCAAGCCCTCGTCGTGTCCTTATTTGTATACATGGAATGGCCAGCGCTTTGAGTTCGTAACTGATTTTATGGGCGGCGGCGAAATGGGTTATCTCGAAGAGCCCGGGCATTACAATAAGCCCGACCCCGAAGAATACGTGCGCATCCGCGGCGATCAATTGAAAGAGAAAGATGGTCGCTATGAATTGCGAGTTACCAACGAACTTGAGGAAGCGATGTTTGTCGATCGCCTTCAGCTAATCGCCGTAGCTCATCCTAATGGCACGGAGGTGTATCCGAACGAGGGCATGAGCGACCCGCCCAAACCGTTTAAGCTCTTCGCGACCCACAACGCGCGGCCACCGTTGAGCGCGATTGATAACCACGGGCACGATCTGCTCGATTTAATCTCCACGATGGATCGGCGCTGGCCCGATGATTTCAAGCTTGATCGGATCCGCGGCTATGCGGATGAGCATTCGTTGACGATGAAGCTTGCCGCTGACGCGAGGAAGGACAGCAGAGCAGATCGAATACTTTTGTTGCTAACGGGCTGGACCGATTATGCATGGTCCAGCGATAACGTTGCCGCTTCGCAATCCGGGAAGGTCATGAAGCCGCCATCGCTTCAGGTTAAGGATGAAAAGGGACTCTGGCGCACGGTGATCGAGGACATCGGCATTCCCGTCGGACGACCCCAGACAGTGACTGTCGATCTCACCGGAAAGTTTATCAGCGCTGATCGGCAGGTGCGCATCGTTACAAACATGCGGATTTATTGGGACCAGATCCTGGTCGATACGTCAGATGGAAAGACACCGCTGCAATCCACCCGGCTCGACCCCGCTCGCGCTGATTTGCATTGGCGAGGTTTCTCGGCAGAATTGACACCTGATGGCCGCGAACCATTCGGTTACGACTACCGCCGGGTATCATTCACTTCGCCCTGGAAAGTAATGACCGGGCGATACACCCGTGAAGGGGATGTGCGCGAACTGCTTTTGAAAAGCGACGACATGTTTGTAGTCAGCCGGCCGGGAGACGAGCTTAGTCTATCGTTCAATGCGTCAGCTTTGCCGCCCCTGCCTGCCGGTTGGACGCGGACATTCCTGCTCTACGCCGACGGTTTCAGCAAAGAGATGGACATCAACTCCGCGAGTCCCGATCAGCTCGCGCCTTTGCCGTTTCATGGGATGAGTCGTTATCCCTATTCATGGCCCGAACACTATCCGCTGAGCGACGAGCGGCGAAGTTATATTGAGAAATACAACACGCGGATAGTGACTTCGCCGGTGTCGTCGATTGAGTCGGTTTTGACTAGGTGACATCCGCAGATTGCGCAGATTACGCTGATTAGGCAGAAGGAGAAAAAAGAGAGCAGCGAGGTTATGACAGTTGGTTGATCTGGCCTTCCTTGATTTTCCTATCCGTGAAATCTGCGTAATCTGCGGATAGCCGAAAGTGTTTTATGGACCACATTAGATATTCGGTGGCGTGTTGCCAAACAGACATGCCGAATTCGATCGAGCGAAAGGCGATGCGCGCGAATACCGACCGCATGCTCTCGATGATCGATTCGGCAGTTGCGGGAGCGGCGCCGTTTTTGCCGGTGCGCCTGGTAGTCTTTCCGGAGTTCGCTCATTCTGCGCCGGTTTTCGAAACGGCCCAAGAGCTGCTCGAGAAACTAGCAATTCAAATCCCAAACGAGCACACCGAGCGTTTGGAACTAAGAGCCCGCGAGCACGACATCTACATTCAGAGCGGCTCAATGCTCGAGCTTGATCCCAAGTGGCCCGGACATGTTTTCAATACAACATGTCTGATCGGCCCCGAAGGAATTCTTGGCAAATATCGAAAAGTGAACACGTGGATTCCTTACGAGGTGCATACTAGCCCGCACGATCTCGAAGATTACGCTGAACCGCTCTTTCCGGTAGCTGACACACCAATCGGCCGCATCGGTTGTGCCATCTGTTATGACTGGTTGTTTCCGGAAGCGATGCGCCAGCTCGCCGCGAATGGCGCGGAAGTCCTGGTGCGCGTCTCCGCGTACATGGATCCATGGGGCGCGACCGAGCCAATGGCGTGGTGGACGGTGATTAATCGCGCTCGCGCAATTGAGAACATCGCCTACGTCGTGGCCGCGAACCAGGGAGCGAGTCTGAAACACTATCCGCCGTATTCCTGGCCGGGCGGCAGTCAGGTAGTTGATTACGATGGCAGGCTTTTGGCGGAGGCCTCGCCGGGTCCCGGTGAACGAATCGTCGTTGCGCCAATCGATATTTCCGCGCTGCGGCACGAACGCGCCTCGCGTCGCGGGCATCATATGCTCGCGCATCTGCGCACAGAAGCGTATCCGGTTTATCAGCGGCACCAGTATCCGCCGAAGATTGGGAACGAGAGCGCGCAGATTTCTTATGAGCGGAATAATCAGCTTATCGATGAAGCGAAGCGAGACCTGAGTTAAGGGCTGGACTAGCGTCACAGTATCCATTTAGATTACGCCTGCCTCCTGATCTCAATCTAAAGGTTGAGCTCTGAATCCACCCCAGGTTATTGACTGCCATAGGCACTCTCTGGTATTTGAATTGTCCTGGTTGTTGGTAATCTCCGCAATCTGATTCTCCGGAACGTCTCGGGACGGCCGAAAGAAATCAAAAATGTTCTTGGTCGAAAGAAATAATTCGCAATCCGTCGCGCACCAAAGCAGGCGATCGATAGCAAGACTCGCATGCTTGATTCTGCTGGCTCTGGCCGTGCTGGGATTCGCACGAGGCCGGCACGCTGCGGCAAATCCCGACAATGACGGCAACCAAAATACCTACGCGAGCGAGATAGCAAGAACCTATGACTTCAAATTCGGTCCGAATCCTTTCTCGCCAGGCAACGCAACCACGTCCACCGGCACGTTCATTCCCGGAGAAATGTTTGTGTCTGCCAAGCGCTGCGCCACTTGTCACACAGATGCGCACGCGCAATGGCGGCAATCGGCGCACGGCAACGCGTTTCGCGAGCCGTTCTATCAGAAGAACGTCAAGGATCTGCAATCGCAGAAAGGAATTGAATTCACCCGCCATTGCGAGTCTTGTCATAACCCGGCAGCGCTTTTCACCGGCGCGCTGACGAAGACTTCGCATGTCAAACGGCCATTTGACGACGACGGAGTGTCGTGCATCTCGTGTCATTCGATTCAATCGGTCAACGGACATGGAATAGGCGGGTACGTGATGGGCCAACCCGCGTTATTGGTAAGAGAGGACGGGACGCGTCTGCTCGCCGGCGTTTCGGACCAGCAGATTCTGGATGATATCCCTTCGCATCGGCGCGCGATGATGCGCCCACTTTTGAAGACGCCTGAATTCTGCGGCGCCTGTCACAAATCACAGGTTCCACGTGAACTGAACGACTACAAATTCCTGCGCGCGTTCATGGTCGGCGATGAGTTACAACAGTCGTCGTTTTCAAAAGAGTCCCCGCATCCTTTCTATGTGCGCGACAAGGAAACGTGCAATTCCTGTCACATGAAACGCGAGCCCGCGCCGCTCTTTGACGTCTCTGCCAAGAAAGGCACGCTGGTCTCGCACCGCTGGGCCACCGCCAACACCGCAATTCCGACTTTCTACAAATGGCCCGACCAACTCAATGCCGTCACGAAGTTTCTCGAAAACGACGCTCTCGGTGTCGATATCTTTGCGATCCGCCGCAAATCACCCGGGGTGAGTGCCGAGGAATTCATCGCGCCGGTAAACCGTAACAACTTCAGAATTACGGGCGGGGATCGCATCACTGCCGAGGTGGTGATCACTAACAAGAATATCGGCCATTCATTTCCACCGGAGTTGCGTGACTTTTATGAAGCTTACATCGAGTTCATTGTCAGCGACGATGCAGGCAAGGCACTTTATCGCTCCGGCTTCATCAAACCCGACGGTTATCTGGATGAATCGGCGCATAACTACAAAACGTATCTCGTAAAATCAGACGGCACTTATAACGACAAACATCACATCTGGCGCACACGCGTGTTTGCCCAGAACAATCAGATCAATTCCGGACGTTCAGACGTGGCCCGTTATCAATTCCACGTTCCTGGGAATGTGACAGGCGCGCTTCATTTGACCGCTCGCGCTCGCTATCGTCGCTTCACGCGTGTGTTCAGCGACTACGTTCTCGGCAAGTCCGTCGATTATCCAATCGTGACCATGGCGACGACGGAGTACGCGATGCAGATCGGCGACAACTCCGCGAAAGCCGTCGATCCGAACGACAAGACAGCCGTGCCCGACTGGAGACGTTGGAATAATTACGCGATTGCTTTATTCGATCAGCGACAATACCCGCTGGCGATTGATGCCTTCACGCGAGCGGCGGAGCTTGACGAAAAATATCGTCCAATGGCTCAAGTTAATCGCGCGATGGCGTACATCGAACTTGAACAATATGACGAGGCTGCAAACATTCTCGAGGCGGTGGTGAAGGCCAACCCGACAAACATGCGCGCGCTCTTTCAGCAGGCGCGGATATTCATGAAGCGCGGTCTGTTGGACCAGGCCGAAAGCAATATCAGACAGGTGCTGACGGCCTTCCCTCGCGACCGCATATCGCTCCAGCAGCTTGGTGAACTCTGTAAGATCAAACGCGATTACCAGGGTGCGCTTGAATGCTTTGAAAAAATCCTGGCGATCGATCCTGAGGATCTCGGAGCGCATTACAATCTGATGCTGATCTATCGCAAGCTGGGCCGGACTGAAGAAGCGAAGCGCGAGGCGAAAATCTTTGCCGATCTCAAAGACGATCCCGGCGCCTTGTCTTTAGCCAATCAGTTTCTGCGCAAGCATCCCGAGATGAGCAATGAAAGCGTCTATTGGCACGTTCACGAACTCAGCCGGACGCCCGGAGAATAATAAAGGAGGAATGAGCTCCGGAATGATCAAATCGTGTGCGGCCCTTACGGTCGGGCTTCCGAAACTTCGATCGCCGATGCCGGCCCACTACGCTCATCGCTCACCGAGAGTGTAAACGCGTGTGATCGGATTATAAGCCTTCCAATCAAACCAATAGTCCTTGAGCACCGCAATTCTCGTCAACTGTTTGCCCATAAGCATTCCGTTCAAGGCAGTGCCGGTAAAATCCCATTCCGTACCCTGGTCATCGATCAATCGCAGGGGTGACGAGTTTGGTTTGAGAAAGAACTCGCGCTCATGACCGTCGACAGTTCTGTTGAAGACTCGAATCGATTTGCCGTCTTCACTAAGAACAATAACCAGAGGAGTGCCACCCAGTTTGTCGATTATCGGATTTTGCTTTTGCAGGGCAGCTATCGGATAAGCAGCGGATGCGTCGTTGACCGTTATCCCAGCCACAAGTTCGCGCTTGTCCAGCGCCGCTGCCGTTACTTGCGTCGCTACCGGGACGCGCAACATCCGGTCTTCCCAATCCGGCGGCGCATATTTTCCGCCGGCGGCAACATGTTCGTCGGGACGAAGTACGCGGCCCTGTGGTTCTTCACTTTTCCAGGTGGCGAATGTAAGTTCGTCCAGGAAAACCGGCTTGAGATGGTTGCCCTTGAGCGGGCCGAAGATCGCTTCACCAGTTACTTGTTGCCACCATGAACCAGTCTCTTCATCTTTCATGATGAAATTCTGGTTGTTGATGCCGGCGAGATGAAACTGCAGCACGCGTCCGTCAACTGTTGTTTCCCACACCAGACCGGTGTGACAGAGCGTTCAATAAGTGGCACAGATTGGGGTACCGCCCACCGTGTCAGCCACGACATGATGATAAGCCATTAACCTAACGGGATAGGCAACGGCCTCGTTATTGATCTTGACCGCGAGCACCATGTCCGAGTCGCGCACAAAAGCGGCGTCGGCAACTTTGACATAAGCGCTGTTCTGAAGTGGGTTGAACATCCACTCGAAGTGGTTCTGACGGGCAAACCAGGCAGGCACAATTGACAGTGAGAGAAGAATCACCAGCAACGTCTTGCGCCACCAGCGACGAGCTTGCCGCCATCGCCAGATCACCAAAGCAAGCGCGGCTAAGAGCATGATAGCCGTGGCCGACGGTGACCAACTTCGTAGTAAGTAAGAGATTTCGAGGGCTCGTTGTGTCTGTGGACGGAAAGGCTGAACGAGAAACACAGGTATGGCTACGAACGCGATTGAGAAAACAAGCAAACCCAAAAGAGCCGGCCAGATCAATCGACGTTCGATACCAGTCTGAGTCTGAGCGTTGGTTTCAGTTAAGACGTTTTCCATTCGTGAAGCTCCTCTAATTTACCTTGCTGATCAATCTCCTCAGCTTTACTGCTGCTTTGGGGCGCCCTCGTCATCACACCCTCGGTCACGCGCGCCTGGGAGGAAATCGGAGACGTGTGCTCGCGTGCAGAATTGCGATTAATTCTTTAAATCTCTCTTTCAGCTCTTTCATGCGGGGTGCGTACTTCGGCTCGGGGAATTACTTCAGCGGGTGAATTCTCTCTGGTTGACATCTCGATGCCGCTGGGAAAGATTAGTCTCGTGGATGTCAGATCGGATTACGATACCAACCGGTACCATCTGAAGAATATTAGAATGTAAGAACAAGGCAGCGAACGAACCGTTACTGTTTCTGGCTCGGACTGCTGAGATGCTTCGTCGTTCCTTCGGTTACTCCAAATCGCGGAGTAATGAATTCAGTGGTATCGGCGGGCCGGAGCATCGATGGCTCGTCCGCTGCTTTCAAAACGCCGTCGCTGATCAAGCCGCGCCGCGCAAGTTCGACCTGTTTCTTGCTAACGAACGAGCCGTTAACGACTAGAGCCAGACCAACGAAAAACGGAATTATACCTGCGAGCCAAATACGGCTGAGGATTGCTGCATCACCTGGCGACGTGTGCCCGCTCGAGATGATTCCCTGCATGAGGGCATTTAGAAAGATCATGACGCCTATGCCGACGGAACTTGCGATGACGCCGGCCTTGATTTCAGTGTAACGCTTCACGGCGGGGGTGATGCCGCGCTCTCGCTCGATCTCTTCCTTGCGCCGCTTGCGCTCGCTCGCTGACAGAAACATATCGGTGACCCAGGTTCGGCTCCAATCGAACTTCTCATCCGCGTTTCGCATGGCTGCAGCGTGTCGCACCGCCTCCAGATTTACGCCGCATGATTTACAGAATCTCAACTCATCGTTTTGAGAGCCGCATTGGGGACAGAACATGGTTACTCCTTTGAATGTCTCTTTTGCTGTTACGACGATTGTCGCGTTTCGGTTCGATTGATCGCAGAAGAAAACGCGACCGGGGTCCCGATGGTAACAGTTAATCGATCCAGCGGCTCATAGTGGATAAGGGTCGAACGACTTCGTCTAACTAATGCATGCGTCTATCTGCCTGCTTCTTTATTTCGTCGCTGAGTTCCACGATACTCTGAAGATCCCGGCGAGCCTTTACTAATTGTTGAGCATCGACGGTGCCAGGTTTTTCGATAATTGGATTTCTTACAAAGCTCTCGATCTGTTTACAGAGCAGGACCAGTTCGTCCTTCGTCTCCATAGTTTTAAGATCCGTTTCCGTCACTCGATTTTCTGTTGTGGGCTCAGGCTTCTGTAATTTCAAAGAAGATTGCAGCCGAGCCGACCTCTTTTTAATTTCACCAGTCGCATCGGAAATGAACTGATAACCGAGAGATCGGTTAGCAGCAATCGCGCGAACTATCTCGTTGTGGAGGGTTAGGATTCGCTGAAAGTCCTCGCTTACCTGATCCATCATTGCTTGAGAGCGCTTGGGATCGTTGGAGCGTCCCTTGTCCCCGCCGACGCTGTTCAGTTGCAGTTCACGCCGATCCATCTCTTGCATCTGAACCTTCGCCGGGTCGCCCACACTCTGAGCTGCGGTGGGAGACGAAACCACAATCGAGCAGCCGATTGAAACTATCAGCATGCCCCAACGGCAAGTAACAGCTTTGTCTCCGTTCACTTCCAATCGGCGGGCCTCCGGAACCTCTTTGGCTGGGCAAAAGTATAGGCCTCTATTGTACTCCGCACAAATCAAATTGAGGCCTGCTTACCTCCAGCGGTGGTGAACCATAAAGGTTTTTAATTTTCATATAAGGCAAATTTAAAGCGAAAAGAGTTGACTGTCAGAAGCACTTATACTACTTAATAGCACTTCTCGACAAAAGTTTGTTCTAAATTCACAAAATAAGGTTTCAAGTGGGCGGGGAACCTGGTGCGACGAATAGACCTCAAGAAAGCTAGTGCGGCGCGTTCGAACACGATCCGCGATATAAACCGTCAGATCGTATTGAATTACGTTCGTGAATTGGGGCCGATCTCACGGGCCGACATCGCGCGCGAAACTGCATTACAGCGCTCAACTATTTCGCTCATTGTCGACGAGCTTCGGATAGATGGCTTAATTGAAGAAGTGAGCGGCGAATCCACTGGCGGACGTCCGCCCAGTCTGCTCTCGTTGCGGACTGCCGACGCAGTAGCAATCGGTGTTGATTTGGGAACAGTCAAGACGGTGATGGCCAGCAGTGACCTTGCCGGTAGAGTGCTCGAGCAGGAAGAGTTTTCCACCGACCATGACGTTGGCAAAGCTCTCGCGAACATCGTTGATTGCGCGGAGCAATTGATTGGAAAAACCCGCTTTACATTTGAAGGAATCGGCATCAGTCTGCCCGGAGTGGTTGACCCGGAAAGCGGCAGCTCATATGTACCACATTTTAACTGGCGCAACCCTCCGATAGCCGAAACGTTGACGCGGGCCACTTCGCTTCCCGTCACCATTGATAACGACGCCAATGCTGCAGCTCTTGCGGAGTTGTGGTTTGGTCGACCGGAGATCCGCGAAGTTCGCGATTTTATTCTGGTTCTCGTGGAAGAAGGGGTTGGTACCGGTATCGTCTTTGATGGGCAAGTGTATCGCGGAGAAGGCGGCACGGCCGGTGAGTTCGGTCACATGACAATTGGTTCGGGAGCGCCTGTGCAATGTGCCGTAGGCAGCAGGGAATGCTGGGAAGCATTTGCCTCAGAAAGGGCAACTCTCGCGCGTTATCAAAAGCTGTCACGCTCGAATGGCAGCGACGACGTCAATTTCGCAAACATAATGGATCTGGCATTGAGGGGCGAGCGAAATGCGAGGGCTGCCTTACGAGAGACGGCGCGTTATCTTGGAGTAGGTATTGCTAATTTGATTCAAGGCTTGGCTCCCGAAGCGGTGATAGTTGGTGGCCCCATCGCTCGTGTGTGGCCGGTAATTGTCGAGGATCTCAAAGCATCTGTCGACTCCAGCATCTGTCGCGGCTTTCCGTCAACGCCGATCATGGAGTCAACCCTGGGACCGCAACCTACCTTAATGGGCGCACTCAGCCTCGTGCTCGCAAGCAAATTCGCCTCGGTGCTACCTGCGTAGCATTCATGAATTCGGATGATTTTCCAAATTCTCCAATCGGGCAATGGCATCGGTAGCTTCGTCGCGCAGCCGAATAAGACCGCTTCCTTTCGACTTTGCTTCGATCTTATCGCTAAGTTTACGATCTAATCTAAACGCTGAACCTCGCGGCATTCCCTTTGCAGCAACAAAGTCAGAGTGCAACAATTTCTCTTTTCCGGTGAGACCTAATCGACGAGATTTTTGAATACGGATTGAAAAAAACTCTTGACAAAGAGTTAGGCAGAGAGTAAATACTTTTGTCCGGTAGTGCAACAAAGTCCGAATAAGCAAACTTGGGTGACGGTTCGTAAGCGCGTTGAGACCTCAACGCAATAACAAAGAAGCGAGCTGGGGCTTCGTGAAGAACCAGCTGAATTCAACTTTTTGACTTTCCGAAAAGTCGCTCGCGCGTGATCATCTCTGACGATGATCCTGCGAGTGCCAAAACTCAGGAGGTTCGTATGCTTAAGAAGCTTGGCTTGCAAGTGGTAGTGGCCTTAGCGGGTGCTCTGTTTTTTGCTGCCTATGCGCAGACCACCACGGTAGGAACAATCAGCGGCACCATTCGCGATGAAAAGGGAGCCGTTGTTCCGCGGGCCGAGGTCTCAATTCAGAGTGAGGGTACCGGAATATCGCGTACGGTGAATTCCGACGACAACGGATTCTATCTGGCGCCCAGTTTACCTGCAGGGCGCTACACGATTACCACCGCACCTAGCGGCTTCAAGAAGACGCTCGCCTCAGGGGTCGATCTGCACGTGGGGGAAAACAGAGTCGTCAATCTGGATTTGCAAGTTGGTCAGGTGAGCGAAACTGTAACGGTCTCATCCGATGCCGCACCGGTCGAAACGCGCAGCGGAGAAATAAGCAGCCTGATTACGGAGAAGCAAGTAACCGAGTTGCCGCTGAACGGGCGCAACTATGCGCAACTGGCACTGATGGTGCCGGGTGTTTCGCCGGTTACCCAGAACGGCGCCGGCGGTGCTTTCGGTACCCAGGGTACCGGACTTGATTCTCACGTGGATATGTCGGTCAACGGCAACCAATCAAATGCCAATTTGTGGACGGTTGACGGTGTCAACAACATGGACGTAGGTTCGAATGCGACGCTGCTAATCTTTCCATCGATCGACTCCATTCAGGAGTTTCGCGTAGAGCGTAACAGCTTCAGCGCTGAGTACGGTCAAGCCCAGGGCGCCGTAATCAATCTTATTACCAAAGGCGGCAGCAACCAGTTTCACGGCGCCGGCTTTGAGTTCCTTCGCAGCGACAAATTCAATTCTATAGATTACTTCCTCAAGACAAACGGTCAGCCAAAATCAAAGTTGAAATATAACAACTATGGTTTCAACTTCAGTGGACCAATCAAGAAAAACAGAATCTTCTTTTTCTGGAATGAAGAGTGGCGTCGCGAGGAGCGCGGTCAAGTGCTTCCGGGCCAAAAGGTTCCAACCGCCGCTGAGAGGATTGGGGACTTCAGTGGAGCTCTGACGGACACGCTTCCCTGGGATCCTTCTACCTGCACAAAGGATAGTAACGGAAATCAAATCTTCGACGCCGCTCATTGCCAGCGCTTCCCCGGCAACAAGATCCCGGCGAACAGACTAAGTCCGGCCGGCCTCGCAATATTACAGATTTATCCCCTTCCAAATACGAGTGGCTCAAACAACTGGGTCTCGTCGTTGCTGGAGCCCATCAGGACCCGTCAGGACAGTATTCGGGGAGACATCAACATCAGCAAAAAGATGAATTTGCTGGTCAAGTATACGAATGAGACCTGGACACACGGGAATGCGGCGGGGAACTTCTGGGGCGATACCCCGTTCCCAACCCTGTCCTCGGATTGGAACCAGCCCAGCCATAGTTTCGCCGTCAAGCTGGCGACAACTTTAAGTTCGACGTCGGTTAACGAGTTTCAGTTTTCGCGCGCGGGCAATAACATATTTATTACGACTAATGCCGCAGGCGTCGCGCTTAATAGCGACATTGCTTCAAAGTTTC
>WNFT01000229.1_pt1 | contig 43711 bp, 38 predicted proteins | sample 5400191 | NCBI WGS metagenome assembly WNFT01 (sample SAMN13153359, study PRJNA577476) | soil metagenome | isolation source: 80 cm saprolite under Madrone tree | place: USA:California | collected 2016-06-14 | reverse complement strand
GCAAGGCGAGGGCAACTCCGGGCCGGGGTCGACGCTTCGCTCGACTCTTGTATATCGCACGTTCTTGCAGCAGTTCTTCAAGGACAACGCGATTCTCTCGGTGGTGGACGCCGGCTGCGGCGATTGGGAGTTCTCGCAGTCGCTCGACTGGGGCAGCATCGACTACAAGGGCTTCGACATCGTCGAATCCGCCGTTTCTGAAGCCAAACGAAAGTTTACGAAGCCGAACATAGCGTTCTTCGTCGGCAACGTCGTCGAACTGGACCTTCCGCCGGCCGATCTCTTGATTTGCAAACATGTGCTCCAACATCTGCCGACGCGGGACGTGCGGATATTTCTCGGCCAACTCCGCAAATACCGGCATGTGCTGCTGACCAACAGCATCAATCCCAATACGATGTCCGCGACGAACGTCGATATCGCGGTTGGCGAGTGTCGCGCGCTCGATCCCACAAAGCCTCCGTTCAACCTCACGGGCGCGAAGGTCCTGACCTACTGGGACGGCCACGCGATGCATCAAGTGGTCCATATCGCGGGGTCACTTGCCCCGGGCGAGGCCTCTTGAACGATGACGCAACGTTGACAGCGAACGCGCACAAGACGTTCATTACGAGCCGTGTTTCCACCCTCGCCAGACGCCGAATTCGCCAAAGCCGCTGAAGATCTGCGGCAAGGACGATTGCCCGATGCCGAGCGCGCCTGCCAACGAATTCTCACCGCGGTGCCGCGTCATTTCGGCGCGACTTATTTTCTCGGCATCATTGCCCTTCAGCGGGGCCAGTTGGAAACCGCCGATGCCCATCTGCGGCTCGCCCTCGAGATCAATCCGAATGTGGTTTCGGCGCATCGGGACCGCGGCGTTGCCTTAGGGCAACTCGGACGTTCCGACGAGGCGCTTGCTTGCTTCGATAAGGCGATTGCGCTCAAGCCTGATTATGCGGAAGTGTTCGGCCATCGCGGCAACGTCTTGCAGCAGCTCGGGCGCTTTGAAGAGGCTGTCGCGAATTACGACAAGGCGATCGCCGGACGGAGAGACTTCGCCGCGGCCCACTACAATCGGGGACTCGCGCTCTCCCATCTCGAGCGGTTCGAAGAGGCGCTGAAAAGTTTCGACAACGCGATCGCGCTGAAACCAGACTACGCCGCCGCGTATATCAGGCGTGGAACCGTGCTCCAGGAGCTCAAGCGGAACGAAGATGCGCTGGCGAGTTTTGAGCGCGCCATCGAGCTTCGGCCGGACGATCCGGAAGCGTTGTTCAACCGCGGCATCGTATTTCAGGATCTGGCGCGTCCCGCCGAGGCTATCCAGAGCTACGAGCGCGCCATCGTCTTGAAAGAAGATTTCGCCGAAGCCTTCAACAATCGCGGCAACGCGCTGAAGGACCTTCAGCGCTTCGAAGAAGCACTCATCAGTTTTGACCGCGCGATCGCGGCATCGGCGGATTTCCCGGAAGCGTTCTACAATCGCGGCGTCGCTCTGTTCGAATTGAAACGGCCGGACGAAGCGCTCGCGAGCTACGAGCGTGCGATCATCTTGAAGCCCGACTACGCCGAAGCGCTCTTCAGCCGTGGTCTCTGCAAATTGGCGATGGGCCTCGCGGAAGGCTGGAACGACTTCGAACACCGCTGGCAGGTCAAGAATTATCCCGCGATTCCCGCCGCAACGGACGCGCCCTTATGGACGGGCGAGGACTTGCGCGGCCGTTCCATTCTCGTCTGTGCCGAACAGGGTTTGGGCGACGTCATCCTATTCAGCCGGTATCTGCTCCAGCTCGCCGAAACGGGCGCAAGCGTCGGCTTCCTGGTGCCGGACAAACTGCGCGGAATTCTGAGCGGGCTGCCGGGCGGAATTCGCTTGATCTCTTCGGTTGGACGAGACGAGTCGTTTGATTTTCGCTGTGCGTTGATGAGTCTGCCGTACCGACTGGGGGTCAATCTCACCGATGTTCCGCTGCCGATTCCGTATCTCGCGGTCGATCCGAAACGCGCTCTCTCGTGGGGCCAAAGACTGGGCCCGCAAGGCTTCAAGGTTGGAATAGCGTGGCAGGGTGCGCTCTGGCATGGCGGCGCAGCGATTGTCGGCCGCTCGATTCCGTTGCCGGAATTCCGCCCACTGTCGCAAATCCCGGGCGTTCGGCTCATCAGCCTTCAAAAGAACCATGGCGTCGAGCAGCTCGCAGCACTTCCCGCCGGCATGAATGTCGAGACGCTGGGCGAGAATTTCGATGCCGGACCGGACGCGTTTGCCGACACCGCGGCGGTGATGCAGCATCTCGATCTGATCGTCACGTGCGATACGTCGATTGCCCATCTCGCGGGGGCGCTCGGCCGGCCGGCCTGGATCGCGCTCAAACACGTTCCTGAGTGGCGCTGGATGCTCGATGGCAGCGCGAGCCCCTGGTATCCGAGCGTCCGTCTGTTCCGTCAGCCGGCGCGCGGCGATTGGAGCGCCGTCTTCCGTGACATCGCGTCGCAATTGAGAGCGGTTCTCGCGCGCCGCTAATTCTGGTCGAAATCGCGCGCGACGATGGCCTTCGCGCGGATCAGTTCGGCAATGTCGGCGTTCGACAGATCCAGCAGCTCGCCCAATACCGCCGCCGTGTCGGCGCCGAGCGCGTGCGGATAATTTTTCTCTTCCACTGCCGAATCCGAAAACTTGATCGGATTGCCCATCACGCCGACGCGCGTTCCGTCCTCGGATTCGAGCTGCAGCACCATGTTGCGGTGGCGAATCTGCGGATCGCTCACCACGCGGTCGAGCGTGTTGACGACGCCGACGGGAATCTCCTCCGCTTCGAGCAGCGGAATCCATTCATCGGCGGCACGCGCGCGGAACGCCTCATCGAGGATCGGCCACAGCACGTCGCGATTCCTGAGCCGCTCGGTGTTGGTCGTGAAGCGCGGATCGGCGAGCAGATCTTCGCGGCCTAATGCACGCGCCATGCCCTGCCACATCCGTTGGGTGTTGGCGGTAATCACGATCGAAACGCCGTCCTTGCAGGCATAGCTGCGATAGGTCGGTATGGATTCATGGCCGCGTCCCTGGCGGCCGGGCACCACGCCGGAATGCATGTAATAAGCGGCCTGGTAGCACAGCATCGCAGCTTGGCAATCGAGCATCGACACATCGATGGTGTCGCCAAGGCCTGTCGCGTGCCGCCGGTTCAGTGCGGCGAGCACCGCGATGGTCGAATAAAATCCCGCGCCCAGATCGCCGATCGGGATGCCCGCGCGCACCGGAGCGCCGCCCGCCTCGCCCGTCAGGCTCATGCCGCCCGATAGCGCCTGCACGATCATGTCGTAAGCGGGCTTGTTGCGGTAAGGCCCATCCTGGCCGAAGCCCGAGATCGAGCACCAGATCAGCGATGGCTTCTCCTTGCGCAGCGCCTGAGCTGATAACCCCAGACGCTCGAGCACGCCGGGGCGGAAATTCTCCATCACGATGTCGGAGGTAAGCGCGAGCTTACGAACCAGCTCGCGGCCTTGCGCGGTCTTCATGTCCACCGCGACGCAGCGCTTGTTGCGGTTGATGCAGAGAAAATAAACGCTCAAATCGCCGACAAAATGCGGCGGCACGACGCGGATTGGATCGCCTTGCGGCGGCTCGAGCTTGATGATGTCGGCGCCGAGATCAGCGAGGATTTGCGTCGCATAAGGCCCGGAGAGGAACTGCGTCAGATCGAGAACGCGAATTCCGGAGAGCGGCCGGTCTTTGGCTTCATTCATCGTTGGAAGATGTGGATCGAGCAGGCGCCGTGATCGAAGCCGGAAATCCCGCCTCCGGTCGCATGCGTCATGCCGACCTTCGCGCCTTCGACCTGGCGCGCGCCTGCTTCACCGCGCAATTGGTGCACGATCTCGACCACCTGCGCGGCACCCGTCGCGCCGACCGGATGACCCTTCGCGAGCAGACCGCCCGACGGATTGATCGGGATTTTCCCGCCGATGCGGGTCGCGCCGCTTTTCAACAGCGCCGCGCCTTCGCCGCGCGGGCAGAAGCCGAAGGCCTCGTAATAGAGCAATTCCGCGATCGAGAACGCGTCGTGCACCTCGGCGACGTCGATGTCGTTAGGGCCGAGGCCTGCTTCCTCGAACGCCTCATGCGCGCCGCGCACCGTGATTTCCGGCGACGTCATGTCGCGAAAGCCGGACATGAATTTGCCCGAGGTCAGATGAGAGCCGCGGATTTCGATGGCGTCGCCGCGAAATTGTTTTGCCACCGTGTTCGACGCCAGGATGATCGCCGCCGCGCCGTCGCCGGTCGGGCAGCATTGCAGCAGCGTGAAGGGGTCGGCAATCATGCGCGAGGACAGCACCTCGTCGATCGTCACCTCCTTGCGCATTTGCGCATCGGGATTCAGCGCGCCGTTCTTGCGGTTCTTCACCGAAACCGCCGCGATGTCCTGCACGCTTACGCTGTAATCATGCATGTAGCGCTGCGCCCGCATGGCATAGAGCGCGGGCATGGAAAGGCCGAGCCGCACCTCCCAATCGTCTTCGTCCAAGGGCAGCGTGCCGCCGCCGAATTTCGTCAGCTTCTCCACACCGATCACCAGCACGACGTCATACGCGCCGGAACCGACCGCGATCACCGCCTGGCGCAGCGCCGACGAGCTCGACGAGCACGCATTCTCGACATTGACGATGGGTAGACCGGCAAGGCCGAGCCGCCCCATGATGCGCTGCCCGACCATCGCGCCGCCGCGCGCCGTGCCCGAATACACCGCTTCGATGCGCTTGCCTTCGATGCCGGCATCCTTGATCGCCGCCTTGACCGCCGGCCAGCCGAGATCGGCAATGTTCTTGTCGAGATATTTCCCGAACGGGATCATACCGACCCCAATGACCGAAACGCCCTTCATCGCGCGCTCCTCTTGAAGACGAATGTCCTGATCGGCCCTTCTTCGTCTTCGCCGACAATGCCGAGAGCCACTTCCACCTCGTCGCCGATGGCCAAATTGTCGCCTTCGAGATGGGTGAACACGCGCGCGCCGTTCGGTAAATCGACGTAGCCGATGCGCATCGGTTTCTTCCATTTCTTCGCCGCGACATGCACCGTGCTGAAAGCGTAGAGCGTGCCCACGCGCGGCATGGCTTGCGCACGGATGTTTTCGCTCATGCAGGACGCACACACCGGCGCGCGCGGAAAGGTTTCGGTGCCGCAGTCTGCGCATACCCCGCCGATCAGCGCGGCGCGCCCTTGCGCATCGATGGCGAGCGCGTCGCCGCACAGGAACGGACGTGCAAGAGTTTCCGCCGCTTCAACCGCCATGAACGCTTTGCCAACAGGCTTCATTAGTTCTGTACAACGGAACCGCTCTACGCGTAAATCCTGCCCATGAGCGGGAAATCCGTCGGCGCGCGCGTCTTGCGCAGTGAAGATCCGCGCCTGCTGACGGGCCGCGGCGAATTCGTCGACGACATCCGATTGCCGGGGATGCTGCACGCGGCCTTCGTGCGCGCAAGCCTCGCCCATGCGCGCGTGCGCGCCATCGACGCGAAGCCCGCGCTCGCTGTGCCGGGCGTTCATGCCGTGCTGACGGCGGCCGACATGCCGGCCGTGATGCGCAACGTGCGCATGCCGGTGCTGGTGCCGATCCCGTTCGCGAAATACCCGCTGACGCAGTTCGCGCTCGCGCTCGACGAAGTCTGCTATGTCGGCGAAGCGCTCGCCATCGTTATCGCCGACACGCGCTATTTGGCCGAGGACGCCGCGGCGCGCGTCGAGGTCGATTACGATCCGCTGCCGGTCGCGAGCGATTGCCGCGATGCCGTGAAGGACGGCGCGCCGCTCGCCCATCTGAGCACGCCCGACAACAAGGCCGCCGGCTTCAAGGTCGGCTATGGCGACGTCGCGAACGCGTTTTCTTCCGCCGCTCACGTCTTCAAGGAAGAGCTTTGGCATCATCGCGGCTGCGGCCACTCGCTCGAGGGTCGCGCCATTCTCGGCCATTGGGACGCGCGTACGGGACATCTGACCGTCTGGTCGTCAACGCAGACGCCGCATCTCGCGAAGCGCTCGCTTGCCGAAATGCTGGAGCGCGATCCCGAAACCATTCGTGTCATCGCGCCCGATGTCGGCGGAGGCTTCGGTCCGAAGGCGATTTTTTACACCGAGGAGGCTGTGGTGGCGCAGGCGGCGATCGCGCTCGGCCGGCCGGTGAAATGGACCGAAGACCGGCGCGAGCATTTTCTCGCGACCACGCAGGAACGCGATCAATATTGGTCGCTCGAGATCGCGCTCGATACCAACGCCAAATTGCTCGGCGTGCGCGGCTCCATGCTGCACGACACAGGCGCCTATCTTCCGTGGGGCGTGGTGCTGCCCTTCATTGCCGCAACCACCGTTCCCGGTCCCTATGTGTTGCCCGCTTATGAGCTCGACGTCACCGTCGCCTACACCAACAAGGTTGCGACGACTCCAGTCCGCGGCGCCGGCCGGCCGCAGGCGGTCTTCGCGATGGAGCGGCTCTTGGACCGCGCCGCGCGCGAGCTATCGCTCGATCCGGCGGAAATCCGGCGACGCAATCTTATCCAGAGATCGCAGATGCCGTATCGCGTCGGACTGGTCTTTCGCGACGGTAAGCCCGTCATCTATGACAGCGGCGATTATCCCGCGACGCTGGAGAAGGCGCTCGCGCTCGCCGATTATCGCGATTTTCCCCGCCGCCAGAAGGAAGCGCTAGGGCAAGGCCGCCATATCGGCATCGGCATCGGCTCCTACGTTGAAGGGACAGGCCTCGGGCCGTTCGAGGGCGTCAGCGTACGAGTGCTTCAGAACGGAAAAATTTCCGTGCAGTCCGGCGCCGCGCCGCAAGGGCAGGGCCACGTCACCATGTTCCAGCAGATCGTCGCGGACGAGCTTGGCGTCGCACTGGGCGAAATCATTGTCACGCTCGGCGACACGGCGGCGATTGCCATGGGCGTCGGCACCTTCGCCAGCCGCATCACGGCGAATGCGGGACCGTCCGCGCTCATCGCCTCGCAGAATGTGCGCGCGCAAATCCTGAAATTGGCCGCGCGCGCGCTCGAAGCCGATGAAGCCGATCTCGTGCTCGTCGACAGCAAGGCGGAAGCTAAGACCGGCAACCGGCGCTCCATCTCTTTCGGCGAGCTGGCAAAGCTCGCGCAGGGCTATCCCGGTTTCTCCTTTGCACCGGGCGACGCGCCGGGGCTCGAGCACACCGCGTATTTCACGCCACCGCAGGCTGTCTATTGCAACGGCACGCATGTTGCCGAAGTCGAGGTCGATATCGCAACCGGCGGAGTTCGCATCTTGAATTACGCGGTGGCGCATGACAGCGGCACGTTGATCAATCCGCTGATCGTCGACGGGCAGATCCAGGGCGGCGTCGCGCACGGCATCGGCAACGCGCTCTTTGAGCTTATGGCCTATGATGCCAATGCCACGCCACTGACCGTGACCTTCGCCGATTATCTGCTGCCCTCAGCCACCGACGTTCCGGCCGTCGCCGCCGTCCATCTTCAAACGCCATCGCCATTGAATCCGCTGGGCGTGAAAGGCGCGGGCGAGGGCGGCAGCATTCCGGCCGCCGCCGCCGTCGTCGCGGCGATCGAAAACGCGCTCTCGCCCTTCGGCGTGAAATTCTGCGACTCCCCACTCGCCCCGGATAAAATCGTCGTCGCGCTGCGCAACCATCGCGATTACGGCAGCTGGCGGTCTACAAAGTACACGGCACCGCTTCGACATGTGCCCTCCTGACGAATATAATGCTCCGCAGTGATCGGCCGGAGATTCACCCCATGGCGCATGCACATTCGACAAAGCTGTTCGGCCGCTTCTGGGCTGGCCTGCTCTCGGCTGCGGCGCTTGCCTGGCCGAGCCATGCCCAAGACCACGCCGCGCCGATTCCTGATTTTGCGGGCTTGTGGGCACGCATGACCTTCGGCGCCGAGCCGCCTGCATCGGGTCCGGGTCCGCTGGTGAACCTGATGCATCGGGCCGACGGCGCCGCGGACGGCGGCAAGCTGGTCGGCGATTACAACAATCCAATCCTGAAACCGGCCGCGGCCGCCGAAGTGAGACGCCAGGGCGAAATCTCCAAGACCGGCAACGCCTTTCCAGATCCATCCAATCAATGCGCGCCGCAGCAGCCGCCGTTCATTCTGCGCCAGCAGGAGATTCAGCTGCTGCAGGAAAAGGATCAGGTCACCATCCTGTACATGCTCGATCATCACGTCCGCCATGTTAGACTCAATTCGTCTCATCCGCGGCGCGTGACGCCATCCTGGAGCGGCGATTCGATCGGGCACTACGAGGGCGATGCGCTGGTTGTCGACACCGTCGGCATGAAAATTGGGCCTGTCTCGATGTCCGACCAATATGGTTCGCCGCAGAGCGCGGCAATGCATGTCGTGGAGCGCTATCGCCTGGTTGACGAGGAAACGGTTGAGCGCGCCTTTGCGCAGAACGAAAAAGAATTCGGCCGTGCCGACGGGCCGATCGGGAATGGCGTGTTTGTCGACTTCGACTACAAAGGCAAAGGCCTGCAGCTCCAATTCATGGTCGAGGATCCGAACGTCTTCACCACGCCATGGTCGGCGACCGTTACCTATCGCAAAGCCGGGAGCCAATGGCAGGAACAGGTCTGCGCCGAGAATACGTTTGAATATTACGCAGCCAAGGAAACCTCGGTGCCGCGCGCGAACAAGCCCGACTTCTGATTCATGCCAAGGAGTGCTGCGATGAAACGACTTACACGGCTGCTCGCGGTCGCGGCGGCGACGGCGATTACGGCAGCGACGCTCGCCGGCTCGGCGCTCGCCCAATCCGGCGCGCCACGCAACGACCTGCCGCAGCCTTATCGCACGACGCGCGATTGGGGCGAGCTGCCGTCGGGCGTGAAATGGGCGGCCGTCACCGCGGTCGAAGCGGCGCCCGACGGCTCCATCTATGTCATCCATCGCTGTTTTGCGAATTCCTGCACCGGGCGCAGCGAAGCGCCGATCCTGAAATACAACGCCGCCGGCAAGCTGATCGCGTCTTTCGGCCAGGGCATGTTCAACTTCCCGCACGGCGCGACGGTGGATAGCCAAGGCAATCTCTGGGTCAGCGACGCGCGCGGCGAGAACGGCAAGGGCCATCAGGTCATCAAATTCGATCCCAACGGCAAGGTGCTGATGAGGCTGGGCAAGGCCGGCGTCTCGGGCTCGGGACCGGACCTCTTCGATCAGCCGACCGATGTCGCCGTCGCGCCCAATGGCGACATTTTCGTTTCCGATTCGCATCGCAACGGCAAGAACAACCGCATCGTTAAATTCTCCAAGGACGGCAAATACATCAAGGAGTGGGGCAGGAAGGGCTCAGGCCCCGGCGAGATCAGCGAGCCGCATACCATCGCCTTCGATTCGCGCGGCCGGCTCTTCGTCGGCGATCGCGAGAACAACCGCATCCAGATTTTCGACCAGGACGGCAAGCTGCTCGATCAATGGCGCCAATTCGGCCGTCCCAGCGGCATCTTCATCGCCAAGGACGACACCATCTATGTCACCGATTCCGAATCGGGCCCGGACTCCGGAGCCCATGAGCTGACGGGCATCAAGAAGGGCATCCGCATCGGCAGCGCCAAAGACGGCTCGGTCACCGCCTTCATCGAGGATATGGAATCGACCACCCCAGACCATTCCGGCGCGGAAGGTCTGGGCGTCGACGCGCAAGGCAATGTCTACGGCGCCGTCGTCCGTCGCCAGATGCTCGAACGCCACGTCAGGAAGTAGGAGATCGGGGTTCGTACCGTACGCGCGGGAAGATCATCGATCCTGCGCTAAGCTCTCCTCTTGGCATCGATCCGCTCGATCAACTCATCGACTATCGGACTTCTCGAGAACGGCCAGGCGCGCGCGGGAGGGTAAAAACTTATTTCCCGTCCAAAGCGGGTTGTTCCTCTCAGCGACAGGGTCACTCTCGTGGGGTTTGGGTACAACGAGTAGCTGACATTCATTATTTCCGACAAAGCGATGCGTTCCTCCTCATTGCCATTTCTGACGATCAACGTGTCGCCGTCATCCCACACTTCATCAACGAGACCGAAAGTCAGCTTCCTGAACATGAAGTAGCCAAATCCAACCATCAGGATTGGCACGATCAACACAGGCAGAGGCGGAAACTGCCCCAAACGTAGGCGGCCGGAAGCAGCCGACACCAGAAACAGCAACAGGCCTCCGAACCAAAGGGCCGGAAACAGACGCTTCTGAAGGAAAGTCGTTTTGGAAGAAAGGCGGCGCATAGGGGCACCTTGAATTCGGGACGTTCTAGCGGAGCCCGTAGCCCCGGGCCATCGCGGCTGCGAAGATCGGAATCAGGATGAAGAGGTGCGCCTCGATCTTGAGGTAGCGCCTGACGGCCGCGACTTCGGCTGCCATGGGTAAAAATGTCGCATCCGCCTTGGCCGCGCCGCGCCATTTCAGCAGGAGCAGGGTCGGCGGAACCGACAGCAGGCCGACGACGGCGAAGGTGCCGATCTTGGCCCAGAAAACCGGATTTTGAAGATAGAAGTCCGGCCCCTTCACTCCGAAATAGACGCGCGCGAAGCCGACAAGCACGACCAGCCCGGCAGCGATGCCATAGAAGAGGTCGATTTTTCCCGCCTGGCGGAGCTGTGCCGCATTGATTCCGGGCCGAATCAGTACCAACTCTGCGGCGAGAATGGCGGCGATCCCGAAAACCAGGATGTGATGGCCGATGGCCAGTATCAAGTCGAGCAGCATCGTCGAACCCTGCAGAAGCGAGTCTGGCACACGCGCCGATGAACAAAACGACAGGAACCGTGCCCCAGGATTAGCTTTTGAAAGGTACAGCCAAGACGCAGCTTAGGGTGCTTTTTTCTGTTGCAACGGCGCCACTTAGGGAAGAAATGTGTGGCAATCCCGTTGTTGAGATATTCGTGTGACTTAGCCTCTGCAAAATATAGGAAAGGGCATAGGGGAGTAATAGTGACCCAGGAGCGCCGGGGTCCCGCTGCTGCAGCCGATCAGCGGGCTTATACGGCTTCAGGGCGCGGTAAGCGTCTAGGCTTTCGTGTTGCGCTGTGGGGCGTTTGCGGTTTTGCCCTCGTGTCAATTGTGGCTGTCGCGGTGGAAGCGCAGACCGCGTATCTGCAGTCGCTTGTCTTCACGCGCTTGGCTCACGAGTTGACGTTCAACATCGGCTCCGGACCGAGCGATGAGATCCGTTTTCCCACGGGTGGCCCGCAGGACAAACGCCTCGGTTACAGTCAGCTGGCGAGCTATATCGGCGCATTGAACGCGCGGAATTTTTCCGTTGCGCGACAAGCGTCCTGGTCGCCCGCGCTTGCGCGCTTTGCCACCGATCACGGCTACGCGGTCTACCGCGAGAAAGAAGATGCGGGACTCACCTTGAGCGATCGCACGGGCGCGCCCTTCTATCGCGCGCGCTATCCCGAGCGGACTTACCAAGACTTTCAATCCGTGCCGCCGCTTGTCGTCTCTACACTGACGTTCATCGAAGACCGCTCGCTTCTCGACCCGCGAGTCCCGCGCAAGAATCCGGCGGTGAACTGGCAGCGTTTGGCGCTTGCAACAGCTGCGCAAGCGGCGGGCAAGCTTGATCCGGACCTTCGGCAAGGCGGCGCCAGCACGCTCGCGACTCAGATCGAGAAATTTCGCCATTATCCCGACGGGCGGACGCGCGGCATCGACGACAAGTTTCACCAAATGATGGCCGCGGCAACGCGCAGCTATCTCGACGGGCCCGAGACGCTCGGCGTCCAGCAGCGCATCGCCTCGACATTTCTGAATTCGACGCCCCTGAGCTCGCGCCCCGGCTACGGCGAGATCATCGGCGTCGGTGACGGACTTTGGGCGTGGTACGGCAGCGATCTTGCCGAAGCGAACCGCCTGCTGGCCGAGACAGGTACCGCGCCGTCCGCCCGCAAGGCGGAGATCTACAAGCAAGTGTTGAGTTTGCTGCTCGCGCAGCGGCGTCCCTCCTATTATCTCATGGACGGACGGAAATCGCTTGACTCACTGACGAACAATTATTTGCGCCTCTTGGGCGACGCCGGCATCATTGATGGCGCGCTTCGCGACGCGGCGCTCCATGCCCAGCTGAATTTCCTGCCCGATCCGCCGTCGCCGGCACCCGTGTCCTTCGTTGATCGCAAGGCCGCGGCCGCCGTTCGAATGGAGCTCCTGCGCCTGCTCGGCACACCGAGCCTGTACGATCTCGACCGGCTCGACGTTGCCGCGAGCACCACCTTCGATGCCGCGGCACAGCAGCGCGTCAGCGACGTGCTGCCGCGCCTTGCCGACCGCGAGCAGGTCAAGTCGTTGGGGATGGTGGGACTGAATCTGCTCGGCACGGAAGACCCCTCGCGCGTCAACTACAGCGTCGTTGTTTATGAGCGCGGTACCGACCGCAACTTCGTCCGGGTCCACGCCGACAGTCTCGACCAGCCCTTCGACCTCAATTCGGGAGCCAAGCTCATCCTCGGCTCGACGGCGAAGTTGAGAACCCTGATCACGTATCTCGGTATCATGAACCGCCTGCATGACGAGTATGAGAATATGCCGTCGCGCCAATTGTTGACGGAGTCCGCGAAGGCGGACGACGCACTGACCCGGTGGGCGACCGCATATCTCGCCAACGCCGCGGATCGCAGCCTTCAGCCCATGCTGGAGGCAGCCATGCAGCGGCGCTACTCCGCCAGTCCCGCCGAGAGTTTCTTCACCGGCGGAGGCGTACATGTCTTCGAAAATTTCGAGAAGTCGGAGAATCGGCAGCTACCGACGGTCGAAGATGCTCTCGTTCACTCCATCAACTTGGCCTTTATCCGTGTCATGCGCGATATCCGCAGCTATTATATGGCGGAGGGAGCGCGCGGCACTCCGACGGCGGCCGAGCCGAAAAGCGATGCGCGGCAGGCCTATTTGAAGCGCTTCGCCGATCAGGAAGGCCGCACCTATCTCAACCATTTTTATGACGATCTCCGCGCCCGCAAGCCCGATGAGATGCTGTCCTATCTCGCCGCTCGTGCCGGACGTACGCCAAATCGCCTCGCCATCGTTTACCGCTCGCTGAGGCCGGAAGGGTCCGTCGGCGATTTGCGCAGCTTCTTGGGAAAAGAATTGCCGAAGGTCTCGCTCAACGATCGCGCCGTCGAGAGCCTCTATGCGAACTCAGGTCCGGATCGCTATTCGCTGGCCGATCGCGCCTATCTGGCGCGCGTTCACCCGCTGCAGCTCTGGCTTGCCGCCTATCTTCAGGATCATGCCGGTGCGCCGCGCGCCGAGATCCTCAAAGCGAGCGACGACGAGCGCCAGGAAGCCTATAGCTGGCTGTTCAAGACGCGCAGTGTGCGCAAACAGGATGTGCGGATTCGGATCGTCAGCGAGCAGGACGCCTTCAACCAAATTCTGAAGGATTGGCGCAACCAGGGTTATCCGTTCGAGTATCTCGTTCCCTCCCTTGCCACCGCGATCGGAAGCTCCGGCGACCGGCCCGATGCGCTTGCGGAGCTCATGGGCATCATCTTGAACGACGGCGTGGAGCTCCCGACCGTCGAAATCGAGCAGCTGCATTTTGCCGCAGACACGCCCTACGAAACGCGGATGGCGTTGACGCCCACGGCGCCGAGGCGTGTGTTCGCTCCCGAAATCGCCCGCACCGTTCGGCGCGTCTTGATGAACGTCGTTTCCGAAGGCACCGGGACTCGATTCCGCGGCGCCTATGTCACGCCCGATGGCAAGCCCCTTGTCGTCGGCGGCAAGACCGGAACAGGCGACAACCGCTTCAAGAGCTACGGCGCCCGACAGCATCTTGTGGAGGCTCGTGTCGTGGATCGCACCGCGACGTTCGTCTTCTTCATCGGCGATCGCTTCTACGGCACGATTACAGGTTACGTCGCAGGACCCGAAGCGGGGAAATATCATTTTACGAGCGCGCTCGCCGTACAACTTCTAAAATCTCTTACCCCGCAACTCCAGCCGTTGATCAATACGCCGCAAACGGCGGACCAGCTCGCTGCAAGTCCTTCGGCTCCCGTGCCCGAAATTACGTTTGTGTCGGGCGTCGGCGTCTCCAACGCTGTGTCGGGCGTCTCCAACGCGGTGTCGAGCGTCTCCAAAGCAGTGCATTGACGATCGTTGGCTCGCGACGCCTTCATGAAATGAGCGGCTGCGCGAGCCATGCGTCCGGCTTGCACACCGTGTCGGGTTCCTTGCTATGCTTGTCCCTGCGGCGATAGGGCAAGCAGGGCGGCATGGCATCGGTGAGAGACGCATCCGCGGGCGGCGGCGATGTTCTCGCCCAAGCCGTTCCGGCGACGAGGTGGATCCAGCTCGGTCTCGGTTTGATCGCGATGATGTCGATCTCGAGCCCGCAATATGTCTGGACGCTTTTTGTTGCGCCGTTCCAGGCGGCGACGGGCGCGGCGCTGCCCGCGATCCAGGTCACGTTTTCGGTGCTCATCGTCCTGCAGACCTGGCTCGCGCCGCTGCAGGGCTGGCTCGTCGACCGCTTCGGTCCCAAATTCCTGATCGCCGCAGGAGCCGCGCTGACTGGCCTCGGCTTCGTGCTGGCGGCGCAGGCGACCAGCCTGTGGGCGCTCTATCTGTCCTATGGCGGCTTGTGCGGCTTTGGGACGGGGATCGTCTATATCGGCATCGTCGGGTTGATGGTGCGCTGGTTTCCCGGTCGCCGCGGTTTCGCCGTGGGCGTGGTCGCGGCGGGTTATGGCTTCGGCGCGATTCTCACCACTTTTCCCATCGATATGATGCTCAAAGCTTCGGGTCACCGACCGACATTGATCGTCTTCGGCTTGATCCTCGGTGCGGTCGGCGTATGCGCGGCGCTGGGCTTGCGTGCTCCGCGCGAGAATGAAATCGCGCGCGTCGCGCCCGCGCCGTCGGTCAGCGTGAGCGATCGGAGCTACGCGCCATCGGAAATGCTGCAGACCCCGATCTTCTGGCTGCTCTTCCTGATGATGACGATGATGTCGACCGGCGGCCTGATGGTGGTCTCGCAATTCGGCCCGGTGATGCGCGATTTCGGCATCGCCGAAGTGGCAATCTTGAACATGGCGGCGCTGCCCTTTGCGCTCACGCTGCAGCGCATCGCCAACGGCCTGACCCGGCCGTTCTTCGGTTGGGTCTCCGACAATATCGGGCGCGAAAACACCATGTTCATCGCCTTCGGCATGGAAGCCGTCGCGGTATGGGTGATGTTGGCCACCCGGAACAACCCGGCGCTGTTCGCGGTCATGTCCGGTATCGTCTTCTTCGGCTGGGGCGAGATATTTTCGCTCTTTCCATCGACGCTGACCGACACCTTCGGCACCAAACACGCGACCACGAATTTCGGCTTTCTCTACATCTCGCAAGGCATTGGTTCGGTCCTCGGCGGGCCCGTCGCCGCCTGGATGCACGATTTCGCCGGAAGCTGGTTCCCCGTGTTCTGGCTGATCATCTTCCTGGACGGATTGACGGCTCTGCTGGCTCTCTTCGTGCTCAAACCGATGCGCCGCGCGCGGCTGCGGCGGGGACGTCACGAACAGCCGCGGCCCGACATCACGGTGAAAATATCCGTCTGATCGAGGTAGGAACCGCGGCCGAACGACCGGCCTTCGCGGTCCGTGAACGAGTCGCGCCGCTTGGCGCAGGTGAGGAACCGATCGGCTCCCGACCCGCGTGCATAAAGCGGCACCAGCTGATTGCTGTGCCCGGTGTGCTGCCACTTGTAGCCCGGTAAACGGCCAACGCCTTTGTCGACGAGATTCTGGAACGGGACGGTGTCGGAGTCCGGACCGAGCAAAAGATGATCGTGATCGCCGGTTACGATGACGAGCGTGTTCGACCAATTGTTGCCGTTCGTGTTGGCGTCGAGATAGGCGGACACGGCTTCGACGGCTTCGTCGAATTCGATCTTTTCCTCGATCATCCGTCCTAGATTGTTGGCATGCATGGCGCGGTCGACCGCGCCCCCCTCGATCATCAGGAACAGCCCGTCGGGATCTGGTCCAAGAACGTTGAGCGCGCCGAGCGTCATGGTCTTGAGGCTCGGAACGTCGGACTTGCGCGCCACCTGGTACGGCGTTTCGCTCGCGGGTGTGGCGCCGGCGCGATTGAATTGCGTCGAGTCGAACGAGTGCGCAATACCGACGAGCTTGGCCGGCGTCGTGCGCGCGGTGCTGAGTGCGTCGAAGTCGCTCTTGTCCTGAATAAGTTTGAAACCGGACCGGCCGGCTTTGAGGTTTGCCCAATCGCTCGCCGAAATCCACGAATAGTCGGGCGCATTCCGCTTGAGCCCGTCGTTGGTGTGATCGTGATTGCCGGTGCCCATGATCACGCTGAGCGTGCCGGCATTGAGCATCTCATTCGTGATCGCAGTCCGGTTGGCGCGCGAAACATTGTGCGCTCCGCCGGCGACTGCGGGCGTCGCATCGGAAATCTCCACCGTCGTGACCACGCCGACGGATTTTCCCGCCTGGTGCTCGAGCTCGGCAAAGGTGGGAAGTTTCGTTCCATCGCCGTCGACGTTGATGGCGGCATTGTAGGTCTTTCGGCCGGTCACGACGGCGACCATCGTGTTGGCGGAATCGGGCGCGGTGAGTTTGTTCCAGCGATATCCGGTGAAGTGGTCGGGGTAGCGGCCGGTGGTCGTGTCGACCGGCGTCGTCTCCCAATTTTTCGCCGGGTCATAGAGGGCGTCGGGGTCTTGCTCCAAACCCTTCGGGCCCGGAATCGGACTGCCGCCGGTCCGTAGCGGATAGGTCGACACGAAGGTCTTGATCCAATTTGCTCCGTCGAAGATCTGTTTTCCGAGCCTGCCAGTGTACATGCCGGTGGCCACGATGGTGTTGACGCCCGTGCCGTCGGAAATCATCAGGATAACGTTCTTGGGGCGGCTGACGCCTAAGCTCGTCTGCGGAAGGGCTGCGCCAGCGAAACAGAAAGCCCCGAGGGCCAACAGAACGATTGCGACGCGTCGCGAGGTAAATAGGGCAGCCTGTCTAAAATCGTGGGATAAAAGCCGGTTCATGGCGCCGTCCGAGTCAATGGCAATCGATATGGCAGATTGTGATGACGATTCAAACTCGCTCCTGTGTCGCCTTCGCCATCTTATACTTAGCCATGTTTGGCTTGACCGCTTGTTTGCAACCCGTGCGCATAAATCCTGAAAGTCCAACTCTTACCGTCGACCGCAGGGGAAACGTGTACTGGAACGGCGAGCGTATAGAAAATCTAGAACAGTGCAAAAGGCTGATTCCTGAAATGACTCCTACTGCTCGCGGGCCGATCGTCATCGACGTCGAAACCTATTGTGCGATTCTAACCGCCAAGCCGAAGGGCAATAACCGCTGAGTTGACCTGCGCGTTGCGAGGAGCCCCATTTGACGGACGCGAGCAAACACTACGACGCGGTCATTATCGGCGGAGGTCACAATGGACTCGTCTGCGCGGCCTATCTCGCAGCGGCCGGTTTGAAAGTGATCGTGGTAGAACGCCGCGGCATTGTCGGCGGAGCGGCAGTGACCGAGGAATTCCATCCCGGTTTCAGAAATTCGGTCGCGTCCTACACGGTGTCCCTGCTCAATCCGAAAATCGTTCGCGATCTCGATCTGGAAACACACGGCTTGCGCATCGTCGAACGCAGGCTGGCCAACTTTCTTCCCGCGGCGGATGGCCGTTATCTGAAGGTCGGCGCCGGCCGAACGCGCGATGAAGTCGCGAAGTTTTCCGCCAAAGACGCCGGCCGACTCGACGATTACGCGCAGTCGCTCGACCGCATTGCCGACATCCTGCGCGGGCTGGTTCTGGAAACGCCGCCGAACGTGGTCGAAGGGAGCTGGCGAGCGGCATTGCCGGAATTGCTGCACGGCGCGCGCATTGGCGGGCGGCTGGCAAAACTGCCGATGGCGGCGCGGCGCGATCTGCTCCGGCTGTTCGCGAGCTCCGCCGGCGATTTTCTGGATGGCTGGTTCGAGAGCGATCCCATCAAGGCGGTCTACGGCTTCGACGGCATCGTCGGCACCTATGCGAGTCCTTACGCGCCGGGCACTGCCTATGTGCTGCTGCATCATGTCTTCGGCGAGGTGAACGGCAAGAAGGGCGTCTGGGGCCATGCTGTCGGCGGCATGGGCGCCATCAGCGATGCCATGGCCAAGGCGGCGGCCGCGCGCGGCGCCGAGATTCGCGTGAATGTGCCGGTCCGCGAAGTGATGGTCGAAAAGGCTCGCGCGGTCGGTGTCGTAACGGAAGCCGGCGAGATCATCCGCGCGAAAGCCGTGGTCTCGAATTTGAATCCCAAACTTCTCTACCGCCAGCTGATGGATCCCTCGACTCTCCCAGCCGATTTCCGCACGCGCATTGAACAGTGGCGCTGCTCATCCGGGACCTTTCGCATGAATGTGGCGCTCTCGGAGCTGCCGCGGTTCACCTGTTTGCCGGAGGCGGGCGATCATCACACAGCCGGAATCATCATCGCGCCGGCGCTCTCCTATATGGAGCAGGCTTATTTCGATGCGCGCAGCCACGGCTGGTCCAAGCAGCCCATCATCGAAATCGTGATTCCATCGACCTTGGATGACAGCCTGGCGCCGCCCGGACGCCATGTGGCAAGCCTCTTCTGCCAGCATGTGGCGCCGCAATTGCCGAACGGCGAATCCTGGGATGCGCACCGCGAGGCGGTCGCCGATCTGATGATCGACACTGTCGACGCTTACGCGCCCGACTTTAAAGCCTCCATCATCGCGCGCCAAATCATGAGCCCGCTCGATCTGGAGCGCACCTTTGGCCTCATCGGCGGCGACATCTTCCACGGCGCTCTCACGCTGGATCAGATGTTCTCCGCGCGCCCGATGTTGGGCCATGCGAATTATCGCGGGCCCTTGCAGGGACTCTACATGTGCGGCTCGGGCACCCATCCGGGCGGCGGCGTCACGGGTGCGCCCGGCCACAATGCCGCACGAGAGATCATTGCCGACTTTCGGCGAAAGCGCTTGTGACCTTGTCCCTATCGTCCTGGTTGAGACAGTCCCCGCGTGGGAACAGCCGGGGCGTGTCCGGGATCCGCCGCAGCGGGACGAAAAGTTGGCCCCGGCTGGCTCGGAATCGATGATGTTCCGATCCTCCCGCCGTCCGGCACCTGCATCCGAACCGGAGCAGGCTCGAACGCTGTTCCGCGCAACGATTGAGCGGCTTCCATGCTGTCCGCCGGCAACGCCGGCACGGCAAACGTGTCCGCCTGCTCGAAACCGGTTGCCGGCTGCGCCAAATCCAGCTCGCTTTTTTGAATCAGCGTGCCGACCGCGGCGCTGGCCGAAAAACCGGCCGTTGTCGCGATAATGGCAAGCAAAATTCCGCCACGCATCATTGACCCTCACCCAACCGTTGAAGGCTCGAACCATAAGAATCTAAGCCGTGGAGGAGGACCGCAGCAGTCCAGTCGTGAATTACGCCGCACTGCGCACTAAAAAGTGGCGCTCAATCTTATTCAAATTGCAACGTGGGAATGTGCCGTTCTGGGAATTGGGCACTGCGTTAGCGTGTTCGCAAAAAAATTCGGGCCGGAGTGCTGCCGTCCCCCGACAGCGACTCCGGCCCTCTTACCCCGTCAATTCTCGTTGAGCCCTAGAGCCCGCTGAGATTGCGGAATCTCTGTATCTGCTTGACCGTATCTCAATCAAACTACCGTCAATCGCGGGCTTTCCGCAATCCGATGCTGGCCCCGCGAACCCCCTTGCACTTGGCGCCCACGTGCTATTTTCATGGCCATGGGAAAAGCGGAATAGGTCATGCAAGTCAGGAAATTAGGCGCATCCATGGGGGCGGAAATATCGGGCGTAGACTTAGCCCGCCTGGACGATGATGCCTTCAAAAAAATCCGTGACGCCTTTCACGCTCATCAGGTTCTTGCGATTCGCGATCAGGACTTGATGCCCGCGTCGCAAATCGCCTTTTCCCTTCGCTTTGGCGCGCTGGAAGATCAATTGAACGCGCACTACACGGTCGAGAACCATCCCGAGGTGCTGATTCTTTCCAATGACATGAAGGACGGAAAGCCGATCGGCCTGATCGACGGGGGCGATTTCTGGCATTCGGATTCTTCGCACCGCGACAAACCCAGCATGGCGACGATGCTTTACGCGGTGAAGAATCCGACCCAGGGCGGCGACACTGAGTTCGCCAATATGTACGCCGCCTATGAAAACCTGAGCGACGATATGAAGCGCCGCATCGCGCCGCTGAAAGGAGTCCACGCGGTATCCAAGCTCAAGAACAAGCGCGTCAGTGTCTCGGCCCGCCGGCCCGACGGAAAGGACTTTTACGAACGTCAAAAGTCGCTTCCGGACCAAATTTGGCCGCTGCTGCGAACCCATCCGGTCACGGGGCGAAAAGCCCTTTATATCTCTCCGCGCTTTACGATCGGCATCCAGGGGGTGGCGGAAGAAGAAAGCGATGAAATCCTGGACTTTCTCTTTGCCCACCAGATCCGCCCTGAATTCATCTATCGCCACGCATGGCGCGACCACGATCTGGTGACTTGGGACAATCGCTGCGTGATCCATCACGCGACCGGCGGCTACGCCTATCCGGATGTGCGCACAATGCATCGCACCGTTATCGCGGGCGACCGGCCTTATTAGCGCCGCGGGCATCTCTTTTGGTGGAGATTGGCCGGTGTTGAAGGCCTCTTGGATGAACCCATATTAACGCCGTGGGCCGCTTGGCTTCACGGTCCTTTGCCGCTATGTCTCATTCAAGCCGCCTGAGCGGCTTTTTTTCCCGGAATCCCAGGAATGCGCCTGCTCAAGCTGATCCCTGACCACACCAAGATCGACTTCGTTGGCGTGCGCTTCTATGCCTTCGGGATCGATGGGCTGTTGGTGCTGATCTCGATCATCTACCTTTTGCTGCACGGGCTTAATCTCGGCATCGATTTCACCGGCGGCGTTCTGGTCGAGGTCAAATCCGCTCAAACCATCGACATCGGCGCGATGCGGGCGCGGGTCGACAGCTTGGGCTTCGCCGAAGCGCAATTGCAATATTTCGGCGGCGGCGACTGTGAAACGCCGCCCAACTCTTGCGTTCTCATTCGCGTGCAACCGCAGGCCAATGTCGGCGACCAGGCCGCCGCGAATGCCATCCAGGGCGCATTGGGACAAGGTTTCACCTTCCGCCGCACGGAAGTCGTGGGACCCAAAGTCTCCGGCGAACTCTTAAGCGCAGGTATTCTGGCGACCGTCATCGCCGTTATCATGATCGCCGTCTATGTTTGGGTACGGTTCGAATGGCAATACGGCGTCGGTGCCATCGTCGCGACCGGCCATGACGTGTTCGTGACCGCTGGTCTTTACTCTCTCCTGCAGCTGGATTTCACACTGACCTCGGTCGCCGCACTGCTGACGCTTGCCGGCTACTCGGTCAACGATACCGTGGTGGTGTTCGACCGGATTCGCGAAAATCGCCGCCGTTACAAGCGCATGCCCCTGAAGGAACTGATCAATTTATCGACCAACCAGACCTTAACAAGGACCGTTCTGACCAGCGTAACCACCTCGATTTCGATCATTCCCCTGCTGCTGTTCGGCGGCCCGACCTTGTTCGATTTTACCGCTTCGATCCTTTTCGGCATCGTCGTCGGCACCTTCTCGTCCGTTTACGTTGCGGCAGCATTGTTGATCTATCTTCCGCCAATTGCCGGCCGGGAAGGGCCCTCTGAGAGTGGCCCGACTCCGTCCAAGACCGAGCGGGGAGAATCACCTAAGGGTTCGAGCCGCGCGGCCCGGCCTGTCGAGGCGAGATGAATTACACAGCTCAGAGTGCCGACCTGAACAAAGCGAAGCCTACCCGGACCTCGGAGCTGCTGCGTGAGTTCGCGCTTTCGCTCAGCGGCGAGCGCGTTAGCATTGGTGACATCGTCGCGGCTCTCGGCGATCGCGGCCTCGGCGTGCTGATCGCCATTTTCGCGCTCCCCAACATTCTTCCCTCCACGGTGCCTTTCGGCAACGTACTGACCGGAATCCCCCCGCTGATCTTCGCCGTGCATTTGGCCCTCGGCGTGGACAGGCTGATCCTTCCGGGCTTCATCGCCCGCCGGTCGATCCGCGCCACAAGCATGAAAGCCTTAGTGCCGCGCGTTGCCGGCGTGCTTTCATGGTTCGAGCGTTTGCTGGAACCCCGGCTTCCCGGCGTGACCGCCGTGCGCTCGGAACGCCTGATCGGCATCATCTGTATCGTTCTGGCCGTGGTCTCGACCCTGCCCATTCCCTTCGGTCATAATCTGCCGGCCCTTGGATTGGTGTTGATCGGGCTTGGGCTGATCGAACGCGACGGGCTCGCCATCATCTTCGGCTCCGCGATTGGCCTCATCGGTGCGGTTCTTTTGGGACTGGTGATCTTCGGCTTGGCCACCGGCCTGCGCTTCATCATCCACGCGCACGGCGTTCATCTGTGATCGCCAGACATGCGAAAGCCGGTTCCAATGCACTGGAACCGGCTTTCCAATCAGCAGCAGCGACAGTTCAGAACGGCAGAATGCTGCGTTCCTTGGAATAGGACAGGTAACCGACATTGGCACCGCCGCGCAGACCCACGCCGGTCCGCATGGGCGCCAGAATAATGCGGCCCGACTGCTGGTAGTTCACGCCGACGCCGGCGACGATATAGGCGCTGCCCTCGACGCCGGGGAAGCGCTGGTAGATCGCGTCCGTGTTGGGCAGATTGTAGATCAGCACGAAAACCTTCGAGGCATTGCCGCCGAAGTCGAAACCGACCGAGGGTCCCTGCCAATAGATTTTCGCCGCCTTGTTGCCCTCTTTCTTCATGTAGAGATCGCCCGTGCCGTAGCGCAAGCCGACAACGACCGCGCCGCTGCCTTCCTGTCCGGTGATGTAGGCATTCGGCCGTCCCTTTTCGGCGAACACACGTTCCACGGCTCGCGCAAGACCCTCGGTCGTGGCGCCGAAAAGCTCGTTCGCCTTGGTCATGATCTCGCGTTGGTCGTAAGTGTCCGCATCGCCTGGCGCCGCCGGCGCCGGCGCGGCCGCCGTGCTCAGCGTCAGAGACAGCAACGCTGCGCCAATGCTGGCCTGAATCAATGAGAGAATTTTCATTTTATGCTCCTTTTTATCGCGTTTCTCGCCCGCCTTCGGTTTCGGGCGTGAGGTATCGGCCATCGAAATTGAGGGAACGCGAAGACGCACTACGACCCAGCAAAACGCGCCGTGGCGGGATCGGTTCCCTGCCTCCAGCAAATTATAGCAGTTTCCGCGGGCTAGGGGCAGATGCCGAGGAAGCCGGGAAACCATCTGGATTTATCCCCCATTTTGCTCCCACATTTGAGGAGCACGGCAGTAGAGTAACAAGGCATGACCGAGCCATCCGTACACGGACCAAAAAAGGCGCCCCTCGGCGTCGGCGGCTGGATTGCCATCTTCGCGCTCGGTGGCATCCTGGGCGCCTCTATCTGGTTCGCCTTTTATGGTTGGAATTTGACCGATGCCGTGGTGAGCACGCCGGGCCTGATCGCGCTAGGTCTCGGTATCGTCTTCTCCATGGCGCTCGGCGGCGGCCTCATGGCGCTCCTCTTCTGGTCGCACAAAAAAGGTTATGACCGCTAGGTATGCGAGCGCGCCATCCGATTTCAATCAAATTGGACCACACCCAAGACCGCGCGCGACGAAAGCCGGGTTGGCATAACCGCGCTCCGCCTTGCCGTAGGTCAGAGGAGCGCCGTTGAGCGTTTTGACCGATCCGCCGGCGGCTTCCAGCACCGCCTGGCCTGCGGCAGTGTCCCACTCCATTGTTCTGCCGTGCCGCGGGTAAAGGTCCGCTTCGCCCGTCGCCACCAGGCAAAATTTCAACGACGAACCTGCGGCGATCAGGTTGGCCAGACCATAGGTCTCGAGGTAATGGTCAGTCTTGGTGTCGCGATGCGTCCGGCTGACGATCGCGACGAGGCCGGTCTCAGGGATGTGGCGCGCGCGAATGACCTGGGCCGCGCTGACTTCCAACGGCAGATCCTCGGGAGCGGCGACCTCGAAAGCGCCGAAAGCCGCGTCGCCGATGAAGGCCCGCGCCTTGGCGGGCGCCAGAACCACGCCGCAAACCGGGCGGGCCTCTTCGATGAGCGCGATATTGACAGTGAACTCGCCGTTCTTTTTCAGGAACTCCTTGGTCCCGTCCAGGGGATCGACCAGGAAAAAGCGCGGCGAGGGTTGCGGGCGATGGCCTTTTGCCATCGCCTCCTCGGCGATCACGGGAATGCCCGGCGCGAGCTTGGCCAGCCGCCGCAGGATCAGTGTTTCGGCCTCCTCATCGGCCGCCGTCACCGGCGAAGAATCGGCCTTGGCGCGGACTTCAATCACTTCAGCGTAATGCTTGAGGATCAGCCGTCCTGCGTCGTGCGCGATCCTGGCAAGCTCGGCGGCAAAAGGAGGGATCGCAGCGCTCATTCCACCCGCCGCGGCGTCTGTCGCATTTTTAAGCAATCCTTAAGATGCGGTGGTCAGAGTCATCTTCTGGAAACCATGAGTCGCTTTTGCCATGCTTCACGTTAAAGGTCTTGCCATGAACGACCTCGATTTCGCAGCACTCCTGGTCTCACGCGTCTGCCATGACCTTGTGAGCCCCGTAGGGGCGGTGGTCAACGGCCTGGAAGTCCTCGAAGACGAGACCGACCTGGCCATGCGCGCCGATGCGCTGCGCCTGGTTGCCGCCAGCGCCGAACAGGCCGCTGCGCGGCTGCAATTTGCCCGCATTGCCTTTGGCGCGGCGGGTTCGGCAGGCGCCGAACTCGATCTCGCGGAAGTCGGACGGATCATGGCCGGACTGCTCAAGGGCGGCAAAGTCGAACTCCATTGGCAGGCCCCGGCCATCAATTGGCCGAAGGATTGGGCAAAGCTTTTGATGAACACCGTCCTGGTCGCGGCCGACTGCTTGCCAAGAGGAGGCAAAATCACCGTAGAGACCGGCGACGGTTTGGCGCCGAGCTTTCAAATTCGTGCCGGCGGTGCCGTTGCGCGGATCGGTCCCGAAACGGAGCGGGCACTGCTTGGAGAGTCGGGAGCCACCCTCGACGGCCGGTCGATCCAGCCTTATTTGACCTATCAATTGGGCAAAACCTTGAATGCCGGGCTAACGGTAGCCGCCGGCGAAGGCGAAGTCCGCTTCACCGCGGGCTAGAGTCGAAAGGGCGCCCAGCCTCCTTGTTCAGGCCCTGTTTACTCCGTCGGGCACAAAGTGGTGTTGGCTCGGTCTTTGGCCGTTCGCCGGGTGGTTACGAATTCGCCCCGCTTTGTCCGCGGGCGGCAAGGAGGGCGTCATGAAGCAATGCCTGATCGTGGACGACAGCCGCGTTGTCCGAAAAGTTGCGCGCAAGATTCTGGAGGGCATGAGCTTCGCCATCGATGAAGCCGAGGACGGGCCGAGCGCCCTCGAAATCTGCCGGCGCAGCATGCCCGATGCCATCTTCCTCGATTCGAACATGCCGACGATGTCGGGAATCGAGTTCCTGCGCGTGCTGCGGCGCGAACCTTCGGGTGCAAACCCGATCGTTGTGTTCTGCACATCCGAGCACGATCTGGCGCAAATTACGGAAGCGATGGAGGCCGGCGCCAACGAATACATCATGAAACCGTTCGACAAGGAACTGATGGAGGCGACATTCGCCCAAGCCGGCCTGAAGTGAGCTTGCTCCTTTCGTTCTTACGATGAACTGAGAACACCCGATTGCCCACAAAATCCCCATTGGCAAAATCTGACCCTGCAACGTTCCCTGAAACAGCAGGCGGCGCGGATCCCGGCGTGTCTCCGGCGAAAACGGGAATCAGTCCGGAAGACCAGGCCTTCCTGGCTACGCTCCTGCGGGAGCGTTCGGGGCTTTCGATCACCTCCGAACGATCGCATCTGGTGGAGCGCCGGCTTGAGCCGGTCGCTTCGCGTCATGGATTCAAGGATGTGGCGGAGCTGGTGCGCGGGTTGCGCCAGGCGACGGAGACTCTGTGTCGAACCGTCACTGACGCGATGACGATCAACGACACCTCGTTCTTCCGCGACGAAGAACCCTTCGATTGCTTTCGCGAAATCATGCTGCCGAATTTGGCGAAGGCGAGACGGCGGAAGAAAACCATCCGGATTTGGTGCGCTGCGGCCTCGACCGGACAGGAGGCCTATTCTCTGGCGATGATTTTGGACGGTCTGCCTCAATTTGCCGGTTGGACCGTCGACATCATCGGCACCGATATCAATGCCGAGATCGTCGAGCGCGCCAGGGACGGCATCTACAGCCAATTCGAAGTCCAGCGCGGCCTGCCAAGCCGGATGCTGGCGAAGCATTTCCAGCAGCATGGCGAGGAATTGCGTCTCTCGAACGCGATCCGCAAGCGCGTACAATTCCGCGTCTTCAATCTCTTGGATTCATATGCCGGGCTCGACACGTTCGACGTGATCTTCTGCCGCAACGTGCTGATGTATTTCGATCAGCAGTCCAAGCAGGACGTCCTCAACCGGCTCTCGGACGCGCTCGCCCCCGACGGCTATCTGGTGCTGGGATCCGCCGAAACCGTGATGGGTCTCGGCAAGAATTTCAAAGCGATGGCGAACGCCCCAGGCATCTACATGAAGACCCGAGGCCAACCCTCCCGCGCCGCAATGGGGTAGGGGCTCACGTTGACCGTCGCACGACCACAAACGAAAAGGGCGCGGTCGCCCGCGCCCTTTTCAGCCCCTCTCTCGTAACCAGATCAGGCGACTGCCTTCTCCTCGGGATCGCGCAGCACGTAGCCGCGGCCCCAAACGGTTTCGATGTAATGCTCGCCATTGCAGGCAACCGCGAGCTTCTTGCGAAGCTTGCAGATGAACACGTCGATGATCTTGAGCTCGGGCTCGTCCATGCCGCCATAGAGATGGTTCAAGAACATCTCCTTGGTCAGCGTCGTGCCCTTTCGCAACGAGAGCAGTTCGAGCATCTGATATTCCTTGCCGGTCAGATGCACGCGTGCGCCGTCGACTTCAACGGTCTTGGCGTCGAGATTGACGGTGAGCTTGCCGGTGGTGATGACCGACTGCGAATGACCCTTGGAGCGGCGAACCACGGCCTGGATGCGGGCGACCAGCTCGTCCTTGTGGAACGGCTTGGTCATGTAATCGTCCGCGCCGAAGCCGAGCGCCTTAACCTTCGCTTCCACGATCGCGTTGCCCGATAGGATCAGCACCGGCGTCTGCACCTTCGCCAAGCGGAGCGATTTTAACACTTCGAAACCGCTCATATCGGGCAGTTGCAGATCGAGAACGATGATGTCGTAATCGTAAAGCTTGCCAAGATCGATGCCTTCCTCGCCGAGGTCGGTCGTATAGACGTTGAAGCCTTCCGACCGCAGCATCAACTCGATGCTCCGCGCCATCGCGCTGTCGTCTTCGATTAAGAGAACGCGCATAATGCTTAACCCCCTTGCCCGACGCGTCCTTAGGGACCCCCTTCAGCCGCCGTCGTTAACCGATGACCAACCCTAAACGGAATTGGTTAACAGCAGATTTCCACCTTACTTAGAAACTCATCTCTAACTAAAGAGTTGGGGTGAATCCCAAAGCGCCTCCCCAACATGGGAAACATCTCCTTGATTCGCTTCGTTAAGTTTACCGCCACTTAAAGCCTTCGGTCCAAGATGTCGTCTAAAGGGCCCCTTCTCATGGGGCTCAGGGCCGGCATCTCTCTGGGGGCATTGTGGAAGCTCTGATCGATACGGTTGCGGGCGTGCCGCGTTTGACCCGCTTTGGCCGGGTAGCGCGCATGGAAGGGCTGCTGGTCGAAGTTACCGGCGCCGCCGGAGCCATCGGCCTGGGCGGCCGGCTCCGCATCGCGGGCGCCGAAGGAAGCGAAACGCCCTGCGAGGTCGTCGGTTTTCGCGACGGGCGTGCGCTTGCCATGCCGTTTGGGCAGCTCGAGGGCGTGGCGCTCGGCGCACGCGCGACTTTCGAAGAGCGGATCAACGCCATTCATCCCAGCCAAGCCTGGCTCGGACGGGTGATCGACGCCTTTGGGCATCCGCTCGACGGCAAGGGCGCCCTGGCGCAAGGCATGGAACCCTATGCCCTTCGCGCCGCCCCGCCGGCCGCGCATACGCGCGCCCGCATCGGCGGCAAGCTCGATCTCGGCGTGCGCGCACTGAACACCTTCGTCACCTGCTGCAAGGGGCAGCGCCTGGGCGTCTTCTCCGGCTCCGGCGTCGGCAAATCGATCCTTCTCGGCATGCTCGCGCGCAACACCGATGCCGACGTCATCGTTATCGCGCTGGTCGGCGAGCGCGGCCGGGAGCTCAAAGAGTTCATCGAGGACGATCTTGGAGAGGGCCTCGCACGCAGTGTCGTTGTCGCCGCAACCTCCGACGAAGCGCCGCTGTTGCGGCGCCAAGCCGCCTTCGTCGCCATGAGCACGGCGGAATATTTCCGCGACCAGGGACTGCACGTGCTGCTGTTAATGGATTCGGTGACGCGGTTCGCCATGGCACAGCGCGAGATCGGTCTTTCCGCCGGAGAACCGCCGGCCGCGAAAGGGTATACGCCTACGGTGTTCGCCGAGCTGCCGCGCCTCCTGGAGCGCGCCGGCCCGGGTCGCGAAGGCACCAAGGGAAGCATCACCGGGCTTTTCGCCGTCCTCGTAGAAGGAGACGATCACAACGAGCCCATATCCGACGCCGTGCGCGGCATCCTCGACGGGCACATCATGCTGGATCGCGCCATTGCCGAGCGCGGCCGCTATCCCGCGATCAACGTGTTGAAGTCGCTGTCGCGGGCGATGCCGCAATGCAATTCCGCCGCCGAACAGGACGTCGTCTCAAGAGCCCGTTCCGAGCTCGCGATCTATGAGGATATGGCGGAGCTCATACGGCTGGGCGCTTACCGCATGGGCACCAACACCGAAGTCGACCGGGCGATCGGGTTCAACGCGCCTCTGGAAGCATTTCTTTCGCAGAAAAAGGAAGAGCGCGCGGAACTCGGCTCCGGTTACGCGGCATTAAACAAAATATTGGAGGGTGTGGCGGGGAAAGGTAAGACGCGATGAAACGCAGGGATTCGCTGTTGCGGCTGAAGCGCTTCCGCGTCGACGAGCTGAAGCGCCGGCTTGGCACCTTGGACGAGATGAAGACCGATCTCGAGCGCAAGCTGGCCGATCTCGACGACTCAGTCGTTCGTGAGAAGAACCGCGCCGCCGACTCCGATATTGGACGGCTGGCCTTTCCGAGCTTTCTTCAATCCATCGACGTGCGGCGCAAGAACATCCGCACGACCATGTCGGATCTGGAGCGCGAGCGCGCCGCCCAGCAGGAAGATCTCGCCGCGGCATTCCAGGATCTGAAGAGCTTCGAGCTGGCCGAAGAAGAGCGCCTGCGCCGCGCCGTGGAATCGGAAAACCGCGCTGCCCAGTCGAGGATCGACGAAATGGCGATCGTCCGCCATCTGCGCAAGCACGCCAACAGGCACGCTTAAACCGTCTCGCTCCCGTTCCTTTAGGTGCTGCTCCGGGCGTCAAGCACTATAATTCCCGATCCGAATCAGTGTGGATTCGTTCGCTCATGTCGTTCGGTGAATCGATCGCACCCTTCTTTGGCCGTTTGGTGCTGGCCTGGTTCTTTCTAACCCAGGCCTATCATTATGCGCTCGATTGGAACAACACCACGGTGCTCCTGTCGATGAAGCAGGTTCCCGCGGCGCCCGCGCTTCTGCTGGTGACGCTGATCGGGCTGGTCATGGGCAGCCTCTCGCTGCTGATTGGGTTCCGCACGCGCGTCGGAGCGCTCGTTCTCTTCGCGATCACCGTCCTCGCAAGCGTTACTTTGCACGATTACTGGCATCTTCAGGCGGTGGTCGCACGCGATGCCGACTTCGATCTCTTTGCGCGCGATATCGCCATCGCCGGCGGGCTCCTGCTGCTGATCGGCATGGGCTCGGGCAGATTCGGCTTTGACAGTTCCCAGCCTCCTGGGCGCCCCGGCGTCCATAAGGGACATTGATCCACCTACCAACCGCCACCGCCGCCACCTCCACCGCCGCCGCCCGACGAGCCGCCTCCGCCGGACCCCGACGAGCTGCCCGGTGCCGTTGCCGCCGCCGCGGTTGCACCGGCGACGGCGCTTCCCAGCGACGAGGCGAAACCCGTCGTGCCGAGGCGGTCGAAGGATGAACCTGAGTACCACGCGGGTGTGTAGCTGCTTTGACCGGGCGCCTCTCCTGCGCGCGCCGCCTCGGCTTCGAATTTGCGGCTCCAGGCGTTCTCGGCGTCGAGCGCGATGGCATAGGGAAGGAATTTCTCGAACACCTCCGGCGTCACTTGCGGCGGGTGAAGAACTTCCAGGCGGTCTTTCTCCGCCGTCATCAGAAACATGCGAAACCCGGCGATCTCGTCGCGGACTTTGGCCCCGGCAAGCGTCGGCGCTTTCAGCAGATGATAGAACAGATAGGCGAGGGCCCCCTGCGCGACGAGCGGGATGAGCGTCGTTACCGGAAACGAGCGGCTGAGAATATAGGTGCCGAACACCAATCCCGCGGCAAAGGGCGCGGCAAAAACGGTAGTGAATAGCGCGCCGAAAAAATTGAGGATGCGCGATCCTGGGCCGTAAAGGACACTGCTCCATGCGCGAAAGGCTTGCAGCAGAAAATGTGACGTTCCCGCAGTCCAGACTGCAAGCCAGATCAGAATGAATCCCGCGGGAAGGGGGTCGTCGGAAAGCACCATTGCCGCGACTCCGCTCGCGACCAGAATAATCAGTCCGCCGAAGAACCAGCCGGCATTAGTGACGAAATAAACGCCTTCGTCTTCGCGTTTCAGGGCACCCGACAAGGCGCTGATCGCGCGCGACACGATCGTGTGGTTGGTATTCTTCAGCTCGATCGTGTTGCGAACGTCGAACAGCGCGCGTGCGACGGCCGACTCCGTCGATTGCAGCGTTGCCTGGTCTTCGCTCTTGCCGGTGCGCGTCAGAGTGTAATCGCCATAAGTCTCCGAAATCCTGAGATAGCCTTTGACCGCCATCGCGATCAGCGCCGCGGCGAAGGTTTTGCGGTCATAGCCCATGCGGTCGACGAAGCGCACGGCGGCGGCGGAGAAATTTTTCGGCGGCGCGAACAGCGGCACAATGACGTCGCGTCTCGGATCGCGCCCGAAATTTAACCACGCGAAAAAATAATATACGCCGATTCCGGCAAGCCCGATGAGCGATACCAACGTCGGGGCATTGTCGAGAAGAAAATTCCGCAGATTGTCGGCGCTGGTCGGCGGCGCGATCACACCCTTGGTGAAGCCTACCGCAACCGTCAGTCCTTCGTGCGGGGCCAGAGACGCGGTCGTGAAGAAACTGATCGTGCCACCTTCGACGAAGGCGCGTGCGGCCTTGCCTTGGGCGCCTTGCGGACCCGTGTAGAGATCATATTGCTTGACCGCGGCGCCCGGCGGCAGGCGGATCACCGCCGACGCGCGGTCGATGCGGAAATCCCAGCCATTGCCAGTGACGTTCCAATAAAATTCGTCATAACCGTCGAAGAAACCAATCTGGCGATTGGTGCGATAAACGATCAGATAGGTATGGCCGCCGCGACGAACCGTGACGTTCGCCGAGCCGATGCGCACCCGCTTGCCGTTTGGGATCGTCTCGACGGTATAAGGCTCCGGACGGCCGTCACGCTGCACTTCCGCAACGTCGAAAGGGACGCGCACGCGGTCTCCGGCACGATCCCGATAAACGGTCGGAAAATCGCGGAAGATGCCGTGCTCGATGCGATTGTTCTCAGCATCGACCGAGATGGTCTCGCGCACCGTGACGAGCCCGTTGGGTGCGATGCTGATGTCGCTCTCGAAACTGGTGATGCGTTCCTGTGCTATCGCGAAGCGCGGCAACGCCAGGAAAACGCAGAGCGCGGCCAGGACAACGGCACGGACGCCGCAGATCAAGAAAAGGAAACCTTCGGGACAGCGCGGTCGGCGGCATCTTCGATCTGGAAGAACGCGGCCTGCTTGAAGCCGAACGAACCGGCGATGATGTTCGAGGGGAACTGTTCGATCATCACATTGTAATCGCGCACGGCGCCGTTGTAATAACGCCGCGCCAACTGGATCTGGTCTTCGATGTCCGCCAGATCGCGCTGCAACGATTGGAAGTTGGCGCTTGCCTTCAAATCGGGGTAATTCTCCGCCACGGCCATGACGCGCCCGATCATGGCTGTGATCTGGCGCTCGGTTTCGGCGCGGGCTTGCACGTCGCCGCCGTCGCCGCGCTGCGCCGAAGCGCGCAGCTTGGTCAGCTCGTCGAACGTGCCGCGTTCATGCGCCGCATAGCCCTTTACCGTCTCGACCAGATTGGGAATGAGATCGGCGCGGCGTTTCAATTGCGTTTCAATGCCGCTCCAGCCCTCGGCAACCATGTTCCGCCGGCGCACCAAGCCATTGAACATGCCGACAGCCCAGAGGACGACGACAACGGCAATGCCGAGGACGACGAATCCGATCATGGAGCGGAAATTAGGGCTTCGCCGTATTGGCGTCTACCGCGCACATCAGATTTGTCCCATGGTGCGAAGTCGCACAGAGGGGTGGATTTCGTTCTGCGAGATCACAGTCGTTTGCGGCCGGAAGCGCTCGATGATGGAGCGCACATAGGGACGGATCAGGGGGCTGGTCAGCAGCACCGGCAGCGCGCCCCCCGACGTAGCTTCGTCGAAGCGCTCGCGCACCGTCTGAATGAAGGCCTGCAACTGGGACGGCGCCATGGCGAGCTGGCGGTCTTCGCCCTGGCCTGAGAGCGAGTCCGCGAAGGTCAGTTCCCACGCCGGCGACATCGCAACGATGGGAAGAAAGCCCTGTGGGGAGAGATATTGATGGCACAATTGGCGGGCGAGGCGCGCGCGCACGTGCTCGGTGATCAGCATCGCGTTTTTGGTGTGGCCGACCGCTTCGGCGATGCCTTCAAGGATCGCCGGCAGGTCGCGGACGGAAACGCGCTCCGACAGCAGCGTCTGCAGCACGCGCTGCACGCCGGTGACCGAGATTTGCGACGGGATCAGCTCCTCGACCAGTTTTTTCTGCTCGTGCGGCAGATCGTCCAACAGCTTCTTGGTCTCGGCGTAGGAGAGCAACTCCGCCATATGGTTCTTCAGCACTTCGGTCAGATGCGTGGTCAGCACCGTTCCGGGATCGACCACGGTATAACCGCGGAACGAGGCCTCCTCGCGGAAGGACTGGTCGACCCAGGTGGCCGGCAGCCCGAAGGCCGGCTCGTTGGTGTGTTTGCCGGGCAAATCGACGGCGGCCCCCTTCGGATCCATCAGCAGCAGCTGGCCGGGGAACAGTTCGCCACGCCCCGATTCCACTTCCTTGACGCGGATCGCGTATTCGTTCGCCGAAAGCTGCATGTTGTCGAGGATGCGCACGGCCGGCATCACGAAGCCCATCTCGGAAGCCAATTGGCGACGGAGGGCCTTGATCTGATCCGTGACGCGGTGGCCTTTGGCGTCGTTGATCAGCGGCAACAATCCGTAGCCCAGCTCCACGCGCAACAGATCCAGCGCCAGGGCCGACGCGATCGGCTCTTCCTGAGGTGAAATTTCGGCCTTCGCCGCTTCCTTGCGCGCCGCTTCGAAGCGAATGGTCTCCTTGTTCCGCCAGGACACATAAGCAAGGCCGGTGGTGCCCGCCGCGATGGCCGCAAACACGATGTGCGGCATGCCGGGCAGCACGGACACCACCGCCATGACGAAGGCCGCCATGCCGAGCGCTTGCGGGTAAAATGACAATTGGCCGAACAGCGCCTTTTCGGACGAGCCTTCGACGCCGGCCTTCGACACCATCATGCCGGCCGCCGTGGAAACGATGAGCGCGGGAACCTGCGTCACCAAGCCGTCGCCGATTGTGAGCAGCGTGAAAGTTTGGGTGGCATCTGCGAAACTCATGCCCTGCTGGACGATGCCGATGATGATGCCGCCGATAATGTTGATCGCGACCACCAGGAGACCCGCGATCGCGTCGCCGCGCACGAATTTGGAGGCCCCGTCCATGGCGCCGAAGAAATTCGATTCGGCCTCCAATTGCTTGCGCCGCTCGCGTGCCTCGGTCTCGTTGATCAAGCCCGCGGAAAGATCGGCGTCGACCGCCATTTGCTTGCCCGGCATCGCATCCAAGGTGAAACGCGCCGCTACTTCCGCGATGCGTCCAGCGCCCTTGGTGATGACGATGAAGTTCACGATCACCAGAATCGCGAAGATGATGATGCCGATGACGAAATTGCCTTGCGTGATCAGCCGGCCGAAGGCCTGGATGACCTGACCGGCCGCGTCCGTGCCTTCGTTCCCGCGCGCCAGGATAAGCCGCGTGGAAGCGAGGTTGAGCGCAACGCGCAACATCGTGGAGATCAACAGCACGGTCGGAAACGAACTGAACTCCAGCGGCTTCCTGATGAAGACCGACGTCATCAGGATCAGAATCGAAAAGGTGATCGAGAACGACAACGAGACATCGAGCAGCCAGGCTGGCAGGGGGATGAGCAACAGCACGAGGATCGCGAGAATGCCGATCGCGAGCGCGATTTCGCCATTTCTCAAGTAATCGCGAATGGCGTTCAGCGCGCTCTGCCGCCCTGCCTGCATCGCCGGGGTCTGCATGCTCATGGGCTGATGCTCGTTTCAATCCTGCGGAAGAAGATCACGCCGCGCGGCCTTCGCCGGGCTGTGTGACGCGAATGCCAAGCTGCGAGTATTCCCTCAGCTTGTTTCGCAGCGTTCGGATCGAAATGCCGAGAATGTTCGCGGCATGGGTCCGGTTGCCGAGGCAGTGGTTCAAAGTGTCCAAAATCAAGTCGCGCTCGACGTCGGAGACCGTGCGCCCGACCAGAGCGCGTGTCGTGGTGGCGGCCGCTTCGGTTGCGATGGCGACCGCATCGTGGCCTGCGCGCCCCGTTCCCGTCTCCAGCCGCGCGCCGTCCGGCAGCCTGATCGCTTCGGGGGCAATCTCATCGCCGTGCGACAACAACACCGCACGGTGCATGGTGTTTTCGAGCTCGCGCACATTGCCGCGCCACAGGCACGACAGCAGCAGCCTTTCGGTTTCGGCGCCGATGGGACGGAAGGGCACGCCGTTCGCCTCGGCATATTTGCGCGCGAAATGGCGAGCCAGCGCGAGAATGTCCTTGGGCCTGTCGCGCAGGGGCGGCAATTTCAGATTCACCACGTTCAGGCGATAGAGCAAATCCTCGCGGAACGTGCCCCGCTTCACCGAATCGCCGAGATCGCGGTTCGATGTCGCGATGATTCGGATGTCGACCTTGACGGGTTTTCCGCCGCCGACGCGGTCGATTTCGCGCTCCTGGAGGGCGCGCAAGAGCTTTGCCTGCAAGCGCCCATCCATCTCGCTGACTTCGTCGAGCAGAAGAGTGCCGCCATTGGCTTCCTCGAACTTGCCGACGCGTCGCGCGATGGCGCCCGTGAAAGCGCCCTTCTCGTGGCCGAACAGCTCGGACTCCAGAAGGTTTTCCGGGATCGCCGCGCAATTGACAGAAATGAACGGCTTGTCCGCGCGCGCGGAGCGGCGATGGACGTAGCGGGCAAGAACTTCCTTGCCCGTGCCGGATTCACCGGTGATCAGGATGGAGGCCTCCGATGGCGCGATCTGATCCGCCATCGAGACGATCTGAGCGGTTGCTTCGTCCTCGAAGATCAGCTGATGAGACTCGTCGGCGACCGCGGCAAGGACGGCCGCGATCAGCGCTGGATCGGGCGGTAGAGGCAGATATTCCTTGGCGCCGGCGCGGATGGCGTCGACCGCACGGCGGGCGTCGGTGCCGATGCCGCAGGCGACCACCGGCGTGCAGATGCGTTCGGCCGCGAGCGAGCGCACCAAGAGGCCGATGTCGAGCATGACGTCGGCCATGATGAGGTCTGCGCCGCGTCCAGCCCGCAGGTCGCAGAGTGCCTGCTCGACACTGTTTGCGTGCGCCACCTTGGCGCCTTTTTCCATCGCGATTTTGGTCGCCGCGCCGATCTGACCGCCCAGGCTGCCTACGATGAGAAGCCGCATTGTTCTATTCCTCTCTCCACCTCATGCTGTGCACGAGGACGCCGAATTTTCGTTCAGGATTGTCCCGATTTGATGATTTCCGTCATCGTCACGCCCAGCCGGTCCTCGACCAGCACCACTTCGCCGCGCGCAACCAGCCGGTCGTTGACGTAGATGTCGATGGCTTCGCCGACCTTGCGGTCGAGCTGCACCACGGTCCCCCGGCCGAGCTTCAAAAGCTCGCTCACTTCCATGGCCGACTTGCCCAGAATGGCCTGGACCGTAACGGGCACGTCGTAAACGGCTTCAAGATCGGTGGCCATGCGCTTGGGCTCGGCATCCGGGTTCGCGGCGCTTTCCAGCAAGGGCTGTCCGCCCTTCGGCTGGGCGTCGCTCTCGCCCAGTTCCGGCAGTCCGACGTCGTCCTTTTGCGCCATGACTTACTCCTTGGTCTGTGGTTCACGCACGCGGCCGAACCGCCGCGCGATCAGATCCGCCAGTGCCGTTTCGATGATGTGATGCGTGCGCTCGATGCCGCCGCCGCGCCACTCGATGCGGCAATCGGCACCGGTCAGACTTGCATCGCTGACGAATTGCATGCGGCCTTCGAAACCCTGTTCGGCGGCGATCTCGGCGGCGCGACTTTCGATCCGTTGGCTGAGCTCGGGTGGAGTCTTGACCACGACCCGGGGTTCGCCCACGGCCTGATGAAGCGCTACGCGCAGCGCCTCGGCGATTTCCGCCTCGGGCGCACTTTTGAGCGCCGCACCGGCGAGCGTTTTTGCTGCCACAAAGGAAAGTTGGGCGGCCTCCCCGCGAATGGACTCGACTTCGGCATCCATGGCTTCGATCGCCGCGTGCACGGCGGCTGCGACTTGACCGATCGATGCGGCAACCGCCTGGGTGGCAAGGACGTCGCCTTCCCTTCGGCCTTCTTCGCGCGCTTCCTGCTTCAGTTGCTCGATTTCATCGGCACTGTAGCTCTTGCGCGACCGCGCCTCCGGGCGAACGCTTTCCGGCGCACCGCCGTCGAAATGCGTGTCGAACGTGAATTTGACCGAGTTCTTCATCAGTAGATCAGCTCGTCGTCTTCCTGTTTGCTGGCGATCATGATTTCGCCCTTGTTGGCCAGGTCCTTGGCGGCGTTGACCATGCGCATTTGCGCTTCATCGACGTCCTTGAGTCGCACCGGGCCGAGGGCTTCCATATCCTCGCGCAGGATTTTTCCGGCGCGCTCGCTCATGTTGGAGAAGAAAACGTCGCGCAATGAATCCGTCGCGCCCTTCAGCGCGAGCGCGAGCTTGTCCTTCTCGATATGGCGCAGCAGCGTCTGAATCGAGCCCGGATCGAGCTTGCCCAGATCCTCGAAGGTAAACATCAGCGCCTTGATGCGCTCGGCGGCATCGCGGCTGCGTTCTTCCAGCGAGGTGATGAAACGATTCTCGGTCTGGCGGTCGAAATTGTTGAAGATGTCGGCCATCATTTCGTGCGCGTCGCGCTTGGCGGTGCGCGCCAAATTCGACATGAATTCGACGCGCAGCGTCTGCTCGACCTTGTCGAGAATGTCCTTCTGCACCGATTCCATGCGCAGCATGCGTTGCACGACTTCCAGGGCAAATTCTTCCGGCAACGCCGCCAGCACGCGCGCCGCGTGTTCGGATTTGATCTTGGAGAGCACCACCGCAACGGTTTGCGGATATTCGTTCTTCAGATAATTGGCGAGCACCGATTCGTTCACATTGGCGAGCTTGTCCCACATGGTGCGGCCGGCGGGACCGCGGATTTCCTCCATGATCTGACCGACCTTATCGCCTTGCATGAAGCGCGCGAGCAGCCGCTCGGTGGATTCATACGAACCCATCAACGAACCTGTCGACGACATCTGCGAGACGAATTCGATCAGCAGCTTTTCCACCAGGCTCGAGCTGACCGTGCCCAGATTGGACATCAGCTGCGAAACTTCCTTGATCTCGTCTTCGTCCAGCATCGACCACAATTTGGTGCCGTGCTCTTCGCCGAGCGAAAGCAGGAAGATCGCGGCGCGTTCCGGGCCGGTAAGCGACCGCAAATCTTCCTTGACCGGGGTTTTGGGAGCGCGTGCCATCGTCGCTTGATTTCCGTTTCGCGTTTAGACCGGTTGATGGAGCCAGGTGCGCACGATCGCCATGGCTTCTTCGGGATGCGCTTGGACCACGTCGCCAACCTTGCGGATGGAGGATTCGCGGACCTGACCTTCGATCTGGCTGATGTCGATGGAGCTTTCGCGCTTGGGAAGGGCGACCGGGGCCTGCGCATGGTGGCCGCTGACTTGCGCGGGAGGATTGCCGGCGTCGGCGGTATAGCCGACGGCTGGCGCGCCTTGTGCGTTTGCCTGGGCGCCAGGCAGCGTCCCTGCCGCGCCGCTTTGCGCCTGTGCCGCGAATGGCGTGGTCAGACGCTTGATCATCGGCTTGACCACGAGCAGGAAGACCAGCAAAGCGGTGACCGATAAAATCAAGATCTGTCCGAGCTTGAACCAAATCGCCGTGTCGAAGCCCAAGAGCGGTTCGGCTGCCGCAGCCGATTCGGGTCCAACATCGACCACAGGTGCGAACTGCATGTTGGTGACCTGCACCTGATCGCCGCGCTGCTCATTGAAGCCGACGGCCGATCTCACCAGAGCGGTGATATTCGTCATGTCAGCGGCGCTGCGCGCTGCATAGGTGCGCGCGCCGTTGGCGCCCTGCGTGTAGGTCCCGTCGACGACCACGGCGACGGACAATTTCTTGACCGTGCCGGCATCCTGTATCTGCGTCTTGGTGCTTTTTGAAATTTCGTAATTGATGGTTTCCTCGTTGCGCGTGCTCGCTGAATTGGGGCCAGTCTCGGTGGTCGGCGACGGCGGAGCGTTGCCGCCGGGCAATGCGTTGCCGACGCTGACGGCGGCGGTGGTGCGGGAGCCCACCTGGTTCGAATCCTGCTGCACCGTTTGCGAGGAGCGCACGACGCGGCTATCGGGATCGAAGGTTTCGGACGTCTCGGTGACGCGGTTGAAGTCCATGTCGGCGGCGACCTGGACGCGGGCGTGACCGGCTCCGACGACCGAGGCCACGATCGTTTCGACGCGCTGGCGCAAGCGTTCTTCGAAGGAAGAAATGCGGTCTTCCTGCACGGCCGCGGTTGCGTTTTCGCCGTCGCCACTGCCGCCGGCCAAAAGCTCGCCCTTGTCGTCGATAATGGCGACATTGTTGGGCGTGAGGCCGGCAACCGCCGATGCGACGAGGTGCTGCACCGCGGTGACTTGGCCGCGGCCGAGCCGCGAACGCGTCTTCAGCATGACCGAGGCGGTCGGCGCCTGGCTGACCTGCGCAAAAATCTGCCGGTCGGAAATGACAAGATGCACGCGGGCGGAATCGATAGTCTCGAGCGAGCGGATGGTGCGCGCGAGTTCGCCCTCGAGCGCGCGAAGACGATTGATGTTCTGCACGAACGCGGTGGTGCCGAAGGTATCGGTCTTGTCGAAGATCTCATAGCCGACGCCGGCGGAGGGCAGGCCGTCGGTCGCCAGCTGCATGCGGATCTTGGAAACCTGGTCGGCCGGAATGAGAATGGTGCCGCCGTCGCCGCGCTGCTCATAGGGCACGTTCAGGGCATCCAGCTTGGCGACGACCGCGGTGGCTTCGCGGCCCTCGAGGCCGGAATACAGGATGGCTTTGGGCGGCTCGGCGATGAGGCCGAACACGTAGAGAAAAAATCCGGTCAGCGCGGCGGCGACGCCCGCCATGGCGCCGATCCGGGCTGCACCGATGCCTTTAAAGAATTCCGGCAAGTTGCCCTCCGGCTGAAAGCGACAATTTCGCGCGGCGGATCTTCCGCATCGCTTCGGCTTTGTCGCTAAGCTAGGCAAACCTTGCCGGGGGTTCGGTAAAGTTCGACTTAATTTTGCTGCAAATTTTTCTGCGACTGCCGGATTGAAGCGCCGAAAAGCCGATTAACGAAAAATTATTTTCCGCCGCCGGACCTTCATGCGCCTCATTGATCCACATCAAAACTCAGATTTCGAAGCGCCGAAATCAGAAGACGGGTGTCAGAAAAACAGAAGCCGGCGTAACGCCGGCTTCGTTCTGCCCCCGCTACCGTTTTCTGTATTCGCGTTCAGTGTCTATATTGCTGCACGCGCGTCGCGCGCAAACCGGGCAGCCCAAAACGTTCGATGGCGCGCTGCCAGGCGAGGAATTCCTCCACTGTCAGCGTGTAGCGCCGGCAAGCGTCTTCGAGGCTCAAAAGTCCACCGCGCACGGCCACGACGACTTCGGCCTTGCGACGGATCACCCATCGCTTCGTGTTTGGGGGCGGAAGATCCGCCAAAGTCAGCGGGCTGCCGTCCGGGCCAATCACGTAACTGACGCGCGGCCGCTGCGCCTCGACCATTTCTTTCATTCTCCACCTTCCTTACCCCGTACCCGAGAGTACGGAATGCGATTTAAAAAACCGCAAAGTGCCAGGGTAAACGAAGGACTAAACCGCTGATCCGTTTTGCCTTTGCTGAGTGAAACGGCGCCTTTACTTGTGTGAAGACGCCGTTTCATTCATCTATTGTTTAATCTGCATAAGCTCCTGCAACATTTGATCTGCAGTCGTAATGATACGTGTCGCCGCCGAATACGCGCGTTGTGTCGTTATGAGATCGCTGAATTCCGTGGCCAGATCGACCGTGGAGGCCTCGAGCGCGTTGGATGAGATCGCGCCCGCGCCGCCGGTCTTGGCTTCCAGAACGGTCGCGTTGCCCGACGCATCCGTCAGCTGATAGGCGTTGCCCGCTACCGGCGCCAAGGCATCGGGATCGACGAAGGTGGCCAGCGGGATTTTGAACACCCGCTTTTCGATGCCGTTGTCGAACAGAGCCGTAACATAACCCTGGTCGTCCACCGACACGCCGGTCAGCGAACCATAAGGCGCGCCGTCGATATTGGCGGCCGTCAGGGCCGAGGGGCTGTCGAATTGCGTGACGCCGTTGGAAAGCCCGGCGCCGCCGAACGTCACGGTAATGGGTTGACTCAAGAGACCGGTGGAAGCAGCCCAGGGAACGTTGAACGAAGCGGTCGGGGGCACGGCCAAAGTACCATCGGCATTGAAGACGATCGTGCCCGACTGAACGGGATTGTTGCCGGCGCCGCCGATGTCGGCGACCGGGCCCTGATAGGAGATTTCATAGGCCCAGGTGTCGGCAGCCGTCTTCACGAAAGCCAGCTGCATCGGCCTTGCGCCGCCCTGACTGTCGTAAATATTGATCGTCTGTTCGAATTCGGGCGCGACGGTGCCCGCGTACATATCGCCGGCCGCATAAGTGCCGACTGGGGTCGCCGAGGACTGCAGATTGGCCTTCAAGGTCATGTTCATGGTCGCTTCGGCCGTGCCGTTGACGCTGCCGAGATTGACCACCGAAAGCGAACTGCGGTTGGCCGGCATGCTGCCGTCGGGATTGAGCGTCCAGCCTTCGAGGTAGAACCCCGCCGAGTTTTTCAGCAACCCATCCGCATCGGCGGTAAATCCGCCGGCGCGGGTGTAGAGAACCTGGTTGGGATTGGCCGGCGTATCGGTGACGACGAAGAAGCCGTTGCCGGTGATCGCGAGGTCGGTCGACGAACCGGTCGAGGTCAAAAGGCCCTGCTGAGTCAAGTGCTGGGCTGCTGTCACCTGAACGCTGGACGGCGATACGTCGCCGGCGCGGCCGGTGGAGGCAAGGAAGGTCGAAAAATCGGCGGTACTGGTCTTGTAGCCCACCGTGTTGACATTGGCGATGTTGGAGGAGGTGATGCTGAGTGCGCGGCTATTGGCGTCCAAGGCGGACACACCGGTGAGCAAAGCGCCATAGAGGCTCATTGTAGTCTTCCTTCGTGATGTGGTCCGCGGCGCTTCGCCCGTGTGACCTGACGTTTCGGCCCGCCGTTTCTCGGCCGGCCACGTTTAAGCGTTAATTCCCTGAGATCAGCGTCGCCTTGCTGAGCGGTATGCCCACCGGCCCGATCATCAGGACGGGTTCGCTTCCGGTAAGGTCGACTTCGCTGATCAAGCCTTGGCTCGCGGTCCGGGTGGGAACCGCGGTGCCGTCTGCGGCTCGCGCGGATACTTTGAGCAGATATGCGCCCGACGGCAGAGCGTTGCCGCCCGAGTCCTTCCCGTCCCAGGTGAATGCGTGCAGGCCGACCGCGGTCTCGCCAGGCGCTGCGTAGACGACATGGCCGGATGCGTCGAGCACCGTCAAATTCACGGTCGAGGCGTCATTGTCGAGCGAATAGGCCCATTTGGCTTGACCGTTCATGAGCGCCGCGTTGCCGTCGGTCAGCGTCAGCGTCTTGCCGAGATAGGAGACTGCATCGGCGGAGCTACGGCTTTTGGTGATTGCGATCAGCGACTCCAAATTCTTGTTGGCGTTGATTTGCTGTTCGACCTGCGAGAATTGGACAAGCTGCTGCGTGAACTGATTGGAATCCATCGGTGCGAGCGGATCCTGATTCTTGAGCTGCGTCGTGAGCAGCGTCAGGAAGGTGTTGAAATTCGTCGACAGCGATTTCTGCGCGGTTACGGCGGCGCTTGGCGTAGCGGCGGCAGCTGCGGCGGTGGCGGAATTGACGTCCATGATGGTCTCCTAAACCGTAATATCCAGGCGCGCGGGCTCGGCGCCGTAGTAGGGACTGACAAGCACTGAGGCTCCGATCATTGCCGCTTTCGCATTGGCTGCCTCGATGGCGGCGATCTCGATATTTCGATCGCGCGCCGAGCCTCGATCATCACGCCAGGCATCGGGGCGGCCTTCGCCCTTGAGCGAAAAGGAGAGGTCGCCGCCGAGATCGAGGCCGGCATCCCTGAGCGCGCGTTCGAGCGCGGGCGCATCCCGCTGCAAAAGGTCGAGAGTCTGAGGTTTTTCCACCGCAAGCGTCGCTTGCGCGTGGCCCTGAGAGGTGACGCTGAGATTCACTTCGATGCGGCCAAGCTCGGGTGGATCGAGGCGAATGGTGAATCGGCTGTCACCTCCAGCGGAGCGGGCGGCGATACGAAGCGCCAGCGCGCTGAGGCTCGAATCCGCGTCTTCACGCAAAGAGAGAGCAAGCTGCGGCTGCGAACTGCTGTCGATTGCGCGCAAAGCCCGACCATTCTCATCGGGTGCAACGGACCCCACCCCAAAGACCATGGAATTCGCTGAATCGGGCACCGAGAATTGGACCGCAGGCGCCTGAGCAATATTGGCCGCTTGCGGCGCTGCCCCGGTTGGCACTTGCGGAGCGTTGGCGGACTGGCGCTGTACGCTTTCCTGCGCAGCGGGAGCGGCACGAATCGTGGACGGTGTTTGATCGATCGCGGGATCGCCGGATTTTGCGTTCGCTTCAGGCAATGGCGCAGGGGCTGCAGGAGCGTCCGCTGGTTTTGCGTTAGCGAGCGGCGAATTGACGCTCGAATGAATCTGTGGAGCGGCACTCGCCGCCAATTTCGGCGCCGGCCGATCGGATTGCGCGTTCTGTGCCGGACCGTACGGGCGCGGCGGAACGGCGGAAGGATTTGCACCGGCTGCTTGCGCGAACAGGAGATTAACAGCCGCATGATTGACCGCGGCGCCGTTTGCAGGCGGCGCCGGCGCCGGTCGGCTCGATTGTGCATTCGCGGCCAAGCCGTAAAGTTGCGCGGAATCCGCGGCGGCCTCGCTCGAGTCCACGTCTT
>WNFT01000759.1_pt1 | contig 43712 bp, 31 predicted proteins | sample 5400191 | NCBI WGS metagenome assembly WNFT01 (sample SAMN13153359, study PRJNA577476) | soil metagenome | isolation source: 80 cm saprolite under Madrone tree | place: USA:California | collected 2016-06-14 | reverse complement strand
GCACCTCCGCTGACCGCACCTGATCCCAACGGCTCCGTCGACATCCTTGCCCCCGCGGGCAACAAAGTCGTGGTCTTCAACGAGCGGAGTGGCAGCAATCCGGTTCCAAGCTGCAACCTGGCCACCACGGGAACCGTCAGCGCGAGCGCGGCAGCCGGAGCCAATTTCCACGGCTATGCCTTCATTGGGGACTCCGGCCGCCTTTACGTCTACGACGCAAGAGCCGGCGGCTCGTGCGCCTGGCGGGCTTCCGTTTCCTTGACTGGCAGCGTCGCCGGCGCACCACTCGTCTTCCCAGGCACGGTCACCAGTCAGAGCCAAACGAGCACCGTCAACGACGAGGTATTCCTGCTGGTGACCAGCGGCTCAGGAACGAGCCTCCAGCACTGGACCTATACCGAGTCGACCACCGAGTGCAACGGGAACGGCGAGGGAGGCTGCGAAGGCGGCCAGCGAAACGTACCGACCTACAACCTGACCCAAACCGACAGCCGGACACTCAATGGAAACAACGCCGTCGGCTACGGCCTCAGTGCGTCAACCGCGCCATTGAGCCTCGCCGTCGCCACCGCCTCCGGCAGGCTGGACGTGGCGCAAATCGGGTCAGCGCCGTCTTACCCGATGTCTTCCGGGGCGAGCGTCATACTTCCCAACGGATCCACTGCGGGCCGCGCGCCCTTCTGGTGTCATTGCCCAGGCCAGTCGGGCCCGGTGGACCTGATCGGGGTGGGCGGCACCAACGGCCTCCTGTATCTGTTCACTACCGGGCTCAACCTGGCCTACTCGTATGACGGCCAACCGGATGGCCGGCCCGCCATCAACACATCTCCGACGGCCGACGCCAATGGCGACTGGTACTTCGGCGCGAACGACGGCTTCGTCTACGACGTTGAGATACCGGTGAGCGGGACCCAGATGTTCAAGGCGGCGAAATTTGGTCCGGGTGGCCCCATCATCGCCGGCTCACCGATCGTCGGATCCTGTCCGAACAACTTGATCGGCCCATGCCTTTACTTCGGCTCATCAAGCGGCGGGAGCTGGTTCTACCGAATTGGGAGTACCCGTATTTCAGATCTGCACGCGTGCATCAGCGACGCCGCTGGGTCGACTACCTGTGTAGGCAATCCGCGCCTGTGGACCCGCGTCCAGGTCGGTCCCGCTGCCATTTGGGGCAATCTCGGAGTCTACGTGCAGGGCTGGTCGTACTACTCTCCTTAGGGGTGCCCACATCTCGGCTCGCCGTGGACCTCTCGTCTGGAACGCTCCGCGTTCTCGAAGGCTTGCCCGGAGGCCCAATGCGATGCGGCGAAGGTGCCGCACCGCCAGGCGCCCTCGAAGGCGGTCGCGTGCTGGACTCGGCGGCACTGGGCCAGGCGCTCCGCCAGCTGCTCGCTCGGAGCGAAATCACCGCGACTCGAGCGTTGGTCGCGGCCAGCGACGCGATCGCCAGCTTCAGGGTCCTCACTTTTCCCAAAGCCACGCCCGACGCCGAAATCGACGCCTCGGTGAGAGGTGAGCTAAACCTTGGCTCGGACCGCATGGCGATGCGGCACGTCGAGGTGTCGCTGGGCTCCGAAGTGCGGACCATCTTCGCCGTAATGTGGGACCGGAGCCAGGTCAAGGCGATCGCAGCAGCCGCCAGGCACGCCGGACTCGACCCCGCAGCGGTAGACCTGAAGTCGCTGTGCGTCGCGCGCGCCATCGAAGTCGACTCGTGCATTCTCCTGGACATGTCCGCCAAGCCGTGTGAAGCGGTCTTGATCGACGGCCGCGTGCCACGAGCCGCCCACAATTTCAAGCTCAAGGTGGGATCAGGCGGTGACCTCGCGCTGGCCGTTTCAATCGGGCTCAAGCCGGTGCTGGCCTTCCACCAGCGCTCAGGCGCAGCCGGGTTCGGCCCCAATTCGCCAATCCTCGTGCGCTCTGACCAGGCTCTTACCTCCCTCTTGACAGACCGGCTCCAGCAGCTGACCGGCCACCCCGTGGAGGCGCTGCCCCGACCACCCCGGGTGGATCCCGACGTGCGGTACGGGCCCTACCTCACATGCATCGGTTTGGTCATGAGGCGGCGGGTTTGAGCAAGCGCAAGGAGCAGCATCGCGAGGAGCGCCGCAAACCTGGGGTTGAGGTCAACCTCCTGGACGAAAACGAGGCGGGCCTGGTGACCACCAAGGCGCGCCGAGGCTGTGCGCTGCCATTTTTCGGGGCGGGCGTGTTCTTGATCCTCATCGAGGCGGTCCGCACGGGACTCGGTTAAGTCACCGACGTCCCACCGCCCAGCCTGGCCCCGGACTTATGCCCAGGGTACTGGGCCAATCCCTCTATTTAGGTTTGCGCAACCGGTGCCTAGAGTTGGGACACGTAGCGAACTAATACATAAGAGCGTGCCACCAGTCCAACGCTGGGGAACGCATGAGGAGTTGGGGTATGCACGGCGGTCTTTACGGTTATTTCGCCAGGAATCTGAAGGGCAAAAAGGGCCAATCTGGGTTCACCCTGATCGAGCTCCTGGTCGTGGTCACTATCCTTGGGGTTCTTGCCGCGATCGTCACGTTGAGCCTGGTCGGCCTGACCACCAGCGCGCAGGCCAAGGCATGCGAGCAGGAGTACAAGACGGTGCAGTCCGGCCTCGACGCCTACATGGCTTACTTCAATCTCAGTTCAGTCACTGCGGAGACCACCGGGACGAGCGACATGACCGTTAAGCCCGATGGCACCCACCCGCTGTACAACTCGTCCGGGACGCCAACGTTCCTCCGCAACTCGCCAACCAACTATGCCTACACATGGGATGGATTCGGCCGCATCACAGGGCCTGTCTTGCAAGCGTCGGGCGGACCGGCTGTCCCGGCCGGGTGCACCGTCTCCGGCGGTTGACGCGCGCCCAACCGGGGTAGGGAGGGGGGCGTCGCGCGAGCGGCGCCCTTTCGCCTTGTTGAGAGAGCCGCGATTTGAACTCCGCTGACTTAGTGGTTGGAGGAGCCCTGAGCGCCTACCTGGTGGTAGTTGCGCTCCTGGTGGGCAGCTTCATCAACCTGGCCGCCGACCGGCTGCCTCGAGGTGAGTCCGTGGTGCGACCGCGGTCGCACTGCCGCACGTGCGGCCGCGTGCTCAACCTTGTCGACCTGATTCCTGTGGCCGGTTACGTGGTCCGGGGCGGTCGCTGTGCCGGCTGTGGCGCGTCGATCGGCATCGTGTCGCCAGCGGTCGAGGCCCTTTGTGGGGTGGCCATGCTGGCCTCGCTGGTTCTGCTGGGACCATGGCCCGGGGCCGTTGCCGGGTTCACTCTCGTGTCGGTGGTCGGCGTGGCCGCCGTCGGCCTCGGGTTCGGCCGGCTACCGCGTGCTACGCGTGGATCGCGGCAGGGTTGACCGAATGGCGGCGGGCGTCGCGTTCGCTGACCATGCCCGCTCGCAGCAGCTGGTTCAGTGAGCGTTCCAGCGTCTGCGAGCCCTCGCGGAAGCTGGTCTGAAGCACCGTTCGCAGCTGGTCGGTCCTCCCTTCTTTGATCATCGAGCGCACGGCGGTGTTGGCGATCAGGACTTCGAACGCGGCGACCCGCCCGCCCCCAATCGCCGGCAGCAGCTCCTGGTAGATCACTCCAGCCACACAGCTGGCAAGCTGGATCCGCACCTGTTGCTGCTGCGCTCCGAGGTAGCTGTCGATGATCCGGTCAAGTGCCTGGGGCGCGTCGTTCGTGTGCAGCGTGGCCAGAACGAGGTGACCCGACTCCGCGATCGAAACCGCCGCGCTCATGGTCTCCAGGTCGCGCATCTCGCCGATGAGGACCACGTCCGGATCCTCGCGAAAAGCGGAGCGGAGGCCCTCGGCGAACGAAGGGGTGTCCTCACCCACCTGGCGCTGATCGACGATCGACAGCTGGTGCTTGTGCACGTACTCGATCGGGTCTTCGATCGTGATGATGTGGAATGGTCGCGTCGCGTTGAGGTGGTCGATCATGGCCGCCTGCGTCGTCGACTTGCCGCAGCCGGTGGGTCCTGTGACCAGGACCAGGCCGTGCCGCCGCTCGAGCAAGCGGTGAACCGTTTCGGGGATCCCAAGCATGTCGAAGTTGGGTATGACGAGCGGTAACAGCCGAAAGGCGGCAGCTATCGAATTTCGCTGGTGATATGCGTTGCCGCGAATCCTCGCGCGCTCGCGCCACGTGAACGAGAAGTCGACATGGCGCTGTTTCTCGAGCTCCTTCCACTGCTTGGCATCAAGTACCTCGCGAAGCATTCGAAGAGTGTCTGACGGTGCGAGGACCCTGGAACTCTCGTCGAGCGTCTCGAGGCTCCCATCCTTCCGAATGCGCGGGCGACTCCCGCAACTTAAAAGCAGGTCTGAGCCGCCCGCATCGAGCAGCCGATGCAGCATGTCATCCAGGTTCATCAACTGCTGCATGGGTCGCCTCATATTTCACCGGAGCGGAGGTGGGCGAGATATCGGCTCGCTCGGCGACACCGCGTCAATGTCCCGCATCGGTTTGGGCACTAGTCCCACGCCTTGGACCCGTGTCGCCCGTGCACGGTTTGTCCCAGGCCGAGCGGGACCAGCGCCTCATGTGCCTGCGTCCGTCCACTCATACGATTGCTGAAATTGGAACTCGCGGCTCGTGACTGTCGGCATGCCTGGGCGCGCCTCGTGCACAGGAGCATGGGTTGATGGCGAAGTACCTTGAGATCATGTTTCGACAGAGGCTTAGATTTGCCGCTTTGCTGCTGCTCCCTGTCGTGCTAGGCGTGTCGGTTGCCGTGGTGTTCGCGTCCTTTCGCGCGACCGCCACCTTGAGGATCGAAGACCCCGCCGCTTTCGGGACAACGTTCGTCCCGGTCGGCTGGAGCCCGAATCAGACCCCCGCCCAGAACCTCGCCGACAGCGTGAGTCAGGTGGTGAAGACCCCCGCCTTCGCGCACAGCTTGTCAGACCGGCTGACAAGCGCCGGGACGGTCTCGAGTGGCGTCGAGCTGCAACAGACGCTCAAATCGAGCGGCACCAGCCTCAGAGCTGTAGCCTCCGGCTCTCATCTGATGACGTTGTCCTACGCGTGCCCGCACTCAGCGGTTTGCCTGGCCGTGGTGACCGACACGATCGACATCTTCAAAGAGCAGATGGCGACGATCCAGCAGGATCAGGCGGCGGCAGCCCGCACGTTCTGGAGCGGCCAGTTGAAAGACGCACAGGCCAATCTGGCCGCGGCCCAGGTCGAGCTCCAGAGCTACGTCGCGGCACATCCGGGGACGACCACCGACGCCGGCTCGAGTGACCCCCAGGTTGCGCTGCTCGAAGGCAACGTTCAGCTTTGGCGCGCTAAGGTGACAGAGGCCCAGAACAGCTTGAGCCAGGCACAGTACCTGGGCACCGCGTCGGCTCGCTTCCTCCAGATCGGAACGACTGTGCTGGACCCACCGCACATGGCAGGCTCACGATTCGTCGGCGACTACTCGAGTCTCGTGCCAGCGGTCCTTGTGCTGCTTGTCGGTCTGGCCGCGGTCGGGGCTTATATCTACTTGCTCGGCTGGGCTGATAGGACCGCCGGCGACCCCAAGCAGCTCGAGCGCCGTCTCGGTGTACCCGTAGTGGCGACCATCCCCAGACTGGTGGGCTCCGGTGGCGCATAGGGTCAAGGAGCGCGCGCCGGCTCACAAGCATGGCATCGATCTGATCGCCAACGGGGACCAGCCGGTAACGATTGGGAGTACTCAGCTTGCGGACGAAGTCGAGCAAGTGGTCGAGGATGCTGACGAGACCAGCGCCGGCGAAGAGCTGTCCAGCCAATTCTCCCAATCGATCAACGATGCGCTGGCCACCAGACCGACCCTGCCTGGCTTTGCGGATCCACGGATGGAGCGGATCAACTCCATCGGGCTGCCACCCTGGTTCGTCGACCGCTGCCGGCGCGCTTATCTGTCGGTCTCGTTCGACCCTGCAGCCGAGTGCCGGGTTCTGGGCGTGACGAGCACCGCCTACGGCGAGGGCAAGACTTCGGTTGCCATCGGCATCGCGACGGCGATGGCGGTCGACACTAAGAAATCCACTTTGCTGATCGAGTGCGACTTCGCTTCTCCCTCCTTCTACAAGTTCTTCGACATCACAGAAGCCGGAGGGTTGAGCGAATGGCTGGAAGGCGGGTCGCGGTTGAGAATCGTTCGCGGAGCGGCGCTCGTTCCCAACATCTACGTGATTCCGTCGGGTATCGCCCAGAGCGAGCCCGCACGTTTTTTCTACCAGCTCGTCGACAGAAATGTATTGGACGGGCTCAGAGGGATCTTTGGCAATGTGGTCATCGACCTCCCACCGATGCTCAACATCTCATACGGGTCGCTGGCCTGCGCCCTGGCAGACCGATTGCTGATTGTGGCCCGAAGCAGGGTGACTTTGACCACAGACCTGGAAACCATCGTTACCCGCATCGGAAGGGATCGGGTCAGCGGGATCGTGCTCAACGGAACTGATCAGCGCACACCAAGTTGGCTGCGGCCCCTGCTGTAACCGAGCTCAACGGGCACCCTACCGGCGACAGCGGCCTCCCCGGACCGTGGCGGCTGTTGGCGGCGCCGGGGACTCTTCGTGTTGACGTGCCGACTTCACGATCGGCGCAACGGGACGTTGCACTGCATGTGCGGGCACTACCCGCCGGCACGTCAATTGCATTGGTCAGCAGTGGATTGGGTGCACGCCGCCGCTGCCGACGCCTGGCTCGAGAAGCGGGCGTCGAGCTGGTGCGCGAATTCATCGCTATGCCTTCGGTCGACCCGCCAACTTGTTACGTCGAAGAATCGCGGGCAGCGCTTCGCTACTTCTTCACGCAGCTGCTGGCGCTCCCGCGCGGGGGAGCGGTCAAGTCGGTTGGGCTGGTCGCCATCAATGGAATTGCTCGAGTTTTCGTTCCGGCAGGCCTGGTCGGGTCGGCGGCGCCTTTCCGCATCGTCCTGGGACGGATTCCAAACCGAGTTGTCGCGAGTTCCCTTCTCGAACTTCGGGGCATGCAGATGCTTGTAGTCGCTCTTTCCAAGGATCCGAATGCAAAGGTCACGGTGCTCCTGATCCCGATCGGCAGCGAGCGGCCATCACTGGCGATCAAGATCCCGACCACGGCGGCTGCGGAAGCCACGATCGCCGCCGAACGCACCGTCTTGCTCGACCTGCAGACCCGCTTGCCAAGCGATGTTCTGGCCTCGGTCCCCGCGCTCAAAGACATACCCGAAGCTCAAGGCCGTCCCTGGCTGGTGACAACCGCACTGCCGGGCGTTCCCATGACGACTCGCTACCACGCGTGGCGGCATGTATCCAACCCCACGGCTGTCGATGCGGACTTCCGAGCGGTGGAGGCATGGCTCGCGAGGTTTCAGAGCGCCAGCGCCGGGCCGCGCAGTCCTCTCGACATGGACGGTGGCACAACAGAGCTCCTGCGTCGGCGCTTCGCGGGCGACCCGCTGCTGGATGAGCGGCTGGCCAGGCTCAGCGACATCCACAGCCGCCTTCGCTCGACTACCACACCACGCACCGCGGTCCATGGCGACTTCTGGTTCGGCAACGTTCTTGTGGCCGGCAAGCAGATCTCAGGGGTCATCGACTGGGAAGGCGGTGCGGCATCTGGTGAGCCGGTCCGCGACCTGGTTCGATTCACCCTTTCGTACGCCCTCTACCTGGATCGCCACACGCGACCCGGCCGTCGCGTCGCCCGGCATCGCGGTCTACGCGCGGGGGAATGGGGTGCGGGCATCACGTGGAGTTTCGAAGGGGAAGGATGGTTCCCCGACCAGGTCCGTGGGTTCATCCGTGGCGGCCTCGAGCGCCTCGGCGCCGACCCAAGCTGCTGGCGGGAGGCCATGCTGGCGGGATTGGCCGAGGTGGCGGCGGCCGCCGATCACCTCGACTTCGCGAGGATGCACTGGGACTTATTCGATCGTCTCGCGCTGCGGACCTTCACCGCGAGCAGCGCCGGGCAACCGTCACGAAGATAGCGATCGCCACGACCGCCCCGGCTGCGCCGACCCACAACGGCGCCATCCCACCTGCCGGCGGGGATGTGCTTCCGGAGAGCAGCGGAAGAATGTCACCAACATTGGGATCGGCCGAATGGCCGAGCAGGCCGACCCCGTAGGCCTCCTCCAAGCCGCGCAGCGTGCCGTACTCGCTGCCGCCGTCAGCCCTACTCGCGTGCGGCGCTCCGACCACGATCGTGGCGACCTGTTCGGATCGCGTGCCCTCGTCCCATGTGACGATGAGGCGGCTGTTTGCAGTCCACCAGCTCGACGCCTGGACCTGGGTGACGAGCGACTTGATGAAAACGTCACCCTGGGCGTCGGTCCGGTCATGCATGTCGTGGGTGGTGTTCGGCGACACCCACATGAAGGGCGGGGCGCTGCCCGCGGTCAGGTCGGCCGTCAGCTGCGTGTAGGGCACGTCGCGGCTGCATTGGCCCGGGTTGTGGCGCACTGAGTCGAAGTACATAAACGGGTTGTGGTTCACGTCATAGCCTTCGGGGCTGTAACGGTCGGTGAGGTCGCAGGCGATCGGCATGTTTTCCATGTATGCCTTCCAGCCCACCCCCGCGGCCGCCAGCTCATCGGTGAGCTGCGGGCCCGCGTACGTCTTGTCCTGTGGGGTGACGTCCTGCGGATTGTCCTGGATCGAGCCTGAAACCAAGCCCAGGTAGTTGGGCTCGCTCGGATGGCTCAAGTCGGTTGTGCTCACCACAGCGTTGGCTGCCGCCAACGCGTTTATGTAAGGCATTTGCGGGTTGCCGATGACCTCCTCGTAGCTGTGGTTTTCCATGAGAACGATCATCACGTGAGGCGGACCGGCGGCTGCTGCGACGACCGCTTCGCATGCCGTCAGGTAAAGCGAAAAGCTCAGCCCCAGCAGAACCAGGGATTTCCTCATCGGATCGTGCCGGCCGACCGGCGTGGGCTCGGATTATTCGACGGTTACGCTCTTGGCCAGGTTTCGCGGTTGATCGACATCGCGGCCGAGCACGGTGGCCACATGGTAGGCGAACAGCTGGAGGACAACCGTGTTGAGAATGGCGACCGCAGCCTCGTCGCCGGCAGGGACTTCGATCCGGTCGGTGACCACGCCATCGAGTTTGCGGTCGCCCTCGGTTACGAGCGCGAGCACCGGAGCGCCTCTAGCCGCGACTTCGTGCACGTTGCCGGCGATCTTGTCGCGGGTGGTGCTGTCGGTGCAGATGGCCACGACAGGAAAATCCTCATCCAGCAACGCGATGGGCCCGTGCTTGAGCGCGCCGGCCGACGTACCTTCAGCGTGCACATACGAAACTTCCTTCAACTTGAGCGCCCCTTCAAGAGCGACGGGATAGTTGATACCCCGACCGATGAACATGAAGTTCTTGAACCGGCAGTAGCGCTTGGCCAGCTCGGCGATCTCATCCTCGCGGCGGAGCACTTTCCTGACCGCGTCAGGGAGGTCGCGAAGAACGGTGGCCAGCTGCTGCCGGCGCTCGAGCGGCATCCCAGCCTTGGCACTCGCCATCCGAGCGGCAAGCAAGTAAAGGGTGATCAGGTGGCTCACGAAGGTCTTCGAAGAAGCGACACCAATCTCCGGCCCGGCGTGCAGGTAGATCGCACCGTCGCTGTCTCTCGCGGCGGTGCTGGCGACCACATTGGAGATCGCCAGCGTGCGCGAGCCTCGCGCCTTCGCTTGTCGAAGGGCGACGATGCTGTCGGCCGTCTCGCCCGACTGTGTCAGCACCACCGTCAGCGTTTGTGGACCAATGGTCTGCCTGCGGTAACGGAACTCGGAGGCGTCTGCCGATCGAGCTGGAATGCCGGCCCAGTCTTCGATCACGTACTCGCCGACCATGGCTGCATGCAGGGAAGTCCCCATCCCGAGCAGCAGCACGTCGCGGTACCCGCGAAGCTCTTCGTCTGACAGGTCGCACTCCTGAAAGCGGACACGATCGTCCGGGCTCAGGCGGCCCCGGATGGCGTTGGCCACGGCTTCGGGCGCCTCGTGTATCTCTTTCGACATGAAGTGGGGGTAGCCGGCTTTCTGCGCCTGGCTCACGTCCCAGTCGACCTGTATGACCTTCGTGGCCGCGGGCATCCCGTCCAGGGTCGACACCTCCGCGCCCGACGACGTCAGTGCCACCACCTCACCCTCGCCGAGCACCAGCACTTTCTTCGTGTACGGAATGACTGCGGTGATGTCGGAGGCCAGAAAGAACTCGCCGTCCCCAAGGCCGACGACCAGAGGCGCGTTCAACCGCGCGCCCACCAGCAGGTCGGGATCGTCCATGGAGAACATCGCCAGCGCATACGCGCCCCTGATGCGTTTCAATGCCACACGGACCGCCGCGAGGAAGTCGCCCTGGTAGTTGGCTTCGATCAGGTGTGGGACGACTTCGGTGTCGGTTTCGGAAAGGAACTCGTGGCCTGTCGCTTCGAGCTCAACCTTCAGCTCAGCGAAGTTCTCGATTATCCCGTTGTGGACCACCACGATTCTGCCGGAGCAATCGGAATGCGGATGAGCGTTGACGAGACTCGGCCGGCCATGAGTCGCCCATCGCGTATGGCCGATGCCGAGTCGGCCGCTCGGCATGTTGTCTTTCAGCCTCTCGACCAGCAGTGCGACCTTGCTGTCGCTCTTGGTCGTGGCCGTGAATCCGGCGTTGCGATCCAGCACCGCGATGCCGGCTGAGTCGTAACCGCGATACTCGAGGCACTTCAGGCCGTCGATCAGTACCGGGCTCGCCTCCCTTTCACCCAGGTACCCAATAATCCCGCACATCGTCCCTCCATGCGCCGCCGCGGGGCTAAACCCCAGAGCTCGAGCTTATGGGCGGTACAGCCTGGGCGCCAATGGTGCTTATCGGCGGTCCTAGGACTCCGGACCCAAGATCTGGCGCGCTTTGGACTACGCCGCCTTGAAAACGGCACAGACCATGAACCATTGAGTCGAGGTCGGGAACGTGAACACGGCGTGCTGCTGGCCCGACGCGCTGGCCAGGATGTCCTCCTGGGCCTGCGAGCCGCTGGTGTTCTGCGTCCGCTTCACGAAAGGCACAGCCTGGCTGGCGCCGGGCGTCAGGGTACCCGGGCCGTTGGTCGCCGTCATCGCTCCGTATACGAGCTCGCCTGGGCCGACTGCAGCAGTGAGCCCGGAGTCGGCGCTCGCGCTGCTGCCTGTGCCAATCACCATTTGATCGAGAGGGTTGACGGTCGCCACGCCGGAGTATTCCGCCGCTGCGGCCTGCGGGTAGGTCGCCACGGCGGTTGAGATGGTGATAGTCAGACCACTGGGCGCGGCTGCGGCGTTCGCGACGTAGTACAGAGCAATGTCCCCTGGAGTCGTGCCCCCGTGCCAGGTCGTCGAGGCCGGCCCTCGGGTCCAAGCTCCGTTGACGTTGTCGGTCACCGTCACCTGGCCCGTCGAGTCGTACTGCGCGAACCAGCCGACCAGGAGGTCGCCGCGCGCGACCGGCCCCATCGTCAGCGTCACACTCGTCACTTTGCTGCCCGTCGAAACCACAACACCCTGCACGAACTTCGGGACCCCGGGGACGTGGACCGACACGGTCGCGGACTGCGCCGAATGGTTTCCGGCGGCATCGAACGCGTCGCTCGAGTATGAGTAGGTGGTGGCCTGGGCGACGGTCGTGTCCGAATACGACAGCGTCGATGCACCCACCGTCGCCAGCACCGCGCCGTTCCGGTAGATCGTGTAACCGGTGACGCCGACGTTGTCAGTGGAGGCGTTCCAGGCCAGGGCAACCTGAGTCGATCCAACTGCAGTTGCCGTGAGCCCAGTGGGCACTGATGGAGAGGTCGTGTCAGCAGTCGACGTGGTGACTGTGACGGGCGGCGGCGTCGCCGAATGGTTTCCGGCGGCGTCGAAGGCATCGACTGTGTATGCATGCGTGCTGCCGGACGCAACGATGTCCAGGTAGCTCAGTGCGGATGGACCTACGGTGGCGACTGCCACACCATCCCGGTAGACGTCGTAGCCGGTGACGGCGACGTTGTCAGTGGACGCCGACCAGGAGACGGAAACCGCGGTCGGCGACGTCGCCGACGCAGCCAGGCTGCCGGGCGCGGTCGGGGCGATGTCGTCAGGCGTGGTTGCTGACACCGGCGCCGATTGGGCCGAGTGGTTGCCGGCGGAGTCGAACGCATCGACGGTGTACGTGTACGTGAAGCCATGGCCGAGCCCGGTGTTCGCGTACGCCAGCGTTCCTCCGGATGTGGTGGCGATGGCGACACCGTTTCGATAGATGGTGTAGCCGGTGACCCCGACGTTGTCGGTCGAGGCGCTCCAGCTGAGGTCGATCTCACCGCCGGGCACCACTGTCGCGGCCAGCCCCGCCGGCACGGTGGGTGGAGTCCAATCGGGAGTGGTGACCGACGCCGACACCGACGGCGCCGAGTGGTTGCCGGCGGCGTCGAAGGCGTCGACCGTGTAGCCGTATGTCGTCAACCCCGCCGCCGTTCGGTCCGCGTAAGCCAGAGTCGAACCCGAGACCGTGGCGAGCAAGGCCCCATTGCGATAGACCGTGTACCCGGTGACGCCCACGTTGTCGGTCGCCGCACTCCAGCTCACATCGACCTCGCCCACCTGCCCGACCTGGGCCGCGACATTGGCGGGCACAGTCGGGGCCTGCGTGTCTGGTGCCGCCGGCGTCGTTGCGCTTGCCGGAGCCGAACGAACGGAGTGGTTGCCCGCAGCGTCGAACGCGTCAACCGTGTACGTGTACGTGGTAGATGCGGTCACGGTGGTGTCCGCCCACGCCGTCACAGTTGCGCCCGCGGTGGCGAGTACCGTGCCGTTGCGATAGATCGTGTAGCCGGTAACGCCTACGTTGTCAGTTGAAGCGGTCCAACCCACATCGATCTCCGTGGGAGAAATTGCAGCGGCCGAGATGCCTGCGGGCACCGTAGGGGGTGACGTGTCGGGCGTCGTCACGCTGACCGGCGCCGACTGCGCCGAGTGGTTTCCGGCGGCATCGAAAGCGTCGACCGCATAGTTGTAGGTGGCGACGCTGCTGACCGTGTTGTCTGCATACGTGAGAGACGCTCCTGATACGTTGGCAAGAAGCGTGCCGTTGCGATAAACGGTGTAGCCCGTCACTCCCACGTTATCCGTCGAGGCGTTCCACGCCAGGTTCACCTGGGGTATCGACGAGCTGGCGGTTGCGGCCAGTCCAGTCGGTACCGTCGGCGGCTGCGTATCTGCGCTGGCGTAGGCGTGGAATACCGCGCCCATCGCGTACCAGTCGGTGCTGTTGTGCAACGTGGCGCGCCCGTTCTGTGCTCCAGCGGTGCTCGACAGCACGTCTTCGATGTCGACCGATCCCGAGGGCCTCTGCGCGCGCATCGTGAACATCTGTCCTTGCGTCGCGCCGGCGGTCGTCCCTCCCGGCGACCCACCGGTGATGACGCCGCCTACCACGAGCTCACCCGGTCCGACAGCCGGCGTAGCGCCTGAGTCGGCCGCCGTGCCGACGCCCTTCCCCACCACCGCCTTATCAAGTGCGGCCGTCTGCGCGACTCCGCTGTACTCACTCACAGCAGCCTCGAGGTAGGTCCCCGTGGACGCCGCGATGGTGATCGTCACACCGCTCGGTGAGCCGGCCGCATTTTGCACGTAATAGAGAGCGAGGTCGCCTGCCGTGCTTGACCATGTCTCCGACGCGCCTCGCGTCCACGCGCCATTGATGTTGTCGGACACGCGCACCTGGCCTGTGGAGTTGTACTGGCCGAACCATCCGACGAGCAGATCACCAGCGTAAACGGCGCCGGTAAGCGCCAGTGTCGTGGTTATCACGTTGCCCCCCGTACCTACGGTCGCGGCCTGCACAAAGTGGATGCCCGGCGGAGGGGCTGACGTGGTCACCGAAAGCGACGCCGACTGTGCCGAATGCAGGGCTCCCGCGTCGACGGCGTCGACGGTGTACGAGTAGGTGGTCGAGGGCGAGACGGTGGCGTCGGTGTACGTTGTAGCTCCAACTGATCCGGTGCTGCCCACTACGGTTCCGTTGCGATAAACCGTATAACCTGTCACGGCCACATCGTCGGTGGATGGATTCCACTGCAGCGAGACGGAGCCCGCCGTCACCGAAGGCGCTGAAAGGCCCGTTGGAACAGTTGGCGGCTGTGTGTCGCTGCTCGAAATGATCGTTTCGAAGGCCCCGATGTCGCAGCCCGAGCCTTGCGGTCGTGCAATACCACGCTGGTCGGTGCTGCCGCTGCATCCGCTCACGCTCGCGGAAATCGCATTGACCGCTGGGCTCGACATGGGCACGGCCATCGTCTGGGTCGCTCCTCCATTCGAAGCCAACGCCTGGAGCTGCGGTTGGGTGTTGTTGAGCGAGTGTTGCGCGGTCGTGAAACCGCACGACGAACCGCTATCGAGGTTGTACCCGCTGTCGATGATCGGCGGTCCGTTGCTGTTGCAGTTGCTTCCGCCGATGCCATTGGCGACGATGCTCATGATCAGGGTCGTCGTCGCTGTGACCGACCCGGAGCTGTAGTTGTGGATATTCGATCCTGTATTTGCTGTATTGCCCGAAAGGGTCGACTGGATGAAGGTGACGGTGCCGAAATTGTTGATGGCGCCGCCGCCCCCGCCCCCGCCGGTGTTGTTGTAGAAAGTGCTGTTTCTAAATGTCATCGTCGTGTCGTTGTCGATCGCGCCGCCCCCCGGCCCGGTGTTGCCCACGAACGTGCTCGAAGAGACGTTGGTGGTGCCGAATGCATTGAGGATGGCCCCCCCGCCGTAGATGGTGCCCACGTTGTTGTTGAAAGTTGTGTTCGTGATGGTTGCGCTGTTCTGATTGAAAACGGCGCCACCCTCTTGAGCGCTGTTGTTGGTGAAGGTGCTGGTGGTGACTGTCAGCTGGCCTGTATTGCTGATGCCACCGCCGGATACTCCATTCGGGGACGGTGATGAGTTGCCCGTGAACCCGCTCCCGCTGATCGAGAGCGTTCCGTGGTTGTAGATGCCCGCGCCACCGGTCGACCCGGTGTTATTCAGAAGGCCGTTGCTCACGGTCAACGAATCCAGGCTCAGGTTGCCTGAGCCCGCGACGTCGAAGATCCGGAAGGTCGGCGTCCCGGCGGCCGTGGACCTGGTGATCGTGGCTCCACTGCCGGCGATGGTCACGGTGCCCGTGATCACGGGCAGCCCGGTGCCACCGCCACCATCGGTCGAGTTGTCGGCCGCCGTCAGGGTGTAGACGCATCCGCTCGCCAGGGTGACGGTGCCGCCTCCAGCCTGGCTGTTTGCAGTTGAGATTGCGGTGATGAGGTCAGGGGTCGCGCAGGCGATGGGTGCGGCAGCGGCTGCAAGCGGGGCCGCGAGCAGCCCGAACGCAGAAAGGGCCAGCGCGCCGGCAAGGCCGACCGTCGTGCGGTTGAGATTACGAGATGCGCTTCCGATGGCGATCGCAGCCAGAAACGAACCAAGCATCCCGCCACGCGGAAGGCGGCGTAAGCCGGGAGCGACTCGACGTGAGCCCGCCCAGTTACCTGTCGGTGCTGAACCCATTACGTGCGATGGGGTGACAAGACTCCGGAGCGACCGTAGGTTGGACCCGATCCCGCGTCAAGGGAGTCAAATGTCCCGGTCGGAGCGAGGGCGCTCGTCAGTTATCCGTACCAGCCGACGACGTCGACGATGACGTTGGTCGTGCCGAACGCATTGAAGATGTCGATCTGGCCGTTCGCCGACAGTTTCACGACCACGAGGTTCGGCACCGTCTGCCCCGCCGTGAAGTTGAGGTCGGACGATGTCGGCTGACTTGCGTCTGCCGGCCAGACGGTGAGCGCGCTTGCGGTGGTCGGGTTGACTACGGTGACGTTCAGGACGACTGCTTTGGCCCCGGAGGCGGGAACGCCACCTTTACCGGCCACGGTCACCAGCATCGTCCCGGGCCCGGCAAGCGGCGACCCGCCCATTCTTGTGTCCAAGATTCGGGACGGGGTGAGCGGCACGAAAGACGCTCCGGTGCCCGAGCCGTCGGTGAAGTAACCGTTGATATCGACGATTACGTCGGCCGAACCGAGGCCGTTGAAGAACGACACCTGGCCTCCGGTGCCGATGGGCACGATGACCCGGTTTGGGACGCTGACTCCGGCCATCCAGTTGAGGTTGGATGCGAGCGGCACCGATGCGCCCGTGGGGAACACGGTGAGGAAGCCTGCAGTAGTGGTGTCTGTGACCGTGGTGTTGAGGACGACAGCCGTCACTCCGCTGGCCGGGATGCCACCAACGCCGGTCACCTGGACCTTGAGCGTTGTGCCGGCAGTCAGTGTCAGTCCATGGTTGGGCTGGCCGCTGGAAGCTCGAGTGTCGGTGATGCGAGCGGGCACGACCGGCACGAATTGTCCTGCCGAGCCGCCGCTCGACGGCGCAAAGTAGCCCTCGAGGTCGATCACGGCATCGGCCATGCCGCCGGCGATCGCAAGGTTCATGCTGCCCCCGGGGCCGAGCTTGCCGCCACTGCTCCTGGTGTCGAGCAAGCGCTTCGGAGACATCGCCGTGTACACGCCAGGGTTTACTGCCGCCGAGCCTGACTGGGCCGAGTGGTTGCCGGCGGCGTCAAAGGCGTCGACCGTGTACACGTAGCCGGCAGATACGACAATCGCGGTGTCAGCGTAGGTCAGGGTTGACCCGGACACGGTGGCGAGCGCCGTGCCGTTCCGGTAAATCGTGTAGCCGGTAACCGCGACGTTGTCGGTCGAAGCGTTCCAGGCCAAATCCACCTCAGGTGTCGACGCGACGAATGTTGCTGTCAGGCCGGTCGGCACCGAGGGCGGCGTCGAGTCGGGCACTTTGATGTTCACCGAGGCCGATTGCGCCGAGTGGTTGCCCGCAGCATCGAAGGCGTCGACTGTGTAGCTGTAGGTGGTAAGGCCGGCGACCGTGCTGTCCGTGTACGTCAGCGTGGAGGCGGACACGGTGGTGAGCTTGGTGCCGCCGCGATAGATCGTGTAACCCGTGACCCCGACGTTGTCGGTCGAGGCACTCCAGGTCAGGGTGACTGAGGGCTTCGTGGTCGCAACGGCACTGAGTCCGGTTGGCACCGAAGGTGGCGACGTGTCGGGTGTGTTTACGGTCGCCGGAGCCGACTGGGCCGAATGGTTGCCGGCGGCGTCGAAAGCGTTGACCGTGTAGCTATAGCTGCCGCCTTGGACAACGGCTTTATCCGCATAGGTGGTCGTCGACCCGGACACGATGGTGAGCTGCGAGCCGTTGCGGTAAATGGTGTAGCCCGTCACTCCGACGTTGTCGGTGGAGGCGTTCCAGCTCAGGTCCACCTCGGGCGTATTGGTGGCCGTGGCGCTGACGCCGGTCGGGACTGTGGGTGGAGTGACATCAGGCGTCGTAGCGATCGCGGGGGACGATTGGGCCGAGTGATTGTCGCCGGCATTGAAGGCGTCGACCGTGTAGCTATAGGTTGTGGCCTCGGCGACAGACTTGTCCGCGTAGGTCAGGGTCGACCCGGACACAATTGCCAGCGAAACGCCATTGCGGTAAACCGTGTAGCCGGTCACCCCAACGTCGTCGGTGGAGGCGTTCCAGGCCAGGTCAACTTCAGTGGCCGACGCCGCCGTCGCCTTAAGACCGGCCGGCACGGTCGGAGCCAGGACGTTGACGCTGGTGTCGAGGACGATATTGAAGGTGCTGGTGCACGAAGGTGTTATGCAGCTGGTGCCAGTTTGGTAGACGAGAGGCACGTAGGCGGCCTTGCTTGTCGAAGGGTCAACGAGCAGCGAGGGAACGTGTGTGTAGCGCGGCTGCGTACCAGTGGTCATCGTAGTCTCGCCAGACGCCGAGGTATACGGGCCGTCCAGCGTCACGTACTTGACTACTCCGCCGATGGCCTTGGTGACCCAGAAGACATAGACCCTGTGCGTAAACGGGTCGACCGTGCCGGCAATGTCCGGCGGGTCGCTTTCCCAGCTGCTGGCGGCAGGATCGATGACGAGCCGAGAGCTCCAATTGATCGTGCCGGTAGTCGAGAAGGTGGCATCAGGGACCCCGTGCCAGTAGATGATCCCTGTCGGTGAAGGTTCGCCGCTGGTCATGGCTTTGAAGACGTGGATGTCGCCGCTGTTTTCGTCGATGGCGATCTGGGGTCCGTTAAGAACCGCATCACAATCGTCGACGTCGATCTGCGTTTCGGGAGTCCAGTTTGCCGGCGACGGGTCAGCCGCGGTGTCTAGGAGCGTGCGCGTGAGAACCTTGCAGAAGGCTCCATAAACGGCGATCGTGGCACCGAGCTTGTTGGAATGTCGAATCGAGACCTGAACGGAGTTCTTCTGGGTTGTCGTCAGTAGGTCGGCCGCTATCCTGATGGGCTCGCCCACAAAGTGGTGGTAGACCAGGGGAGAGTCGAGAGTGATAGTGAATGGACCGCTTCCGGTAACGGCGGTCACCTGCCGCAACTCGGCGTTGCAGGTAGTCGACGCGTCGCAGGTAAGACTTCCGTCGTTACTCGCCGCCTTGCCGATCTGGAACCGGTCATTCACTGCTGGTGGATCACCTGACAGGGCGCTGTAGCTGACCGTGGTCAATCCTCCGCTGTTGTCGACTGCGACGGCACCTGCCTTCGCAGTCACGGCCCAGCCGGTCTTGCCGGTGCGGTCGGTCGTCCAGTTGTAGAAGACGTTGTCCGAGTTTCCGCCCACGGTGTCGTCCCACCACGATGCAATCAACCACTTCCCCGTCCAGGTCACCGACGGATCCTGGCGCCCGTTCGTGAGGGCCCCCGGAACCTGAACCGGGACCGGGTTCGTGTTGCCTCCGTCCCAGCTGAAGTTGGTGCCGTCGTAGGTGCCATGCTGGATCTGTTCCTGCTTGGCGCCGCCAAAGATTTCGTTTCCCTGGAGTACCCAGATTTCAGTGCTGCCGCTGCCGGGCAGCGTGTACATGGACTCCGCTTCGCCGCCCGGGAATGTGAGCGCCAAGGACGACGCGGGAGTGGTTGACGGCTTCGTCACGTGGTAGAGCACGCCAGTGTGCCCGTCGTAGAAACCAACCAGAAGTGAGCCGTCGTGCAAGTACGCGACCTTGTCTTGGGCCGAACGCTGATAAGCCTGTGCGCACGGAAAGACTCCCTTGGAGTCTGCGGTGCAGGACGAGGTTCCAATGGTGGTGGGCCCGGCCGCAGAGACCACAACCGGCGTGCTAACGGCGACTGAAAAGCTTGCGGCCAGCAGCGCCGCCAGCACACCGCTTTCAACAACTCGACGGAGATGAGCCAATGGACGCGGGCACGTTGACCAGTTACTCACTGCTGAAACCAAACGTGAAGTGAGCAAAGATCGCATCGAGCTCGACCGTATCGTCGGCTCGCACCCACCGTCAACCGGTACTTCTGTCCCGTCGAATCCGAGCCCTCGGCCCGGTCGGGACATACGCCCAGCGGTCATTGAAGGGTTGTGCTCTTGAGCCCCGCGAGGAGCCTGCGGCGATGGCGCGAACGCGCTGTGAGCTTGCTCAGAAGTCGCGAGAAAACATATGACGTCGTCGCAAGCATCAGCCCGAAAGTCGACCGGAGTGTCGGATTGGCCAAGTAGCCCATGTCGAGCTCCACGCGCTTGGGGAGGAGCTCGGACACGTAGTAGTCCTCGACATCCTCCAGCCCATCGGGGACCACGTCTCGCAGCGACATGTGAACGGGGCCGCTCAGTCCCGGACGGTATGAAAACACCGCGCGCAAATGGACCGGATATCGGAGAGCAAGCGCCACGGTCTCAGGTCGCGGCCCGACCAGGGTCATTTCTCCGCGGAGAACGTTGATCAGCTGAGGGACCTCGTCGAGACTGGTCAGCCTGAGGACTGCGCCAAACCGCGTGATGCGCTGGTCGCCCGGCGTTGTGACCTCGGGACCGTCGAGGCCGCAGCGCATGCTGCGAAATTTGTACATGGTGAAAGGGACGCCCCCCTCTCCCACACGAATCTGTCTGTAAACCGGCGATCCATGCGTGCTGATGCGCGATGCGGCGGCAATCACCAGCAGCAATGGCCACGAGAGGCCGAGGGTGAGCAGCGCAACGATGATGTCCAGGGCTCGTCGCTTGCGGCTGGGGTCAACTCTGTCAAGCCCCTCGATCACCGGTTGTGGAACCTTGCGATACGGCGTCGATCGCGTCACGTGTCTGTACCACGCGACCAGCGTGATGGTGGTGGTGAGATACGCCGCGCTAGAGGCGATGGCCGCCCCGACAGCGCCAAGGCGCGGGATCAGGATCACGTCGAGGACCACTGTCACGATCAACCCTGTCCCGGCGGCCAGGGAGTTGAGACCAGGCCGACCGCGTCCGTAGAGGAATGCTGTGATCACCCCAGCCGCACCTTCGGGCGCGAGCCCTATGAATAGGATCTGCGCCGGCAGCACCGCACCCGCAAACGGGTGGCCGAACAGGGTCGGGACGACGGCGCCGGCCGCGAGGGCCAGGGGCAGGGCGATGACCGCCGTGACAGCCCCCGCGCGGAGCATCAGGCGGCGAGACGAGGCTGCCGCAACGGCCGCATCAGACCTCGCGAAGCGTGGATACAGGACCCAGTAGGCCGCGATCGGAACCAGGCGAAGAATCTCGGCGTACTTCGACGCCACGGCGTAAATCCCCAGGACTGCCGGGCCGGCGATCGCCGCGAGGAAGACGAAGTCGAAACGCAGATTGAGCAGGCCGAGCAGGCTGCCCAGCTGCCCCCGGCTCCCGAACGCGACGATTCGTCGCGCCATCCGCCATGAGGGCCCCGAAGCAGCGACGAGGAAACCACGGCGAAACAATCGGGTCCAGGCCGCGAGTGCCGTGGCCACGTCGGCCAGGATTAGAGCGGCGATCACGGCCGTCATCCCACCAACGTGGAGCGCGAGGAGGAGGCCGTAGCCGGGGAGGAAAAGGAGCTCCTCGAACAGGATCGTGCGGTTGCTGCCTGCCAGGTCTCCCGTGCCCTGGGCCGCTCCCTTGCCTGTGATTACGAAAAGGCGCAGTCCCACCCTGACGGCGACGAATGAGATGAGGCCCGAGGGCAGGTCCTTGAGGAAGAACCGGTGCAGCACCGGCGTTCCGATGACCCACAGAAAGGCGCCCGCGACAGCGGCGATCATCGCGATGGCGATCACCGTGGACCGGACGGCGCGATCGTCGCGGGTCGGCCCCGCCAGAAAATACGCGAGGGATCCCGCGAGCCCCCCGGAAACGATCACCGCCAGCAGCCATGGGAGCATCCGCAGCAACGCGTAGTCGCCAACGGCCGCCGGTCCGCCGACTCGGGCGACCCACAGCGTGGCCAAGCCGAGCGCGGCCATGGAACCCGCCAGCACGGCGACGTTGTCGGTGAACGGATGTCGCGCCCGGCGGGCGAGGCTCATAAACGTGCTCATCTGCGTCCCCACAGGTGCAGGGCCGCGACCACGGCAAACATCGCCCACACATGCCGGAAATGGAGGACCTGGTAGTAAGACGCCGATACCGCCAGACCTAACACTGCGCCGACCAGCGCGGCCTTCATTGGAAACAGCTCCGCAAACTCAGGAGCCAGTGGCTTGGTCGCCACGGTCCAGGTGCGAACAGAGATGGATCCGATCAAGAGGACCAGGCCGAACGCCCCCAGGACGCCGCGCTCGACCATCGATTCGATGTAGTCGTCGTGCGTCTCGTACGCGTAAGGAGCGAGCTGGCTGAGCAGCAAAGGCTTGGTCGAACCAGGGCCCAGGCCCCAAGGGACACCTTGTTTGAACAGGTCTGTCGTCTCCTGGATCAGCCACACACGCTCCTGCGCGCTTTGGGAGCTGCGGCCGATCGAGTCCCGCAGCAGCGGCTGGCCGCTGTCCTTCGCCCACTCTTCTATCGGTAATGTCTGGGCAGCTGTCAAGGCGATGATGCCGAGCACACCGACCGCGCAGACGGTCGCCACCAGCGGGATCGGCCCCCAATGGCGGTACACCACAGAAATCGCCACCACGGTCAATCCGACCGAACAAGCCAGCAGCCCCCCGTTGGACCCGGTCAGGCCGAGTGCCGCGAGCAGCGCCGCACAGGCGATCAGACGGAGGCTGCGGCGTCGCGGCGTCCGCGTGGCGATCACGACCATGAGAGATACGAAGAAGTAGTTCGCCGCGTAGTTGGGGTCGCCAAAGGTAAGCGAGGCGCGCACTCCGGTGCGTGCGGTCACCCCTGCAAGCGCGAGGTTGCCGGTCGCGACCGCGCCGATCAGGACCACAGCCCAGCCGAATGAGCCCCAGGTCCAGGCGCGAAGCAGCCACCGAAATGCGGCGGGTGAGCGAGAAATGTTGACGATGACTGCGCACCACGCCAGCACCACGAGGTCTTGAGCTACCGCCAGCAACCCTGTCCCGGGTAGGGGCCCGGCCAGTGATGCGATCGCTCCGCCGAGCATGGTCAGTGCGACGGCGAAGCCATATGGAAACCGCAGCTCCTGGCGCGTGTAGCCCGCCCAGAGGAGCGTGACGCCGATGCCGAGGGCAATGAAGACGTCCACCGGCGAGGAGTTGCCCGGACCTGATGGCTTGAGGAAGGGCAGCAGCGCAATCGCACCCATGACCGGAGCCAGCACGAGCCACGGCACGGCTGAACCTACACTGGTCACGGACGCCGGCGGCAACCGGCCGGCGATCGAGGATGACGCGATCATCTCTGGGTTACTTCGACTCCCAACGCGAGCACAAACGTCGCGGCACAGATGAAGCCCGCGATCCAGAAAGCACCCTTGAGCAGCCGGCGCATCACAGCACGGCGGCGTCGCTGATGGATCCGGCGCAGCCTCACCTCCAGCGACACGGAGCCGTCCTGTCCCATCACGATCGGTCTGGTTCGACGAATGTCCATCTGCCCCGCCCCTAGTTCAGAACCGCAAAAGGCCGCAAGCGCGCCACGGGCCGGACGAGGTTATTGGTCACGAGGATCCGCAAACCCTCGTTTACCCCGTTGTCGTCGAGGTGAGGCACGACGGTCGCGGCGGTGTCCTTGTATCCGAATCGCAGCGTGGTATGTCCCTGAGGGTCCTGGCTCGAGAGGCCCCTCCTCTCGAAGTCCGAGATGATGCTGCCCGTCCCATGGCACGCCGAGTAGAGGGCCTGCTCGGCGCCCTCGGCGGCCACACATAAATAGGACGAGGTGCGATTAGTCCCCGGGAGCAAGAGCGGCATCCCTGTCTCGGCGAAGACCGGATGGCCCCGCATTTTCGACGGCGGAAAAGCACGCGCGCTGTTGTGGCGGTGCACGACCGCGGGCGCGCCGCCGATCTCCTCGTCATAGATGGTGTTATGGGGGGAGTCGACGATCAGCTTCATGCTCGCGCCGAACGAGTGGCGAGCCAGCGTCCGCAGGGTTGCGTAGGTGGCCTGGCGGTACGCGAATCCATAGTTCATGGCGACCGCGTTGGCCAGCATCAGCCGCTCGCCTTCCTCGCTTTCCCGCGGGACGGGAGGGCAGCCGCCAGAGAAGTAGAGGCGCCACCGTTCTTGCAGCTGGCGCTTCGATCGCGCTGATGCCAGCTGATAGAGAGGTTTCTGCACCGCCATCACGGCGCGCATCGGGCGCGAGCCGGCTAGACGGCGCCCAAAACGTGCCCCCATCTGGATGTTCAGCACGCCGTCACCGCCGTGGTACTGGAGCGTGACCTGGCCGAGCCGCACGCCTAGCCTGGCAGCCACCTCGGAGTCGAATACCTCTTCCACGTTTTGCAGCTCGACGAAATGGGTGCTTGGACCCACGGTCCCGAACCGGATTCGTGAGAGTTGAGTCGCCATCCACGACAGCTCGCGCCGGACCCTCGGCTCGCCGCCATAGCTCTCCACTCCTAGGCAGCCGCCCTCCTCGATGCGTTCGAGCTCGCTCGGCTCCAGGTCGTAGCGGTCGATTGCAAACCGCGCCCCTTCGACCGCGCAGCGGATGACCTCGTTTGCTGTCAGCACCGCCTTGTAGTTGGGGGGATACGGGTACCGAGCACGGACCTGGTCGTAGAAGTTTCGGATCGAGCTCTCATTGGGCTTGTCGATGTCCAACCCGACGAGCGCCATGCCGCAGTTCAGGGCGGCGCTAGTGAAGATGGGACGGATCGTGTCGCGTGTCGCGACCGCGATGCTCGACGGCATTTCCATGAGGCGCTTGTGGTAGAAGTCGGGCAGCACCGCGGGCTGGGCGGCCAGATCGTCGATGTCCTTGATGCCCTGGTGGAGCAAGGCCAGCGAATCCAGCCGGACCGGATGGTCGTCGCTGTCGAACACACGCGGCTGATACGCCCGCGACGGGCTGACCGGAATCGCGGCGTTGTATGTGCGGGTGACCGTGTCGCTGCTCATGCGATCGCCTCCGCCAGGGTTAGTAGCTCGGCCAGCCTGACCCCGGGCTGACGAGGCAAAGAGATCTCGACCGCGGGCAGGGTCGATGCGAGCTGCCGAGCGATCGGCTCTACGTTGGGATGGGGTGGCCCCAGCCCAGTTCCCGCGGTCAGCGTGGCCGCCAACCCCCAAAAACGCCGGAGCTCGCCGGCCATGTAGGTGCCGGTGACCAACGCTTGAACGGCCGCGGCCGTGCCGCAGGATCGCACGCGCGCAACTTGATCCTGGCCGCGCCGAAGCACGACCAGGACGCTCGGCGCCAAAGCCTTGACCCTGCCCGGCAAGGGAATTTCGCCGCGGCCATATGTGACGGCTCGACCGACACGCCGGTCGACCCGCATCGGCTCGACCACGCCCCAGGCCGTCACGCCGTCGCTGACACACAGGTTGTCCGAGATCGCGCGGCCGCCGGCAGCCAGCTCCTTCGCCATCAGCGTCGACTTGCCGACACCGCCTGGTCCCGCCAGCAGCGGCCGCATGTCGCCAACCGTGCATACGGATGCGTGCAGCGGAGCCCGCCCGCGAATCGAAGCTCGCCACAAGGCGGGGTACTGCAGCAGAACCTCTCTCGCCAGCAGCGTGAAGCGGGTCTTCAACAGCTGGGCGGCCGCGCGTCCGCGCAGCTGTGGACGCCAGCGAAACGTGAACTCCACGTCGTCTGGCGTGCTCCGCACGTGGAGGTCGAACCCGGTGGTGCACACATCCTCGACGACCACCTCGTCTCGAAACCTCCAGGCGCCGCGCGTCAGCGGTTCCCACGAGTCGGTGTCGAAGGCGCCTTTTCTCGACTCGACGTTCACCACGACGCCTGTCGCCGAAGGGTCGTCGGGAAAGAGATCCCCAGGCGTGGCTTCCGTGATCAGGTCGTCGACCCAAGAGATGGAGCTGTTTATCCGGACGCGTTCGCCCCCGGTTTCGAGGATCGCCAGCATTTCTACGCGACGAGCCTCAGCGACTTGCTCGAAGTCCGCGTTGAGCTGGTGAGCGCCATCTCGTACGTCTCTGCGAGGTCGCGTCCCAGAACCTCGGGATCGAAGCGGTCTCCAAGTTGAACCCGTGCCGCAGCTGCCATCCGGGACCCTTCCGAAGGGTGGTCGAGCAGGTATGCCAGCGCCCTGCCCAAAAGCGCCGGTGCGGCTGCCGGCACCAACATGCCGGTTCTGCCGGGAACAACGACTTCAGGCACGGCGTTGACCGCCGTGGCCACGACCGGAAGGCCACAAGTCATCGCCTCTACCAGCGAGCAGGGCAGTCCCTCGTAGTGGCTGGAGAGCGCGAAGACGTCGAAGCCGGGGAGCAGAGCCGCGACATCGCGGCGCTCGCCCAGAAGGAGAAAGCGATTGCCGAGATTGCGCCGCTCCACCAGCCTCGCAACCTCTTCGCGCATCGGCCCGTCCCCGACCCAGACGCAATAGACGTTTGCGCGGTCCATCGCGGCGATGGCTGCGACCATGTCTTGAGGCGCCTTCTGCGGCGCCAACCTGCCCACCGTCCCGACCACCAGCGCGTCGTCCGGCAGGTCCATCAGGCGCCGCGCCGCAGCGCGGTTGCCTGGTGACGCAGGCGGGATGTTCAGGTCTATCGCGCTCGCGATGGTTCGAATCCGTTCCGCTGGCGCGATTCGCAGATTGATCGCCTGGGCGGCGACGGCCCCGCCGACCGCGAGGAACTGATCGGTGATGCGTCCCAGCCGTTTCTCGATCTGGATGTACGCCGCACGGAGAGGCCACAACTGAAAGTCGTGGAATGGAAAGCCGTGGAATGTATGGACGATCGCGGGTACGCCGACTCTGTATGCCGCGATTCTTCCCAATGCACCCGCCTTGGCGCTGTGCGTATGAACGATGTCAAATCGCCCGTTGCGCAGCTCCCCCGTGAGCTCTCGTAGGGCTTGGGGATCCGTTCGAAGACTGACCACCGGGACCATGTGTCGAAGGCGGACCACCTCAAAGCCCGCCTTCTCAGCCTCGGCCAGGAGTGGTCCACCGGCCGCCGCCAAGATGGTTACCGAGTACCTGGTCGGGTCAAGCGCCAGCGCGCCGCGCAGTGCAACCCCGCCGGCGCCGGCGATGAACCGTGTGATCACAACTGCGACCCGTTGCAATTTAGAAACCGTCCGGGTACGGCGCGACCAACGTTGCGGTAACGGCTGCGGGCACCCTGGTGAAGCCGGGCAGCAGGGCAGCGAGGTACTGTCGCACGAGGTCGCTGCGATTGAGTGACGCGGCTTCGATCAGCCGATCAAGGGCCACGTCGAGATCTACCGAGGGTCGCGCTGCTCGCGTGGCCCAGATCCGGGGATGCTCGGTGTGCAAGCGCTCCTCGCTCTCGCTGAAGAGCGCCTCGTTCAGCTTTTCACCCCCACGCAAACCGGTGAAGCTGATCTGGAAGTCTCCCTCTCGCAGGTTGAACTGCGCCGCGTAGTTATTGACGAGATCGACGATTCGCACCGGTTCGCCCATGTCGAGCACGAACGTCTCTCCGAGCTCCGCCATGCTCGCCGCCTCGATGACGAGCCCCACCGCCTCTTCGACAGTCATGAAGAATCGCGTCACATCGGGGTGCGTGACCGTGACTGCTTCCCCGTTCTCGATCTGTTCCGAGAGCACGGACAGAAAGGAGCCGCGGCTGCCGAGCACATTGCCGAAGCGGACTGACGCAAATCTCGTGAAACCACCGGAGTGGCTCTGGACGATCAGCTCGGCCACTCGCTTGGACGCACCGAGAATTGAGATCGGATCTGCCGCCTTGTCGGTCGAGATGAGAATGAAGCGCTCAGCGCCGGTGGCGATCGCCGCCTCGACGAGGTGCTTCGTCCCCAGCACGTTGGACTTGATGCCCTCGCACGGATGCCTCTCCAGAAGCGGAAGGTGCTTGTGTGCGGCTGCATGGAAGATGACCTGAAATTCGAGTTCCGCAAACAGCTGCTTGATTCGCTCGCCGTCCCTGATGTCGGCGATGATCAGCTCGTCGCTGTCTAGCAGGGCCTGTCCGTCGAGCTGCATCTGCAGACGGTGAAGGTTCGACTCGTCGTGGTCCAACATGTGAAGCGAAGCCGGACCGAACGCCTTGATCTGGCGGCACAGCTCGCTTCCAATCGAGCCGCCCGCACCCGTGACCAGAACACGCTTGCCTTCGACAACCGAGCGCGAGGCGGTCCTAACGACGTGCATCTCCTGCCGCCCGAGCAGGCGGTCGACCCGTAACCGGCGCAGATCGCTGATTCGGGCGTCGCGCTCGAGAGCCGCTCCGAACGAGGGTAGGTAGCGGACGCTGACGCCTGCGGAGCTAGCGTTCTCGGCGAGCCTTCGCACGTCGCCAGGCGCCAAAGAAGGTATGGCGACGATCGCCACATCCGCTGATTGCTCCGCTGCAATCATCACGAGGTCCCGGGTGGTGCCCAGAACGGGTAGACCGGCAGCGCCTTTCTTGGTCATGTCGTCATCGAGAAAGCCGATCGGCAGCAGCCCGTACTCTGGGGCGCGCCTGAGATCGCGCGCCAGAATCCGGCCCGCCTCGCCCGCGCCGATGATGATGGTGCGCAGTCCAGAGCCGCCCTTGGACCTGTGCGCCGTCTCGCGGTGCGAAGCCTTGTATGACTGCGAAACTTCGAGCGCCATCAGTCACCACCAGCGAGTACGAGATGTGGGCGCTGACCGGCGTGCTCTGAAAGCCGCATCCCGTCGATCTCCTCGCAGATCTGATCGAGCATCCCGTCCGTGAGGCCGGGATAAAAGGGAAGCGACACGATCGTGGGGAAGACCGCATCAGCCACCGGGAACGATTGATTGGGTTCGTTGGCGAGCATGCGCTGGAAGTAGGGCTGGTGATGCAAAGGGATGAAATGCACCGAGCAATCGACTCCGCGTTCGGAGAGCTCGGCGATGAATGCATCGCGGTCGATGCCAAAGCTCGGTTCGACACGAATCACATAGAGGTGCCACGCGTGCACCCCGCTCTCGGGCCGTGGTGGCGTACGCAAGCCGTCGATTCTCGAAAGTCGTGATTCGTAGGCCCGCGCAAGCTCTTCTCGGCGCTCCTGCCAGCCCCAGAAGTGCTTCAGCTGACCGCGCCCGATGGCCGCCTGAACATCGGTCATGTTGGCTTTGATCCCGGCCACATCGACCTCGTATCGCCAGTTCGAGCCCGGCAAATAGCGTTTCCAGGCATCGCGGCTCATGCCGTGGAGGCGAATCTGGCGGGCGCGATCAGCGAGTTCCGGATCGGCCGTCGTGATCATCCCGCCCTCTCCGATCGGCAGGTTTTTGGTGGCGTAGAAGCTGAAGCAGGTCGCCGCCGAGATCGAGCCGACCCAACGATCGCCAACCTTGGTGCCGATGGCGTGGGCGGCGTCCTCGATTACGCGGGTGAGTGGCAGGCCGGCTGCTGCAGCCATCTCCTCGACCGGGGCCGGCGCGCCTCCGAAATGTAGAACGACCATGGCATCGACCGGTCCAGAAGCGCGCACCGCCGCCGCGACCGTCTCCGCGTCGGGCATCAGCGTCTCGGGGTTCACGTCGACGAGAATCGGGTGCAGCCTGGCGTGGACGATCGCATGCACGGCTCCGCAAAAAGTCATCGTTGACGTGAGCACCTTCGCCCCCACAGGAAGACCTAGTGCTCGAAGTGAGATCTCGATCCCGGCCGTACATGACGACACAGCCACCGCGTGCGGGGCTTCTACAAGCTGCGCGAACTCACGCTCGAACTCGAGGACCTCGGGACCGGTGGTCACCCAGCCGGACGCAAGGACCCGCGCAGAGGCGTCTCGAGCTTCCTCGCTGATCTCTACTTTGGCGAAGGGGATTCGGAGTCGCGCGTCAGATCCCCTGGGTTCAGCGCTCACCGTGCTCCCCACAAATCGGACTGGATCTCCTTGCTCATCCCTTGCAGGGCGTCCTTCTCACCGTCGAGGACGACGGCCAGGCGAGGCGAACGCTTTACGTTTGACATCGGGATCCTTGCCCTAGGCTCGGATCGGCTCGCGATGATGCCCAGCAGAGGGCGGCCGCTGATCTCGATCAGCTCCTGCACGGGCGCCAGCGCGGTCTTGCTGATTCGCTCAGGCGCCACCAGCACGAAGCCCGACGGCGGCGCCTGACCGTTTCGATATCGCGCCGGAGCGTCGTCGATCGAGAAGATCGCCACTCCCTTGCCCTCTCCTTGACCCAGCGAGAGCGATCCGCGGAGGCTTCGCGCGAGTGCAGAGAGATCCGTCGCGTCGCCGATGCCGATCAGTTCCACCGCGCGCACATCGGAGGCGGTCGCCGCCATCTTGAGTCGCAGCGGTAGCGTCCCGGCTTCATCCGGAAGCCAACCGAGAATTGGAACCTCGAGTGCTTTGGCGACAGCATCGCCGCTCGCGAGGGTAGGTCGGAACGTTTCTCGGGCCGCTGCCCCTCCGACTCCAAGCACCGATCCGATCACGAGAGCGAGGGCCAGGTCGATCGGGAGGCGCGAGGGATCGGGCTTGATCGGCACCGTCGCCGTGTCGATGACCGATGGAGTCGTGTCGGAAGCCGAACCCAGGCTCGACCGCTCGGAGTCGAGGTGGATCAGCTGCTGGGTCAGCGTTGAGATCTCGTTGTCATCAAACGTGATGCGATCGGCCAGGATCTGGGCTTTCACTGCCGTCGTCTGTGGGTTGGCGGGGTCGACGGCAAGGTTCTTGAGCTGGTCTTTCAACGACGTGATATCCACGTTGAGCGCGGCGATCTGGTCGGTCACGGTCTTGATCTGCGCGTCGAGCGCCGCCTTGTGCGCCGCTGGGCTGACCGCAAGGCGGGTCTGAATCAAGTCATCGGCGAGCGCATTCGCGATGCCTGCGGCGGCGGCCGCATCTGGGTCTTTAACCGTCAGCTGCAGTACGCCGGATGTGCCGAGGGGTACAAGTGTGATGTTCGGGATGACCTTGACCGGATCGCGAGTGACACCGGCCGCGTTCAAAGCGGCGATGACATGGGTCGGACTGGTCGCGATCGCTTTCGCCGCGTCGGCGACCGCTGTCGCCTCGGTGCCCGAGGTGGGTGCGGGCGCATCGAGCACAAGGCGGGTCGAAGCGCTGTACATGGGCGTATCGAAGAGGTGATAGGCGATCACGGCACCTGCGCTTACGACGACGCAGACCATGATCAGGACCCAATGTCCAAGCACGACGCGCCGGGTCAACTCTTGCAGGTCCATGCGCTAGTGAACGACGTGAAGGAGGGACTTCATGGAACTTAAGGAGCGTATTCGAATACGTTTGCTGTGCCTGTAGGAAAGAGGGGCACTTCAACTGGCCATGTCCCGACCGCAATCGGGATGATTCAGAAACATGTCCCGACCCAAGTAGTGCGCTGGTCTCGTACGGCCTGGGACGCCGGGCGCAGGTGTGCAAAGAAATATTTTTTCGATACGACACGATGCCGCGCGCCCTTCAGGCCTGTTGCGCGAGTGTCTAATCTCGAATTTATCTGGGCCGGAGGGTTGCATTGTGGCGGGCCAATGGGTTAAAACTTGCAAATCCTTCGTCATTCCTGAACCCCTCGGGGTCTCGGGTCGATCGGCCAACTGTTAGAAGAGAGCTCAGTTGGCGTTCCAGAAGGTTGGGGTTCATTGGACTCCGCCCAGCCGATCACACGCTGACCCTGTTCAGCGTTCCCGGGGGTAGACGAATATGCGTGGACGTCGACGTAGGCGTCGTGGGACCCTACTGACATTCGGCGGAATCAGGCAGCGCATGTTGCGACGTCCGCTGGCTGTGCATCTATTCGTGATCTTGGCAGCGGTGCTGGTATTGCCGTTTGATCACTTTGTGCAGGCGGCCGCCGCTCCTCCTCATGTGCTTATGGTGCTGATGGAGAACACGAGCTACGAGCAGATCGTCGGAAACTCGCAAATGCCATTCGTCAATGCACAGGTCGCAGCCAATGGATCGGTCAGCACCACTGACCTCAGTCACCCGAGCCTGCCGAACTACCTCGGTCTGACATCTGGCTCGATCTGGAACAACCCGCCGGACACCACCCCGCAGGACATGACGTACGCAGGCCCGCAGTTCACGGACGAGCTCGCGAGCGCGGGCATCGCGTGGAAGGCCTACATGCAAGACATGCCGGTCGCATGCGACCTGACCGACCAGTTCGGGCCGGGTGGATATGACGTCAACCACGACCCGTTCATGTACTACGACACCGTCCGCACCAACCCAAGTCAGTGCAACCGTGTCGTTCCCTACCCGCAGCTGACGACGGACCTCAATTCCGGAACAGCGCCGCCTTTCTTGTGGGTTTCGCCCAACCTCACCAACGACATGCACGACGGCACCCCGGCCCAGGGCGATGCCTTCCTCCAGGGGCTGGTCACGCAAGTCAAGGCCTCGACCTGGTGGACAGCAGGCAGCCGGATCGTCATCACGTGGGACGAAGGTGCTTCAACCGAGCAGGTGCTTACGCTCGTCATCGGCTCGGCGCACGGTACCGCGGCCAACGGTGGAACTGAGTACGGAACGCTCCGCGGGCTGGAGGAGGCTTACGGCGTCGGATTGCTCGGCCACGCGGCCGATTCCAACGTCGGCGATATTTTCCCGCTGCTGAGCGGCGCTGCTCCTCCGCCGCCGGCGCCAACTCCGACACCGAGCTCAGCTCCGACACCAAGCTCATCGCCGTCTCCAAGCCCGGCGCCCCCACCGAGCCTTCCGTCCGGACCGAGCTCTGGAACTCGAGGCGTCTTCCGATACACCTCGACCGACTTTGCGGCTATGCACACGGCCGGCTTCAACGCTGCCACTGATGGAGGCGTCCAGGACAACGGCGCCGCGGAGGCGGCGAACGGAATCGCCGGCATGGTCTGGGTCGACGCTTACAACAACACGACGTGCGCCCAAACGATCACCAACGCAGGAATCGCCGCTATGGTCCAGGCCAACGTCAACGCTGGGTACGCCGGCCTTCGTTACCAGATCGGAGACGAGCCGACCGCCAACGGCTGCAACGCGCCGCCGATTTATGCAGCGATCACGCAGACGGTGCACAGCGTCGATCCGACCGCAAAGACGTGGGCTGACGACGACCAGTTCCAAGTTGGCAGCCCTCTCCAGCAAGGCGTGCCCATGAAAGGCACCGTCGACATCCTCGCTTTCGACGTGTATCCATGTCAGAGCGGTCCGTGTGATTACTCCGCCATCGACAGCGCGGTGAAGCAGATCCACGCAGCGAATGTGACGAACTGGGAGTTCATCATCCAGGACTTCAGCGCCAGCCCATGGCGGTGGCCGACGCCGGCTGAGATCCAGGCGCAGTTCGACCACTGGAAGAACCAGGGCGCCTCCGGCTACTGGGTCTTCGCCTGGGATTACCTCGGCCAGCAGGTGATCCAGCAGTCCGGAAACATCGCGATGCTGCAATCGATCAACTCGCAAGCCATCAACGGATCACCGTCGACGTCGCCTTCACCGTTGCCATCGCCGTCGCCATCGACGTCACCGTCGTCGCAACCAGTCATCAACCCTGGCGTGTACACGGCGATGCCCTCCAAGCGCCTGCTCGACACCAGGAGCGTCGGCGGCAAGCTCGGACCTGGCGGCAGCATGAACCTGGCGATTGGGGGTACGAACGGCGTGCCCGTCAACGCCAGCGCAGTGATCCTCAACGTGACCGCGGTGGATGAGTCGGCCGCCGGCTTCTTCAGTGTTTACCCGACGGGAGCCGCGCTCCCCACCGCGTCCAACCTCAACTGGGTAGCGGGCGCGACCGTCCCCAACCTCGTGTCTGTAGGCCTGGGCACTGGTGGCAGTGTCACGATCTACAACGGCCTGGGCACGGCCAACGCCGTCGTCGATTTGGAGGGCTACTTCGCGCCTTCCGGCGGCGGCTCGTCGGGGCAGTTCGTGCCCGTCGTGCCCGCTCGCATCACTGACACCCGTGCCGGCAGCGGCAACACCAACCATGGGTTGACGCTCACTGCCGGCGCCACCCTGCCTGTTCAGGTTACCGGCGTCGGTGGCATCCCGGCCAGCGGCGTGACGGCTGTCGTCCTCAACGCCACGGTCACCGACACGACCAAGGCAGGCTTCCTTACGGTGTTCCCCACGGGCGCATCTCTACCGCTCGCTTCTAACCTCAACTGGACGGCCGGAGTCACCGTCCCGAACCGGGTCATCGTGCCCGTCGGCACCGGAGGACAGGTGTCTTTCTACAACGGCCTCGGTTCAGCGGACCTGATCGTCGACGTAAACGGCTACTTCACTGACAGCTCGGGCACGGGGGCGTCTTTCGTGCCGCTCACTCCAACCCGCATCGTTGATACGCGCACTGGCGGAGCCACCCTTGGACCTGGCGCAACGATGACGGTGACCGTGGCCGGCAACGGAGGCGTGGGCGCCACGGGTGCCAAGGCCGTGGTCTTGAACGTCACCGTCGTCAACCCGACGACAGCGAGCGCTCTGACAGTGTGGTCAGGCGGCGGGACCCGGCCGGTGTCTTCCGACCTTAATTTCGTGCTCCGACAGACGGTGCCAAACCTCGTCGTCGTAATGCTTTCGGCGACCGGGCAGATCGACATCTTCAACGCGTCCGGCTCGACCAACGTAATCGTCGACATCGTCGGCTGGTACGGATAGCTGACGCAGGCGCCGACCGGGACCAGGGACGTTTCATGGCGGGAGCGGCAGGACTTTCGTGCGCAATCGCGCGCAGAGCCTCCTGGCGGCTGAATATGCTCTTGGCGGCCCGCCGCTCCCTTACGAATTCCGATGCTGCGCCGGGCTGGACCTCGTGCCAATGGGCGCTCCGGGAGGCAATGGGCGGGCGTCCCGGCCCTCCGGGCGAAATAGCTCGGGTCTTAGCGCCAAGCGCGTGCTAGCGTGGCGAGCGGTTTGCGACGACAGGCACGCTGGGCGGCCAGGCCGGCAGCGGTCCTACTACTAGCGACGCTTGCCTGCGCGCCGGCGAACCCGAGCCCTGTTGCCGGCCATCCCTGGACCGCTGTGCCGTCGTCCTCTTTCATTCGGGGTGTCTACGGGCGCGACACCACATGCCAGCCACCCGGCTACAACGACGACAACGGCTGTTACTTCGGGACTGGGGTGGCCAACATCAAAAGCGCCGGCTTCGATACCGTCCAGGCCCAACCGTACCGGGCTGCCCTCGACGCCCTCAGCAAGTCGGGCCTCAAGGCCATCGTGTGGGTGGGAGACTGGAAGAAGGCAACCTGCGTTTGGGAGCTCTCAGATTCCGAGCTGACAGCGACGATCAACTCGATCAAAGGCAGCCCCGCGATTTTGATGTACTACCTCGCCGACGAGCCGCTTCTGTCTTCGTGCCCGGGTGCTCCCGCGGCCTTTGCCGCGAGGACGACCCTGGTCCATCAGCTCGATCCCGGCTCGCGCACGTTCACGTTGATCCAGGACTGGGACGGTGGGCCCGTGAACTACGCAGCCTGGAAAGGCGCCGTCGATGTCCTCGGCTTCGACCTTTATCCGTGCAGCTTTCAGAATGGTGTTGACTTCTCCGCCCATCCCAAGACGCGCAAGCCGTGCGACTTCAGCAATGTGATCGACGCCAACATCAATCGCATTGAGGCGGCCCGGATCAAAAGCTACATCGGCGTGATCCAGGACTTTCAGGACTGCTACTACGAGTTGCCGACGAAAGACGACCTCCGCACCCAGATCATGCACTGGCAGAACCTGGCCACCCATCTAGCGGGCTATCTGGTCTTCTCCTGGAATTTCACCGGGAATGCATGCACCTACGGCAGCCTCGGGCAACAACTGGATGGCGTTCCCGGCAATGTCGCCGAGCTCACCTATGAGAATGCGCACTTCTTTCAGACCTAAGCCTCGTTCCCACGGCGGACCACTCGCCGGACCGTCATGAACACCTCGGCTGCCTCGAGGCACGCCTGGGCACCCCAGTTGTGCGCTCGGTATCGGAGCGCCTTCAACGAACGTGGATGGGGATAGTCTCGAAGCTCGCTCTCGTAGCAGGCCATCGCCTCCACCTTTGCGTCCAGCGTGTCGCTGATGTCGATCCATGTATCTGGAACGAAGGTCCGCGGATAGGCCCACTCGGTGCTGCTGGCAGTGTCGAAGGCGTAGATGAGCTCGATGAAGTCCTCTGTCGGTCGAGTCGCCACGAGGAGGGCTTGGAACACGAGGTAATGGTCCCGGTTCACGTCTCCTCCGTACTGCCCATAGACGACCTGTGGGCGCACTTCGCGAACGATTGGCTCAATGCAGCCGATCACCTCGGTCAGGTTGATCGTATCCAGACGCTGATCCGGGAAGCCGAGCAAGCGGACGTCCTCCACGCCGAGGCGTCGCGCCGCGCTTTGAATATGTGATCGCTGACCGACGCCATTCGGGCCGTAGCGGAGCGACTCACCCTCGCAGACGATGACTGACGTCACCTTGTCGCCGGCTTGCACATGGCGAGCGACCGTTCCGCCACAGCCGAGGAGCTCGTCGTCCGGATGGGCGGCGATGACGAGGACTCGTTTCTGATCAAGCGCCATCTTGCCAGCACCATCCCGACCAATCCTGGTCGCTGAGCTCGCGGCCCGTCAGCACGCGCCCATCGTCGCCCTGCAACTCCAGCAATGTGACGGCACCCTGGCCGCACCACACCGCCTGCCCGCAGGCTTCCTCAACTGGGCTCACGACCGACCCGATGACCTCTCCTGGTGGCCCATCAACCCAGCCGCGTTCGGGCGGAAGGGCGCAGGCCCAGATCGTCCAGCGCTGTCCCCCCAGCCAGCTAAAGGCACCGGGATAGGGGCGGGTCAATGCCCGTACGAAGTCGTAGACGCGACCACTGCTTGTCGACCAATCCAGCCGGCCGTCGGAAGGCCGGCGTCTCGACAGGACGGGCTCGTCCGAAGCCGGTTGTCGAGTTGCCGGCCGCTCGCCATCGAGCAGCTTCGGCAGCAGCCGCAGAATCATGGCCCGATTCGACTCGGCCACGTGTTCATAGATCGAAAGGCAGCTGTCGTACGGGGTGATTGGGATTCTCGTCATGTCGATGACGTCACCGCCGTCGACCGAGTCGCCGAGCCAAAGCAACGTGTTCCCTGTTTCTCGCTCTCCTTTGATGAGGGACCAATTCACGGGCGCTCTTCCACGGTTGCGCGGCAGGAGAGAGGCATGAGCGCCGACGAGGCCATGCGGGATCAGCTTCCGCGCAGACAGTCCCACCAGCTGCGTCCAGCCGATGACGAAGGCGAGATCGAGCGAGAGGTCGGATAGGGTCCTAAGGCTCGTCTCCGAGTTGATGTTGTCGACCTCGAAAACCGGAATCCCGAACTCCTGGCCGATAGCCGAGTAGTCGGACGGCCCGCTGAGCCGTGCCGAGGCCTCGCTGCTGAGCGTGACGATGGCGACAATTGGGAAGCCACGTTCGAGGACCGCCCGCAAAGCGGGGATCCCCTCCATGTGGAAGCCGATCCAGCCGATTCTCATTGCGGTTGCTTTCTTAGCGACAGCTTCGTCGAGTGCGGAGACCATGTACTGAGTCTGCCTTGAGGTTGACCCAGACCCCAATAGACAATTGCGGCGTGCCGTAGGACGGTCCCTGGTGAAGTTCCGGGACCTCAGTCCCGCAAACCCCTGGGAGTCGCTAATTTGGATTGGTGATCGGGATGGTAACGGTCGAGGACGTGCGGCGGTTTGCAATGACGCTGCCGCGTACGACAGAGGGGCTGGTGGGCGGTCGCGTCAAGTTTCGTGTCGGCCGCATCGTGTACGTGTCGTTTTCGCGCGACGAGACCGTGATGGGATTCGGGTTTCCGAAGGAACAGCGGAACTGGCTCATCGGCGGCTCGCCGGACAAGTTCATGCTGCCCGAGAAGGGCGACCTTCGGTACCACTGGGTGCTCGTTCGCATGAATGCGATCGACGAGACGGAGATGCGTGAGCTCGTCCTCGATGCGTGGCGGATGTGCGTGCCCAAGAGGGTCGCGGCAGCTTATGACGGGATGGTGGACCCGAGGGGATTCGAACCCCTGACCTCGTGAGTGCGATTCACGCGCGCTCCCAGCTGCGCCACGGGCCCACGTGCCGAGGGAAAGGCCAGTATAGCCCGGGAACAATCGGGCCCTGGCCGCCGATTCCTATACTCGCCCAATGTCCTTCCTCTTCAAGAGCAGGCGCGTGCCGGAAGGCGTCGACCCGGCTCGCATCCCGCCTGGCCAGACGCTCACCGCGCCCGACAAGTGGCCGCTGCTCAGCTTCGGGCCGACCCCCAAAACCGACATCGCCTCGTGGGATTTCAAGGTGTTCGGCGCCGTCGAAAACGAGCTGAAAATCGACTACGGCGAGCTTCGGGCCCTGTCCTCAAAGGACGTAACGGCCGACATTCACTGCGTCACCGGCTGGAGCCGCCTCGGCGACACGTGGACAGGCGTGCCTTTGAGCGCGATTCTCGACCGTGTCAAGCCCAGGCCCGAAGCGAAGTACGTCATGGCGCATTGCGAGTACGGGTACACGACCTCGGTGCCGCTGAGCGTGCTGGATGACGAGCAGAACCTGCTCTGCTACGCCTGGAATGGGCACGACCTGACGCCCGACCACGGCTGGCCCCTGCGCCTTTTCGTGCCATCTAAATACTTCTGGAAGTCGGCCAAGTGGTTGCGCGGGCTAGAGTTCATGGAACGCAACCGGCTCGGTTTCTGGGAGCAGCGCGGATACCACGATGAAGCAGATCCCTGGAAGGAGACCCGCTACTGGTAGCCGAACGCCAAGCGGCGCGCCGGCTCCGCCTCCGCTAGTCACCTTCACCTCCGACTTCGGGTCGGGGTCGCCTCTGGTTGCCGCCATGAAAGCCGTCGTGCTCGCCGGCTGCCCGTTCGCGACGCTCGTCGACGTGAGCCATGAGGTGCCGCGGTTCGACGTTTTCGCCGGGGCCTTCATGCTCTTTGCCGGCACGCGTCATTTCGGACCGCATTCGGTGCACCTCGCCGTCGTCGATCCGGGGGTCGGCAGCTCGCGCCGGCGCCTGGCGATTCGCGCCGGCGGCCGTTTTTACGTCGGTCCCGACAACGGCCTGTTCGCGATCGTCATCGAAGAGGTCGGAATGCAGCAGGCGGTCGAGCTGGCGCCGAGGCCGGACGGCGCGCCCACGTTCGAGGGGCGCGACGTATTTGCGCCGGCAGCCGCCGCGCTTGCGTCGGGCGTGCCGCTCGAATCGCTCGGCCACCCGACGACGCCGCCGACGATGCTTGACTACTCCGGTCCGCGCGTCCTCTGGACAGACGGGTTCGGCAACCTGGTGACAAACCTCAAGCCGCCCGTTCGGCCGATGCGCATCCACAACCACTACATCACCGCCTCGGCGAAGACCTACGCCGAAGCGCGCCCGAACGAGCCGTTCGTTTACGTCGGGAGCATGGGATACCTCGAGGTCGGCATCCGGGAGGCGCGCGCCGACCGTGTGCTCGGGGCGAGAGCGGGCATGCGGGTGGACCTGCTCTGAGCTGACGCCGGCTCCGGCCTTAACAGGCTGGGTTGGTCTCGCAACTGCATGCCAGTAGCGTTCCGCCTCGGCGTGGCTCGGTTCGCGATTGTTTTGCTGGCGGTTTGCCTGGCGGCGTGCTCGATCGTGCCCTCGGCGGGGCGGGTCGCGAGCGCAGCTCAGGTCGTTGCGGGTCCCTCTGAGCCAGTGACGCTGTGGCAGGACGCGGGCATCTTTCGGCTCGTGTCCCGGCTCATTGGGTCATCGCGCACTCGCGTCATGGTTGAGATGTACGAGCTGGGCCGGCGGGACATCGTGTCTGCGCTCGGCTCAGCTCACGCTCGTGGCGTTGCGGTGCGTGTGATCACCGATCCGACGGTGCGCGCGAGTCGCCGTTCCGCAGCCGCCCTCGATTCTCTCGGCGTCGCCGAACGCGTCTATCCAGTCGACGACGTCCGCCACCAGATCGATCACGTCAAGCTCCTCATCGCCGACGGCGAGGCTGTCGTCGGCGGGATGAACTGGGGCGCGCACAGCGATCGCAACCACGACTACGTGCTCGAAACTCGCGATCCACCGGAGATCGCGCGCCTGGTGCGGATCTTCGACCAGGATTGGGCCTTTACCGAAGGCCATCCGGCGCCACTGGCGCCAAGCCGGTCGCCGATTGCCCAGACCGCTCCCAGCGACGAGATAAGAACGATGCTCGAGGGCGCGCTGACCCGCGCCCGTGAACGAGTGCTGGCCGAGGTCTACACGCTGACCGATGCTGAGGTCATCGCGGGTCTGGTGGCCGCGCATCGGCGCGGGGTGATCGTCCGTGTCTTGCTCGATCCCAACCAGCCATACAACCGCCACGCCTATGCGCTGCTCGCGGGCGGCGGCGTGGAGGTGCGCTGGTATCCAGTCCCTAAGGGCGCTCTGCTGCACGCCAAGATCGGGCTGTTCGACGCGGAGCTGGTGCTCGGCTCCGCGAACTGGACGCTGTCCGGGCTAGGCGTAAACCACGAGCTGGACATCGAGACCCAGGACCGGCAGGCGGTCTCCTCTTACCGGAACCGGTTCGACTCCGACTGGGCGAGGTCGGCCGGTGGCTAGCTTTGAGGAGGAGGTCCCGACGTGCCCATGGCGGGCGGCCCTGAGCCGGCGGCCGGGGGCGGCGATCCGGGTCCCGGGGGGCCTGCGGCCTGCGGCGTGTTGCCGAAGTTGACCTGCGGCACGGCCCGGTCGCCCTCGTCCGCCTGGAAGAAGCCGAACGCCTTGAACCCCAGCGCTCCCGCGATCAATGAAGTCGGGAGGGTCTGCAGCTTGATGTTGTAGTCACGCACGTTGCCGTTGTAGAACCGCCGCGAGAACTCGATCTTGTCCTCGGTCGCGGTCAGAGTCTCCTGGAGGTTGGTGAAGGCGGTGATGGCCTTGAGGTCGGGGTAGTTCTCCGACACCGCGAACAGGCTGCGCAGGCTCTGGCTCAGCATGTTCTCGGCGGCGCCAATCTTGGCCGGGTCGCCGGTCGCCCCGGCGGCGACGGCGGCCGCCCGCGCATTGGTCACCGCTTCGAGCGTCCCACGCTCGTGGCCCATGTAGCCCTGCGCCGTGCTGACGAGGTTGGGGATCAGGTCGTGCCGGCGCTTGAGCTCGACGTCGATCTCAGACCATGCTTCCTGCGTCCGGTTGCGGGCCGAAATCAGCCCGTTGTAGGTGAAAACGAGCCACAGGACCACGAGGAAGACGATCGCGACGAGGACCCACCAGCCCATCTAGAACCTCATCCTACTCGTGCCTACGCGTGCGCCCGTCGCGCCCATCGCGTCTTCTTCAGCATCTTCTTGTGCTTGTGCTTGCGCATCTTCTTGCGCCGCTTCTTGATTACCGAGCCCAATCCATCTCCCAGGCGTGCGTGATTTCCCGAAGGGGATCCAAGGCGGCGAATCATACCGTAAGCAGCCGCCTCAACGTTCCGGCCTAAACTCACCCCGATGTACTTCACGGACGCCCACGAGGAGCTCCGCCTCCACATCCGAAAGTTCCTCACCACCGAGGTCCAGCCGCACCTCGAGGAGTGGGAGGAGACGACCTTCCCCGACTCCATCTTCAAGCGCTTCGGCGAGCTCGGCTTCCTCGGCCTGCGCTACCCGCCCGAGTACGGCGGCCAGGGCGGCGACTACTTCTCAGCGGTCGTGCTCTCGGAGGAGATGGCCAAAGCGGGGCTGGGCGGCCTGGGCATGGCGGTCGACGTCCAGACCGAGATGGCGACGCCGCCCGTCTTCAAGTTCGGGACCGAGGAGCAAAAACGCAAATGGGTCGTCCCGGCGATCCGCGGTGAGCACATCGCCGCGCTCGCGATCACCGAGCCGGACGCCGGCTCCGACGTAGCCGGCATCACCACCACCGCGCGGCAAGAGGGCGACCACTTCATCGTCAACGGCCGCAAGATCTTCATCACCAGCGGCGCCCGTTGCAGCTGGGCGCTGGTCGTCACGAAGACGGATCGCGAGCGCGGCCACAAGGGCTACAACCTGCTCGTCATCGAGAAGGGCACTCCTGGATTCCAGGTCACGCGGACCCTCAAGAAGCTGGGCATGCATTCATCGGATACCGCCGAGCTGCTGTTCGACAACTGCCGCGTGCCGGTCGCCAACCTGATCGGCGAGGAGGGGGAGGGCTTCAAGAATCTCATGTGGGAGCTGCAGGGCGAGCGCATGATCGCCGCGGCCGGCGCCATCGCCGGGGCGACGCGCATCTTCGAGTACACGATGGACTACGCCCAGAACCGGCAGGCGTTCGGCCAGCCGATCTCGCAGTTTCAGGTCATCAAGCATCGCCTCGTCGACATGGGCACGAAGATCGCGGCGACGCAGGCATTCGTGTACCAGACCGCCGCGCAATGGGACCGCGGCGAGTATCCCGTCCGCGAGATCTCTCAGGCCAAGCTGCTCGCGACGCAGGTCGCGTGCGAGGTCGCGGACGACGCGATCCAGATCCTCGGCGGGCACGGGTACATGCACGAGTTCCCGGTCGAGAGGGCGTGGCGCAACGCGCGGCTGGGCCGGATCGGCGCGGGCTCGGACGAGATCATGAAGGAGATCATCGCCAAGACTTATGGTCTATGACCCCGCGAAATCTTGGATTTCGCGGGGACCCCTAACCTGTGAGAAACGCCGCCGTCGCCGCCGTGCTGTTCACGGGCTGCGTCCCCGAGGTCGCCGCCGGGCCTGACGGACGGATCATCGCGGTCGGCGCGAGGGCGCGCGCGGCTGCCGGTCGCGGCGCCGAGGTGGTCCGCCTGCGCGGAAAAGCGTGGCCGGGCCTCATCGACTCGCATATCCATCTCGAGGGCCTGGCGGAACGCAACCTCAGCCTCGACCTGACCGGCTCGCGCAGCCTCGAGGCGGCGCTGGAGCGAATTCGATCGCGGGTCGCCCGGCTGCCGAAGGACGGTTGGGTCATCGGTGCCGGCTGGTACAACGACGCGTGGCCGGATCCATCGTTCCCGTCGCGGCGGCAGCTTGATGAGGCAACCGGCAGGCGCCCGGCGTTCCTGCGCCGCAAGGACGGCCACTCGGCCTGGGTCTCGACGGCGGCGCTGAAGGTTGCGGGCATCGACAAGACGACAGACGACCCGCCGGGTGGAGTGATCGATCGCGACAAGGCCGGCGAGCCGTCGGGGATTCTCCGCGAGACGGCGATGCAGCTTGTGAGCATGAAACTTCCAAGCGCGACCGACGCCGACCTCGACCGGGCGATGGATCGCGCTCTCGCCACGCTCGCCCGATTCGGGCTCACCTCCGTCCATTCGATGGACTCCGCTCGCGGCTTCGGCTCGCTGCAGCGCCTGCACGCAGGGAACCGCCTGCCGCTGCGAGTCACCTACAACCTCCCGCTCGCCGACCTGCAGCACGCCGAACGCATCGGCGTGCGGTCGGGATGGGGCGATTCGTGGCTGCGGATGTGGGGCGTGAAAGCATTCCTCGACGGCTCGCTCGGCAGCCGGACGGCCGAGATGCTCGACGGATCGGGCACCCCGCGGCTCACCCAGGCGGACCTGGTCGACATGGTCACCAGATGCGCTCGCGCCGAGCTCAACGTGTGCCTGCATGCCATCGGTGACGGCGCGGTGCGAAGGGCGCTCGACGCGCTCGTGCCGCACCGCAACGCGTGGCGTTTCTGGCGGCCCCGAATCGAGCATGCGCAGTGCGTCGACCCGAAAGACATGAAGCGGTTCGCAAGCATCGGCGTGATCGCATCGATGCAGCCGATCCACGCGGTCGCCGACCGCGGGCTTGCGGATCAGTACTGGCCGAACGTCGCCGCGCACGCATACGCATGGGGTGCTCTCGAGCGGGCGGGCGGACGGCTGGCGTTCGGCTCCGACGCGCCGGTGGAGACAGCCGACCCCCTTCTCGGCATCGAAGCGGGATGCTCTGCGACCTGACCCTGGTCGATGACGGAAACGTGACCGCTACCGTTGTCGGAGGACGAGTCAGCTGGAGGCGAAAGCCTTCCGCAGCTTCTCGGCGGTGACGAGCAGGTGCTCGTTCACGACCTTCACCTCGGCCAGCACCGGCATGAAGTTCGTGTCGCCATTCCAGCGCGGCACCACGTGAAAGTGCAGGTGGTCGGGGATGCCGGCGCCGGCCGCACGGCCGAGGTTCGCGCCGATGTTGAATCCTTCGGGCTTCAGCGAGGCACGCAACACGGTGACCGTGTGCGAAAGGGCGCGCATGAAGTCTGCCGACTCCGCTTCGTCGAGCGCGTCGAGCTCGCCTTGATGAGCAGCGGGCGCGACCATCACGTGCCCCGAGTTGTACGGAAACTTGTTGAGGAGGACGATCGCGCCTTGCGGGCGCCACACGACCAGCTCGGAGACCGGGTCGTCGGGGTCCGACAGGGCGCGGCAGAACAGGCACCCGGGCGGCTGCTCCGAGCCGATGTATTCCATGCGC
>WNFT01000228.1_pt1 | contig 43718 bp, 31 predicted proteins | sample 5400191 | NCBI WGS metagenome assembly WNFT01 (sample SAMN13153359, study PRJNA577476) | soil metagenome | isolation source: 80 cm saprolite under Madrone tree | place: USA:California | collected 2016-06-14 | reverse complement strand
CGTTGCGCTCGCGGTGGAACGTAGCGATGCCTTTACTCGTTTTAATCGAGTTGTGCAATATCGTCGACGGAATGTTTCAACGCCGGCGGCCCAGAGGTCCAATCTTGCGTCCGGGTTCTCGCTGTCCGGAATGCGGCAGGATCGTGGGTTCCGAAGGTCAGCAACGACACAGCATCAGCGTTCGGGCAACTATTCTGTCATTGCGCCGATTCGGTATCGCCTCGCCGGAAGTGACCAAGCGGATTGAAAAAGAATGGGCCAGATACAGGGCAGAGAACCGACTCGATCTGTATGGCCGCCGTATCACTTCAACTGCGGAATGGGTCGGCAAAGACTCGATATGCGCACACGCAACGTCAGAGGAATAAAGTGTCCTTTGGCGACAAGAACGGCGCATATGCGACTTGATGCCGTCAACTTCCGCTCTGCCAACTTCTTGAATGCACATTTCCGTGTAACCGCTTTACCGGAAAGTTGACCATGCGGAATCTACGCAGATCGTCGTTTGCTTCCATTGTGTTAACATTCCCTCCGTTAACCGAACTCGCAGCACATTTTGGTCTTACGAGGGGCGGATATCATGCGCTTGAACGTGAACATGTTCATTGGCGCCATGCTCTGGTTCCTGCTTGCCCAGCCTGGCACCCCGCAACAAACTGCCACAACAGCCGGCTCCGATTGGCCGATGTACCGCTACGACCGCGCGGGAACCGGTTACTCACCGCTGGCGCAAATCAACACTACGAACGTCGCGAATCTCATCCAGGCCTGGACTCTCAGTCTGCAGGGCGACGTGCCTGCCGCCGCAACCGCCGGCGGAAGGGGATTGAATTCCGAGGCCACGCCGATCGTCGTGGGTGGCGTTATGTACGTGCCCACCGCGAACCGCGTTCTGGCGCTCGAAGCGGACACTGGGAAAGAAATCTGGAGTTATCCGCTGACCGCCGGAGCGCCTTCACGCCGCGGCGTTGCGTATTGGCCCGGACAAGGTGCCGATCTCCCGCGAATTATTTTCACGTCCGGGCGCCGCCTGATCGCGCTCAGCGCCCGTACCGGGGAGAATGTCTCTGGATTCGGTAAGGATGGCGAGGTGGATCTCGGCATTCCGTACAACTCGGTACCGGGCATTTACAGAAACTTTGTCGTGGTCGGCGCCAACACGCCGCCGGGAACCAGCGGAGGAATCGGCAATCCCCGAGCCTTCGACGCTCGCACGGGTGCGAAGCTCTGGGAATTCAGTTCAGTGCCCCAGCCGGGAACGGTTGGTCACGACACCTGGGAAGGCGATAGCTGGAAAGGCCGCCTCGGCGTCAACGCCTGGCCGTTCTACTTCACCATGGACGAGCAGCGCGGCCTTCTCTATCTGCCTCTCGCTTCGCCGATCGGCGGCTATTACGGAGGCGACCGGAAGGGCGCGAACTTGTTCGGAAACTCAGTGGTCGCCGTCGATGTCCAGACCGGCGCGTACAAGTGGCACTTCCAGACTATCCATCACGATCTGTGGGACGCCGACCCGCCCGCGCCGCCCGGATTGTTCGACATCGTTCGTGGCGGGCGCACGATTCCGGCTATGGCCGTGACAACGAAATCCGGATACATGTATATCCTGAACCGCGAAACCGGCCAGTCGGTTTTCGGCGTGGAAGAGCGTCCGGTACCGAAAAGCGATGTCCCTGGCGAGATGGCCTTTCCTACGCAGCCGATCCCGGTGAAGCCCGCGGGCCTGGCCCGAGTGAGCTACAAACCGGAAGACCTGGTCTCCGCCGCAGACACAACCCCCGAACATGCAAAGGCGTGCCAGGAATTGATCGACAAGATCGGCGGCGTCCGGAACTCCGGCCCATTCACACCGTTTGGGTATCGCGCGGAAGGCACCCGGCCCGCCAGCACGCTGGTTTTCCCCGGAGGGCTCGGCGGCGCAAATTGGGGTGGAACCGCATTCGATCCGGGTTCGCGCTACATCTTCGTCGCGACTCAGGACGTCGGCGCGCTCGGCTCGATCGAGAAGGCCCGCGAGGGCTCACCTTTTCTATATGAGAAAACCACTCCAGGCCAAAGCACGTTCGATGTCCGTATGGGCGAAACGAGTTGGCCCTGTCAGAAACCTCCATGGGGCCGCCTGACTGCGATCAATTCGTCCACCGGAGACATCGCCTGGCAGACGCCGCTCGGCATCACCGACCAGCTTCCTGAGGGAAAGCAGAACACGGGACGACCCGTATTGGCGGGTCCAATCGTGACAGCCGGTGGGGTGTTGTTCATAGCCTCGACCGATGACAACCGCTTCCGCGCGATCGATGCGAAGACCGGAAAGCAACTGTGGGTGACGAAGCTCGCGCGTCGAGGAAACGCCGATCCGATAACCTATCGTGGAAGGAACGGCAAGCAATACGTCGCCGTCGTCGCCACTGATGCCGTAGTGGTTTTCGCGTTACCGTAAGGAACGCGGGCTAAAGCCCGCGACTACATTCAAACCAAAACGTGATCCCAAATGTAGTCGCGGGCTTTAGCCCGCGTTGAGCACCCTCTTGCACTGTGTCTGGCTGTGCGCCAGACTGTTAACAGACTAACCATGACCTTGCCCGCGCGCGGATGCATGATGTCCCACAGTCTGTACGTCAAGGCGAACGGCGAGATGCCGTGCTGGGACGACATCGGCGAGACACTCACACTGCGGACACTCGACGAAGGCGCCCTTCAGGATAACCGGGAATTACCGATCTTTCATGGCATTGAACTGCAACGGATTCGGCAATCTTTCATATCCGGACGTGATCCTCATCCTGAACTTTGCAATTTGTGCGCGGTGCGCGGACATGCAGCGATCGAGACAGTGCTGCACCCTCGCACGATGGAGGTGTTGCACCTCGAGGCTTCCTACTTGTGCCACTTGTCCTGCCCGCAGTGTATTCCCGCCAAGGATCGACGCTCTCTAAAAGGTCCGCCATACAACATGACGACCGGACTTCTCGAAGGTCTGTTGCGACAGCTTCGCCGCGAAGGGGTCGAACACATTCGCTTTATCCACTTCGAGGGACGAGGCGATCCGCTGGTGAATTCGCGGCTTCCGGACCTGATCGAATCCTCGAGGCGTTATTTTCCCAGGTCGCTGATCGGCGTGACGACTCATTGCAGTTATCCATATATGCCCTGGGTCGTTCGATCAGAACTGGATATGTTGCGCGCGTCCATCGATGGTGCCACGCCTGAGACTTATCTGAAGTATCGGGTGGGCGGCAGCTTCGAGCGCGCTATCGAGTTTTTGAGGAAGCTGCGTGACGACCGGATTCAGGTTCGCTCGGCGCTCCGGGTCGAATGGAAATATATTCTGTTCGAATGGAATGACGGCGACAGTGAAATGCAGCGCGCGGTCGAACTGGCGAAGGAACTTCAAGTCCACCTCACTTTCATGCGCACCCACACTCCCGGACGTTCCTTGAGGTTTTCAACCGATGGGAAGCTTCGTCAATGGGTTCGACGGTTCGCGCCCGGCAGCGCTGTGGAACAAACGTTTCAGTTGAGATCGCCCAGCGAAGCCTCTACGAGAGCGGTGGTAGCCGACCACGTTGCAGCACTTCTGTCGCTGGCCATCGAGCGGATCCGCGCATGCGATCATCCGGGCGCAGTTCGATGCCTGGCGGAAGCGCTGAAACACGATCCCGGAATCTCTGTCTCCCAGACCGCCGGCATCAGCGAAATTATCCGCGAGGCTTTGCCTCAAAGATTGGCCGACATCCAGTTCCCGGCGACGTTGACCTGGCTTGCAGCAGTAAGCCGTGAGATCGGTGATAGCGCAAGTTCCAGCGCACTCCTGTCGAGGTATCTTGAAGTAGCTCCGGACGCACCTGACCGGAGGCGCGTCGAGAACGCCATCATTGCCGACCACTTTTTAGCGCTGGCCATCGAGCGGATCCGCGCAGGCGATCATCCGGCCGCAGTTCGATGCCTGGCGGAAGCGCTGAAAAATGATCCCGGAATCTCTATTTCGCGGACTGCCGACATTAGAGAAGTTTTCCGCGTGTCCTTGCCCGGCATATTGGCCGATACGCAATTCCCGTCGACGCTGAGCTGGCTGGCAGCCGTGAGCCGCGAGATTGGCGATAGCGTAAGTTCCAGCGTACTCCTGTCAAGGTATCTTGAACTGGCCCCGGAAGCACCCGACCGGAGGCGCGTGGAGAAAGCCATTATTGCAGACCACATTTCAGCGCTTCTGTCGCTGGCCATCGAGCGGATCCGTGCAGGCGATCATCCGGGCGCAGTTCGATGCCTGGCGGAAGCCTTGAAAAATGATCCCGGAATCTCTGTTTCCCGGACTGCCGACATTAGAGAAGTTTTCCGCGAGTCATTGCCCGGCATATTGGCCGATACGCAATTCCCGTCGACGCTGAGCTGGCTGGCAGCCGTGAGCCGCGAGATTGGTGATAACGCAACTTCAAACACTCTTCTGTCGACGTATCTTGAAGTCGCGCCGGAAGCGCCGGATCGAAATCACATTTTATCGGATCATCTCGTTCATGCCGCCGTTCAGCTCGCTGTGGCAAAACAGTTCGATTTGGCCCATGCGGCTTTGGGTCAAGCTCTCCATCTCCAATTCGGTGTTTCACCGGATTTCGTCGGGACTTCGAATCCCTTCCTTTTTCATTTAGACCAAATCCTGCCCGACGACTGTTCGCCGTCGATAATAGTCGGCTTCGCCTGTGTGGCGCTGGCGCAGAATTATTTCCCGGCGGCTCGCGCGCTCTTTCGAAAATATGTGGAGATCGCTCCGGAGGCGTGCGATCGGTCGCGCGTCGACAAAATCATTACCGATATTGACGACCATATTCAGCGGGGCGTCCTGCCGAAGACATTTTTCGTTCGAGTCGTGACTTCACTCCGTCGCGTCTTCACTTGCGCTGTTAAGTGTTTTCATTACTAGCTCGACGCCACGTGGCTGGGGACTTGATGTCGTCCATACATTGACGAATCCGTTCATCGAGTAGTCCCTGAGTAGTACCCCGGTCGATAGCCTGGCGTAGAACGGACATCGCGGAGTCGAACGCGCTTTCCAGCTTTTGCAAGTCCCGTCGATCGTGGCTGAAGCACAAGAGGAAAGCACCGAGGGTAAAAATGCCATTGCGGACCAGTTCCTGATTCATCAGCCAGAGGAGCTGGCGTCCAGAGATGTTGCTTTGCGACTGAAAATCCATGTGCATGCACGGCTCAAATCCGACAAGCGAGGTTGAAAGGTCATAGACCGCCGCCAGGCGCTGGTACTCCGCGCGGATTCGGCGGCCCTTCTCATAGAGCGCGGCAATGACATTTTTTTCCATGACCTCGGTGAGCGTGGCATGCGCGGCTGCTATCGACACCGCCTCCCCTTCGAAAGTCATACCGTAATAAGTCTCGGGCAGGCGCCGCATGTACTCGCTCTTTCCACACAAGACCGCAAGCGGAAGACCGTTCGAGATCGACTTTCCAAAGCATGAGAGGTCCGGTTTCACGTCCCAGAGCTCCTGCATGCCGCCGGGCGCGACTCGAAAACCCGCAAGTATCTCGTCAAAGATGACCAGTCCGCCGTGGCGGTGAATAACTTCAATGACCTCGCGCATCTGGTCGCTTGTGGGATACGGACCGACCAATGGGTTGAGAATCAACCCGGCAATTTCGTTGGGATGTTGTTTGAAGACCGCGTCCACGGCAGCGGGAGTAAGCTCCGGCTGAGATATCACCGTGGCCTTCAGGGAGGCAGGGATGCCGGGACAGTCCGTGGCGGCAAAATACCAGTCATGAAAACCGTGGTAACCACGATAGAGAATCTTCTCGCGCCGGGTGATGGCCCGTACAAGACGGACGGCGCCAGCGCAGGCATCCGAGCCATTCTTGCCATAACGTACTTCCTCTGCCGTCGGTATAAGCCTGCGCAGCAGACCCATCAGTTCCTGGAATTGTGGGTAAGGCAATCCGAGAATATTGAACCGTTTTGCCTGGCGTGCTGCGGCACGAGCCACCTTGCGATACCCATAGCCCAGCAGATTAGTACCCCAGGCTGACATGAAGTCGACGTAATCCGTGCCGTTCATATCAACCAGGTGACCACGATATCCGCTCTTCACCATTGTTGGGTGGATGAAAGGGTTGATATCGTAGTCACGGAGCGGCAGGGCAAACGGATTCTCGCGACCGGACTCGATCTCGGGCTCGAGCGCAGGAAGATTGACGCTTATAACCTGGGCGGGTTTGTCATTCTTCAAGACGATCAGGTCGTCGTTGGCAGCGATGGCGTCCACGATATCGGTGATCGTGAAGTATTTCTCCCAGTTCGTGTGAAGGTAGTCACGAGAATGAAGCACGCTGATGTAAGGATGGCCCGGCATCACATCGTCGAGGTCATTGTTTGGGCCGGTTACGAGGAATCCCTTTTCTTCAACTTTCCTCAATAACCCTGGGTGCGGCCGAATAAGCCCAAAGTTACTCAAACCCCGAATGGCGACCAGGACGATGGCATCTTTTCTTGCAACTCTCTTTAGTTCCTGCAACCACGCGAACTGAAGCTCCTCCGTCAGTTGTCCGAAGGCGGATATTGCCATTACCAAATCAAACGACTCGGCCGGGAAGGGGAGCGGGGGTAACGGAGGTACTTGCAGGAATTGAGCATGACGTAAATGCTTTCGACACCACGCGATATTATCTCCGTCGATATCGACTCCCCATAGTTTGGCTCCCCTGGCCCAACGGAAATTTCTTGCAACGCGTCCGCACCCGCATGCCCAGTCGAGGATGTCGCTGAAGTCATCGAACGTCCTGGAGAATTTCTCTTTGAGATAATGTTCAAATCTTTTGTAGACCGCGGCCCCACCGATCACGAAACTGGCGGAGTCCGGAACTCCGATGGCTCGACGAATTCGTGCTTCTTCCGGAACCGGTAAGTTATCCATCGGGTTCGGTAAATACCACGCGCGACGGCGTACCTTTTCACGATCGGAGCTGCCGCTCAGGAATTCAAGGCAGGCAAAACCATTTGGATAGGTATGTTCCCAATCTATGGTCGTCTTGCAAACAAATCGGGCGGTCTGTGCTGTTGGTATGTTCCAGAAAATCTCTCCAAGATCGGGACTGGGAATAGGATAGTGAACTTCCTCGATTGGATTGCCATTGATGAGAAATTGAGCCTTCTCCGGTGGGCCGGACATCGTAATGGCCCAACCTTCGATTACCAGCCGATCGTCTTCAAGATGGTGCCTATCGAGAAGCCATTGAATGTTTTCGGCGCACGCGGTCAGGGAAACCGCGGATAGCTCCGGGTCGGAGAGATCCCGCCATTGATTTAAGGCTTTGCCTGTAGCCCCCGCCATGCTCGTCAGCTGCTACATGAATCGCATGAATCCTCACGCGCCGTTGGGTATCGGGCCCCGGGTGGTGATGATCTTCTTCGGATCGACGTTCTTGTCCACCACGACCCCAAAGAACGGGTTCATCATTTCTTCCCAGGTCATTTCGCCGTAATAAATCGTCTTATTCGGATTGGGATTGAACTTGTTGTTGACGGAATTGTCAAAGTGCGCGTCGACGTGCAACTTCGTTCCCTTCGGTACCTTGATCGACGTGTCATACCCCAGTTGCCAGTTGAAGTCGTAGCGCGGCACGCTCAAGATGACCTGCTTCTTTCCGTCGGGGTATTCGAGCGTATAGGTCATGTCTTTTCCCCGGAGGTGCATGTGGGGCATCAAAAACACAAGCTCGACGTCCAGATTAAACGTGACCTCCGCGGGCGGGCTCTGCCAGTTGCCGTTGTTCGGGGGAATGCTGAAGTGCGCCGGATCCTGAGGGGAGGATGACATCAACGAAACATATCGGCGTTGCGGCGGCTCTTTCGCTACCGTGAATCCAACCTGCACGTGGTCCGTAACCGCAGCGCCGTTTGGCGTGTAGTGCAGATTGATCATCATGTCCCAACCCGCCGGAATCAGTTTCGCTGCATTGTGAATGCTGTAGTCGTCTGCGATCATTCCTGGCAGGTAGCAATCTTCCAGACCGTTGGTGCCGGCGAGAAGATTGGTTCTTCCTCCGAAAGTCGGTCCGCTGGTTGGAATAGCGCTGCCTTCCTCATCGCGGGCCTTGTCCTGCCATACCGGCTCAAAATATTTCACATCGGGCGTGTGCGGTTTGAATGCGAGGCACATGTGATGCGTCACGGCAGGATGTTCCGGGCGAATCTGGACCGCGGTTACCCAGGTGTCCTCTTTGAATCCGGTTGGAACAGTGACCCACATCCACTCGACGACATTGTTTTTCGGTTGAGCAGGAACATCGAATGCCGGCCCCTGGACGATGATGTCCGGCCGAATCCGCCAACCCTCCGGCGGCCACTGCACGGGCGGCGGCGCGTCCCTGGCATCCCCTTCCAGAGCCCCGCCATCGGCCCACTTCACGATCGTGTCAATGTCGCTTTGCTTCAAAGAGCGATCATTCGTAAAGTGACCATATTGCGGGTCAGCGAACCACGGCGGCATCTTCCGCGACGCAACCGCAGCCTTCATTGCCCTGGCCCAGGGGCGCGCGTCTTTATAGCTGAGTAACGCCATCGGCGCGATTTCGCCGGGGCGATGGCAGCTCTGACAATTCTTCTGAAGGATCGGTAAAACGTCCTTATTGAATGTGACAGGAGTGGGAGAAACCTGGGCGGCGAGTGCGGCACCCCCCAGTATCACTATCGCAAAGCAAACCCTTGTGAACATGGAATCCTCCGGAATGCGCCCACTATAGGTCTTTGCCGTGTAAGCAGTCAAATAACAGTCTTTCTAATGTGCCGCTTTAAGAGTACGTTCCCTTATGGGACGACGTCGAAGCCGGAAACTCCTATGAGACCTTCTCGAATCATTGGTGTTTTCTCCTCTGCAGTTTCGTCAGGCCGAGTCAAGTGGACGTGGGGCGACGCCGTCGCTCTTTCATCCATAACTGCGTTTCTCTACTTTGGAGTCCGGTTGGCGCTGAGGGCGCCCGCCGCGATTGAAGGCCCCAATATTTCGTTGTCGCCGGCCATGCTTCCCCTTTATGCCGGACTTTCCTTTCTGCGAATGCTGTTGGCGTATGTTATTTCGCTGGCGTTCAGCCTGTGGTATGGAAATCTGGCCGCGTCCAGTCGACGCGCCGAACAGTTCCTGTTGCCGTTGCTCGATGTGCTGCAGAGCGTGCCCATCCTTTCTTTTCTCCCGGTGGTTCTTCTTGGTCTAAGCGCTTTTCTCTCACAAAATGCGGCGTCCGAACTTGCATCGGTTGTTCTCATCTTTACGAGCCAGGCATGGAATCTGGCATTTGCCTGGTATCAAGCCCGGAAGACAGTTCCCCGGGAGCTGCGCGAGGTAGCCTCGAACTTTCGGTTCAGTCCGTGGCTGCGCTTTCGCACTGTGGAATTGCCGTTCGCCGCAATAAGCCTGGTGTGGAACAGCGTAATGAGCTGGGCGGGCGGTTGGTTCTTTCTAATGGCGGCAGAAATCTTCACGGTCGGCAATAAAGACTTTCGGCTTCCCGGCCTTGGCGCGTATCTGAGCGAAGCCGCGAATGCCGGCAACGTGCAGGCACTCACATGGGGGCTCGCGACTCTGTTGACAATGATCGTTGCTCTGGACCAGCTACTGTGGCGTCCGCTGATGGCCTGGTCCGACCGTTTCAAATTGGAAACAGTTGAAACAGATCAAGCCCGGCCTCATTCCTGGTTCCTCGAAGCCTGGCGCAGATCGCCCATCGTCTCTCAATGGATTCGCACAACTGCGCGCCGCGCAGTCCAGCCGGTCGAGGATCGAATGGAGCGCGCTTTCCTAATGGAATCGAAGGTGGAAAGCGAACCTCGACGGTACAGCTGGTCCTTGTTATTTCTCTTCATGGGCGGGGGTATTCTCCTGTTTGGGCTCTATCGGGCAGTTGTCCTGCTTCTTCAAGTCGGATCCGGTGATTGGAAACTCATAGCATCGGGTATTCTCGCTACCGCGCTTCGCGTCTTCATCGCAATGCTGATCGCCCTGGCGTGGACGATACCGGCCGGAGTTGGTATGGGCATGAGCTCACGGATCGCCTCGTGGGCCCAGCCGATTGCGCAAATCGCGGCCTCCGTACCGGCGACCGCCCTCTTCCCCGTGCTGATGCTCGGGCTGGTCAGTCTGTCCGGCGGTCTGAATCTGATCGCCGTCTTGCTGATGCTCATGGGAACGCAGTGGTACCTTCTGTTCAACATCATTGCAGGAGTCACGGCGATGCCGCAGGACTTACGGCATACTGCGGCCGCTTTGGGTTTGAAGGGATGGCAGCGATGGCGTATCGCAATCTTGCCCGCGTTGTTTCCGTATATCGTCACTGGATTAATCACCGCCAGCGGCGGCGCATGGAATGCGAGCATTGTGGCGGAATACACCGAGTTTGGCGGACGAACGCGATCGGTCGTCGGAATTGGATCCGCGATCGCAACTGCGACCGCCGCTGGAAATTACCCGATGCTTCTTGCCGCAACACTGACGATGGTTCTTGTTGTGGTGCTCGTTAACCGCTTTGTGTGGCGGCGACTTTATGGCCTGGCCGAAGAACGATTCCGAATGGACTAGCACGCATTCGAGTACGACGACTCGTATTGTGCAGCTCGAAAACATCACGCAACGTTATGGCACACGGGAGCGCCAGTTCGTCGCCGTTCAGAACGTGAGTCTTGGCGTGGACGAAGGCGAGTTCGTTGCGCTCCTCGGGCCATCGGGATGCGGCAAGAGTACACTCCTGCGCATTATCTCGGGCCTGACCGCACCGAGTGAGGGCCGCGTGTTTTACCGTGGCCAACCGCTTCGCGGCGTGAATCCACATGCGGCAATCGTCTTTCAGAGTTTTGCCCTGTTTCCATGGCTCACCGTTCAGGAGAACGTGGAAGTGGCGCTTAAAGCTCGTGGCATACCTCGAAGTGTGGCGACCCCTCGGGCGCTCGATCTGCTCGATAAAGTCGGTCTCGATGGATTCGAGACCGCCTATCCTCGCGAACTGTCCGGAGGAATGCGGCAAAAAGTCGGATTCGCCCGAGCCATGGTCGTCAATCCTGAGATCCTCTGCATGGACGAGCCGTTTTCCGCGCTGGATGTGTTGAGTGCTGAAGCGTTGCGTGGCGAGTTGCTCGATCTATGGACCAGCAGCACGATTCCTACAAAAGCCATTCTCATGGTGACACACAACATCGAAGAAGCCGTCGCGATGGCGGACCGGATCGTCATCATGGACAAAGATCCGGGAAGAGTGATCGCGGATCTGAAGATCCCTTTGCCGCATCCAAGACAACGAAAAAGCCATCTGTTCCTCGAGCTGATCGACCATGTTTACACCACGATGGCCGGCCAGACTCAGCCCGAACACGTCGAGTTCGGTTCTCGGCCCGGCGAAAGGGGGCGTATTCGCCCGTTGCCTGAAATTCAGATCAACGTGCTCACGGGACTGCTCGAACGCGTCGATGAGTTCCCCGGCAAGCGCATCGACATCTTTCGATTGGCCGACGAACTCAAGCTGGATTCGGACTACCTGCTGCGGCTGACCGAAGCCGCCGAACTCCTCGGTTTCTCGATCATCGCCCAGGGCGACATCGCATTGACGCCACTCGGTGAGACGTTCGCTGAAGCCAGCGTGCTTGCACGAAAGTCCATATTCGGTGTGCGCATCCGAAGGCTGCCGGTTTTCCAATGGCTAATCGCCCAATTAAAGGAACGCGAAGATAACCGGCTATCCGTAGACACTCTCCGGGAAGCACTGGGACGTGACGTCTTGCCCGAAGAGGTTGAACCCCAGCTCAACATCATTGTGGACTGGGGTCGATACGCCGAAATCTTCGCCTACGACGACAATACCGAAATGATCTACCTCGAACCCGGGAGCGCTGCTTAATCGGCCTATTTTTGCTGCGGCGGATAGGTCGGCAATAGCACGTGCTCGCCGAAGGCGGCCTTGAGGCCTTCGATGGCGCAATTCTCATCACCCCCGCCGGCGCCGCCGCCGACGCCGATGGCGCCGATCATCTCGCCGTCGACAACGATGGGAATCCCGCCGGAGTTGGTGAAGAATCCGAACTGCATCAACTGCCTCGGATTTCCGCTCGGATCGTTGCGCAGTTGGGCCGCGCGGACCGAGGTCGGCTGGCGCGTCTGCAGCGCCGTCTGCGCTTTCAGCATGGCCGTATGGATGTTGGTGTAGACCTGACCGTCGCCCCGTTCCTGATGGACGAAGGTGCCGTGGGTGTCGATGATGTAGACCGAGGCGGCGCCGCCGTGCTCCGCCGCCCAGGCGCGGCAGGTCCGGGCGATCTTCTTTGCGGCTTCACCGGAAATCTGATTGGCATCGAAGATATTCGCCGCGGCCTTTCCCGTTACGACGAATTCCGGGGGCAGCGACGAGCGCGGAACCACGCTCTGCGGCAGGTCGAAGCGCGGGACCGGCGCGTTGCCCCGATTCCCTGCCGCTCGCGGCGGCAAGTCCTGCACCAGCGGCGGCTGCGGCCCGAGCACTTCGGTCATCGCCTTGTGCGCGCAGATCTCGTCGCTCCAGCCCTGCGCCACGCGCGGTGCCGAACCGCCCACACCGATAGCGCCGATCAATTGGTCGTTGACGATAATGGGAAGCCCGCCCGAATTAGAGAAGAGGCCGAGCTGGATCTGCTGCAATTCGGTATCGGGATTCTGGATCACCCGGTTCATCCGGGTCTTGCTCGACTCGCGGCCGAGCAGAGCTGTGCGCGCCTTCATTTCCGCAGTGACGATGTTGAGATAGCCCTGCCCGTCCATGCGGTGCATGTAGACGTGGTTACCGTCGTTATCAAGAACGTAGACGCTGATTGCGACTCCTTCCTTGCGCGCAAGGTTCTCACATGTCTCGGCAAGGCGCTCGGCGGTCGCCAGATTGATCGTGGTGAAATCGTGAATCTTCTTCGCAGTTTCGCCGCTAATGACAAATTTCGACGGCAAGTTCTGAGCCGACGCGGTGGCCGTAAATGCCAGAGCGGCCCAAAGGAATCCCGCAACATGGATACGTTTCATCGTTCCTCCTAGGCGAAGCCTTATTTGCTTTCGTGGATTTTGCCCCGAATCGCGGCGAAGCACAACTCCGTGTTATCAGAGAACTGCCAGCTACGCCAGTTGGAGCGCATAAGACAGTGCCCGATCCAGTTCGCGCTGCTTGTCGGGCGTCAGGGTACCGACGAAGTAAGTCAATTTTCTCTTAAACATCAAGGTGAGAAAATCGCAGCGAATCGAGCTCTCCTGCGGAAGGCCCTCGTCACTCCCGATGACGACCTCGGTTCTAAGTCCAAGGGATTCGCTGTAAACGGGAGCACAAACAACGGTAGAGACATCTTCGTTGCGGGCAATGAAATCGCGAGAAACGACGACATAGAAACCAGGCTTATGACCGCGTTCGGGTACTTTCTCCCGCGTTCGATATATCTCGCCGCGTCTCAAGATTTCGCTTGCTCTTTCACCAGCGCAGCCGCCTGACGGGCAAGCCGGCCCCGATTTTTCCTCAGTATTTCGCCTTCCCGTTCTTCATCGGCCAGTCGTTCGCTGCGGGTCAGGTATTCGCGCACGGCTGTCCTGATGACCTGTGAGCGCTTTCTCGATCCACCGCCCTTCCCGGCAAGCCGGTCAATGCGTTCCAGAATATCTTCTTCAATAGTTATCGCAATAGTCTTCATAATATTTTTGTATATTATACAACTACCGCGAGGGGGCTGGTGGAGCCGGTTTGCCGAATTTTGCCGCGTCAATTGAAACGTTCAATTGTACGTCGCTGAGCTCAATGATGGACCGGCCGTCGAGCCAGGTCACGGTCCAGTGGAAGGGCATCTTCACTCCGGAGACTTCTCGATAATCGCTGTAATCGATCTGCGTGGGAATGCGCCCGACGCGCGAGTCGGTGTAGCGTACCATCCGCACCAGCAGTCCCGACTGCCCATCGAAGAAAAACGTGGCGAGAGCGCCCGCGGCGCTGGTTCCCTGGACGACCTGGACCTCACGATCGTCGATGGTAGTGGATCGACCGGGGCGCCACCTGCTGAGGACCTGCTTGATCCGAGCTGGAAAAGAAAGCTCGGCGTCGAGTCTGGCGCCTGCCAGGTCTCCGCCGTCAAGCGCGAGTACCGGCACCGGCCTTGCCGTGGATGGCCCGGCGATCCACGCGGAGCGGCCGTCGAACGTCGAGGTGCTGTCTCCGTCAGATCCACCGACGATCGTCGTGCGCTGGCCCGGCGCTTTGGCGAAAACTTCGAAAGGATGTTTCTCCGTGTCGTCGTAGCCCTGATAGGTTCCCCTGGCGACAAAGCTGGTAACAGTGGCCAGGCGCTCGGCTCCGCCCAGCGCCTGGATGTACTTGTCGAGAACTTCGTCGGCCGGGGACGCGCCGGGAGCCGCCGCGATCACGTCGTTCGGCTCCTCAAGAAGTGGAGAGCTGTACAGCGCGGCCAGGCTTGGCGTCGCCTTGGGCGGGTTGCCGCCACGGTGACACGTGTAGCAGGTTATGACCTGCTGTCCGCCGAAGTTGTCCCGATTGATGGCCGAAACCATCGTCACCATGCGGCGCGCTGTCCGCTTCCGTGGGATGTCGTCAGCATATTTTTCCCAGTTGCCGCCGCTTTCAGGCACATGGCAGAACGTGCAGTCCGCCCCGAGAGAGGCGGAGAAGAATCCCATCGCCGTCATGAATTCGTTGACGGAAATACCCTTGAGCACCTGAATGTTCCTGAAAATCTCTTCGGCCGCCGGCGGCTTCTGGGCTGATCCGGTCTGGGCGACTGCCAACGCGGCGCCGAGCAGCAGAGCGCCAGGGATCGATCGTTTCGCTCCGAGCCTCACGTTTGCCCTCTCCTATCGCTGTAGCGGCGGTCTATGACCGCCGACAATACAACAATTTGCGAGATCGCCGGCGGTCATAGACCGCCGCTACAGTTTTTGCATCGTTCAAGCTACTTGACAGGCGGCGTTGCGGCTGGCTTTCCCAGGTTGTCGAAAAATTGCTGATTTTCACGGACGGAGCAGATCTGCTGGTATCGCAAAAAGCCTGTTTTGGACAGCGTGAAGTTTCTGTGTGCATTCCACGGCTTTGTATAGGCTCCCGGATCGTCGATCGTAATGTCGAGTTCCAATGTGTTTTCGTCCACTCGTTTGTAACGCTCGGTCAAGTGCAGCTGTTCGGTATGCGGATGACCCATTTGATCCAGCCACGTTTTGTCGTTGAATCCGACCGTGTCCACCACCAGGGTATTCCCGTTCTCGTACCGCCCTATCGAATGTCCCCACCACTGCGGATCCGTGTCCGCGGGATGTTTGCTGTTCAGCCAGACGATCCGGTAATACGGACCGAGCTCGTGGAGGATGTACACAGCTTCGGGAGTTTGAATGAACTTTGTCTTGATAGGCCACAGGTAAATGTGGGGAACGCCCGGCGGTTCGCAGTAGAGCACCTGCGGGTCCGTGGTCTCATCGAATCTTGGATCCGCTCCCGTAGACGTTTTCTCCGAGAGTGTCTTCGCCCGTGCCCACGGCTGATAGGGGATATCGTCTTCGTTTCCTCGATTCCGGCCGGCTATGTCCGACAGGCTGAGGCTTTGGCCGATTCCACCTCGTCTGGCGTCCGGTGCCCAATCTCCAGACAGGTCCGGAATCCTGGCAGTCTGCGCGCGCACAACGAGCGAGACGGTCATCAACGTCATCACAGCAGCGGCGGACACCACTACACGATTCCGCATTCACGCCTCCTTCCAGTGTCCTGACTGTAGCGGCGGTCTATGACCGCCGGTTTTCTTGCAACATGCCATAAAACCGGCGGTCATAGACCGCCGCTACAGTATTGGTGAGCTCTCATTACTACCGTGGCGGTGGTTCGGGGCCTCCCCGGCCCTGGTATGCCGTCAGCTCTTTGCCATTGGCCAGGACTACTTTCTGCAGGTTTCCGACGGGCGCTCCATTCTTGGCGGCATAGACGTAGGCCGTCACCTGGTCTCCTGTGTTCAGTGACTTCACAGTCCAACCACGTTCCAGCATGACGAGTGGTGGTTCGGTCGAGGCCACCCAGTGTGCGACCTCGCCCTTCCCGTCAGTGACGTCGAAAAAGATCTGGTTGTGAGGATTACCCCACACGAACTTCGTTACGGTCCCCTTCAAAACGACTGCCCTGGTCGTGTCGTAGAGGTTTGCCCCGTGGTGCGGCAGCGCCGTGTGGGAAACCAGAAGGAGACCGGCGCCCAGGGCAGTAGCGACGAACAATCTATTCTTCATAGTCCTTTAATCGTCACCCATACCCGAAATGGATCCGGCGGAGGAAGATGCCACATCGTATTCGGGTGTATGCCTTCGGGCAACTAAGTCCCTGGTCCAGACCCGTGCCTTCTCCATGTAAAGGTAAACGACAGGTGTCAGGAAGAGCGTCACGATTTGAGAAAAGAAAAGCCCGCCAACTACGGATATGCCGAGGGCTCGTCTGGACTCCGCTCCTGCTCCGAGGCCCAGCGCGATCGGTAAGGTGCCCATCAATGCGGCCATCGTCGTCATCATGATCGGCCGAAATCGCGTCAGGCATCCGTGGTAAATCGCCTCTGCCGGCGTTTGTCCTTCGTTTCGCTGCGCTTCGATTGCAAAGTCAATCATCATGATCGCGTTCTTTTTAACGATACCGATGAGCATGATCACGCCGACGAAGCCATAAATGTCGAGATTCATATCCAGCAACGGTGAAACCCATCCCTTCACCGCAGCCACGTGGAAAAGATATAGAGACAAAAGAGCGCCGAAACCGGCGGAAGGCAAACCCGAAAGAATCGTGATGGGATGGACGAAGCTCTCATACAGGATACCCAGCACGAGATAGATCACCAGAATGGACATCAGAACCAACATGCCCAATCCCGAGAGAGAGGACTGAAATGCCTGGGCATTGCCTTGAAATGTCGTCGTGATCGACGACGGCAAATTAGTTCGCGCCAGATCATTGATCTGATTCACGGCGTCCCCGATTGAAAAACCGGGCTTCAGGTTAAAGGAGACCGTGACGGCCGGAAGTTGTCCCAGGTGGTTTACGGACAGGGGACCCAGGCTGTTCGACATTTTTGCGATGCCGCTGAGCGGAACGAGCTGTCCCGTTGTTTTGGAACGGATATGCAACATGGAAATCGCGCTTGCATCGCGCTGGTATTCCGGCGCGAGCTCGACGATCACGCGATACTGGTTATTGGGCGCAAAAATTGTTGAGACTTGCCGCAAGCCGTATGCGGAGTAAAGAGCTTCCTCGATCTGATTGGCAGTGATGCCAAGGGCAGAAGCGCTATCCCGCGCAATCACGACGCTGACTTGAGGATTACGGATTTGAAGGTCGCTGCTCACGTCCGCCAGCTGTGGCAGTGCCCGCATCTTTGCCTCGAAATCCACTGCCGACCGAAACAGGTTCTGTGTGTCCGGGCTTTGCAGCGTGAACTGGAAGAGCGCTTTGCTTTGCAGGCCGCCGATTCGAATGGGCGGGTCATTTCGCATGTACACCTGGATTCCGGGTACTCTGGCCAGTTTTGGCCGCAGCGATTGCATCACCTGCTCTACCTGTGGACGTTGCGCGCGCGGTTTCAGGCGCACGTTCAATTGCCCTTGATTGATGCTCCGCGCCCCCTCACCGCCAATCTGGGACATCACATAGGCAACCGCGGGATCTCGAGCAACGATTTCAGCCACCTGCTTTTGATGATCCACCATTGCGTTGTACGAGATGCCTTCTACCGCTTCAGTCGTGGCGTTGAATTGTTCGATATCCTCGCTCGGCAGAAACCCCTTGGGAATGACCATGTACAGGTAGATGGTCCCCACCAGCAGGAGCAATGAAACGACCATGGTTAACGGTTGGTGCCGGAGCACGACCCTCAAGCAGCGATCGTAAACGTTTGCGAGCCCGTCCCAGACTCTCTCGACCGAGTTGAACAGGCGGCCGTGGCGTTCGTTACGGTGGGATCTGATGAAGCGGCTGCAAAGCATCGGCGTCAATGTCAAGGACACAAAACCCGACACCAAAATCGCGGATATGATCGTAACGGCAAATTCATTGAGCAACCGGCCGAGGACTCCTCCCATGAACAGCACCGGCAGAAAGACCGCTGCCAGAGACAACGTCATGGACAGGATCGTGAAACCAATTTCATTTGCGCCGATCAGCGCCGCTTCGAACACTCCTTTTCCGGATTCGATGTGCCGGACAATATTCTCGAGCATGACGATCGCGTCATCGACGACGAAACCAACCGAAAGCGTCAATGCCATCAGGGAAAGGTTGTCCATCGAAAAGCCGGACAGATACATGACAGCAAAGGTGCCCACCAATGAGAGAGGCAGGGCCAGACTCGGAATTACGGTCGCAGACAGGTTGCGCAGAAACAGAAAAATAACCAGCACCACAAGGAAGAGCGCAATTTCGAGCGTGAATTTGACATCATCGACGGAATTACGAATCGTGAAGGAACGGTCGTAGAGCGTGTACATCGTGATCGCAGCAGGGAGTTGTGCCTGGAGAGCCGGCAGCATCGCCTTGATGCCATCCACGACTTCGACCACATTGGTTCCGGGCTGTTTGGAAATCGCAAGCTGGATGGCACGCACACCTTGCGGTGAGTTCGCGTCGTAATACCACGAAGCGTTGTAAGGATTCTCGACGCTGTCCACAACATGCCCAAGGTCCGCCAGCCTTATGGGCGATCCGTTGCGATAAGCGATGACCAGCTTCCCGTAGTCCGCTGCTTTGAAGAGCTGTCCCGTTGCCTGCAGTGTGACCGTTCGCTGAGGTCCCCAGAGTACGCCCGAGGGCAGATTGACATTTCCATCATTGAGTGCAGTATTGACCTCGTCGATACCAATCTGCCGGGTGGCAAGCTCATGTGGATCCAATTGAACATGGACCGCGTATTTTGCCGTGCCCCACACCTGCACCTGAGCGACACCCCTGACAGTCGATACACTTTGCGCGATCAAGGTTTGAGCATATTCGTCCACCGTGGAGAGCGGAAGCGTGGCCGAGGAGAGCGCGAGTTGGAGGACGGGCTGCTCGGCTGGATTGACCTTCCTGATGGATGGGGGCGCCGGCATGTTCTGCGGTAATAGCCGGCTCGCCTGCGAGATCGCATTTTGCACGTCCTGGGCCGCGCCATCAATATTGCGTTTCAGATTGAATTGCAGCGTAATGCGGGTGTTGCCGAGTGTATTTTGCGAGACCATCGAATCCAGACCCGCGATCGTGGAGAACTGCTTCTCGAGAGGCAGGGCGACCGCAGCCCCCATCGTATCCGGGTTTGCGCCCGGCAGACTTGCCTGGACCTGGATGGTGGGATAGTCGACGTTCGGCAAGTCGCTCACCGGTAACGCTTGATAGGCCACGATGCCAAACATCAAAATACCAACCATCACTAATGTGGTTGCGATCGGCCGCCGAATGAATAGTTCGGGAATGCTCATACAATCATCCTTTTTTTACAGCCCTACGGGTGGTTCACATCGCCTGAGCTGTTTGTGATTTGCACCTTGGCTCCAGGTACCAACCGCGTCTGGCCGTCGGTAACAACGATTTCATCGCCTTTGAGCCCGCTATCGATGACCGCGTCACCGCCGTAAGCATGGCCTGACACAACGGGCCGCATCTCAACGGTGTTATCGGATCTCACGACATACACGAACGTGCCGTTTTGGCCTTCTGTCACAGCCTGCGTAGGGACCACCTTCGCGTTGGGTTGTTCCGAGAGCCTCAGCAGCACATTGACAAACATGCCGGGCAGGAACTGATTCTCCGAGTTCTCAAACGTCGCTTTTAAGTGGAGAGTTCCGGTAGTGGCATCGACCGCGTTATCGACGAAAATCACGGTACCTTGCTTTGGATGGGCGGAATCCTGCGGCACTGTGGATGTCACATGGAGCACACCCTCGTTCATGTTCTTCTTGATATCCGGCCAATATTGCTGCGGGACCGAAAAATCGACGTAAATCGGAGACGTCTGATTGATGACGACGATAGGCACATCGACAGGCTTGAGGAGATTCCCGGGTTTTACCATCACAGCGCCGGTACGGCCGTCAATTGGAGAGTAGATCGTGCAATAGCTCAACTGCAGCCTTGCGCCTCCGAGCGCGTGCTGGTCGACCACAAGAATGGCGCGGACATTCTCGATCGCGGCCCGGTCGGCGCGCACAGATTCCTCCAATGCATTGGCTTGTGACCGCGCCTGCTCCGAACTGTCCGCTGCGACCAGGCCGCGCTTCAGAAGCGTCACGTACCTCTCCGACTCCGATCGGGCATACTCCAATTGAGCAGTATCCCGGGCGAGGTTGGCCTCCACCTGTTTCAGTTGGGCTTCATCCTTTTCGATGTTCGCTTGCATCGTCCCGACCTGACCCGTGGGGATCCGCGAATCAATCGTGAATAGCAATTGACCCTTGCGGACGAAATCACCTTCCTTGAAATGAACCTGAAGGAGTTCACCGGAAATTTGAGCTTTTATCGATACCGTTGAAATCGGTTCAACATTGCCTACGGAAGTGACTTCGACCGGCATCATTTTTTGAGACACCTTTGCAACGACCACTGGGACGCCCGGAGGCGGCGGAGGCGCGGCAGTTTGGGCTGTGCAACCGAGGAGAAGCCCTAGCGTTATGAACAGAGGGGACAGAACAATGCACCGAGCGGAGTCGACACGTATATTCCCCTGACAATTCCTACCACTACCCAGAAGCGATTGAATGTTCTGCATTGTATTAAGCCGATCGTCGTTAGATTTGAGAAAAGAGCGGTACTGACCATTCCAAGTGTCCAAATCAGAACTGCTATTTCTGTTCGGCTAGATTCTACAATAAGTCGGTGAAAGTTCGACTACATCGAATGGGGGTGTATACTTCGCTCATGGTTAGCCCACACAAGCGGTCGATTTGGCGGCGTTTCCTTTCGGGGGCAACAGTTGGGGTGGCGATCACGGCCGCAGCTCTCTTTGTCCCGGGAGCGCTGGGGCAGGAGCCACAACCGCCGACGGCCTCCGACATTGCCGAAGGCCTGAGGCTCTATCAGCAGAAAGGCAACTGCCAGGCGTGTCATGGCTGGGCGGGTGACGGCCACAAAACGGACAGCCAGATGCCCGACGGCGCCAACTTGCGTGACACCAAGCTCAACCGCAGCGGCCTGGTCACAACGATCAAGTGCGGGCGGCTGAACTCGCAAATGCCGGCTTTTGACAAGTTTGCCTACAGCGACGGGCGTTGCTACGGGAAGAAGCAGGCCGACCTGAAAGCGTACCCGACACGCATGCCCGACCCTCCGGCCACGCTGCAGCAGCGCGAGATCGACCTGATTGTCGACTTCCTGCTCGCGAAGGTCGCCGGGAAGGGTCCGATGGATCACGCCAGGTGCGTCGAATTCTGGGGCTCCGAGACCGACGCCTGCAAAGAATTCCCAAAATGAGGTCTAATTCGGGTAATTCGGGGACAGACGTATAAATCACCTAATCTAACAGGATGCGGAAAAACTCGGATCGAGCAGCTGTAGCGGCGCTCTATGAGCGCCGGTTTTTCCTGAAATCAACGAAATACCGCCGGTCATAGACCGCCGCTACAGTGCAGCCTGCTAATTAGCAAGTAAGGTTACTTGAAAGCTAATTAGGTGATTTATACGTCTGTCCCCGAATTACCCGAATTAGAGGATTAGTTCAGGGCAAAGACGAACAGGTAGCTGGAATCCTGAAAATTGTCGAACTTCACAGGATGCAGATGCCGGCCGCTGGCCTGCACCGCGATATACTGCTTTGTTCCGATCGCGTACGTGACCGGCGCGCCTTTCAGCGCAGTACCCACGTTGAAGCGCCAGAGTTCTTCGAGCGTCTCGTCGTTATAAGCAACCACCCAGCCGTCCTGCAGCGCGGTGAACAACACGCCGCCCGCCGTGTCTGTGGCGCCCGATCGAATTTCGATGTCCGTTACGGCCTTGGCGATGACCTTGTGGTTGATCGTGTCGAACGCCGTCACCGAACCGTAGTAGAGGTCGCTATTGTACGTACGTTTCTCGCTGTTCTTTGGGTCGAGGCCGCCGTTCGCCGACAGGAACGCATACGCAGCGCCGTTTTGTGAGAAGCAGCCTTCGATGCCCACACCGTAAGCGATGTGCTTGACCGGGTTATATGCGGAGGGTTGGTGGGCGATGCCGCCGTGCCAGGTCGGGCATGTCCGCTTCTCGGGGTCACCGCGCAGCGAGCGCGCGACCGGATTGTAGACTTGCACGTCCAGCTTCGAATTGTATTCAACCGGCTTGCCGGTCTCGGGATCGAGGCCCTTGGTCCAGTTCAGATCGTTGACGTACTGAGCACCCTTGATGAACTTTCCGTTCGTACGATCCAGAGAGTAAAAGAATCCATTGCGGCCGAAATGGCTGACGACCTTGCGGTTCTGGCCGCCGATGATTGTGTCGTAGAGCATGTGGACGCCGACCTCGTCGTAGTCCCACGAATCGTTCGGCGTGTATTGGAAATGCCACGCAAGTTTGCCGGTGTCGATATTGAGCGCCACGACCGAGTCGGTGTAGAGGTTGTCACCCGGACGCGATTGAGGATCGTATTGCGGGACCGGGTTACCCGTGCCCCAGAGGGTGAGCCTGGTCGCAGGATCGTAGGATCCTGTTTGCCAGATACCGCCGCCACCGGTTTTCCATGAGTTATTTTTATCCTTCCAGGTCTCGCTCCCGGGATCGCCCGGCTTCGGTACCACGTACCACCGCCATAGCTCCTTGCCCGTTCGCGCTTCCAGCGCCGCGACCCAGCCGCGCGTTCCCGCATCTCCCGCGCCGTTCGCGATGAGAACTTTGTCTTCAGCCGTGATCGGCGCCGTATCGAATCTTTCCCGAGTGCCGAACTCGTTGGTGGTGGCCACCATCTTGTCCCACACGATTTCGCCATTGTCGCGTTTGACTGCAATCACGCGTCCGTCAGGAAGGCTGGTGAACACCAGATCTTCCCACAACGCAATGCCGCGCGTGCGCGACGTATTGCCCTGGTGTTTAACGCCGGGGTCGGTGACCCAGACGAACGAGCCCCTGTTCGGATCGCGGGCGTCTATCTTATAAATGGTGCCCCAACCATCAGCCGTGTACATGAAACCGTTGTCGATCAGCGGATTCAGTTCATTTTCCGGACCGTTCTGCCCGACGTCCTGCAAGCCGCCGAGCGCCAACGCCCAGACCATCCGAAGGTTCTTCACGTTCTCCCGGTTGATCTGGGAAAGCTTCGAGTATCGGGTTGATCCGTAATCGCCGTTCATCATCAACCAGTTTTGTGGCTCATTCTGCGCGTTCAGCAACCGGTCCTTGTTGACTGTCATGTTGTACTGGGCGAACGCCGCCGCAGCGAGTGCCACCGCCGTTACAACGGCGAGGGCCGCAAGTCTCAAAGGTTTCCGCGCACAATATTGCATGATGATCTCCTTGGATGGTGGTGCCGTCACGTTACACGAATCGGCCGTGGCCCGGCCAGTGTTTTTTAGCCCAAAATAGCTAACGATGCTCAACCTCCGTCCATATCAGACCGAAGCGTTGATGTCCGTGCGAGATGCGTACAAGGCCGGCAAACGCCGGGTGATTGTTTCGCTGCCCACCGGTACGGGGAAAACGGTGGTTTTCGCGTATTTCCCGAGGGCGCTCAAGATGAAGAAACGGCTGCTCGTGCTGGCGCATCGGGAAGAGCTGCTACTACAGGCGCAGGAAAAGTTTCGCTCAATCGATCCCGATTTGAAGGTTGAGATTGAGCAGGCGGGTGCACGGGCGTCCGCTGACGCCAGGGTTGTTGTCGCGTCCGTGCCGACGCTAGCACGCAATGACGGTGCCCGGCTGTCGCGGCTTCAACCAGATGACTTCTCCATCATTGTGGTCGATGAAGCGCACCATGCTGTCGCCCCCTCCTACCGACGCATTTTCGATCATTTCGGGTTGTTTGGGCCCGGCGCCACACGCTACCTGGTAGGCTTCACTGCAACTCCCCGGCGCGGTGACAAGCAAGGGCTTGGCGAAGTCTTCGAGGAGGTCTGTTACGCGCGCGATATGCGCGAGATGATCGCCGGCCGTTACCTTTCTCCAATCACAGGTTGGCGCGTGGATAGCGATCTGTCGTTGGACGACGTGAAGATTCGCCATGGCGACTTCGTGGAAAGCCAGCTCGCACGCGTCGTGAACACGCCATTACGCAACAAGTTGCTGGTCAAAGCCTACCGCGACTTCGCGTACGGCAGGCGCACCATCGTTTTCTGCGTCGACGTGGCCCATGCCAAAGACGTGCACCTCACGTTTACCGAAGCCGGCATTCGTACGGCGGCCGTGTGGGGCGAGCTGCCCAGGGAGGAACGTCGAGCCACGCTCGCGCGCTTCTCGGCGGGCAAGATTGACGTCGTGACCAATTGCAACCTGTTGACAGAGGGTTTTGATGAGCCGCGCGTCGATTGTGTGATCCTGGCGCGGCCAACACGCTCGAAGCTGCTCTACGCCCAGATGGTGGGTCGTGGCACACGGTTGCATCCCGACAAGGTAGACCTCATGGTCATCGATGTTGCCGATAATTCCAGAACACACCAGTTGCCCGGCTTGCATAGCTTGTTCAATCTGCCGATGAACATGAACCTGCAGGGCAGTAACGCGCTGAATATCGAACGAGAGATTGAACGCCTCAATCGCACACAACCGTGGATCGACACATCGCGCATTCACAAACCCGAGGACATCAAGCTCGCCGCTGAACGCATCGAGTTTTTCAATTTCAATCCGCCCGCCGAACTGATCGGCTGTACGGCAAACATGTGGTATGCCGTACCCGGGGGATACTGCTTGAGCCTGCCGGATGGCGAATGGTTAACCGTCGAGCCGAACTTACTCGACACATGGGATGTTGCGCATGTAACGCCGCGCGAGGGCGCAAAGCGGTTCCATCGCGCGGAGACCCTTGCCAGTGCTATGCAGGTCGCGGATCGCTATGTGATCGACCAGCGCCCGGACGCGGCCCGGCTGGTGGGACAGAGTGCGCGCTGGCGAGCCGAGCCGCCGACAGATAAGCAGAAAGAGGTGCTTGCTCGTAACAAGATCCCCGTGCCCAAAGGCCTGACGCGAGGTCAGGCGGCCCAGATGATTTCGCTGGTTGTGTCATCGCGCAGACACCGGTGACGCAAAGCCAGAATGTTCCGCAATGCACGTAGCCGTGGGCTTTATGCCCGCGTTCAAGTACCGCCAGAAGAATTTCTTAATTGTGCTTGAACGCGGGCAACAACCACTAACCTTCCGGCCGTGGACAAGATTCCGGTTCAAGTCAGCGATGTCACCGACGAACTCGTGGTGCCGGTGTATCCCGTCGTCAAGTATGGACATGTTCCGGGAGGGGGTGACGATAAGCCGAATTTGATTCCTCCCGGATGCATGGTCGATACCTCCTTATTGTAGTCGCCGGAGGGAAGGGGCGCACACCTGAATTGCTGAATTCAGGTGTGCGCGCCGGCCCCCGTCAGCCCGCTACGTGGCGATACGGGTAACCGGATCGCTCCAGTCGGTGAAGCCGGTCGCATCGGCGAAGGAACGGACCTGAATGGCATAGGTCGTTCCCGGCGTGAAGCCGGCGATCGTCGTGGCTGGACGCGTCTTGGTGACGAGTTGCGTGATTGGCGTCCCAGGCGTGCCGTTGACGGTGGGCGTGCAACGAATTTCGTACGCATCCGCGCCGTCAACGGACACCAGGACGAGGTGAAACTGGCCGCTGTTCTTGCCCGGTGTGATCTTGCGAATGTACTGGGACAGCGACTGCTTGGCGCTGCTGACAGTGGACTTCGCGTGAAAGCCACTTTTCAAGAACGTCGTCAGGTCGTCCTTGCAGGCTTGTTCGGCGTAGTGGGCAAGCTCACGCATCATCTTGATCACGACCTGTTCTTGATGATTGCGTTCGGCAATGGCTTTCTTGCCGCCATCGAGCGCTGCCGTGATTTTCGTCGACAGCGTGTCGATGGCGCCCTTGAACGTGGCTTCGTCGACGGGCGGCGCCGGAAAGTCGACCGGATCGGTGAACATACCCGAATGGACGGCATTCGCAAACGCGAGATTTTCCGCTGGCGATTTCTTGTTGTAACCGCCGAGGGCTTTGATCGGTTTTGGTTTGGTTTGTGACATTGGATCCTCCTTATTTAAGGGTTAACGGTTTAGGAAAGGCCGCCGGACCTTCCCGCCAACGAACGCGCTGCTGTAGGGCACGGGTTGTGCCAATCGGCAGATGGTTGCGCTGAGCCAACGAATTGAAGGTCTTGCAGACGAAGAGACTATTGAGCTGGCGTGCTGGGTTACGGCAGAATCCAGATTTTTCTGGATTCGCATCCAGAAAAATCTGGATTCAAGGGTTTCCCGGACTTGCTAATCAGCATCTCGGGGAAACCACTGGTTTGCCGGACTTGCCGATCGGCATCTCGGGGAAACCACTGGTTTCCCGGACTTGCTGGTCGGCATCTCGGGGAAACCACTGGTTTCCCGGACTTGCTGGTCGGCATCTCGGGGAAACCACTGGTTTCCTGGACTTGCTAATCAGCATCTCGGGGAAGCCGGTGGTTTCCCCGACATGCTACTCCACGTTGAGTATTGCCGGATAAGGCCCGCAGCAGTCGTTCCTACATTCATCGAGGGTTGATTCCAGCTCCTTCGATGATACGCGCAGCGCTTTCACTCTCACTCACGACAAAGCGCGCGAACTCAGGCTGTGTCATGCTCATTGGATCGGCCCCATGCTTCGCAAGCGAATCACGCAGATCCGGCGCGACCACGGAACGTGTGATGTCGTTTGCTAGTTTGTCTACCACTCCGGGCGGAGTGCCAGCGGGCGCCCACACCCCATACCAAACGGGGTAGTCGAAGCCGGCGACGCCGGCCTCCGAAATCGTTGGCACTTCCGGTAGCAAGGGCGAGCGCCTTTTGGTCGTCAACCCCAGCGCGCGCAGCCTGCCCGCACGGATGTCGGACAGGGCGTAAGAGATGGGCGCAATCAGGTAGGCAGTACGCCCTGCGACCGTATCGGCGATCGCTTCGGGGGTCGTGTCGCCAGGCACATGTACGGCCTTGATGCCGGCCTCTAGATTAAATTTCTCGGCTCCCAAGTGAGTGCCGGTGCCGATGCCAGCCGAGCCGAACTTCAACTCACCAGGCTTCGCCTTCGCCAACGCAACAAGTTCGCCGACGGTGGTGATGCCAGTCGACGTACCTGCCACCAGCACGTAGGGCTGGCTAGTGAGCGGAGCCACCGGGATGAAATCCTTCAACGGGTCATACGGCAGGTTCTTCACGAGCGCGGCACTGTATGCCTGAGCGCTGGTGTTCACCAGCAACGTGTACCCGTCGGCCGGCGACTTCGCAACCAAGGCGGGGGCCGCCGTACTTCCCGCGCCGGGATGGTTCTCGACTGTGACGGGCTGGCCCCACATCTCAGAGAGCTTTGGACTGACGACGCGGGCGATCAAGTCAGGCCCGCCACCCGCCCCGAATGGCTCGATCAGCCGCACGGGCTTCATTGGATAGTTTTCTGCGCTCACACGGTGGACCTCGTGTGTACCGCAACCGGCCAGAAGACCGGCGATAGCCGGCAGAAGACGTAGCCCGCGAATCATGATGCCTCTCCAGCGTTAGGAAGAGCAGGCCAAACTGGATAACCAACGGATTATAAGTCCACTTGGCCGTAATGACAGCATTGCGGAAACTAAACACACGACATCTACGCAGATCGTCACGTTCCGGGAACCGTGCTATTCAGGCAAATGACCGTATAGTGCTGTGGCGGATTGATTGACTGCGGCGCCATCGGGGCGTACTTTCACTTTCTGGATAAACACAGAGGAAATGGGAAGTGCGCGAGGCTTTAACCCACAGCGAGTCGCGAACTTCGAGCGTCTATGAAAGGGGCTGTCAAGAAAAACATCTCCCCCCGCGTATTCTCTATCTTTTCAGGAACAAACTCCGAAAACGCGGGCATAAAGCCCACGTCTACGTGTCCGCTGGAGAGGCCTCGAAAATCCCAACAGGCAGCCCGCCAATGACGACGCGGCTTTCCGTATCTAGCAGCCCGTGGTAATTCGGGGACAGACGTATAAATCACCTAAATTCTTCTAATGTTTTCAATGAGAATTTAGGTGATTTATACGTCTGTCCCCGAATTACCACGGGCTGCTAGGCTACGTGTATTCCTGACAGCGACCGGTTGACCTCTCTGCAGAGTGCTTTGAGAGCGTCCACGCGGGCCGGGCCGAGAAAGCGCCAGGTAAAAGCGGTCTTGTTGTGATTGAGCGGCTCGTCGAGGGCGGTATGGGCGCGGCAGGCCTCTCCGTCGGGTGTGCCGGGGATCGGCGCGAATTCGGAAAGCATCACCCGGGCGCCCTGGCCGGCGGCAAAGCGGATGGATGCTTCGAGGTTCTGCTCCTGGGAATCCGGGTGCCCGATGATGATGTATGCCGTTATGGAAGACGCACCCCCTTCTTGTAATGCGCGCACGGCAGCGCCGAACTCTTCCGAATACACTTTTCCGCCGGTCTTACGCTGCCAGTGGTAGGCAGTGGATTCGAGCCCGAGGAAGAAAGTCTTAAAGCCGGCGCGAACCATGAGCCGTGCAATCTCGGGTGCGATGAACCGCGCGTTGAGGGCGTTGGGCGTGTGAAACGAAACATGGAGATCCTGCCGCAGCACCGCTTCGAGAAACGGAAGGAGAATGCGCTCGGGTTGGAACAGCAACGCGTCGTCGTAGAATGCGACATTCCGAGCACCCAGGCGGACGAGGTGCCGGACTTCTTCCATGCAAGTCTCCAGCGGCCGCGCCGCGAAAGCCGGGTATACGAGAGGCACGGAGCAGTACGTACAGCGGAACGGGCATCCCTCGGTGATCTTGACGATGCCGACCTGCGCATCGACGCTTTCCCACAATGGGAGGCCATCGGACAGCGGCAGGCCGAGCGGCTTCAGATCCTGTCCCTCCAGCACTTGATCCGCGCCAAGCGACCTGGCGTGGCCGGGGCAAAGAGTGGCGTAGACGCCGCCGAGGATGATTTTCGCGTGCGGCTGCAGCTTGCGGACGTCCTCGATGACTTCGCGCACGCCGAGATACCAGTAAGTCATCACCGTTTGGACAAGCACGGCATCGAACCTTCTCGTCGAAAGCAGGCCGACGAAGTCTTCGCGCGGGCGGCCAAACCGGTAAAACCGGCGGGGAATGTCGGCGAGAGGCGGGGGCTTGACCGCGGGCTGTTGATCGAAGCGGCCGCGGCCAAACGCGTCGCGCTCTCGCGAGACAAGATAATCAAATGCGGTCAGCTCGCACGTGCGGAGTTTGCCGGCAACACGCAGGAGGCCGTACGGGCGCAGCCAGAAGTCGAAGGCCGTGAAATCGTAGATCGGTGGATTAACGAGGAGCAGTTTCACCGGAGTTCACCGCCCGGGGAGACGGCCAGTCCGATCCAGTTCGCGATAGAAACCCAGGTCCTCGCCGCGCAAGAGTTTGGTGATGTAGGCAATCTGCCCGTAATGAAGTCCAAAGTGTTCGACCACCTGATAGACGGCCTCCAGGCCACTGACCGTATAACCCTGGATCTCAAACGTCGTGAGTAAGTCGGATTCGCTCAACGAAGCAAGAACGTCTGACGCCTCATTCAACGTTGTGCCGAGTGTTTCCAGCAGTGCCGAGGCAGGAATCAACTGCCGCTCTCGAAATTCGGCGGGGCGGTCGCGTGTATCATCCGACCCTTTGAATGATGAAACCAGCCATTGCCGGACGTTGCCGTTCAGGTGCAGAATCAAGTTGCCGATACTGTTGCTGGCCTCGTTCGGACGCCACCACACTTGTTCGTCACTCAATAGTTTGACGCAGTTGCTCAATCGCGGCCAATACTGCTCGAGCAGCTTTTTTCGGGAAAACTCGAGGAATGCAGTGTGTACATCAAGGCCAGGCCGGGTCATTCAGGTCTCCTTTGTTTCAAATGTGAGGCAGCCAGTCGCTACTGTAACTGAAGCAACAGACCCAGGAGAACACTTTGGTTGAAATTGAAGGCAGGCGGAGCTTCTCCGCGTACATATTTGAACACTGTCTCCAGCTTGGTTTGGTCTTTTTCATGGAGAAGCATGAGGAAGCCGACGGAAGTCTTATCGTGAAAGCGCCGTCCCGTGACCGGCTTGATCAGCTCCAGAATTCCAGAACCTTCGAACGAGAAAGCGTATATGTCCAGGATAGGAATGACCCAGTGAAGGTCATAGGTTAATCTGTTCACCGTGTCCAGGTCCCTAACACCCTTCGCAACTTGCTTGGCCAATCCGTATCCGACCTTGACGGTTGGATCCCACGCGAAGCGCTTGCTAAACCACGAGACCGCTAAAGGAGGAAGAAAGACGCCCTGTCCTCCCAGGACATAATTAATTTGATCTCCATCTTGCGACGACTCCAGGCTGTTCTGAAACTCGAGTTTGATCGTGCCCTTTCGGATACGGTATCCGTAATTGATGTGCCCCTCGATCTGGTTGAAGGACAGGTCCTTTTGCGGAGACACATCGCCATCGGCAGCAAAGTCAACATACGAGTTTTTTCCAATAAAGTTCGTATAGCCCAATTTGAAATTGAATCCGAAGCTGGAAGAACGGCCCTCCGCTTTCGTGTTCATTAGACTCGCAGGCGTCAGCTCAACTACTCGCTTGCGGTCCAGTCCCGTATTTGCCGTCAATGTCCATGTAACTGAGCCGGCATTACCCGCAGGAATCTCTCCCAGCCGGGTTCCGTCCGCGAAGTTGTAGCATGGAATCTCCCGCAGGATAGTCACACGGTAGGTTGTACCAATTTTGTAGTTGCCGAAGAGCGCAATACCGCCCACGAGCGTGTTCACCTCTGCAGGTTGGAAAGCCGCTCCTGTCCCAACATCCGTGATCTGGTAAGTTTCCCGGGATGTGCCCAGAGTAGGTTCAATTCGCGCCTGTGGTCGCGGGGGCGTAGTCGAGGCCACCAGCTCAGGGATGTCCAGAAAGAGATATGGGCGATCTTTGCTGTTGAACTGGACATCCTCATCAATCTCCCCGGTGATCTGGGTAGGCTTGAAACTCTTCTGCGCATGAACGGGAACGGCCCATTGCAATATGAGAAGCAATGGGAGCAACGGAAAGCCGTATCTCACATTTTCCTCCTGCCTAGTTCACCACTTGTCGAGCACGGACTGCATTGAGTAAACCACCAAACGTTCCAGTAGCCTTGATTGTGGCCTTTCCCAACAGGACCTTCCCTCCACGATTGGTCACCCGCGTCTTGATGGCATTTACAAGTTTCTCGAGGTTTTCGTCTGTGGCCAGGATCGTGTCCAGTTGCATTCCGAGTAATTCGTCGCGCGCTACGCCATCCGCCAGGAGGGGAGAATTTCCGACACTCTTTAGCGCATCGCGCAATATCTGGATCAGGTCGTCTTCGCTGAGAATTTGTTTGGGCATGACAACGTCCTTGTGAAAGGCGTAAAAGGCAGCCAGAGTCCGCCAGGTTTTTTGTGGATTTTGGAGCACCTGATTTTACCGAAGTGGGGCAGAGTTGCAAGCGATTCCGAAAGTTGATAGTGGGGTCTTTTGAATATTTGGAGGCGAGGGTGTTCCCCTCCTGGGACAGGAGGGTGACGGGGTGGTCACTCACACACCATCTTTCAAAACGGATGCTGCAACGTGACTTGTGAGCGACCACCCCGGCCGTGCCATATCGGAATGGATTCTTTTTCTTGATGGCACGGCCACCCCTCCTTTGCAAGGAGGGGAACACCCAGTGCCCGATGCTCTGTCCATCCCCACAGCTCAAATACCAAAACTCCCCACTACCCGAAGTTGTTGGACAATTTGGGGACTCTCCCTCATGATACGTCCACAATTTCAGCTCAATCTGGCCACGGGCGGAATCTCAGCGAACAAACATCGCCATCTCTGCGCCGATAGAAGGGAGACGATATGAGATCTCGATACATCATTTGGATCGTTTGGATGTTCTGGTGCGGTTTACCGGCCTTTGCCCAGCCGCAACCATCTTTTGCAGGTGCACCTCCCTTGCCCGCCGAAGCAGGCATAGGCGAACACGTTACGTTCACGGGTGAAAATCTTACCGTGGGCAAGCCGGTCACAGTGTACCTTCGGACGGGAAGCGAGAAGGATAACAATCCGAGCAAGGCGCTTGCTGGAGCAATAGTAAGCGATGCAAACACTCCTGGTTCCCGGTTCATCGATTTCCGGTTAGCCGATGTGAAACCTGGACGATACTTCGTGTCCGTCGATATCGATGGAAAGAACTATGCTGTTCCTGGCGAGTTGCGGGTAGTACCCTCCCGCGACGTTCATCTCGACGAGCTTAAACCGAACATTGTTTATCCCGATAAAGTCGGAGGCACTTTTACATTCGATTTGAGCGGCCAGAACTTCGGCACCGAGCCAGAAGACATGACTCTGGAGATCGACGGTGCAGGGCCGGTTCGAACCGCAGTTGCGTGCGTGGCTCCAACCGACGCCTGTATCCAGACGGACAGGAACCTTCCAGGCCAGGTCCTAACGGTTCGAAATCTTCCAAACCGTCAAGGCGAAGCCAGGCTTCGTGTCCGAGTGGGAAACAGCCCTCCGTCCAACTTCGTACCGATAAGATTCTCTCTTATTCCCAAATCCTATGTTCGGCTCGTCACGCTGATCATCGTCGGTTTGCTCGCCCTTACCATTGTCGCTGTACTGCTGGGTGGCCAACATCTTGGTTTGACGACTGCGGGCCGCTCAATCGCTAACGCTTTGCTGCTCGATCAACAAACAAACACGTTCAGCTTATCCAAGTTCCAGCTTCTTCTCTGGACGGGCGCATCCGTTTTCGCCTACATCTATCTTTTCCTCTGTCGAAGCCTGGTGCAGTGGAGCCTTGAAATCCCTCCGATACCCGATGGGCTGCCCAATTTGCTGGCACTGAGTGTCGGCACCACGGTGCTTTCCGCAGGAGTCACAGGCATTCGTGGTTCAAAAGGAGCCGGGCCTGAGAGTCCGTCAATTGCGGACTTGTTCAGCACAGGTGGGATGATCGTCGGCGAACGTTTTCAATTTTTCCTGTGGACCATTGTTGCTGTCTTCGGTTTCGTCGGAATTGTGCTGGTGAATGACCCGGCAACCCTGGTTACACTGCCTCCAATCCCGGATGGATTTCTACCGCTCATGGGCGTCAGCGCTGTGGGTTACCTGGGCGGAAAACTGGCGCGGAAGCCTGGTCCTGTAATCAAGACTCTGGGGATCATCAACGTCGACGAAGCCGCGCACACGATGACGATCGCATTGCAGGGAGAAAACCTCAGCTCGAATGCGACGTTTCAGGTGGACGATCAGCTCTTGCGAGCGGATCTCGCCAAGGTCTCAGTGACGAAGAGTGACGATCCCACGTCCGACCTGAATACTCAGATCCAGGTCCTGTTTCGTGAAGCGGATGCTTTTACAGTGGGAACACACTCTCTGAAGATCGTCAATCCGGATGGGCAGATTGCAGTAGCGACTTTTCCAATGGATGCCATGACCATCACAGTTCCCGACGGAGGTCTCAGCGTTAAGGGCGGCATAGAAGAAGTTCAACTACAGATTACCGGAACGAGTTTCGACGATAAGGTGAAGGCAACCTGGAAGCCCGTCGGAGCCGCCGCGCCCACCGCAGCCACAGTCATGTTCGTCAGCCCGACTTCGCTGATAGTGGCATTTCGGCCTGGCACCGGAGCAGGAAAGGGTCAACTCGTTCTGCGGAGCGCCGGCGGACTCAAAGCGATTGCGGAAGTGATGGTGGTTGTCGTTTGAACGAATTGGGGGACAGACGCAATCAGCCGCAGATTTCACGGATTACGCGGATGGCGCGCAATTAATACCATTGACGCGCACCATCCGCGTAATCCGTGAAATCTGCGGCTGATTACGTCTGTCCCGAGTTACATCAGCGCTTCACTTCATTCTTCATCACTTCTCCGCCCTTCATCACGAACGTGACTTTCTCCATCACCGTGATGTCTGCGAGCGGATCGCCGCTCACGGCGATGATATCGGCAAACTTCCCCTCCTCAATCGTGCCCGCGTCTTTTGTCCAGCCCAGCAGTTCGGCGGCATTGATCGTCGCGGCCTGAATTGCGGCGAGCGCCGTCATTCCGCCGCGGACCAGCGCGCCGAACTCCTTGGAAACGAAGTCGGGATCGTCGTCCACGCCGTAAGCGATCTTCAGGTGATGCTTCAGAGCCAGCGCGAAGGCCGGCTGCTGCAGCGCCAGTATGGCTTTGCCCTTCTCGGCCATAATGGGATCCGCACCCAGCGACGTACCCTGTTCCGCGCCATGCTGGAATGTATAGAGCGTCGGCACCAGCCACGTACCCTTGCGCTCCATCAGCGCGGCGCCTTCTTCGTCGAGCACGGTGCCGTGCTCGATCGAGTCCACGCCCGCTCGCACGGCGGCCTTGATGCCTTCGGTGCCTTCGGCGTGCGCCATCACTTTTTTCCCCGCGCGGTGCGCCGCCTCGACGGCGCGCGCCATCTGCTCCTCGCTCAGTTCCTGCGTACGGTAGTCGCTGTGCGGATCCATCACGCCGCCAGTGGCCATCAGCTTGATCCAGTCCGCGCCGTACTTGATGTCCCGCCGCACGGCCGTGCTGATCTGGTCCACCGAATCGGCCAGGTTCGGACGGCGCAGCAGAGATTGATCGGGAGCGAGCGCGTCGTCATCACCGTGCCCGCCAGTAACGGAGATGCAGTTTCCGGCGGATACCATGCGCGGCCCACGGATCAGTCCCATCTTCACGCTATCGCGCAGCGCAAGCTGGCCGTAGGCTACAGCGGCTTCACAAGCATCGCGCAACCCCGTGAATCCGTGGTCCAGCCAGGTCTGCAAATTGTGTACGCCCCAGATCGCCGACTGCGGCGCGGACATTCGCAGCCCGGCCGTGGGCGACTGGTCTTTAGGATTGCCGAGGATGTGGTTGTGCGCGTCGATCAGGCCGGGCAGCACCGTCGAATTCGAGAGATCGATCACCGGCATGCCCGCAGGAGCTGCAGTGCCGGTGCTGACGATGCGCTCGCCTTCGACCACGATGAAAACGTTGGAAGCGTATCGCCCGGTACGCACGTCAAGCAGCTTGCCCGCCTTGATGGCCGCGCGCGCCGGCGGCTTGGGCGCTGCGGTCTGCTGGGCAAGTGCAGGCGCGGAGACCGTTGCAACCATGATCAGGGAGGCTAGAAATGTGCGAACGAAAGGATTCACGGAGAACCTCCAGGAATTCATCGAGTGAGCGGCGAGCTTACTACTGATTCGTCGGGTCGTGCAAAGCGGCGCTGTGCGAAGCAGCGCCCAGCTTTACTTTGGCCGCAATCGGGGAGTAGAGTTCTCCTCACGAAAGGACAAATTTACTATGTCACATACAAAGACTCTTTGCTTCGGGCTCGCCGTGGTTGTTGCGTTTGGCGCGCTCTCCATTTCCGGACTGGCGCAGCAGGCGCCGGCGCCTCCGCCGATCACAATGAAAATGCTGAAACCCGACGTGTGGGCGGGCATGGGCGGTGCGGGCGGAAACAGCACGATCATCATCGGCAAGACCGGCGTCATCGTTGTGGATGCCAAGCAGACAGAAGCGGGCGCGAAGGATCTGCTTGCCGAAATCGCCAAGATCACGCCCAAGCCTGTGACGACGGCCATTATTACGCATAGCGATGGCGATCATGTCAACGGCCTGGTGGCGTTCCCCCAGGGGATCAAGATAATCACGCACGAAAACAATAAGAAGGAACAGGAAGCGGCGCTCGCAGCCGGTGGTCGGGGGGCTCCGCCCAGGGACAGGTTGCCGAACCAGGTCACGACGAAGACCAAGGAATCGATGACGATCGACGGCGTGAAGCTCGAGCTTTATCACTTCGCGCCCGCGCACACGAGCGGCGATCTCGTAGTGTACCTGCCGGCTCAAAAGATTGTTTCAACGGGCGACGTCGTTACGATGAACCGCGCCGACGACAACCCGAACATCCATTTCGAGAAGAACGGCTCGACTGAAGGCTGGCTCGCGAACCTGAAGGGAATGATCGCACTCAACGCCGACACGTATGTCACCGGACACGGAGATTTGGCGACCAAAGCCGACCTTCAACGGAAACTGGCTGCGACCACCGAGCGGCGAAACAAAATTGTCGCGATGGCAAAAGAAGGCAAGACGCTCGAGCAGATCAAGGCTGCATTGCCTGACGCTCCGGCTCCCGGCGCTCCGGCTCGCGGTGCTGCTCCGGCTGCGGCTGGTGGCGGCGGCGGGCGCGGCGGCCCTGCTCCTCTGACCTACGTCGAGACGGCGTACCAGGAAATTACGAAAGGCAGCAAGAAATGAAGCGGCTGTACTCAAAGTGGATGCTACTAATCCCCGCGGCGGCGGCAGTCGCGATCATCGCCACTCAGCCTCTCCAGGCCGAACTGGTCGAGAAGACAAAGAAGGTAGGGAGCACTACCGTCCATTATAAGGTCGCGCTTCCGAACGGCTATGATCCGGCAAAGGCTTATCCGGGCATTCTGGCTCTCGGCGGGGGCCCGCAGACAATGAACACGGTGGACGCCGTCCTGAATCGCAACCTTCTTGCGGAGGCTGAGAAGCGCGGATATATCGTGGTCGCGCCAGCCGCGCCGGACGATCAGTTGTTCTTCGAGGACGGAGCGCGCATCTTTCCTGAATTTTTGAAAATGATTCTGGCGGACTACAAGATCCAGGACAACAAGTTTCACATTGCCGGACCGTCGAACGGCGGGATCGCCGCATTTCACGTCGCGGCAGCCAATCCACAGTACTTCCTGTCCGTCACCGCTTTCCCCGGATACATGTGGGAGCCCACCGCCGCCAAGCTCCAGGCGATTTCGAAGATGTGCGTATTCATGTACGTCGGCGAATTCGACGAGTACATGTGGCACGGCGAGATGAAGAAGGAAGCAGAATTCCTTCGTTCCAAGGGTACCGTCGCCCGTTATACCGTCGAGAAGGGTCAACCCCACAGGTTGGAAACCCTCGCAGGAGCCAACGCCGGCCGCCTGTTCGACGGGTTTGAAGAAACCAGGAAGGGCTGTAGCAAGTAAAGGCGGGGTAATTCGGGGACAGACGTATAAATCACCTGGCAGGCTGCGGAAAACTCGATTCGAGCAACTGTAGCGGCGCTCTATGAGCGCCGGTCTTTCCGAAATCAACGAAATACCGACGGTCACAGACCGCCGCTACAGTGCAGTTTGCCTTCTCGGAGCATTTTTCCGCAGCTTGCTAATTAGAATACAAAAAGTGGCTGCTTGCTGTATTGCAGCCTCGGAGCCAGAACCAATAACCAATATAGGAGAATTTCGATGCGAATTATCGCAGGTCTAAGTGCGTTTGCCTTGCTTACGGTAACGATTGCGGCTCAACGGGGCGGTGGGCAGAATCAGCCGGCTCCTTCAATCACCGAAACGAAGGTTGTCACTGCCTCTGAAGTGGCCGCCCTTGTCGCGGGGACGCCCAAGGACCGGAATGGGAATGGCAATTTCATCCGGCTCACTCCATATAACGTGAACATGGAGCATCGAATCATGGGCCAGGCTGCCTCCGTTCACGAGACGGAAGCGGAATTGTTCTACGTGATCGACGGTGCCGGGACGTTAGTGACTGGCGGCAAGTTGGTAGAGGAGAAGCGCACCAACGCTGAAAACCTCAGCGGAACCGGGATCACCGGCGGCGTGTCCAAGAGGGTCGCAAAGGGCGACTGGATTCTGGTGCCTGCCGGAGTGCCCCATCAGTATCCTGCCGTGGACGGAAGCGGGCTGACGCTGATGTCGCTGCATTTACCCAAGAAAGTCAGTTAGGAATCCGAAGAGTTCTTTTGAACAGGTCTGCTCTACTGAGAGGGGTCGTGTCGGGGTTCTCCCGGCGGCGATAATTCAGTTTGCCCTGGCTGCCTTGTTGCGTGACCGGGCCTTCTCAACAGCCTCGCGGATTGTGCGAACCACCAGTTGCGGTTCCTCGAGGTTGATGCCGCCGTGGCTGCTGTTTTCAGTGATGACGAGTTGACCGCCCGGAACCTTATTGATCCATTCCTGGTGAAACTTCAGCCGCAGAGGCGCGCGTGGGATTTGAGCCTTCACCACTTCTTCGAGTTCCGTTGACGAGAACGGGCCGTGAAGCCACGGCCACATCACGTGGATCAGCCACACCGGAGTGTTCGGCGGGACGGCACTTTCGCGAGCCTGGGCGAGAGTTGCATCTGCACATTCGCGTTCGTCCCCATCAAGCCTGCAGGCCTCTTCATCCGAGGGCCTGAGGCCGTCTTCCCTGTCCCATGCAAACATTTCCTCCTGTGTGGGATCAATCAGGACCATGCCTGCAACTTCGTCCGGGTACATACCGGCAAAGACACGGATGTAGGGACCGCCGACCGAGTGTCCCACGAGAATGTAGGGCGGTGCCGCGCGTGTGTTGTGCAGAGCGGTATGGAGTTCGATGGCAATGTGCCGGGCGTCGCGAGGAGTGGTCGCCTTATCCGACAGCCCGTTGCCTGCGCGGTCATAGGAAACGGCTGTCGTAAATCTGCTCACGTCGGATGGAACTCTGCCCCACAACTCCAGCGACCCAGCGCCTCCAGTGTCAAACACGACCGCCGGGCTGCCGCTTCCGGCGATCAACATGCGGAGCTTCGGTCCACCCGCATCAACGCGGCTGAACGTCTGAGCTTGTGTGGCGAGAAGAACGGCTCCGGCGGTCAAAGCGGAAGCAATGATTACGACAAGTCTGTTCATGACCTGAATCCTCAGCGATGACGGTTTCTTGCGAGCGAGGACGGTGCGAGGCCAACCCTCGCCAATGGAATGATGAGTAAGGAGACCAGAACCAACAGGCTTCTCAAACGATAGATGTCCGATGGCAAAACGTATCGAAGGCCGGCCCAGAGCAAAACCGAAAGAGTAGTCAGGCAGAGGGTGCTGCCAAACCACACGAGCAGATATTGGCGAACATGGTGCGGCGCCATCTTGCTCCAGCAGAAAGCCGCCGTCCAGAACTTCGCGATCACAGCCAGCGCTGCGATCCAGACGAAAGCCGGAAGCAGTCCATCCGCATTCGTTCGAAGCCAGGCGAGCAACGATTCCCCCCGCCTGAACAGCACGAGCAGGCCGATCAATCCAACCACCGGAAGGAAAGCATAGGGAATGGCCGAAGCAGCAAAAAGGGTCCTTTCGCCGGAAAGCCCGAGCCAAAGGCTGCCCACGAGGAATCGCCATGTGAGAAGCACGCCCGCAGCAATCGACAAAGCAGCGATTGCATACTGCGGATAGAGCGAGTGGCCATAGATCTGCCACAACAATAACCGGATCGTTGCCAGGCTATCGAGGTTCGCCCAAAGCGGCAGCCAGGTAGAAAGGAACGCAAGCACCAGCAACCATGAGATCGCCGCGCTCAGAGCGGCCACTTTCATCTTGATGATGACCATGTCCGCTGCCGTCATCGGCCGAGCCGCGAGAAACGCAGGGAAGGCCAAATCCCCGGACCAGAAATCGGGCTTGGAAAATGCTTTGCCAAAGGGCGCGGCCAGGATGATCGGCATGGCGAAAGCGGCAAGGAGAATCCGCAAAGTACTCGCAGCTTCGTTGCGCATCTGCCAGGAGACCGGCCCGAACACAACAATCAGCAACCCGGCAATCAACAGCGGCAATACCAGGCCGGAGCGCCGCCACTCGAACCACAACTGCGCCGCCGCGGGAGAACTGAAGATCCTGTCTCGTTTCGGAAACGCGTCAGAAAGGCGGCAGGCCAGAGTGTTCAGCCACCGGCGCCGCGATCCTCCGCCGGACCTTTGGCGCGCGACATAGATCCAGGAGGTAAGAAAAGCGATGACAGCCGATCCGACGAATAGCGCTGTCAAAAACGTTTCTGAAAACCACCATGGCCGAGGAAGAAAAGCAATCATGATGAACACGATCGCGATCAGGCCAGGGACAATCATTCGCAGCGAGCGCAAGCCGGCGAGTGTCCAGAGAATGGTTTGATAGAACACCATGTAAGCGCCAATCAGGACTGCCATCCAGACCGCATGCACAGACTCGCCGGGCGTAGAAAAACCGAGTTCCACCCAGACAAGAAGAACCAGTTCACCGGCGGCAACGCCAAGCAGCATCGGCACAGCCACAAGCCGGAACGACGTCACAGGCAACGTGAAGAGACGATGCGGGAAACAGGCCGAATCTTTCTGCGGATTGAATTCCGTATAGCTGAAAATTGCCAGCACGAACAGCAGCGATGCAATTGATAGATGCGAATTGAGGATCCCCAGAGTCGTCTTGCCCGCCTCCGTCGCGCTGAAGCTTGCGGGCAAGAGCAGATTGAATAGACTGGCGAAGGAAATAATCCCGAGCAGCCACGCGACGCATCCCCGCTTTCGCGACCAGATTTCCCATGTGAGTGCAACGGTTGCTGAGCGCATCGATCTAGAGCGTGGCCGCATGCGCAACGAAGATCTCGTTCAAGGAAGCGTCGTCTTCGTCAACGATGTTGGCGCCAAGGTTTGAGATAAGCGCAGAGAGAACAACGCGCGCGGGGTTGCAGATCACGGTCCACTCCCGGCCTGTTCCCGTCACCCGGATCGCGCCTGGAAGAACGGGCGGCACTGGTTGTTGTGCTTCAAAACGAAGCGTGATGCGCCTGTGCTGCGCCTTGATGTCCTCGAGCCGCCCGCACAACACAAGCTTTCCCTGGTGCAACATCGCGACGTGGTCCGACACGCGTTCGATTTCTTCCAGCAAGTGCGAAGAAAAAAATACGGTGCGGCCCTCGTCGGCCACGGTGCGGATGACCGCAGCGAGAATGTCGCTTCGAACGATGGGATCGAGGCCTGAGCTCGGCTCGTCCAGCAACAGCAGGTCGGGACGATGTGCCTGGGCCGCAAGCAACCCGAGCTTCGCGCGTTGCCCTTTCGAAAGGGTCCGGATGCGTGCGGAGGGATCAAGGCCAAATTGTTGGCGGAACTGCTCGGCATAACCTGCGTCCCACTTTGGATAAAAGGCCTGCGTGTAGCGTATGAACTCGCGGACCCGCATCCAGTCCGGCAAGTCCGGTTGCTCGGAGAGATAACCAATGCGTGCCAAAACCGAAACCGGATCGGCTACGGGATCACGTCCGAACACTCGTACGGAACCCGCTTCGGCCCGCAACAAGCCAAGAATGTGCTTGATCAAAGTCGTTTTGCCCGCGCCGTTCTCGCCCACGAGTCCGAAAACGCTGCCACGCGGCACATTCATCGACACCTGATTCAATGCCGTCTTCGATGCAAACCTGCGCGTGAGATCCGTGAGGGCGACTACGGCCTCATCCGAGGATGGCCATTCAGGACGCATACTTCTTCCTGGAGTGTGTTCGTTTTCCTCGGGAGGCCAGTTCGTTTTCCACCAACCTGCGGATTTCATCTTCAGCCAGATTTAATGATGCGAGACGGTCCACGGCCGAGTGGACGATGGTTTGTGCCTTCTGCATGAGTGTCGCCCGGGGAACGATGGATTCACAGATGAAGGCGCCGGAGCCGTGTTTCAGTTCAATGATTCCATCGTGCTCCAGCTCTCGATAAGCGCGGGCAACGGTGTTGGGATTGATCGTAAGCTCTTCCGCCATCTGGCGAACGCTCGGGAGCTGTTCGCCGGCGCGTATCGCTCCGGTTTCAATAGCGTGCTTCACCTGTTCGATGAGCTGAAGATAAAGGGGGACTCCCGACGCCGGATTCAATCGCAAGATCATTTTACTGTCTGCTCTGTTAGTACAGTATACACTGACAATAATTGAGATCAATAGAAAGTAAGATCAGGACAGATGTGAAGGCTGGTGTCCGAAATTAGAACAGCCGCGGAGAGGCGACAGAGTGAAACCCCGGGCGCAAGCCCGGGGTTTTCTTCAGACACGATCTCCGGGGCTGCGTTCCAAAACGACACCTACCCCGAGCTTGCGCCCGGGGCCTGGAGTTTGGACATTTATGTGGGGTTTGGAGCAAGAACTCCCCTCCTAGATTAGGAGGGGCGCCGCGAGCGATTAATAGTTCGTTAGAAAGCGAGCGGCGGGGTGGTCGATCAATGTTGCGAAGCCACGTTATAGATGCCCGCGAAGCGAACCGAATAAAAAAAGGAGGGCTTCGCCAGCATCTATAAGGTGGCTTCGCAACATTGATCGACCACCCCGTCTGCGCCGGCTAAGGAGCTTCGCGGCATTTTATTGATGGCGCAGCCACCCCTCCTAATCTAGCTAATCTAGGAGGGGAATTCAGACTCACGTTTCGTTTGCATGACCGCTCGCACAACGAAGTGCAAAATTGGAGACCTAAATGCGGACATCATTGCTCACAACATCTGAAGAAATGTCCAAACTCCAGACCCCGGGCTTGCGCCCGGGGCTACACTCTGTCGCCGCTCCGCGGCTGAATACATGCCGCCTGATCTAAAACATGTACTTCAAAGCGAACTGAATGATGCGTGGATCGCCATTGGACAAACCACTGGTGCCGCTGAGGTCGCTCTGAATTTTTCCGAACGCGCCCTGATTCACTGCTCCTACGGGAAGGCCGGGATTCAGGTGGTTCGGAAGATTAAACGTTTCGCCACGCACCTGAATCGACTTTCCTTCCGCGATGCGGAAGGTCCGGGAGAGGGACAAATCCAACTGGACCATTCCCGGAGCCTGAACGGAGTTTCGAGGTACGTCGCCCATGGTGCCGAAAGGCGGAACGGCGAACGCCTTCGGATTGAACCAGCCATCCACGCTCTTGTTTTCCACATAGGGGCTGACGCCCGGAACCAGATTGGGACGCTGGTATCCACCGGTTTCGCCGTTGAGAAGGTTATCGGTTCCCAGGTTGACGGTCTGGTACGGCCCGGATTTAACTTTCAGGATTGGAGAGAACTGCCAATCGCTGGCAAGCAACCGCAGCATATTGTTGGAGAACTTCGGCACCTGCGCTACTGCGGAAAGATTGAATACGTGACGCTGATCGGTGCTCTGCGCACCGCTGTCATCGCACGCCCCCCGATCAAAACGGCGGTCGCCCGGCGTCGCGTTGGACACGCCGTTGTTCCCGGGATTGCCATTCCACAGATCGCTGATGCAGTGCGACCAGGTGTAGTTGGCAAGTATGGTCGTGCCTCGGCTCAGGCGTTTCTGGAGCTGAAGGTACATGCCGTTGTAATTGCCCGTTCCATCTGCGTAGCTCGTCGAAATGATGCCGTAGTACTGACCCTGCGCCGGATTCCTCATATACAGCACTCGCCGCTGGTGCGTATTGGCAGTCGTGGAGCATACAGGGTAGGACGTTGGACCACTCACCGTATTCAACGTGCATGGACCCCTTCCGAGGAAGACCGCCGGATTGATCTGTTGCTCATTCATCAGATGCGAAATCGTGTTGCCGATATAGTTCACCGTCAGCAGCCAGTGCTCGCCGAATTGCCTCTGAACGCTCAACGAGAACTGGTTGACGGTCGTGGGGTGCCAGTGCGGGTCGTACGTGACATAGGAAGCAGCAGTGGGAAAAGTGATGTTCTTTGTCAGCACAATCGGCAAAGGGTTTCCGCCCGGATAGGTACTCCACGGATCGTCCACTTTCGGGTTATTAACCTGGATCACGCTTCCGTAGGGTGAATCCTGCGCCATCGCGCTCATCGAATACAAAGCGCCGCGGTC
>WNFT01000235.1_pt1 | contig 43769 bp, 37 predicted proteins | sample 5400191 | NCBI WGS metagenome assembly WNFT01 (sample SAMN13153359, study PRJNA577476) | soil metagenome | isolation source: 80 cm saprolite under Madrone tree | place: USA:California | collected 2016-06-14 | reverse complement strand
AAATTCGGATCGTTCTGGCCCGTAATTACGATCTCCTTAGTCTGCAGCACGCTCATCGGCTTTTGTTCGATCCGTATCGTCGTTTCTCCCTGATAAATTGAAGGAGCACGAAACGATTGAATCGTCACCAGTGATGTGATCACAAGAACTAGACTAAGAATTAGCCACTTTCTCTTCAGAACGACGAACAAATAGTCACGTAATGTGGTGGGTTCGGAGCTGGAAACACCGTAGGGTTTTGCAGAAACAAAATCTGCCAGCGGCCGATCGATGCTGCGGTCGAGCGCGCTCACGGGCAGGAGACGATTATCTTGCGCCATCTTGATTTCTAGACCTCAAATTCAGGACCATTCATAAGATAATAGAATAATAGCAGAGACCTAGCTTCTGGCAAGTTGAAGAGCGTGCGAATCTAGCTCTGAGCTGCTAATTCACTCCGCGAAGCCAAAGCCACGAAATCCCTTAGTGAGTCTTTCCAGAACGGTAGGGGAGTCAAACCAATCGCCTCGGACAGCAGACAGCGCAGCCGGGAATTACTGGGTCTCGGCGCGGGTCGCTGAAGACTACTCGTCGCTACACTTTGGAGATTCATCGCTGAATAACCTCCAAGGTCCAGGGCGGCGCGGGCGAACACCTCGTAGCTCACTCCTGCGCCCGCATTCACGACATGGAAAGTTCCCGGAAGATCCAATTGCGCCAACTCTCTGAGACGCATCGCCAGATCGCGTGAATAGGTCGGCGTTCCATAGGCATCCGCTATCGCCTTCAGCTTTTCGCCTCGCCGGCCGCGCTCAACAATTGTGCTCAAGAAATTTTGCCCGCCAGGGCCAAATACAAAGCCGGTGCGAACTATGATGGTTCGTGCATAGGATGACTGCGCCCGGCGCTCGCCTTCGAGTTTTGAAGCGCCGTAAACACTCTGCGGGTTTGGCTGATCTCTTTGTCCACGAGCATTGGCGCTAAAAGCGCGTTCATGATCGAGTTCGCAACCGTCGACGTCGGTCCAGGCGGCGCAATTCACCACTGCATCGGGTTTGTCTTGTTTGAAGGTGTCCAGGATGAGATCCGGAGCGCTGATATCGAGGCCCTGGTGATTGTAGGAAAACACCTGATCGCCTATCGAGCGACAATAATCAGAGACTGCACGTCCCACCATTCCACCCGCGCCCGTTATTAGCACTTTCAAACCGCTCCAACCTCCGTGCCATATTGCTGCCTATAATAGTCCCGGTATGCACCGCTTTTGGTTCGTTCCAGCCAACGCGCGTTGTCCCGATACCATTGAATTGTCTTTTGTAAGCCGCTGTCCCACGTCTCACGCGGTCGCCAGTTCAATTCTGTCTCAATCAGTGTGGGATCGATAGCATATCGACGATCGTGCCCCGGGCGATCCTCAACAAAATTAATCAGCGAGCGAGGTTTACCAAGCTTATCAAGCAGCGAATGAACGACATCAATGTTCTGCTGTTCATTACGAGCACCTATGTTGTAGGTTGCTCCCGACCTTCCGTTTTCCATCGCGAGCAATATCGCACGACAGTGGTCGTCTACGTAGATCCAGTCTCGAACGTTGCGGCCGTCACCATAAACTGGGATCGGCTCATCATCCAGGGCATTTGAAAGTGCGAGCGGTAAAAACTTTTCCGGAAACTGCCTGGGGCCATAGTTGTTGCCGCAACGAGTTATCACCGTATCAAGACCGAAAGTGTGATGCGCGGCACGCGTTAGATGTTCCGCCGCGGCCTTGGAAGCCGCGTAAGGACTGTTGGGAACAAAGGGAGAATCTTCGACGAAATAGGCAGCGGAATTCTCGGGCAAGCTGCCCATTACCTCATCAGTAGAAATTTGAAGAAAACGGCGCACGCAACGCTTTCGGGCGCAATCGAGCAGTACTTGCGTACCCAGAACATTTGTCCGAATGAACTCCTTAGCTGAGGCTATGCTCCGGTCGACATGAGACTCAGCTGCGAAGTTGATTAGGACATCCGTACCCTGGGGCAAGGCCGCGAGGACCTTTCCGGAGTCAGCGATATCACCCTGAAGGAAATGGTGGTGCCCATTGGGTATACCTTCCAGATTATCTGGATTGCCGGCATACGTAAGGGCATCAAAGTTGGTAAGTTCGCACTCAGGCATTTCGTCGAGAAGAAGCCGCACAAATGCTGACCCAATAAAACCAGCGCCGCCAGTAATGAAAATTTTTCTCATGGGACTCATTAACGACAAACTCAATCTGCTGTCAACAACGGCCAGGACGCGACGTTGCCAAATGAATAAAACAGGATGACAATACTTATGAAATCCCGCCGTTGAAATTGTGTCAAAAATAATGCTTGACTTCTTGCTAGGAATAGATTAAATACCGCGCCTCTTGAGTATATTAGGTCTTACAGCTTTTGATCGCTCTGGAAATTTGTCGGCTCCCAACGTGACCCGCCGATATCACTCGACAATCAGCAAACCTTAGACCAACCTCAAGGGCATGTCTTCGCGACTGCAATAAACTTTCGACTATTCGAATTAAATTGTCGCAAAAGAACAGTTACTACTTTCGGATACTGAATGGCGACATTTTACTGATGTGGCGCCTCCAACCCAACACCTAGAAAACGTATAAGGAGAATTAACCATGAGTAAGACCCGGTCAATTTTAAACATCTTAGGAGTCATGATGTTTATCTTCGCAGTAACATCACTGGCTCAGGCGCAGGCTACGCGCACGTGGGTATCCGGTGTAGGCGACGACGCCAATCCGTGCAGCCGCACCGCCCCATGCAAAACTTTTGCCGGCGCAATTTCAAAAACCGCCGACGGCGGGGAGATTGACTGTGTCGATTCAGGCGGTTTCGGCACGGTAACGATCACCAAATCGATTACCATCGATGGCGCTGGCGTGCTCGCGGGTATTCTCGCGGCAGGCACGAACGGAGTGAACGTTAACGACTCAGGCAGCGGCGCTCCGCAAACTAAGATTGTCCGCCTTCGCAACCTGTCGATCAACGGCGCTGGGACGGGCATAAACGGAGTCAACATCACATCGGCCCGCGCGGTGTACATAGAGAGCTGCGTTATCACCGGTTTCAAGGCCAGTAATGCCACAACCTCCGATGGAATCGAGATAAACTTCACTGCCGGCTCCGGGACGTTCAACGTATCCGTGAAGGACACCATTATCGAAAACAATTCGGGTGATGGGATACGTCAGAGCACGACGGTTGGCACCCTCAACTGTTATTACGATAACGTCGTGATCGCGGGCAACCTCAAGGGCCTTGAGGCGCTGGGAGGCACGGGAAACCTCAGCCGCTCGGTGGTTGATAACAACTCGACCGAAGGCGTATCAGTTAACAACGGCGCTGTCGTTAATGCCAGTTCAAATCTGGTAACTTCCAATGGGAACGGCTTTAACGCTATTTCCGGGACCATACGCCTGGGCAACAACAATGTCTTTCGGAACACAAGCAACGCATTCGCAGGCGGCGGCACGTACGTAACCTTCGGTAATAACAACGTGGCTGGGAACACCGGTAACGAAGCTTTGCCGGCAGCCACAGCACCGAAGTAAGGTCCAGTCATTCAGCTCTCGTCAATTGGCAGGTGGATGAAGTTTTTTGTCAGCATCCACCTGCGGTTCTCACCTGAGGTCAGAGACAGGGTCTATGTACTCTGCGTTCGGTATCCAGGTAGTTAAAAAGTTGAAGGGATTAATGCTATGAAAACCAAAGGAACATCTACGATTAGGATAACCGATCGCGCCCCGTCGCGGGTTCGTACCCTGGCTTCATGTCTTTGTTTCGGCGTGCTGTTTTCGATCCTTGTTGCCTCCGCGCTTTATACCGCTTCTTCGGCCTCCTCGGACAATAAAGTGGCCGCGACACTTTCAGCCAAGGCGGTCACCCACAATGAGGGTGTCACGGAGGGGCGTTCAAGATCCCGGGCGACAAGATGGCTCGCTCCATTGTCACCGCTTGCACCTCTCTCCCCCGATACGGTCGCCACCTATGAGGTTGTCGCCGGCGCGTGCACTAATAACTTGAAAAACACTTTCAACCTGGGTGCCGACGTTTGCGCCAGGGCGAGCGCGGATTTGATTGGGAGACGGCTCAGTATTGACGGAACTGACGGAACGGTGGCCGATCTGGTCGATGTTACTACCGATCCCCAGGAGCTGATATTCACTCTTCCGTCAACCACCACCTCAGTTGTCAACGGCGATGTCGTCGACAACCGTGGACTTTGGCGCGCCACGGTGCATTCAAGCGCCGATTTCGGCGGTCGCGCGACTGCTTTCTTCTCTGTCACCGATCCCGACCATGCCGCTGCCGACCTGGTTATTTTCAGTGACAGTACCGCGACAGATCCCGTAGCCCCGGGGAATCCTACCGGGTTTAGCGTCTATTTAAGAAATGATGGTCCTGACGCAGCAGCAGCGGTACATGTGACACAGAATGTACCCGCAAACATGACGTTTACTTCTGCCACCGCCGGCAGCGGCACAGCCTTTACGTGTTCTGTGAGCGGCGGTGTGGTTGACTGCGCGCCCGCCGGGAACCTGGCCTCAGGGGCGACGTCCGCGTTTACGATCAACTATGACGTGAGTGCAGCTGCGCCCACGGCTATTCTGACCAGTGAAATTGACATCGGCAGCACCACCTTCGACCCGCACCCGACAAGCAACGTTTCCACGTCAAAGGTTGAGATTCGCGCACCGGGTGATACCGCTCCGACGTGCGCGTTGGCGTGTCCGCTGAACCTTACGGTTGGCGCCAACACGAATCAGGGTGGCGAGGACGGAGCTGTCGTTAGCTTTGGAGCTGATTCGTCCGGCGATTGCGGCACGGTCACAGCGACACCTGCTTCGGGCTCATTCTTCTCTGTGTCGGGCTCTCCGCACACAGTCACTGTGTCGTCTTCCACTGGAGGCGGCAGTTGCAGCTTCACCATCACAGTAGTTAACATTGCAGCGCCGACGATTTCTTGCGCGGCTGATCAGACGGCACAGGTTTCCGGCAGCACGACCGAAGCGTCAGTGACCGTCAACCCGCCAACCGCAACGGGCAACAACGTACAAGTCAGTGGCGTCCGGAATGACAATCGCTCTCTGAGCGATGGTTATCCGATTGGTACGACGACGATCACCTGGACGGCAACTGAATGTAACAATCCACCGGATTGTAATGATCCTAACGCGCGGTTCGCGCAGTGTACGCAAAAGATAATCGTCACTTCGCCGGATGCTCCGACGATCACCTGTCCGACTGACAAGACGTTTACTGCGGCTTCGGGTGAGTGCCAAAAAACCGTTCTCGCTGAGGACATCGGTCTGCCTTCGACCACGGGACCTAATGTAACTGTTACCAACGAGCGCAGCGATGGTCAGAATTTGACTGCGGCTTATCCGGCCGGCGATACATTTATCACCTGGACGGCGACGAATAGCGTTGGCAGTGCCTCTTGCACACAGAAGATACACATCAACGCTGTCGATAATCAGCCTCCTACGCTCACAGTACCGCCGGACGTGAGCGCGACTACCAGCACGTGTTCGGCAACGCTTGATGACGAGCTGGGAGTGGCAACCGCGACCGACAACTGTACAGCTTCAGTGAACATCACTCGCACAGGCGTTCCCAGGATCCCGTGTCCAGTACCAGGGGATCCTAACAGAACCTGCGAGAGCTTTGTGTTCCCGGTCGGCACGACCGACGTTACCTACACGGCAACGGATGCGGCCAGCAATACGGCGACCGGAGTGCAACATGTAACTGTGCATGAAACCACGCCACCGGTATTCACTTTTGTTCCGGGTGATGTGGGACCCGTCAACAATGACCCGGGATTGTGCGGGGCCTTTGTAAGCGACGCGACGCTGGGAACGGCGACGGTCTCTGACAATTGTGACACGACAGTTATTCGCAGTGGCGTTCCCGCCGGAAATATCTTCCCGGTCGGAGACACAGTCATTACTTACACGGCGAAGGCGGACATTACCGTCACTCGCACTCAGCACGTGACCGTGGTGGACAACACGCGGCCCGTAGTCACGCCGCCGGGACCAGTTACGCTGTTCACCGGTCCGGGCGCCACGGCATGCGGCGTCACCGTCAGTAATCTTGATGGCACGTTTGGGACCGGGTCGGCCACCGACAACTGTCCGGGCGTGGGTCCAGTCACGCGGAGTGGAGTGCCTGCCGGGAACTTCTTCCCGGTCGGACCGACTACTCTGACGTATTCGGCAACCGATGCTCATTCCAACACGGGATCGGCTAATCAGTTAGTCACGGTGGTAGATAACACACTACCGACAATCAGTTGTCAGGCTGACATCATTGCCGATTACGATCCGGCGGTTAATGGGGCAGTGGTCACGTACACTGCGCCGGTTGGCACAGATAATTGTGCTTCGAACACCGTGCGGACAGCAGGTCTCGCCAGTGGCTCAACGTTCCCAGTCGGCACGACCACCAACACCTTCACGGTCACTGACGCATCCGGTAACACGGCGTCATGCTCCTTCAAGGTCACCGTGGCCATAACCTCGATCATTGGTCTGGACAGCGTTTCGATCACCGGATCAGGATACGTCGACAGTTACAACTCCACTGGCGGATACCCGGCAACGAAGGGTAGCCTGGCCAATGTCCTTAGCAATGGCACAATCACTATCGGAGGGAGTGGCAAGGTGTTCGGCAACGTTCGCTCGACCCGCGCTGGTGTGGCCATGACGGGTACAACCCTCATAACCGGCAATGCCACCGCTGGAACCACTGTTACAAGATCATCCAGCAGCGCAGTGGTCAACGGAACCATAACCAATAACGCGTTGGCGCCGGTGATGACAATGCCTTCCGTGGCGGCTTGCTCTCCGTTCAGTTCGAACAGTGGAATCAGCGGGACCTATTCGTATAACGCGAGCACGGGCGACCTGGCCCTGAGCGGCATCAACAATGCGACGCTGGCGAACGGGAACTACTGTTTCCATAACGTGACGCTAACTAATAGCGGGCAACTAAGAGTCAATGGCCCCGTCACGATCAAGCTGACGGGTGCGTTTAACGCTGGTGGCGCCTCAACTGTGAACAACACTACCCTGATTCCGGCCAATCTTCGGATATTGTCGAGTTTCACCGGAAGCAATGGCGTGATCTTCAGCAACGGCAACAGTGCTTACTTGTTGATCTATGCTCCGAACACGAGCGTAGCTGATACCGGATCGGCGCCGCTGTTCGGGACGGTTGTGGGCAAGTCGCTGACGCTTTCAAACAGTGGAGCAATCCACTATGACACGACACTGAAGAATATATGGCCGGCTCTATGGCCCTTAATCCTGAATCCATGACCTTCGTAAGACAATTGGTTTTTCGTTGACTCAAACGCAGCTTTTTGTTCGTGCGTTCGGTCGATCCGACTCTGCGTTCATTCCTTTCCCTCCATGCCGGAATGCCGGCATGGAGGGCGCTTTTTTGCGCGCCAAGATGTGCCGATCTTGCACTGCTAATCCTGAGGATGAAAAAACCCACCAGTTGAACTTCGACCTGATCTGCCCGCGTCGAATGGCAACCTTGCTTGACGCTCCTGGCGTGCGTAGTTAAACTCCAATCTCCTTCTATTGCCTTAGCCGAATAGGGCGCCACTGAGGTTAAGTGTGGTCCGACTTGAATTCGGCCGGGCCCTTGTGAGTGAATGAAGACATATTCGAAACTAGACTCACCGAGTTCAGGAACCAATCTCGCCGAACTCCTTTTCATGAACGTCAGCCTGTGGGAACTACTCTGATGCCGGCTGGGGACACAAGCTTCTCCACAAAACCATTGATTACGATTCAAGCCGGAAAGCCCTGGCAGACGCTGCAATGGCGCGAGTTGTGGGCTTATCGGGAACTGCTCTATTTCCTGACCTGGCGCGACGTAAAGGTACGCTACAAACAGACCCTGTTGGGCGGGGCGTGGGCCATCCTGCAGCCACTACTGACCATGGTCATTTTTACTTTGCTTTTTGGAAGATTGGCCGGCTTCGCGTCGCGTACGGGTGGGGTGCCTTATCCGGTATTTGCTTTTGCTGGTCTGCTTCCGTGGACCTTCTTTTCAAACGCCATAACTAACAGTGGAAACAGTCTGATTAACAGCGCGAACCTCATTACGAAAGTTTATTGTCCGCGGATGATCATTCCCGGCGCCGCCGTGGCCGCGGGTCTGGTCGATTTCGCAATCGGGTTCATGTTGCTAATCGTCTTAATGTTCTACTACAGACTGATACCAGGCTGGGGTCTATTGTTGTTGCCATTGTTGGTGCTTCTGACAACTTTGCTGGCAGTCGCAGTCGGAATGTGGCTGTCCGCACTGAATGTAAAGTATCGCGACGTTCGTTTCGCGATTCCTTTTGTCGTCCAGATTTGGATGTTTCTGTCGCCAATTATTTATCCCACCAGTCTGATACCACAAAAACTTCGCTTTGCGTTCCTGTTGAATCCGCTGACCGGGATTATCGATGGTTACCGAGCTGCTTTGTTTGGCCAACCAATGAATTGGATTGAGTTAACGAGCTCCACTCTGATAACAATCTTCGCCTTCGCCTACGCCTCATTCGTCTTTCGTCGAATGGAGCGAGAGTTTGCTGATATCATTTAGCGTTCCAGTATCCGGCATGACATCCATTATTCAGGTTACCAATCTAAGTAAACAGTATCGTATTGGCCGTCGTGAAGCGGCCTACGGGACTTTGCGAGACTCGCTAGTCAGCGCTCTTCGTGCTCCCTTCCAAAAGCTTGGCGGCAGTACTGCCAGGGACGAAAAGATCTGGGCCCTTAAGGACGTAAGTGTCAATGTCGGAGCGGGCGAGGTTGTCGGAGTGATTGGCCGTAATGGCGCCGGCAAGTCAACCTTCCTGAAGATCCTCTCACGCATCACCGAGCCAACATCCGGTCGCGTCGAACTTTACGGGCGCGTGGGCAGCCTGCTGGAGGTTGGTACCGGTTTTCATCCCGAACTGACCGGCCGAGAAAACATTTACTTGAGTGGAGCGCTCCTGGGAATGAAGCGCGCAGAAATTCAGCAGAAGTTCGATGAGATTGTCCAGTTTGCCGAGTTGGAAAAGTTTCTCGATACGCCGGTGAAATTCTATTCCAGCGGTATGTACATGCGACTCGCTTTCGCCGTCGCTGCACATCTTGAGCCGGAGATTCTACTGGTGGATGAGGTGCTCGCTGTCGGTGATGCAGCTTTTCAGAAAAAGTGTCTCGGCAAGATGAGGGATGTTGCGCAACACGGTCGGACGGTTTTGTTTGTGAGTCATAACATGACCGCTATTAACCAGCTCTGCTCGCGCTGTTTATTGATCGCCGATGGTCAGCTCGTTCTGGACGGCACAACGGCAGGCGTGGTTGCCGCCTATTTACAAGCAGGCAGTGGCGGCGGTGCGGAATCAGTTTGGGAGGACATTCACCGTGCGCCGGGCAATGAAAATGTGAGGCTGCACGCGGTGCGCGTAAAGTCGGACGGAAGAATTAAGAGTGAAGTTGATATCGACAAGGAAGTAGAAGTTGAAGTCGAGTTTTGGAACCGCCGCCCCGGTGCGCGGAACCTCTGCGTCACTATCTATCTTTTGGACAGCAATGGCACTGTAGTGCTCAGCACCGGAAACACCCCGGCCGCCAATGCTCTGCCTGAAAAATGGTTTGACAAGCCGCATCCTGAAGGATTGTTCCGAGCCGTATGCACACTGCCGCCAAACTTTCTCAATGAAGGTTTGTATTATGTAACTGTTTATGTTGTTACATTGGGACCGCTCACGATCGAGGTTGACGCGCCGCATGTTCTTTCTTTTCGAGTGTTTGATACCGGGGTTCTGCGGGAGGCTGGAGGTGGTGGCACCTGGGCAGGGGTAGTGCGCGTTCGTTTATCGTGGACAACGGAATTTGTCGCTCCACAAACGATACCGAACGCCCCTGAGCAGCAAATAGCAGTCGAGATGAAAGACTGAAGCACCACCGCTATCTGACAACTTGTTGTGATTAATGAGAGGGCAACTGACGCAAATGCCAACCGCGGTCGAACAGATCATCAACCAGAAGGAGAAGGTTGTCGAGCAGTATGGTGAATGGACCGCGCATAATATCCATCTCGCGGACAACGTTTACACCATCTCCGACCAAATACGAGGTGACGAAGTTTTGGCCCGTCGTGTTCTGCAAATAGTCTCCGACGTGCTAAAGAATCCCTTGAGTATGGCCCGAATTCTGGATCTGGCGTGCCTGGAAGGCCTTTATGCCGTCGAGTTTGCCCAACACGGGGCGCAGACCGTGGGCGTGGAAATACGTGAAGCGAATTTGGCTAAAGCTCGTTTCGTGAAGGAGACGTTAGCACTCGATAATCTCAAACTTGTGCAGGACGATGTGAGGAATTTGAGTTCCGACAAATACGGCCATTTCGATGCTGTCCTCTGTATCGGAATCCTGTACCACCTGGACGCTCCGGATGTTTTCGATTTTGTGCACCGAATGGCCGAAGTCTGTACCGGATGCCTGGTCATAGACACGCACGTAAGCAACACAAAGGAAGTCTCTTCCAAATATGGGGAGAGAGAATACTGGGGCAAATTCTTTACCGAGCATGAGCCTGACACTACGCTTGCAGAGAGAGAGAAAAGCTTGTGGGCGTCCATCGATAATGTAAAGAGTTTCTGGCTGACGCGCCCCTCGCTCTACAATTTGCTTGCCCATGCCGGGTTCACCTCGGTCTACGAATGCTATAATCCGCCTGTTTGGCAGAAGTTTGACGATCGCTGCACGCTCCTGGCGATAAAGGGAGAACCGCAGGAGGTTCTGTCTGCGCCATCGTTGTTGGCGGCTGCAAGTAAGGATTGGTCCGAGAATTCGCTGCAGGCAGAGTCCCCGCGAGTCAGGTCCTCCGGATTACGCAGCTTTGGTAAGATTCTACCAGCACCCGTAAAGAACTTCGTCAAAAAGCTTGCGGGATAGTTTTCCTGGAATGGGCGGCCAGGCCCTTGATAACGGCAGCGCTCATAAAACTTTTTGGGGAGCTTAGAGTGGATGTCAAAGATCGTTATTGTTGGTGATGGCGAAACGGCTGAGTTGGCTTATGAGTATTTCACGCACGACTCGCCACATGAAGTCGTCGCCTTCAGCGTCGAACGCGAGTACGCGAAGAAGGAACAGTTGTTCGGACTGCCGGTTGTTTTCTTTGAGGATGTGGAGAAGCTTTTTGCTCCAGCTGAACACTCCGCCTTTGTGGCAATCTCTTATACAAAACTCAATCGCGTTCGCACCCGGCTTTATCGGGAAGCAAAACGCAAAGGGTACGAGCTCTTATCGTATGTAAGCTCAAAGGCTTTTGTTTGGCACAACGTCGAAATCGGGGAAAACTGTTTCATTCTGGAAAACAACGTGCTGCAGTATGCAGTACGCGTCGGAAATAACGTCGTGCTTTGGAGTGGTAACCATGTGGGCCACCAGACAGTGATTGAGGATAATGCCTTTGTGTCCTCGCACGTCGTGATTTCCGGCTATTGTGAAATCGGTCAGAACTGTTTTCTAGGTGTGAATAGTTGCATCGCGAACAACGTGAAGATCGCGCAGGATTGTTTGATCGGGATGGGTGCTGTTATCAATAAAGATACGGAAGCACAAAAAGTCTATGTAGGAAACCCATCCAGAGCAATCAAGGACAGCTTTGACGTCTTCGGTCTAAAGGCGCAGGGCAATTGAATTCCTCCATTTGGCGCCGATCCAAATTTAATAACATGCTGGCCGTACAGTGCCGTATCGTTGGCCTTTTTTCTTCGCGCACTGGACCAGCCGCTAACGTAACAGTTTTCGGAGATGAATCTTGGAACTAATTAGCAGAACCATCAGGAAACAGCGCGCAGCAAACATCGTCGCCAATCGGGAAGAATTTCGTCGGATTTTCGACGACATGTGTAAATCCGCCGGGCCATTTACTCCAACACCGACTTGGCTGTTATGTAAGCATCCAAGCGAAATTGAGAGTACTGACCTCTCTGAGATTCTTGAGCGCGCCGGTTCGGATGAGGTTTTTCAGCAAGAGTTCTCTGACCTGGACCAACGCATGAATGGTTGGGTGGGAGACCGAAACGCCGAGCAGATTAACGAAAAGTCTGCACTCCCTCTGGTAGAGAGTTACGCATCGTTTTTGAATAGAAGAGATTCAATTGGACTCTGGCAAGCCAACGTTGAAGAAAGTAACGGTGCAGAACCTCTGAAAGTGGCCGATCTGGGATCCATGATGGATCTCACTTTTCTCTATACCTACGCATTCGATCCGGCCCGGAAAATTACTACGATCCTCGAGGTTGGAGGGGGATACGGCAGGCTTGCCGAGGCCGCCTTTAACATCTTTGGCAAAAGCATTCGTTATGTCTTGGTAGATTCAGTGCCTGTTAGTCTTTATTACTCCAAGAAATATCTCGAGAGCGTTTGCCCCGGGATTCGAGTTGGTTCTTATTACGACGGCGACGGCTTCGACATGAGTGAGTTCGATTGTTACGTCATACCTGCATGGTATTTTGCCGAACTCAACAAGGAGAAGTATGACGTCTGCATAAATATCGAGAGTTTCCAGGAAATGAGTCAGCAGCATATCGATACTTACGTTGAACTGTTTGATCGTGTTTCTGTTGATGGCGCAGTGATTTATCTCGACAATGCCCGTGATTATATTTTTCGCGGCAATTGGAATTTTCCAAACCACTGGCAGAAACTTTTCTGTTCAAACACGCCGCGCTCGTGGAGTCCTGATCATCCCGCCGAAGTATTTGTTAAACGTAAGGGCGACTTTTCAGCGCAGAATGCAATTCTTGATGACATTCACCACTTCCTTCAGAGAGCTCCGGATCCGGCGGTCACGCTGGGCAGTCAGATTGAGGCCATTGCGGGCAAGCGCGTCAGAACTGTTCTTGGCGGAGGCAGGTCTCAGCTTAAAAAGGTATTGGAATGGCGAGGTGGGAAAGGAAACTGAAGAGAGTATTCCCAAACCTGGAATGACCGTCGGATGAAGTGGAAAAAAAGAGGGCTAATTTACAGTCCGAAAGGTGATCTCACATGGGCCAGCAATACAGCATTGCAACCCACCCCTCATGTGAGAGCCGGCGAAAAGACCATTCGCGTCTTCGCGGGTTTTCGTGACGACGAAGGTGTGAGCCGGGTTGGATTCGTGGATGTTTCCGCTGAAAACCCGGCTGAGGTTCTGCGAGTATCGAAAACGCCGGCGCTTGATGTTGGCCGGCCAGGCGCTTTTGATGAAAATGGCGTGGTTCCCTGTGCCATTCTCGAACGCGATGGGAAGCTTTACCTTTACTACGCGGGATACCAGTTGGGCCAGAAGGTGAAGTTTTATGTATTCAGCGGACTGGCTATTAGCGAAGATGGGGGTGAAAGCTTTAGCCGCTACAGCGAAGTGCCCATCTGCGATCGAACGAATCGGGAATTGTTCTTTCGCGTTATCCATTCAATCCTCTACGAAGATGGGCGCTGGCGCGTGTGGTACGGCGGCGGCAGCGAATACACTTTGAGTCGTGAGGGCAAGCAGTTGCCCAACTACAATATTCGCTACACTGAATCCCGCGACGGTTACCAGCTGGACGATGACTTTCAAGTCTGTATCGATATGGCCCCGGGCGAGTATCGCGTCGGTCGTCCGTTTGTGATTAGAAGCCACGATCGTTATCGAATGTTTTATTCAGCGGGAACCGAAACCGAAGGTTACAGGCTGGCTTATGCCGAATCAGAAGATGGAATCCTCTGGCAACGAAAGGACGACGAAATCGGAATCGATGTCGCGTCCCATGGTTGGGACAGTGAAATGCAATGTTACCCAAGTGTTGTGTCCACCGGCGAGTGTACTTTCCTTTTCTATAACGGAAATAATTACGGCAGAGATGGCTTTGGCTACGCCGAGCTCGAACATTGGTGAAAGTGCGGCAGGAGAGCGCAATTATTAAATGCAGGACGCAGTCAGAACATTTGGCGTAAAAGAGCACACGAAGCTGGCATCGGAGCTTGATGCTCACGTCGAGGAAATCAACCTGCTTGGTTATACGGTGTTGCCTGATGCGTTGCGTGAACCTGAGCTAACCCAAATCCGGAACAAGGTCGATCACATTTATCGGCTACAAGTGGAGGAGATTGGCGGCGAGGAGCGGTTGCAAACAATTAACGATACGCACACCGCGCGCGCGTTGCTGGTTTATGACGAGATTTTTCTGCGCGTGGCAACGAATCCGCTGGTCCTTCGTATTGTTGAACGGTTTCTCGGAGATTACTACACGCTGATGTTGCAGAATGGCCTCATCAATGTGCCTATGGTTGGTGACGAGCAAAACGCCGGATCTTGGCATCGAGACTTGAACTACCAGCACTTTGTGAGTTCGCGACCCTTATCAATCAGTGCGCTCTTCTGCGTTGATGACTTCACTGAAGAAAATGGCGGCACGCATGTTCTGCCTGCCTCGCACAAAACCGAGGCTTGCCCATCCGCTGAGTTTTTTCGCCAGCACGAACTGGGTATCGAGGCACAGGCGGGCTCAGTGCTGGTTTTCGATTCAATGCTGTTTCATCGCGGCGGGCGCAACCGGTCTCAACAAATTCGCCGGGCACTGAATCACATGTACACTCTGCCGCTAATCAAGCAACAGATTAGTTTCCCCAAAATGCTTGCCGGTAAGTATTCCGACGATCAGTTTCTCAGTAAATTTCTGGGATATGAAAGCGAGCCCGGTTTGGCCGTCACTGAATGGCGCGAGGAGCGGTTAGCCCGTTTGCAGAAGCATTAATGATTACCGCGGGCAGCAAGCAGAGGGCGATCAGTTTGGAACAAACCCAGATAGCAACAACAGAATTCGTGCCTTCGCCCGAGGAAGAGCTTGATGCATTGCTGGGCGAGTCGCCCCAGGCAGCGAAACGCCGCATGGACCGGGTGGGCCAGGCTACGATCAAGGGCAATGAATCGTTTGTCCTTTATGGGGCCGGCCAGTTCGGACGAACGGTGCTGGCCAGGCTGCGCACAGTCGGCGTCGAGCCGGTGGCGTTTGCCGACGATACCAGGCAAAAGCAGGGACAAGTCATTGATGGCCTTCCGGTATTGCAAGCACGAGAGATTAGCGAACGCTTCGGAGCAGGGACGGTATTCGTAGTTACAATTCTGAATCCGAAGCTTAACTTCGTGACAGCTCGTCGCCGGCTAAGTGAATTCACTCAGCGTCCGGTCATTTCGTTTCTTGATCTTGCCTGGCGTTATCCGCAAACGTTTTTACCTTACTATCAATTTGACGAGCCGGCCGAGGTACTCAAAAAGGCCGATGATATTAGAAACGCCTTTCAACTATTCGCTGAGGATGAATCGCGGCGGCAATTTCTGGCGCATCTCAAATTCCGCCTCCGCCTCGATTACGAGGCACTGCCGCCGGCCACGGCCGACAACGCTTTCCCCCGGGATCTGTTGCCACGCTTACCGGCTGACACAACGTTTGTGGACTGTGGCGCTTACGATGGTGACTCGATTCGCGCATTTCTGACTTACCAAAGCAACGAATTTCGTTCCATCTATGCGTTCGAACCTGACGAAGGCAACTGCAACCGCTTGCGGGCTTATGTAAACACTCTTGGTGAGGAGGCAGCCGGGCGCATTCACATTTTCAACGCCGGGGTGGGAGCCCGCAGGGAAACTTTGCGCTTCTGTGCCGCCGGAAACATGAGTTCGTCATTCGATGCGTCGGGCGAGTTGGAAGTCAACGTGCTACCACTTGATGAAGTAATCCCATTTGATGATAGTCAACTTTATTTGAAATTTGACGTTGAAGGCGCCGAGTGGGAGGCACTTAAAGGTTGTGCACAATTACTGGAGGGCAGACGGCCGCTAGTAGCGTTGAGTGCTTATCATCGTCCAGACGATTTATGGCAACTCCCGCTGTGCCTTAACCGGCTTAATTTGGATTATGCTTTTTTCCTGCGCACGCATGGCGAAGACGGCATGGACCTGGTTCTCTACGCCCTGCCGGCGAATGATCTTTCATAGCCAACAGTTATCGTTTCCCAGCTAACAATGATCGAGGTGGTCCAATACGAGGAGCGGCATAAACGCCCATGGGATGACTTTGTCAGCCAGGCGAAAAACGGCGTCTTTCTGTTCCAACGCGATTACATGGAGTATCACGCCGACCGGTTTCGCGATCGTTCGTTGCTTTTTTTCGTTGCGGAAAAACTCATTGGCGTTCTGCCCGCCAATCTCGCAGAAGACGCCCTGGTTAGTCACGGGGGACTTACCTTCGGAGGCGTAGTAACCAACACGCGCATGCGCGCCGGCACTATGCTCGAAATTTTCGAGACCCTGCGCGAGTATCTACGCGCGCAAGGCATCGGCCGCTTACTGTATAAACCCGTTCCCTACATCTATCACGATGTGCCCGCAGAAGAAGACCTGTATGCGCTATTTCGTCAGAACGCCCGGCTGGTGCGCCGCGACCTTTCCACTACTGTTCGCCAGAGCGCGCGACCCGGTCTAACGAAGGGGCGAAAGTGGAGCCTCAAACAAGGGCGTAGTCACGGCATAGAAGTGCGAAGGAGCGAAGACTTTAAGACGTTTATGGCGATGGAGACCGAAGTGCTGCAGACAAAGTATGGCAAGCTGCCGGTGCATACTGCCGCTGAGATCGCCCTGCTTGCCGGTCGCTTTCCGGAATACATCAAACTGTTTGGCGCTTTTAAAGACGAAGTAATGCTTGCGGGCGTAATAATCTATGAAAGCCGGAACGTGGCCCATGCTCAATACATTGCCACCACGGATCAGGGGAAACAGCTCGCGGCACTCGACTTGATTCTTGACTTCCTGATCAATGAGCATTACGCGACTAAAGATTATTTTGACTTTGGCGTCTCAACCCAAGATGACGGACGCTACTTGAACGCGGGCCTGGCGGAACACAAGGAAAGTTTTGGGGGACGCGCCGTAGTTTATGATACTTACGAATTGACGGTACAAATCAGACTATGGTCCTCGACGACTGCAAAATAATAGAGCTTCCGCAAATTCACGATCCGCGCGGCAATCTGACATTCATAGAAGCTGGGCGGCACCTCAGTTTTGAAATCAAACGCGTTTACTATCTTTACGATGTTCCGGGTGGCTCGACGCGCGCTGGACATGGGCACAAGACCTTGCAACAACTGATGATTGCGATGTCAGGCAGTTTCGACATCGAATTGGATGACGGCTATGCCAAGCGAAAGTTTCACCTAAACCGTTCGCATTACGGACTCTACATTTGTCCAAAGATTTGGCGACACATGGATAACTTTTCGTCAGGTTCAGTTTGCATGGTGCTCGCTTCCGACTATTACGATGAGACTGATTATTTTCGCTACTACGAAGATTTTTTGCGCGCGGTAAGACCGGAGACTGTTAACAAATAATTCCAACTCTCTCTTATCGTTAGCCTCCATTATTCATGAACGTCCCGTTTCTTAATTTGAAAGCCGTCTATGCCAGCCTGCAATCCGAGCTGGATGCGGCAGCACAACGAGTCATGGCTTCTGGCTCTTTCATTCTGGGCGCCGAAGCAGTTGCGTTCGAGCAGGAATTCGCGGCCTATTGCGGTACGAAGCTTTGCCTTGGCGTTGGCAATGGGCTCGATGCGCTTCATCTTATTCTGCGAGCCCTCGACATTGGTCTAGGCGATGAGGTGATCGTCCCAGCCAACACCTACATCGCAACTTGGTTGGCCGTCTCATACGCCGGCGCTATACCCGTACCCGTCGAGCCTGACACCGCGACATTCAACCTCGATCCGTCACGAATTGAAGCTGCAATTACTCCGCGCACGCGTGCCATCATACCGGTCCATCTTTATGGCCAACCGGCTGACATGGACCCAATCATTGAAATTGCCAAACGCTACGATCTGAAAGTCGTCGAGGATGCGGCGCAAGCGCACGGCGCCCGTTATAAGGGGAGACGTGTTGGAGGGCTGGGCGACGCAGCGGCCTTTAGTTTCTATCCTGGGAAGAACCTGGGTGCATTAGGTGATGCCGGCGCTGTGGTAACTAACGATGAACAGATGGGCGTCAAGCTTGAAGCGCTGCGAAATTATGGTTCGCACGTCAAATATGAGCACGAAATGAAGGGCTTCAACTCGCGTCTGGATGAATTGCAGGCTGCATTTCTAAGGGTCAAGCTGCCGAAACTTGAGGACTGGAACCAAGGACGTAAGCAAGTGGCAAATCAATACCTGAAAGGACTCAACGGTGTTCCTAATCTGACACTTCCTGTCGTGCCGCAGAGTACTGATCCGACCTGGCATCTCTTCGTCGTTCGGCATACTAATCGCGAGGGTCTGCAAAAACACCTGGCCAATCTTGGAGTGGGCACCCTGATTCATTATCCGCAACCACCTCATTTGCAACGCGCATACGCAGAATTCGCTCACGCATCAGGGAGTTTCGTCATTTCCGAGCAAATGGCAGCCGAAGTATTGAGTCTACCGATGGGCCCCCATATTTCGCCGAATGAAGTCGAATATGTTATCGATGGCGTACGGTCTTTTGCCGGCGAACCATCGGAAACAATTGCAGTCCAGGGTAAATCTTCGAGTCTGCGGTGACGAATCGGGTTACCTCATCTAAACTTTCAAGCAAATGGTTGATGTATCCAAAACTCCTCGGATCAGTATCTGCCTGCCGTCCTACAATCACGCGCAGTTTTTGCCCGCCGCAATTGACAGCGTACTGAGGCAGACCTACCAGGACTTTGAAATAATTATCGTAGATGATGGTTCGACGGACGGTAGTTTACAAATAGCCGAGGATTACGCACTTCTTCATCCGTCGCAGATACTTGTCTTAACCCATCCGGAACACCGAAATCTTGGTATCTCTGAAACAGTCAATCTAGCTTACCGGCACTGTCGCGGCGAGTTCTGGTCAGGCTTACCTTCAGATGACATGTTGGTTCCGGATAAGCTCGAGCGGCAAGTTGCATTTCTTGACGCTAATCCGAATATAGGTTGGGTGTATTCGTACGCAAAACTAGTGGATGAAGCGGGCCAGCCTCTTGCGGGATTCGAAAATTTCGGTGAGGACATTACCAGAGACCGCAACCCCCTGGGACGCTTGATTCGGAAAAACTCAATTCCCGGTATGACTGTTCTGATGCGTCGGTCCTGCACTGAGAAAGTGGGCTTGCATGAGACGTCGATAATCTACAGCGATTGGGAGTTTTGGTTACGCATGCTGGCGGAGTGTCCCGTGGGATTTCTCTCCTGTCCCGTAGTGCTTTATCGAACTCATGACTACAACACGAGCAGTGTTGAGCCCCACGAAAACATGCGCCGGGCGTTAGAGGTGATGCATTCCTTCCGCGTAAAAGTCGAGAAGGGTCACAACGCAGCTGTGACCGACGCACGAATGCTGGCGCTCATCGACCTTCAATCAGCCTTCTATTTCTTTTGCCTGGGTCAAGAGAAGGAAGCAACCGGTAGCCTCCAGTCTGCTTTTCAGACCGATGTTACCCTGGCAGAGGATGGAAAGTTTTTTGCAGAGTGGCTTCGCGAGCGGATCTTTGAACTCACTTACACGTTCACGGCTGCTTCCAAGGAACGAAGCTTTGCATCCTGGGTGCGGAATAACTTACCCTCAACGGCTGAGAAAGGTCTGGCAGCGCGCGTGCTCGCTGCTGAGATGGCCGAAGCCGCTTTCAATTCCAGAGAGACGGATCTTAAGACCAGCGGACATCTGTCGCTGAGTTGCCTGAAGAACGACCCTTCATGGATGCTCGACCGTAGCTTTCGCTACCTTCTTCTGGAAACCTTTTTCGGCCAGGAACTAATGAAGAAGGCCCACCGAATCAAGCTGGGTTGGACGAAAGAGTGACTCGATAAAGCGGTCTGTAATTAGTTGATTGAATCTTTCGCAAACAAAGCTCATCCGAGCCCAGGTCGCCAATGTGCCCGACTCTCAAACAGCCGGCAGGGATGCAGGATGATTTTCGAGGAAACCAAAATTGGTGGAGTGTACGTGATCACGCCCGAGAAACTTGAAGATCAACGAGGGTTTTTCGCCCATTCGTGGTCGGGCTCCGAGTTTGCCGAACACGGACTGGAAACCGACATTATTGAATGTAATATCTCTTTTAATCGAGAAAGCGGCACGCTTCGGGGTCTGCATTACCAGGCTGCGCCATATGGACAAACGAAACTAGTTCGCTGCACTCGGGGAACGGCATATGATGTGACCATAGACCTGCGCCCTCAGTCGCCTACTTTCAAGCAGTGGTTCGGGATTGAGTTATCTCAGAGCAACCATCTGATGCTTTACATACCAAAAGAACTCGCCCACGGTTTCCAAACGCTCGAGGACGACACCGAAGTCTTTTACCAGGTGGCATCCTCGGTTTATGTTGCGGATTCAGGCCGTGGTGTGCGCTGGGACGATCCGGCCTTTGGAATTGAGTGGCCGGCGGCCGACAAACGCATCATCATTCCACGCGATCGAGAGTATCCTGATTTCAAATTATGAAACGAGCGCTTGTAACCGGCATAACCGGACAAGATGGAAGCTATTTGGCCGAGCAGTTGCTCGCCTTAGACTACGAAGTGCATGGTCTCGTTCGACGTGTCGCTCTCGAAGATCCGACCAGGCGCTTTACCCGGCTCGAGCACTTGCTCAATAGGATCACGCTTCACCCGGCAAGCCTTGAGAGCTACCCCTCGATCTTTCACGTCCTGGCCAAACATGAGTTTGACGAGTGTTACCACCTGGCTGCGCAGAGTTTCGTCGCCGAATCGTTTGCCGACGGCTTCTCGACGATGAATACAAACATCAACGGCACCCACTACATGCTTGCGGCCTTGCGCGAATTGCAGCCAAAGTGCCGCTTTTATTTCGCCGGCTCTTCCGAGATGTTTGGCAAAGTGCGCGAAACGCCACAGAACGAGGAGACCGCATTCCATCCGCGCTCACCTTATGGCATCAGCAAGGTCGCCGGTTTTGATCTCACGCGCAACTACCGCGAAGCTAACGGCATGTACTGCGTTAGTGGCATATTGTTCAACCATGAATCACCGCGCCGGGGCTACGAATTTGTCACCCGCAAAATTACCTCAACAGTCGCGCGCATCAAGATGGGAATAGCAACTGAACTGCGCTTGGGTAACCTGGAAGCCAAGCGCGACTGGGGCCATGCCGCCGATTATGTGCGCGCGATGCACCTTATGCTGCAACAGCCCGACCCGGACGATTACGTCGTCGCCACCGGCGAAACGCACACCGTCCGAGAATTTTGCGAGCAGGCCTTCGGTAAAGTTGGACTCGATTATCAAAACTACGTGAAGGTGGACGAACAGTTCTTTCGTCCGGCTGAAGTTGATCTGCTCAAGGGCGATGCCGGCAAGGCGCGGCAACTGCTCGGCTGGGAACCGCAACATACATTCGAAGAGTTGGTCGCCGAAATGATTGATGCCGATCTGGCCGCGATATCCGAAGGTAACAATCCAACGTAGAGACGACCAGAGATGGCAACCTGAGCGGCTGGAGTTTTCTGAACTCCGGCTTTCAACCTTGGCTTGCCGCAAATGCATTTGTTGAAGCTCTACTCCGGCTCTGTCCTGAACCAATGCCTAATAGCTTTTCGATCGCGATGTGCACCTACAACGGTGCACGCCACCTGCGGGAGCAGCTCGATAGCATTGCCGCGCAAACGCGACCACCCGACGAACTCGTGATATGCGATGACGGCTCGACTGATGCCACGCGCGAGATTATTACGAACTTCGCCGCCTCGGTTCCTTTTCCTGTTCACTTCCATAGCAATGAGCGGAACCTCGGTTCGACAAAAAACTTCGAACGCGCTATTGGTCTATGCGAAGGAAACCTAATAGCACTCAGCGACCAGGACGACGTTTGGCTGCCGGCCAAGCTCGCGCAGCTCGAAGCTGAATTCGATCGAGGTCCCAATGTCGGCCTCATCTTCACCGACGCGGAGGTGATTGATGAAGCGGCGCGTCCCGCAGGCTACACACTCTGGGAGAAGCTGCCCCTTCGACCTGCCGAACGCCGGCGCCTGCGTAGCCAGAGGGCCATTGACGAACTACTGGAGGGCTCGACGGTGACCGGCGCAAGCATGGCTTTCCGTGCGCGTTTCAAGGACTTGTTACTACCGATCCCCACCGACCTGCCGATCATCCACGATGCCTGGATCGCCATAATGGTCGCCGCGGTATCCGAAGTCCTCCCCTTCGCCACACCGCTGATTAGATACCGACAGCACGCGGAGCAGCAGGTGGGCGCCAAAGAAAGAAAGAAAGACGAAGGCGGAGTCAGGGAAGCAATGCGACGCACCACCTCCTACCACGAGATGATCGAGATCGGCATGCAAGTCCAGCAGCGTTTGTCGGAGCACCGCGATGTTTACAAAAGCGACGATGCTTTATCCAGGCTTGCGGCCCGACTAAGCCACCTGCGCACGCGCGCAGAGTTACCCGGCCCCCCCCTCCGGCGCATCACCTCTGTGGTCAGAGAACTATTGACATGGCGCTACCATCGTTACTCACGGGGTTTCTTCAGCGCCGCGAAAGACCTGCTGCATCAAGGCAAGGAAAACCCTTCCACCTGAAAACCAGGTTCCTGAGCTGTTCTCAGGACGCCAGCATTAATTCGATGTTCGCCCGGAGCGCGCGGGAGTCCACCTTCAGGTCACCGATGTGTGGATCTTCATCGCGGTCAGCAGGCTCGCAACTCTGGTAGAAGTAATTGAGATTTAGCGCGGAGGCCAGTGTGAAGTAGCAGTTATTGATGCGGTCGGTAACATGACGTAGCTCGAGTACATTAGTGCCCGAACTCATAAATAGTATGTTCGTCAAACCTGCGCCGTGATTGGAGACGAGGTAGCGTGCCCGGGAAGCGATCCTCACCTGCTCTGCGAATGAATGATCCTCGGAAAGGACTATGCGAAAGTCAAACTGCCGCAAAACTTCTATAACTTCGTCTTCGTTGAAAATCCTTCGCTTCGGCGCCAGACTGCGGCTGATATAAACGCGGTCAGTTGGCGACTCGCGGGGTCCGCTCGCATAGAATCCGACCAGAAGATCTCTCGCCTCCTGGATTAGCTCCTCGTTGTAATGTCCCGACGGCGCTGTCTGTAACGGCACGATGAGTTTCTTGCAGAAGAGGACTTCGCCGGGATCGATGTAGTCTACGCCCCCAATGATGAAGGGCTTCAGCGATGCTTGCACGAATTCCAACTCTCTGTATTTGTGAGGAAGAAGCAGAACCAGATCTTTCAACCGCTCCCTTATCGTGAATAACCTCGGGAGGACATCCGCGAGCCAGTGGAAATATCCCTGGCTCCAATCGTCAACCACCCAAGCGCTCTCTCTCTCAAATCGTCTGCGCCTTCTGAAGAGGTAGTTGTTGAGAATGAACTTCAGTACGCTTCTTCGCTTCCAGTTTTCCCGGTTAGCTGGAAATGCAAAAGACTCGGGCAGCATTTTCCCTTTTTGGAAGAGTATGCCTTCAGCGCTTACTCCCACGTTTTGGAGTTTGAGCAGTTTGGTTTGGGGAATCACCCGTTCAAGTTCATGACTGAACAAGCCTAGATCGTCCTTATTGAAATTAACTGGCAGCTTGCGCCGCGACAGGCTTTCAGGGCGAAGCACTTCCAGAGGTGGTGAAGAATAGATTCTCATAGGCAAACTGGACAGCGACGCGTTCTTCTTGCATGCAAAAGTCAGAGCCTGTCTGGGCGAAACAGGAAGCCATCCACCTGATACACCTCTTGCGTCACCTGGTTCGACCATGCGGCTTCGATCCCGTTTAGTCTAAAACCGAGGCTATAGAGGTAAGGGAGCATGTCGTAAATCAAAGGTTCTTGTTCGTAACTTCTAACCACAGACATTTCTATTTTCATACCCACGATCCGATTCAAAGACTTGCGCGCTCCCTCCAAAACCTGTTTCTCATATCCCTGAACATCCAGCTTCAGAAACAGCCTGTCTCCTTCCGGATAGTAGCGATCAATCACGGAGTCTACTGTTTTCACTTTAACCTTTTCGCGCCCGGTGAAGCACAGTTCTGGCGCGTTCTCTTTTATCGTGTCCGTCATCTCCAGAAAAGAGCTGGCGCCGCCGCTTGCGCCAGAAACGTTTATTTCCATTTCACCATCGGAATCTCCGACGGCGGCATTTTCACAAAACCAGAGCCGGTCTTTCTTCGCCTTCTGTTCCAAACGACGATAAAAGCGGCTGACAGGCTCGAAGGATACTAGCTTTTGTTTGAAACCGATGTTGCGAAAGTATTCACCGGACATTCCGATGTTCGCCCCGATGTCGAAAATGGTGTCTACTTTATAGAGCTCCAGCAGAGTTGATAAAGCGTGTTCCGGCCGCGGAAGGTACCACCGCACGTCAAAACCTAGGAGCTGGCCTGCACGTTTGAGAATTCGTTTCGCTACCGCACGCATATGGGCGATCATTCTATGGGATTTGGTGGGGAGGTCAAGCATGCTGCCAAACCGGGTAGTGATGCATTTTCAATGTTGAACGGTCAAACTTTTTCCTCTGCATGATCTGAGTTATGCGATACTCGCTTCATGCCAACGAAGCGACCGCCAAAGGATGCGAACCAGTTAGCGAAATATATTCTGGACGTGACCACGGGCAAAGCTGACAAGATCGAGCCGCCAGTAAAGAACCCTCACGCACAGGCTTTGAGCAAACTCGGAGCATCAAAAGGTGGCATCCAACGTGCCAAAAACCTGTCCGCAAAGAAGCGGAAATCCATCGCCAAAAAAGCCGCAAAAGCCCGCTGGAAATAATTCTCGCCTTAAGCCCGTAATTAGCTAAAAACGTCATTGACACGTAATTGGGCTTAGGCGTACACTCGCTATGTTTTGAAAGAACGAGAGTTACTAGCAGAGAAGCGGGCACTTGAAGCAGAGATTTTAGAGCGCCAGGAACAGATTCGGGCAGTCGAAATCCTACTCAATCGCATTCGCCAACAGAACGGCCAAAGTCCTATGCAGGCCGCGATGAGTGGCATTCTGCCTGCTGCTGGGCTTGCTGCCGCAAACGGTCACAAACGGGTACGGGGCACACTAAAGGCCGCGAAGGATGCTGTAGATACGCTTCCGCAAGGCTTTAGCCGCGCCGACCTTTTCAAGAAAATCGAAGAAATCAACCCCAGCTTAGCGGGCAAAATTCGGCCAGAGGCCCAGCGGAGTACTATCCGAACGCTGCTTAAAGATGGCTGGATGTTTGTAGAAAGCGAAGCAACGGAAACAACAGAGGCAACTTACAGAGGGACTATTCTTATAGAGCGATAAAAAGCAAACAGCGGCGAGAATCGGATTAGAAGGCCCACTCTCAACCGCTGTTGCACATGCGCAGAGGTGGCGGAACTGGTAGACGCGTCGGTCTAGAAAACCGATGCCGTGTACGCGGCGTGCGGGTTCGAGCCCCGTCCTCTGTACTTTTCAATACCAACAAGAGCGGACTCTTGCGGGCTAACGTGTCAAGGATTATACCACGTTACCGTAGTATTCAAACCCGCAAAATTAAACCCGCCCAAATGGAATTTAATGCTTGACTTCTTAGCCGAGCAAGCATATAATCAGTTTCATTATGAACAAGCTTTCAACAGCCAAGCGCGTGCAAATCGTCTCGGCTCTAGTCGAGGGAAACTCGATCAACGCCACGTCGCGGATCGTCGGTGTGAGCAATAACACTGTCCTGAAATTATTGGCCGACATTGGCGATGCCTGCGCGATCTATCAAGACAAAGTGTTTCGTAATCTCAAATGCAAGCGTATTGAGTGCGACGAAATCTGGTCGTTTGTTCACGCGAAAGAAGGTCACCTAACGCAAGAGTTGCAAGGCGTGTTTGGCTATGGTGACGTTTATACCTGGGTTGCGATTGATGCAAATTCGAAGCTTGTCCCTTGCTGGAATGTAGGCCGCCGTGATGCGGAATCAGGAATGGCGTTCATCAAAGACTTGTCGGAGCGTTTAGCGACTCGCGTGCAACTCAGCACGGACGGCTTTAAGGTTTATCTGACTGCAATCGAAGAGGCTTTCGGAGCGGATATTGACTATGGCATGGTCGTTAAGGTTTACGGTGTGACTGAGGATGATGAACACAAACGATATTCGCCAGCGAAGTGTATCGGTTGCGAAAAAGAAGCGGTTGCAGGCAAGCCGGATATGAATCTCATTTCAACGTCATACATTGAGCGCCAGAACCTCACGATGCGAATGAACATGCGGCGGTTTACCAGACTGACAAACGGTTTCTCAAAGAAGATTGAGAATCACATGCACGCGGTTGCGCTTCATTACATGCACTACAACTTTGTGCGTATTCATAAGAGTCTTAGATGCACACCAGCAATGGAAGCGGACGTGAGCAAGACTCTTTGGTCAATCGAAGATATAGTCAAGCTGTTGGATTAGGATTCACCAAAGACGCTTTCATAAGTGAAACACCGTTTCAGTAGCACACTACAAATCCACAAAAACTTTCACGGAGTCCCTTCTGTTGTGGTAGGCTTTAATTAGCAATTGGAGGGGTTGACTGCTAAACCGTTCTGGGAGTCAGGCAGACCGCGCAAAGCGGTTTAGCAGTCAAAGGGTTACAACTGTGCCTCAGTATAGCACATGGCCGCCCCGCCTAGGTTAAGTTTTTTTCAGCGGGCGCTCGACAAGCGTTTGTCTCATGCGGTTCTTGCCCAAGGGGTTCCCCTCATGTCTTTGCACCTCGTAAACCTTAACGATCAAATCAGGCAATTCATGCTTGAGGAAATTGAGCGTGATATTGCTAACAATCAACTCTATCTTAGTCCGCGTCTTAGTGGCACCGGGCTAACTGAGTACCCGAACCTAATTAGAGAAGCTGCCCGTGGCTACGACGATGATTGGCTGGCTACAAGCCTGCGTAATAATTGCAGGTTGAATGCGAGTGAACAACGTCGAACTAAGAGTGGCTACACAACAGTGAAGGTTCCAATAACCGCGCCAGAAACCCTCAGCGAAGGCGAATTCAATCGTTTCTACGCTAGGGGCTTGTGTCGCTTTGCTGTGAGCACGGGAGTGGCCGCATTGCAGGTATACCGGGCTAAGGCCGTGATGGTCGCACGATCCGCATCCGAAGCAATGATCGGATCATTGATTGATGCTACGGCGCTTCTGCAAGACCTGCGAACCCATCAAGGGGTTGATACGGCATTAGGCTTGCCGCCCGGCCCTAACTCCGGGCTAAGCGTAAAACTTCCGAACGCCTAATAGGTGAGTCGGCTATCGGCATCGCAGACATAAACGCGATCAAGATCAATGTCTTCCAAAACAAAGAGGACAGGATCGCCTGCGATGCCGATTCTATGCTTGAGTGACAATTCGGTTAGGTCTCTTGCGAAGGCATCGAAATCAACATCAACGTCTTCGTCCCTCTTTGCTACCGCTAGTCTGGCTGTACTCACTTTTGCACCTCAGAGTGTGGGATTCGGACAGAGCTTAACAGGGTTGCATCCCCAGAGGCTTAGGATTGTCACAATTCCATGGAAGGGTTGGCAAGGAATTCTGGACGTTCCGGCGCTGATTAGTGATATAAGCCCCATCGTACTTAAAAGGACAGCTGCTCAATGATAAAGTATGAAATCGTTTTTGGGCCTGGTACTCCGCGCGAACAGCGAGGAGTCTTACAAGATGAACTCAAGGATTTCCCAGTTGCGCTTAGCATACAGACAGCCAATATAGGAGACTCTGTTGTAATAGGAACAGCAATTTTGTCCCTTACGTTCGTCGGAAAGGCATTTTTCGATGCCTTCTTTGCGGAACTAGGGAAAGATTCTTATGTGTGGGTCAAAACCAAGCTAGGAATTATTAAAGCTAGGAGTCAAGCTCAGCTAAATGTTGTATACCATATCGAGTTAGAAGGGATTTTCTTTCGTGACGTAACCGCTAAAACATCAATTGAGCGACACGAGAAGATTTTTCCAGCAATACAGTCGGTCTATGAAATGATTCATGCCCAAGGTCTCGCAAATGAGATTGTGAGGGTGGAACTTATCTTTGATCCAAATGAAAATACATATATTGAGGCGCGTCTTCATCAAGATGTGGGCTTCAGACCAGGCCATGACGTACCTCTTAAGGTGCTTATGCTTAAGGAGTGAGTGAAACGAACGCTTGTTCAACACTGTAGCTTTCAAACTGCATCACTACCGCCAAACCGCAAGCGCAACCTCAATGCCATAAAACCTAGCGGCGCCTGTGGTTTACTTCAGAGGATTGTTTCTGCAACAATGCGCAGCCGCTCTGCCGCAGATCCTAAGACTGGAGCGATAGGTCAAGCGCAGCTTGAGACATCCGGTGATTGTGGCGCGGGTTGTATAGATTCAGGCAAAGGGTCGGAAAGTGGGAGTTGAGTTATCCATCATCATCGTCAATTGGAACGGCGGCGAGCTGTTGCGAAGGTGCTTAAGAAGCATCGCCCAGGCGCCCCCTTCTGTTGCCTATGACATCGTGGTCGTAGATAACGCTTCATCCGACGATAGCGTTGCGTGGTTGCGCTCGGCCGAAGCCCGCGCCCTACTGCCAGGGATTGCCGTTCACATCATCGAGAATGCCGACAACGCCGGATTCAGCAAAGCGAACAACCAGGCCATTGCCTACAGCCAGGCCCCGATGTTGTTTCTGCTCAATCCCGATACGGAAGTAACAACCGGGGCAGTTGATACTTTGATCGCCTGCCTCAACTCCAACGAGCGAATCGGGGCTTGTGGCCCGCGACTACTGAACACTGACCGGTCTTTGCAGCACAGTGTCTGGCGCAACCCGCCCTCCGCCTGGGAAATTGTCGTTTCGGGCATTGGCTTGTGGCGGCTGATCCCCCGTCGTCTGCGCGGCGAGCTGTTGCTTGGCGGACACTGGGATCACGCTACGCGTCGGGCCGTGCCGATGCTCTTCGGGGCGGCGGTTTTGGCCAGGCGCGCAATGATCGATCAGGTAGGCGGTCTGGACGAGCGTTTCCACATGTATGGCGAGGACAACGAGTGGTGTCTCCGCATCACGCGAGCAGGATGGCTGTTAGTGTTCGAGCCGGACGCGGCCGTAGTTCACCATGGCGGACAGTTTTCACTCCTACGCTGGGACAGCAGCGAGAAGTTGCGGGTGAAACTCAATTCATCTTTCGATTTTCAGCGCCGCTGTCTGTCGCGGAGCCAAGTGATCGCCAACCTACTGGCAGGCTCTGCCGTCATGACGGCGCAACGCCTTTGGCGCAAGCTGCGCCGTTTGCCGACTCAGGATGTAACTATCACTCAGGAAATGTACTGGGTTGAACTGAAACGCGCGGTGAAAGAAAAATGACCCTCGATGCTATCATTGCAATCAATGCTATCTGATCCCGCGTTCATTAAAGCGCTGTCGTCCTCGAATATCGGGTTGCTCGAAGACGCAACTTGACGAACGTTACATCGGGGTGTCAGTTCCGAGCTTCGGTTGGGTATCCGCAGCAACGCAAGGCTTATTTCAAATCCGACTCTATCGTGGATGAAACTGAGTTTCTTAATGACGCGATGACGAAAGCACTAATCACAGGCATCACTGGGCAGGATGGATCCTATCTGGCTGAGTTATTGCTCGACAAGGGCTACGAAGTTCATGGGATCATCCGGCGGGCTTCGACGTTTAATACCGGACGCATCGATCATCTCTACAAAGACCCCCATGTGAATGACGTGCGTCTGTTTCTCCATTACGGCGATATCGCAGATTCAACCAACCTCATCAAGCTGCTCTATCGCATTCAACCAAACGAGATCTATCACCTGGCAGCGCAAAGCCACGTCCGTGTTAGTTTTGATATTCCAGAATACACGGGCGACGTGACTGGGCTCAGCACGGTTCGCATTCTCGAGGCAATTCGCCAAACAGGCGTCGAAACGAAATTCTACCAGGCAAGCAGCTCCGAAATGTTTGGCAAAGTGCGTGAGACACCGCAATGCGAGACAACGCCTTTTTATCCCCGCAGTCCCTACGGCGCAGCCAAGTTGTATGCCCACTCAGCCACGGTGAACTATCGCGAGTCGTATGACCTCTTTGCTTGCAGCGGCATACTCTTCAACCATGAAAGCCCGCGCCGCGGCGAAACATTTGTTACTCGAAAAATAACTCGCGCCGCCGCGCACATAAAGTCGGGTCTACAAAAGAAACTTTACCTTGGCAATCTGGATGCTCAACGCGATTGGGGTTACGCCAAAGAATACGTTGAGGCTATGTGGTTGATGCTGCAACAGGACAAGCCCGACGATTATGTGATCGCCACCGGCGAAACACATTCTGTAAAGGAATTTTTGGAAGAGACTTTTTCATACCTCGATCTCGACTGGCGAGACTACGTCGAGTTCGATGCTAAATATGTGCGGCCCGCAGAAGTTGATGTGCTGATTGGCGACGCTTCGAAGGCGAAGCGCGTGCTTGGTTGGGAACCGAGAGTCACGTTTAAGCAACTAGTGCGGTTAATGGTCGACGCCGACCTTGCCACCGTAAACTCTATAGAACACGAGGTCTTCGGAGACACTGACCAGTCGGATACAATCTCGTCGGTGCGCTCTCGATAATCGTAATCCGCCACTGGGTTGGTCTAATATCCGAGACGGCGCGTTAACAGAACACACTTATGACCGAGTCGTGCGAAGGTTTTCCCTACAGACGTGTGTTGGTCACCGGTGGCTCCGGTTTTCTTGGACACTACGTCGTCAATCGCTTGCGGCAGTTTCCCGGACTGGAAGTGATCGTCCCCAGCCACCGCGAATACAACCTCGTCGAGGGCTCCAACGTTGAGCGCTTACTTTCCGCAACCCATCCGGATTTAGTTATCCATCTGGCTGCAGTGGTTGGCGGTATTGGCGCAAACCAAAAGAACCCGGGAAAGTTCTTTTACGACAATCTGATGATGGGAGTCCAGCTGATCGAGCAAGCGCGCCAACATGACGTGCAGAAATTTGTTGCTCTCGGAACGGTTTGCGCGTACCCCAAATTTACGCCAACGCCTTTTCGTGAAGACGATCTCTGGAATGGCTACCCTGAAGAGACAAATGCGCCCTATGGCTTAGCCAAGAAGATGATGCTCGTGCAGGCCCAGAGCTATCGCCAGCAGTATGGCTTCAACACTATCTTCCTGTTGCCGGCGAATCTCTATGGACCGGGAGACAATTTTGACCCTGGATCATCCCACGTGATCCCAGCGCTGATTCGCAAGTGTGTCGAGGCTCGAGAGAGCGGTGCGTCGTTCGTCGAAGCCTGGGGCACGGGAAACGCTTCACGGGAATTTCTTTACGTAGGTGACTGCGCCGAAGCGGTTGTTCGTGCGACTGCGATCTACAACGCGAGCGACCCGGTCAATATCGGCACCGGGAACGAAATAAAGATATCGGAACTGATGCAGCTGATAGTACGGCTCACTCGCTTTGAAGGCGAGGTTCGTTGGCAAACCGATAAGCCGGACGGTCAGCCGCGGCGACGACTAGACGTATCGCGAGCGTATGAAAAGTTTGGTTTTCGCGCGCAGGTACCTTTCGAAGCAGGTCTAAAACGCACAGTCGAATGGTATGAAACTAATCGTACTACCGGAAGTACGACAAAAGATTCGAACTCGGGAATGGAAGTATTACATGACTCGCTCCGACCCTAACCCGGTACTGCTAATTCACATCAGTCAAGCGTCATCAAACTTTCCTGACTAATTTTCCTGACTCGCCTATGCACTATCACCTGATCGGAATCTGCGGCACGGCGATGGCCGCCCTGGCGGGAATGCTGCAAGCTCGCGGTCATCACGTCACCGGTTCAGATGAGAATGTTTACCCGCCGATGTCAACGATGTTGGCCTCGCTCGGCATTGACGTCATGCAGGGTTACCGCGCAGCGCATCTTGAACCCTTGGCTGATTGCATCATTGTTGGAAACGCAATCCCCCGGGGCAATCCGGAACTGGAAGCCGCTCTCAACCGCAAACTCGTCTACCGCTCACAAGCCGAAGTGGTAAAAGAAGAATTTATTCGCGGGCGTCGCTCGCTAGTGGTTGCCGGCACGCATGGCAAGACAACGACGACGAGTATCGCCGCCTGGGTGGTGGACCAGGGTGGGCTGGAACCATCTTTTTTGATAGGCGGCGTCGCGCAGAATTTTGGCGTCAGCTTTCGCGTCAGAGACAGCAACTACTTCATTATCGAAGGCGACGAATACGACACGGCGTATTTCGATAAGGGCCCGAAGTTTATGCACTACCTGCCGGAGATCGCGATCGTCAACAACATCGAGTTTGACCACGCTGACATTTATCCAAATCTCGATGCAGTTAAACTTGCGTTCCGGCGGTTGATGAATCTGGTTCCCGCAAACGGTCGATTGATTGCCGGTTGGGACAGCCCGCACGTTCGCGAAGTTGTCGGCGAGCTGGGCCGGAAACTGTTTACCCGACTCGAGACTTTCGGCACGCACGCAGATGCCACGTGGCGCATCAACGACGCTGATTTCTCAGGCGAGTTAAGTAAATTTGCGGTCACGCACGAAGGCAAGCAGTGGGGTGAATTTCAAACCCCGCTTATCGGCGAATTCAATTTGCTTAACTGTTTGGCGGTGATCATTGCTGCGGATGTCTGGGGAATCGACCGCCAAACAATTCGCGAGGCGCTCGCGACTTTCAAGAACGTTCGGCGTCGGGCCGAAGTAAGAGGCGAGGAACAAGGCATCACTGTGATCGACGATTTCGCTCATCATCCAACCGCGGTGCGCGAGACGCTGCGCGGATTGCGCAATCGTTACCCGCAGCGACGTTTGATCTCGGTGTTTGAGCCGCGTTCATGGTCATCGCGCCTGGCGGTTTTCCAGGACGAATACGCAAATGCTTTTGTGGACGCCGATTACGTGCTGATTGCCGGGGTGTTTGATAGTGAGAAAGCGCTCGAGAAAGGTAAGACGCTCAATACACGCAAGCTAATCGAGGACATTGCAAAACAGGGCAAGCCCGCTTTTGCCCTGGCGAACGCCGCCGAGATTATTGCGCACCTGCGGCCACAACTTCGCGCAGGCGACGTGCTGGCAATCATGTCGAATGGCGGCTTTGATGGCATTCACGAGAAACTGCTGGCGGTGTTGAAAGAAGTCGGCAGTAGGCAGGAGCAGTAGGCAGAAGTCACTGCCTGAGGTTTTTCACGTCGCGGCTATTCAGATTTTCCATTTCTCATTTACCATTTTTCATTTGCCATTGAAGCGAAGAAGACGCTTACTTTTTCGTTCCGAGGGAGTTCCAGAAATATCGGAATGAAAAATGAAAAATGGTAAATGAGAAATGGAAAATCTGAATGGATGCTAAATGAAAGACCGTGAGCAGTATCCCTATTGCCTGCTGCCTACTGCTCGCCGCCTACTGCGTTTTCCGGTTCAAACCGCGCCACCAACAGCGGTCTGGGAATACTTTTAAGATCTTCAAGCTTGCCCGGCGCAACTTCGACACGCGCCGTCAATATGCGTCGGATGCGCTTCGGTAAGACCTTTGCTGCAAGCATTGCCACGGCGCCGATGAACTCAACCACGTCCCCGCCTCCGCTCCAGTGTTCCCGTACCACCGCCGGATCTGTTCGCTCCATCAGCCTTAGCAGAGTCAGCGCGATTAGGTAAGCATCATCTACCTGACCCACAAACGGAATCATGTCGGGTATCAAATCAAACGGAATAATCGCATAGACGATAGCGCCCGCCAGCAGCGCGCGTTCGGTCGCCGGCACGCGCGAGTCGGTTAGCAGTCGCGCGCAGAGCAGCAGCAGGTTGGGAATGAAGAGCAGCAGATTTTTTAGCCGCCGCCGGGCCATTATTGCAGACATCGCGCCTCCAAGTTTTTCACAGCGAATTGTTGGTCTGCGAATCTTACGCTGGTCCTTTCCGCATCGCAAACCAACAGTTTGCTTTACACGGCTTGTCCTCTCCCGCAGTGTTCGCTAGACTCAGCACTCTCGATCAACCCGACGCTACGCCCCGTTAATCTATGGACATCCTTGAACGAATTCGTCGACGCGCTGCCTCGCGGCCGCAACATATCGTCCTGCCGGAAGGCAACGATCCGCGCACCGTACAAGCAGCGGCACTTTGCGCGCGCCAGCGGCTGGCGCGAATAACATTGCTCGGCGACGAGGCGACTATTCGCGAGACGGCACAGCGCGACGGCGCAGACCTGGGCGGCGTGACTGTCCTGGACCACCGGCGCGCGCCGGATTTCGAAAAAATGGTGGGCATTTTCCACGAGCTGCGCCGCGCCAAGGGACTGATGGCCGACGAAGCCCGCACGTTGATGAACGATCCGCTTTACTACGGAAACATGCTGGTGCGGTTGGGACAGGCAGACGGCTCGGTTGCCGGCGCCACCAATACAACTTCGCACACAGTTCGCGCGGCGCTTCACTGCATCGGCGTTCGTTCCGGATTCAAACTCGTGTCGAGTTTCTTTTTGATGGCCTTGCGTGACAGTAGTTTTGGAAGCGATGGCGCGCTCATTTATGCAGACTGCGCTGTGGTGATCGAACCATCCGCGGCGGACTTGGCCGAGATAGCGATCGCCTCCGCCGATTCGTGTCGTGCTTTGCTGGGAGCCACGCCGCGCGTTGCGATGCTTTCCTTTTCAACCAAAGGCAGCGCTAAACATAAGTTAGTAGACAAAGTCGTCGAAGCAACGCGCACCGTTAGAGCCCGCGCGCCACAACTCGAGATTGATGGTGAATTGCAGGCCGACGCTGCGCTCGTGCCCGCAGTAGCCGAATCAAAAGCGCCCGGCTCGCCGCTTTCAGGTCGTGCGAATGTTCTGATTTTTCCGGATCTGCAATCGGGCAACATTGCTTACAAACTTACGGAGCGGTTGGCGGGGGCAACAGCCATTGGCCCAATTCTTCAGGGACTGGATAAACCTGCCAACGACCTATCGCGCGGTTGCAAGGCCGAGGACATCGTCGATGCCGTTGCCATAACCGCAGTGCAATCACAGGCAAGACAAGCCGCCGGCTGAAGCTAACGAGCCTGGAATTCAAACTTTATTTTGCCGTTTCCCATCACCGACCTGAAGGTTTGAACTCGGAACTATTTTTGAGTATGCAGATTTGAGGCAACGCGAGACAGGCCTGCGTCGCATCTTACCGCCGCAAGCAAAACCCGCGGAAGGCATGCCATTATTGTGACTCGTAATCATCCGGTCCTGATCGTTTTGTCTTTTCTTCTCATTACGGCTGCTTCTTTTCGGGCGCAACAAACCCCACCACCATCGCCGACTCCGACCACGCAGGAAGAACCCGTCCGCGTCTTTACCGAGGAGGTGCGTTTACCAATCGTCGCGCTTGATCAATATGGCCACTACGATCCTACGGTTGTGCCTGACGACATCCTGGTGCTTGAGGATGGCGTGGCCCAGCAGATCAGAAGCGTACGGCACATTCCGGCGAATGTTGTGCTGGTGCTTGATACCGGAGGCGAATTAAGCGGGCTGGGAGGACTGTCGAAAAAAGCCAGTCTCACGCGTGACGTGGCTGCCGCACTGGTCAACGATCTTTCAGCGAATACCTGGATCGCGACGATGCAGTTTAATAATAAAGTCGAGTTGCTTCAGACCTGGACGCAGGATCGGCAAGCTGTCGTTAAGGCGCTGAAGACTAAACTCTCGTCAGGCAAGCGCGCGCGCTTTGCTGATGCGATCGTTGCCGCGGCTGACCAGTTGCAGGACCGGCCCGAAGGCAGTCGTCATGTTGTTTTCATAACTGATGGCGTGGAAACACCGGGCGGAAAAATCGACAAGCTTCAGGCGATCAAGCGGCTGGCGGCCACACGCGCTACGGTCCATATCATCAGCTACACAGAATTTGTGCTGCAGAAGGACGCGAAAAAGAACCCACCATTTGAAACAGGACAACTGCCTACTAATCACGATCCGATTTCGAGTAACGATCCAACCATGCCGCCGGGTCAAACGCGCAGTCCAACTTATGGCGTAACCGTGCGCTTTGATCCGGCTATGCACCGTCAGCGAAAAGCTTACGAGGCGGACGTCAAAAAGAGCCAGCAGGTGCTGGGGGCGTTGGCCGACGAAACCGGCGGACGAATTTACCTGCCTAAAGCCGGCGATGAAATGATCGCACAGGCACGAGAAGCTGCGCGCGAGATTGGCTCCGAATACGTTATTACCTATCGTCCAAAGCGACCACTGGCTCTGGCGCGCAAGGGTGAATACCGGCGCATCGAAGTGGCCTCGCGACGGGTCGGGCTGACCTTGCGCTCGCGGCGCGGCTACGTGGTGCCTTCACAGCCCTAAAATGATCAGAGGTCAAAAGTCAGAGGTCAGACAGGAAAACTTCCCGCTGACTGCTGATATCTGACCTCTGACCTCTGGCCCCTAGCTGACGACTGATTCCAGTTGTGATTCAAGCATCTGGATCATGCGGTGCACTTCGATGTGCTCTTCCTTCTTCACCAGCGACTGGGCGTGCAGCTCTTCCCAATCACGTTTGGGCACGCGATGAAACGCCTCGACGACTCTCGGGTCAAATTGTTTGCCGGCCCAGTCATCTAACTCCTGCGCAGCGGCTTCATACGATTTGCCTTTGCGGTACACGCGATCGCTGGTCATCGCATCGAACGCATCCGCGACCGAGAAAATACGAGCGCACAAATCAATGTCTTCACCACTCAAGCCCAACGGATAACCTGAGCCATCCCACTTTTCGTGATGCTGGGCAACGACGCGCGCGGCGCCTTCGAGAAAATGTATGCCGCGCAGAATCTGCTGGCCATGTGACGGATGTTCGCGCATGCGCACCCATTCCTGGTCCGTCAACTTGGCTGGTTTGCGTAAAATGGAATCAGGCACTCCGATTTTCCCAATGTCATGCAACAGTGAACCAAACTCGAGCGCTTTGATGCGTTGGTTGTCGAGTCCATACTCGCGACCGAGCCGCAAGCTGTAGGTGACGACACGTTCCGAATGTCCATGCGTTTCCAGATCTCTGGTCTCGAGCGCGGCCGTCAGCGCCCTTAAGGTTGAACGGTATGCGTCTTCGAGTGAATTTAGAGCGTCATCTAGTTCGGCGGTGCGTTGCTCGACAAGTTCTTCCAGATGGCCTTCATAACGTTGCTTGGCCACAATTAGCTCCTGATGTTCCAGCGCGCGCTTTACTACCGCCTCAACCTGACGCAGGTCAAACGGTTTCATAACGTAGTCGAAAGCGCCAAGCCGCAGCGCGCCAATGGCGCTCTCCACCGTCTGCATGCCGCTGATCATTACCACGACCGTATTGGGCGCCATGCTCTTCACCTGCGGAATCATGTCGAGGCCGCTCATGCCCGGCATGGTGATATCACTGATGACCAATTCATACTCGGACACCAGCAGCCGTTCGAGCGCTTCTTCAGCCGAGCCGGCCGTCATGCAGTAATACTGGCCGGTAAATAAATCGGAGAGTATTGCTGTTATCTCCGATTCATCATCGACAACAAGAATCCGGGATTTCACACCAGTAGACATTTGTTCCGACTCCTACCTTGGGGATGGCGGTGCGATTACCGCTTGGGAAACTTTAAGGGCTGAACGAGGGATGCGATGGCGGGTTCGGAAAAGCTGGTTCCCGCCGACAGGACTGGGTGACATTCTACAAGTTTTTCCCGATGATGGCAAACAAGTTTTTACACAGGCTTAAGTAATTGACTCTGGCAGTGTTATAGGACATTACGCGGAGCAAACAAAGCGGTCGATGGGGCTCCCTGTATGGCCATCAATGCAACTGTAGTAGGTGTGCCGGTAGTTCCCATGACGATGGCGGATATTGCCGCAGGTTTTAGCGGAAGCCGGCACAGCCAGCAAGGCCAAAAAAGTTATTACCACCAGAATTGAAAGTATTTTTTTCATCTGTCTTTCCTTTCGACGTCAAATCGTCGTGATGGGAGAGAAGACATGAACGGGGGCTTCGCTGCTCAATTTGTATTTCCCTTTTGGGAAATTAATTGAGATTGTGGATCATGGTGCCGGAGGTCGGACTCGAACCGACATGAGTTTGACCTCGCCAGATTTTGAGTCTGGTGCGTATACCAATTTCGCCACTCCGGCTTTTGCGGGGAAAAGAATAATAAGTCGAGCGAGTTCGAATGCGCAAACAGAGAACGGCCCGGGTCCCCTATTTTGGAACCACTGTTATCGAGCTACTCTCCACCTCTGAGTTTCCTTCCTCAGCGTGTGAGTAATAGCCTTTATAGCCGTAGTGATAATAGTAGTAATCGCTCGAACGCACGTCGGCTTTATTCAACACCACGCCGATGATCTTGGCGCCAATTTCGTGAAGCATCTGCCGCGTGCGCTTCACCACCTGCCGCGAAGTCTTGCCGCCGTGTACCACTAACAGCACGCCGTCAACCAGCGATGAAATAAGCACGCCGTCGGTAAACGAAGCAATGGGCGGTGAATCGATCACGATGTAGTTAAACGTCTCGCCAGCGATGTCCAGCAAGCGCTTCATCTGAGTAGAGCCGAGCAGCTCCGCCGGGTTTGGCGGAATCGCGCCAGAGCTCAACAGGTAGATGTTGGTATCCCTGAATTTATTAATCTTTGACAACACGTCGGCCTCGGTCATATCGCTGGAGAGAATCGCGCTCAGGCCATCGTTATTGCTTAAGCCAAACACCTGGTGCAAACGCGGCCGGCGCATGTCGGCATCGATCACTAAAACCTGCGCTCCGGTCTGCGCCAGTACGGTCGCGGTGTTGACCACAGTCGTAGTTTTTCCCTCAGCGGGAACGCTGGACGTGACCAATAAACTTTTCGGCGCTCTCCCCGCCGTCGATAAAAGTATCGAAGTACGCAAATGTTTGTATGCTTCTGACTGCAGGGATAGACCACTGGCGTTTATAAGCAACTCCGGACCGCTGCCATTGCCATTCGTCCGTTGCAACGCTCGGAAAATGGGCAGGAACCGCGGCGCCGGTTTGCCGGCGATAGGAATGATAGCCAGCGAAGGCAGACGCAAACCGTTTTCAATGTCGCTGGGACTCTTCAATGTGTCGTCCAGGTATTCGAGAAACAGCGCCAGTGCAACTCCGAACGCAATCGCCAACACCAGCGCCAACATTACAGCCTGCATGCGCTGCGGGCCGAAAGGTCCTTTGGGTATTGCCGCATAGTCGACCACGTGGATGTTGTTTGGCGTGCCTGCCATGGTCACGTCGTTCTCTTTCGAACGCTGCATCAAACCATCGAGGAGCCCTTTGTTGGTCTCGATCTCCTGCTTGAGGATATTGTAGTTAATGGCCGCCTGATTCTGGGCCACAGTTTCCGCGCGCTGTTTGCTAAACGATTCGCGCAATGTCTTTTCGCGATCCAGCGCTTTGCGGTAGTTACTCTCGAGGTTCGTATTGATGATCTTTTTCGCGCTGCCGCGAGTGTCCTCTAACTGTTTCTCGAGCGTTGCAATTTGCAGTGTAACATCCTTAACTTCGGGTGACTCTTCAGTATCAGTCAACAGTAACTGCGCGCGTTTTTGTCGCAACTCGGCAAGATGGGTCTTGAGATCACCAACCTGCTTATCGCTAACCTCGGCGTTTGCCTCTGCTGCTCCGGGCACCAGACTGGTCCGATAGGCGGCTTCCGCAAGACTCCGATCGTTCTCGGCTTCCAGCAATTCTTTGTTTAATCCGGCGAGTCGCTCCACCACGGTGTTCTGGCTGGCGTCTAGCGAGAGAATTTCATGACTTTGCGCGTAATTGAGTAGCTGCTCTTCGCCGTTGCGAATCTGTGATTGCAATTCGGCAATACGCTTTTGCAGATAAGTTCCCGTAACACTGTTGGTCCTGGTCTTCACTTCCAGATTCCACAGCGCAAAGGCGTCGGCGGTGGCGTTTACCACCTTAGCGGCGACCGCTGGGTCCGTGTGGTTTGCGCGGAGATCGATCAGCCTGGTCTTCTTGACCTGCTCTACTTCCAGCATTCCCTGCAGCGAATCAACGTATGGCGTGAGTCGTTCAATCTCGGCTGGTTCGTCGACAGCAGAAGTCATGCTGCTCAGCATGGGCGCGGTCGTGTCAGGCAAAACAAGACTGGTATCTTTCGCCGGCTGTTTCGCCTTCTTGAACCCAAGCACGCCCAACAGGCTTTGCAGCGTAGAACGGTTATCAACCGGCCCATCGAGAAAGCTGCGATTGTGTTCAAGGTCAAGCGTCTTGGCCACGCGCCGCAGCAAGGTCGGGCTGGTCAAAATCTGAACCTGAGTGTTGAAGTACTCAGGATCCATGTAAGAGTTATCGACGTAATAGGCATTGCCTTTTGAAGCGCCCAGCGCCGGGCTGTAGCTTTCTGTATCGACCTGCACGCGTGCATGCGCCTGATAGACGTCTGGTTCTTTGGCTTGTCGCAGTGCGGCGATGGTGGAAACGATTAATGCAAGCCCAATGATCAACCACAGACGTTTACGGATCGTGCGCCAGTAGTCACGCAGATGCATCTCACCTTCGGGCGAGTTTTCTTCGCCATAGGAAACGATCGGCGGCGTTGCATAACCATTGCGGGATGAACCGTTCGTGGGCTCAATGGTCGAATTCTTCAGGATAACTTCGAGAGCTTTAGTGAGATCGGAAGGTTCTTTCATGGGGCGATTTCTAAGCCTTGTTTGATATCTCTGGGTCCGATGAACTATTCGAACTCCGGGGACCCGATAATGCTCTTATCTTGGCGGATTAGGGAGCACCAGAATGCGGTTAAGTTGGCTGATGGAAAGTTAACACGGAGGGCGGCTAAGAGCCAAGAGCGAGAAACGACAAAAGGAAGAAAGCACCGGCAGTAGGCGTAAGACGGAAAGAAGTAGGAATTTACACAAACTTTGTGCCATTCTGCCTACTGCTTTCCGCCTTGCGTCCCGCTGCTTTCTGCCAACCGTCTTGCTTCTGCTGGCCACTGTCTTCTCCCCGCTACCTCACTCGCATCGTCGGGTCGCCGAGCAATATCCAAGTGCGGCGCACGTCGAGATCCGGCGTTGCCAGCTTGGCTTCGCGCGCGGCTTCGCCCAGGCGCAGCGGCTGGCCGCCAAACAAGAGACGATAGAATTGTGAGTTCATCTCAAACTGCGGATCCGAGGCGGTGTATCCCGAAGAAGCCCAGACCGCCACCGCGCCACCATTCGGCGCTTTCAAAACCGATTCGCTGAGACTGTCGATGTAGGCGTCGTGCGCATAACCATTGAGACAGGTCATCATCAAATAGATCGACGATCGGTTAGCGTTGGTCAGTGTACCGGCCAGATCCGAATCGAGCACGCCAGCGCCGGTCCAAACGCTTACCGATCCGTGACCGTAAAAGTTAACGATCATCGGTCCCTGGTTCAACGCATCCACCAGTTGCCCGCGCATCAGATCGTCGTTGCCGATGGCCGCGCGATTGAGCGACTGGGTGGTGACGCTCGCCGGCAACAGCGCGCGGGTTTGTGCGCTCTGCGATTCAAAGCCGTTGTCCGCAACCATCACTGCGCCACGCAACGGCACGTTCAGTTCCCTCTCCTGCTCGTAACCAATGATCTTGGAAACCATCAAACTAACCTCCGCGGGGGTACGGCCCGGTAGCCGGCCCAGGGCCATGTCCGCGCGGCCCTCCCCGGTGAAATCCACCAACCAATCGTCAGAAGCGGTTTCCATATAGTTCGTTTCGATTAATTTCGTCGGCACGAAATCATTGGCGCCCTGGTCCATATAGTTGCACGGATCCCAACTGCTGTCTCCGACCAGCAGCAGATACCCGGGCTTGCGCGCCCATGTCCCTGCGGCATTCATGAGGAATGCCTTAATTGCCAACGGCGTGTGCGCGCCATAGCTAAACTCGTCGTAGACGTCTTCAACGTCGACCACGGCGACGCTCAAGCCCTGGCTGCGACGTAAGGTAGCAAGCGGCTCGATTGCCTGACGAAAATCCCTGTGCGTGATGATCACCAGGTCCGCGCCGTTTGTATTCGCGTTCCAACTCGATGGCTTGTTGGCTGCGATCGACGACGGATGGGCCGTAAGGTCATCGGCAAAAGCCATGAACGTGCACGTATCGTTGCCCAGCGCCTGAACTCTCACCGCATAACCGGCGCCCGAAGGACTGCCGGACGTAGCCACTTCCAACGGCGAGTTGGGATCGGTGATGTCAACAAGGCGAATGTTTGCGGTGGTAAAGCCATCCACACGAACTACCGCGCCACCCGGCACGCTGAATCTGAGCGCGTTGTTGTCCGCGGTGTATTGATGCGCATAGGTCAGTCGCACATAGTCAACAAAACTGATGTCAGCATCGCCGTTACGGCTGGCAAGCGAGATAGTGTTATCGCCTTCACGTAACAAAGAACGATTGACTGCAAACTTCGCTGTCGGGTGCTTGACAGCATTGAAGGTCATGCTGCCAAGGTCGACGCCGTTCAGCATGAGGCTGACTTCGTGGCCCTGCGCAGTCAGGCCCTGCAACGCCACTTCCAACTGCACTGGCGTAACAGCTTCGCGGTCGAAATTCTTGACGGTCAGCGTTTGGTCCGTCGGGTCAGTGAAAATCAACGCGCCGAAAATATTGTCGGCGTCGCCATTCAAGAGCCGCGGCGAATAGATCAGTTTCTCGCGGCGCTCGGCAGTAAACGCAAAACTGCGCAGACCCGGGCTTTCCGTCCAGTTCTGATCGCCCGGCTTGATCTTGGGGCGCTTGGCGCTGATGCGTTTGCCCGCCGTGGTTCCATTGACCAGCCAGTAGGTGCGCGTGTCGGTTGTGGGCGTATCCAACGCCACGCCGTAAAACTCGAGCATGTCGTTCGCATTCAAGCGTGCGCCTTCGCCGCTTAAACGCACCGGCACTTCTTCGCCGTCAACGTACAACTGCAACAGCCGCGCATCTGACGATGGATCGAATCCAGCCGCGACTAATTCCGGTTGGGTCACTCGATACCAACCCGATTGCCGTACCTGAATCTTGACTGCCTTGCCACCGGCAATTGCCTGCTGCCCGGCAAGGTTCGACAACTTGATGTTCGACAAGCTTAAGTTTGTCGCAGTCATCGATGCCGGCCAACCTGCCGCATCCGAACCGCCGGCATTGTTTGAAATATTTGATAGCGACTTGTTTACTTCGTTCAACAACAGCGCGCGTTCTCGTTTGGGTGATGCGTTGCCGCGCGCGCCGGCGTAGGGATAAATTGGCCCGCTCGGCTCGCGTTCGCCGTTGAGGTCGATCGTTTCCAAATAATAGGAAGTATCCGGTGTTCCCTGCGGGTCAAACCACGAATACGAATAGCCGGCGGTGAGACGATTGCCCTGGCCCACGGTCAGCGCGGAACCTGCGACGAGCGACGGCGTCACGCGCGTGCGTTTGCCGTTCTGCTCACGATAGAGGCGGTAACCAAGATTGTTGACTTCAAAACCACTCTCCCAGGTCAACTGCACGCCATCGGAAAAACTCGCAGCATTGAAGCGCGTAAGCTTAACGGCTGTTGGCGCGACAGGCACTACTTCACCGGTCGAAAGAATTGTCGCAGTATAATTAGTCACGCCGTTAGAGAAGCTAACTTGAGCTAATTGACTTGCGGTTAAGCCGGAAGAGGTGGAACCGACAAAAATCTTACCTGAGGTACCGGAGGTACCATTGAAACCGCCCGTCCATCCGGTTATGGCAAGCTTTTTCCCGGCAGTCCAGGAAACGCCATTGCTTGCAGCAAAGGTCAACGTGTGGC
>WNFT01000400.1_pt1 | contig 43774 bp, 34 predicted proteins | sample 5400191 | NCBI WGS metagenome assembly WNFT01 (sample SAMN13153359, study PRJNA577476) | soil metagenome | isolation source: 80 cm saprolite under Madrone tree | place: USA:California | collected 2016-06-14 | reverse complement strand
ACGTCGGTGCCCGACTTGCGGAGAAAGCTCATGAAGTACATCCGGCACTACAACAACGTGCCAAAGACAGTAAAGTGGCGCTACTTCGATCCTACGCGTCGCATTACTCCCAGTTCAGCCGTTACAGTCCACTAGTTCCTACAATTTGCCCGAGTCTCCCTGAAGAAATTCGCGCTCTGGTTTCTCACGCGCGATATTCCCGGATTGTGAACGCGGCAGTGGCGCTCTCGAAGCCGCCGAATACTCCCTACGCTGGTTATGCATTCACGGAAGATGTTGTTCCCGGCGCCGAAATTGAAATGGAACATCTGCGCGCTCCTAACCGTTGTCCTGCGGGAACCGGCATGGCCGGGGTTTATCTGTGGGACACTCCCCAGCTTCGGCATCTGGATGCAGGCGACGAATCCATCAGGCAGCAAGCCAGCGATGTGGTCGAACAAAATTTCCCCGAATGCCGCGGCAAAGTTCTCTTCGTCCATCTCGTCCGCTGGAACATCGGCATTGCGCAATTTCCGCCCGGCCGCCTGCGAGAAATGACTGCCCTGCGCAAGCAACTCGGCATTTGGAATTCTCCGTTCGATCTCTGCGGCGACTACCTGGACGGCCTTTCCAGCGAAAGCGCCCTCCGCACCGGCGAAGAAGCTGCCCTCCGCACCGCCAAAAAATTAGGGCAAACTGAAATATCGCCCGGACACACAACTTGACGCAAGTGCTCGCGCCCGTTAGGCTGACCAGCGCATGCAAAAATCGTCGAGGAAGTTTCTTGTCGTCCTGATCGGGCTGCTGGTGCTGGGTTATGTGGTCTATCACGCGACCGGGATGCTCCGTCATTCTGAATTCAGCGCCGCAGAAATGCTCCGCGCCGTCCGCAGCGCAAATCCTTACTACCTGATTCTTTCGCTCATTACGATTTACGTGTGTTATGCGGTGAGGTCGCTTCGCTGGAAAGTATTCCAGCAAAACTTGGGGCCTTCGAGTTTCTGGAATATCTACAAGATGACGCTCGCAGGATTTTCCGCGCTCCAATTGCTGGGCCGTCCGGGCGAACCTGTACGGCCCGTTCTCCTGGCGCAAAAAGAAAAGTTACCCATATCGGGGATGTTTGGCGTCTATCTGCTGGAAAGGATTTTTGATTTCGCGAGCATGGCCGTGATCGCAACAATCGCGCTCCTTCGATTCCGCGCGGACGCCATGAGTAGCGAAACAGCGCGCGCCTTAGAGAAAGCGGCAAAGCCAGCGGCATCCGTTCTCGTCCTAGGAATTCTTGCGGCAACTTCGTTGCTCGTCTATCTCCGCTTTCACGGGACGGCGTTGCTCGAAAGGCAGCTGCAGGGCTGGCTGCGGGCGCACGGTTGGCGCGGCAAGATTGCCGGTATTGTGCTCGAGGTAGCGCGTGGTGTGCAAACCATTGGGGACTGGCGCGATTTGACGCTTGCAGTGTTATATTCGGCGGTCCATTGGTTTCTTGTGCTGGTCATATATCTTTGGGTCGCGAGGAGTTTTGGCGGTACGTTAAGCACACTAACTCTTTCTGACGCCATGCTTGTATTGGCGGTTACTCTGGTGGGCTCAATATTGCAATTGCCAGGGGTCGGTGGCGGTTCTCAAGCTGCCTCATTTGGCGCGTACACAAAGATTCTTCTCGTAAAACCTGAGGCGGCTCTAGCGGCGTCCATTGTGCTGTGGCTGATTACGTTTGCGGCGTGTAGTCTTGCGGGCGTGCCGCTGCTGATCCATGAAGGTCTTTCACTTGGAAAATTGCGGGAATTGGCGGAACACGAAAAAGAAGCGGCCATTGAAGGCGCCGCCCAGCAAGGAGACTCAGCCCAGTGAAGTGTCCTTTTTGCGCGCAGATCGACGACAAGGTGATTGATTCGCGGGAAGGCCGCGTCGGCGACACGATTCGACGCCGGCGCGAGTGCTTGAAATGCGGCCGCCGGTTCACGACCTACGAACGCATCGACGAAATTCCCTACATGGTGATCAAGAAGGACGGCCGCCGCGAGCGCTTTGAGCGTCAAAAAATTTTACAGGGACTTTTGAAAGCGTGCGAAAAACGTCCCGTGGCGACGCCGAAACTCGAAGCGATTGTGGATGAAATCGAAAGTGTGGTTCAGGAATCCACGGAACGCGAGCTGACCACCACGGAAATCGGCGAAATGATCATGCACCGCCTGAAGAAGCTAGATAAGGTCGCGTACGTGCGGTTTGCGTCGGTGTACATGGACTTCAAGGACGTCCAGGAATTCATGAGCGAGCTGAAAAATCTCCTCAAGGATCGCGTGAAAAAATAGTGTTTTTACTCTCCGGGGAATTCTTGTGAGAAAACGCGTCGCCATCTATTTATCCACGCTGCTCGCGTTTGCCGCCCTCTGCCAGATTACGACCACCAACGCCGCGCGGAAAAAGCCGGCGGCACGGATCGACGCGGAAAAGATTCGCGCGCACGTGAGGTATTTGGCGAGCGACGCGCTCGGGGGGCGCGGCATGGGACAAAAGGGAGGCGACGCGGCCGCGGACTACATTGCCGCGCAATTCAAGAGCTACGGATTGAAACCGGCTTCGGACCCAGGGACCTACTTTCAGAGCGTGCCAATGGTGAGTATGAAGACGCTGGCGGCTACCGCATTCACTCTCGTACCCGGGAGCGGGGAGCCCGTCGCGCTGAAGAATCTCGACGATTTTGTAACCAGCAACGAGAGCCAAGCGGAATCTGCGGATGTGGATGCGCCGGTGGTTTTCGTCGGTTATGGAATAGCTGCACCGGAATACCAATGGGACGATTACAAGGGCTACGACCTGAAAGGTAAGGTAGCGCTGCTGTTTGTCAACGAGCCGATTTCGAACGATCCGAAATTCTTCAAGGGGAAGGCCCTAACGTACTACGGCCGGTGGACCTACAAGTTTGAGGAGACTGCTCGCCGCGGAGCGCTGGCAACATTGATCATTCATCGCAGCGACCTCGCGAGTTACGGATGGGATGTAGTCCGCAATTCCTGGGGCACCGAGCGCTCGTATCTGGAGCGAGATGGAACACCAAAACTGCAGGCCGCATCTTGGATTCAACTTGAGGTGGCAAAAAAGCTCGTGGGAATGGCCGGTCTCGATCTGGACAAACTCTTCGAGCAGGCCCAGACCCGCGAGTTCCAGCCTGTCGAGTTGCCGGTTCGATTGAAGGCACATGTGGCGAGCCGGATGCGGCCCATTGTTTCGCACAACGTGGTGGCCCTGCTGGAAGGGTCCGACCCGAACAGAAATAACGAGGCGGTTCTCTACACCGCTCATTACGACCATCTCGGGATCGACACGAGCGAGACCGGCGACAATATTTACAACGGGGCAGTGGACAACGCCACGGGATGCGGGATATTGCTTGAGCTGGCGCGGACTTGGGCGAAAGCCAAGAAAGCGCCGCCCCGGTCGATACTCTTCGCCGCTGTGACCGCCGAGGAGCAGGGCCTCCTAGGGTCCGAATTTTTGGGAAAGAAGCTGCAATTTTTGTACGCAGATCCAATCCTGGACCTAAATTTTGACGCTCTGGCTCCTTTAGGCTTGCCGGAAGAAGTAGAAGTCACCGGGGCGGAGAGAACCACATTTCATCCTGCGGTGGAGGCAGCCGCGAAGGAGTTTGGATTTGCCATTCGACCCGACGCGAATCCGGAAGCCGGTCACTATTACCGCTCGGATCACTTCAGCCTGGCGCGCGTAGGTATTCCTTCCTTTTCAATTAGCCAGGGGCTTAAGTTCAAAGGGCACGACGTTGCCTGGGGCGAGGCGCAAGCGCGGGACTATGTGAAGAATCATTACCATCAGCCGAGCGACGAGTATCGCACCGATTGGGATTTCAAAGGCCTGGCAGAGATGGCCCGTTTCGGATATGAACTGGGCCTTTCCGCCGCGACGCAGCCGCAAGCAATCGAGTGGCAGCCGGGAGACGAATTCGAAAAAGTACGCAAGAAGCTCGCGCGGGAGGAGATTAACGGGGATGTTTTATTCGCCGGACGTTCGGACCTTTCCGCCGTCCACCTCGAACCAATCGCGTATCCCCCACTCGCAAGACAGACCCGCATTTCGGGAATTGTTGTGCTTCAGGTTTCCGTTGCCGAAAGTGGAACCGTTGAGCATGTGGAAATTCTGAAAGGGCATCCGCTTCTACAGCAAGCAGCTGCAGAGAGTGTGGGCCGATGGAAGTTTGCGCCGCGCTCGGGAGAGCCGAGGATCTTTGAGCTTAAGTGCGAGTTTGCCTTGCGCGGATTTGATGTCTCTTCCCGAAACCCGCGCCTTTTCATAGTCGCCGAGCCTCTGCACGTCTTAATTCTGGCGAGTCCGCCGATCATTAACCCTGAAATCGGCAGATCCGCGTCCTGAAGCAAGGCCGTTCAGGTCGGGGAAATCCTCGCTGGATTCCTGCTGGACCTCCCCCACCCCTATGTTTTTCACCAAGTGTTGATTCTAAAGAAGGCTAAAGTAGTTAGTTTTGATACAGTTTTGTAAGTGTTGATTCTAAATGATTTGGAGGAGCAGGGGATGAAGAGCCGCACCGCCTTGAGGGATCGATTGCAGCTAGAAAGTTACGAAGTATGCCTACAAAGTAGTATACCAAAACGTTAAGAAAAGTCAAGGAAAAGTTGCGCTGAGGCGCGGCGTAGCCAGGGCGGCAATCCCAAGGACTTGCGGCAGGGAGAGTTTGTTTCCCATTGAGCCGGCACAGTATATCCGAGAGGGTATACGACTCGAATCAGGGCTGCAGGGTGCGAGCCTTGACGAGCGCGGGAGAGGCCGTGACTTGTGATGGCAATGGGAAGCTGGACGTATTTGCTTGACAGCGGGGGCGGTGAGTTATATATGTCCAGTCGTCTATACAACTGGATGGGGGATGCGCGTGGGAGCCGTCGTTCTGGACAGGCAAAGCGTGGTGCCGCTGTACTACCAGATTCAGCAGAGTCTGAGCGAGCAGATCCGGACAGGCGAACTGAAACCGGGCGCATTGATGCCTTCGGAGCAGGAAATCGCGGCGCGACTGGGCGTCAGCCGGATGACGGCGCGGCAGGCGCTGAAATCCCTGTGCAGCCGCGGGCTGGCGTTCAGCCAGCGCGGTAGAGGCACATTTGTTTCACGGATGAAGCTGGAAAAGAATTTCCGGCAACTGCTTTCGTTCAGTGAAGAAATGAAGGATCGCGGGTCGGAGCCGCGGTCAAGAGTTTTGGCGTTCAGGCAAATTCATCCCGGGGAAGATGTCGTGGAGGCGCTACACTTGAACCCCTCCGAAGAAGTGATTCTCCTGCGGCGCGTGCGGATGGCGGATTCGGCGCCGCTGTGTGTTGAAGCGACGCATCTGCCGGCGCGGCTGTGCCCGGATTTGCTGGAGAACTTCGAGCCGAGTGGGTCGCTGTACCGGGCATTGACGGAGCAATACGGATTGCAGGTGCACATGGCCGATGAAGTGGCGGAGGCTTCGGTCGCGACAGCGGCGGAGGGGAAGCTCCTACGCGTTCGCGAGAAGTCGCCAGTGTTCCGCTTCACGCGCACGGCTTACCTTCATAATGGGGAGCCAATCGAATTTGTAAAGTCGATTTACCGGGGGGACCGCTGCAGGGTGGTAAATCGTTTGACCCGGCAGCTTGAAATCGTCAGTTAAGTTCAAGGGGGTGGGTGATGCGAAGGTTATTCGTTTTGTTGCTGGTTGTGGGGCTCAGTGCCGGGATGTGTGGGATAGCCACGGCACAGGAAACCACGGGCTCGATCTTAGGCACGGTGATGGACTCCAAAGGCGGTGTCGTGCCCAACGCCAAGGTCGCCATAACCAATACGGACCAGCAGGTCGTGGTGCGCACGCTTACGACCGATGACCACGGCCAGTACGCAGCGCCGCTTCTGCCCGTTGGACATTACTCGATTACGGTGGAGATCGGCGGATTCAAGAAGGTTATGCATAGCGGACTCGTGCTGAACGTTAGTGACAAGCTAGCCGTAAATTTCACGCTCGAAGTTGGCGCCGTGAATGAAACGGTAAGCGTGGAAGCCAACGCCCTGCAGGTCGACACGCAGAGCGCCACTGCAACTGGAGTCATTTCCGGCCTGCAGCTGCGCGAGCTTTCACTCAACAGCCGCAACTACGCGCAACTGGTGCTTTTGGTGCCAGGAGCTTCCGATTCCGGCAACGCCGACCAGATTTTCCCCGGAGCCACGGCTCCGATTGGCACCAACGTGATGACGTTCCAGATTAACGGCAACCGCCGGGAGGAAAACAATTGGCAGGTCGACGGCGCTGACAATGTCGACCGCGGTTCCAATCTCACATTGCTCTCTTTTCCCAGCATCGACGCTATCAGCGAGTTTCGCGTGGTTCGCGGAGTGTACGATGCCGAGTCCGGCCGCTCCGCGGGCGGGCAAGTCAATGTAATTACGCGCTCCGGAACCCGCGACTTGCACGGCGGCATTTACGAGTTCTTCCGCAACAACCGTCTGAATGCCAACACTTTTTTCAATAACCGCGCCAACCCTGCCGTCCCGCGCCCCCCGTTGCGTTACAACGACTTCGGCGGCACAGTCGGCGGTCCCGTGTGGATTCCGAAAATCTACGAACAGCGCAACAAGACTTTCTTCTTCGTGTCGGAAGAGGCGCGTCGCATTGTTACCTACTCCAATCCGCCAACTGCCACCGTTCCATACTCCGGGATGACGAATGGGCAATTCAACCATGTGGTTTGTACACAATGGGCGAATAGCGGTGGCTCTGCCGGCACTTGCACGGCTTATGGAAACAGCATTCCGGCGACCTCCATCAATCCCATTGCCGCAGCGTATGTGAAAGATATCTTTTCCAAATTTCCGTCGCCCAATCTCGCCACTACCGCCAATCCCTTTGGATTCATCTCCACGCTGGGGAACATTTTCAATTTCCGCGAAGACATGGTGAAAATCGACCACGTCTTCGGCCCCAAGCTCACCGTGAATGGCAAGTTTCTGCATGACACGAATCCAACACTGGAGCAAGGGGGCCTTTTTACGAACACATCCATCCCGGGAATCTCCACGACTTCCACCAACTCGCCGGGTCACCAGTACAATATCGCCGCTACTTTTACTCCTAGCGCCACGTTTCTGATTGACGGGGGCTACCGCTACTCTTACGGCGCCATCCTCAGCCATGTGACCGGGGCTGAGAATTTCTCGCAATCTCCGGACATTCAAACGGCCATCGGAAGTTCTCTCCCGTTTGCGAATGTCCTCGGTCGAGTGCCAAGTCTCGCGTTGACCGGCGGATCTTTCACGAGCGCCTCCGGCAGTACCATCGGTGATTTTGGCCCCTATCAGGACTACAATGTTAACCATACGACTTACGGCAACGTGACAAAGGTTCTGAAATCGCACACTCTGAAGTTCGGCGCCATCTATTATCACTACAACAAGCACGAAAACCAGTTATCAGGCAGCAACAATGGTGCGTACAACTTTGATGCTGTGAACGCTCCTACGGCCACGACCGTATTCAACGGTGGACCTGTGTGTACCGGCACGGCGGGTGCCGCCGGAGCCACATGTCCGCTCTCGTTTGAGCAGGCGTTCGCCAACTTTTTGCTTGGTCAACTGAATACCTTCTCGCAAGCCTCATTGGACGTTACCGCGAACATTTTTGACAACCAGTTCGAGTACTACGGTCAAGATACGTGGCGCGTCAGGCGAAACTTGACGGTCACCTATGGTATCCGCCACTCGTTCTTCCGTCAGCCCACGGATGCCAGCGGTGCCAACGGCACGAGCCGTCTGGTTAACTTCGACCCTGCGTTGTACGATCGGGCGAAGGCGCCCTGCATCGCCGCCAATGGCAACATGGATGTGAAGCTGGTTAACGGCGTACCGACGAGCAGCGCGTGTAACCCGAACTACAGTCCGCTGAACGGGCTCATCTTTGCCAACCCGCCCACTTTCAACGGCTTCGTTGGCGCCAAGTCGCCATTTGGGAGCAAAGTAGGCAAGGAGTTCAACCGCGCCATCGCTCCTCGACTTGGAGTGGCCTGGGATCCGTTTGGCAAGGGCACGACTTCCGTCCGAGCGGGCTACGGCATGTTCTTTGACAATGGGCTGGAGTTTGGCAATCCCGAACTAAACGTCGGCTTGAGCCAAGGATTCCTGACCAATCTCAACATTAACCGTAGCACTTTGTCGAATCCGGTCGGCGCAACCACCACCGCCGCGAGCACCGCTCCGTTCACCATCCAGTCCCGGATGCCGGTCGACTACAAGGCTCCTTATTCCCAGCAATGGAGTCTTGACGTTCAACGTCAATTTGGCGGCACATGGCTCGCGGACGTCGGCTACTACGGCAGCAACGGCATTCATCTCCCCGGCTTCGAAGAACTCAACCAGCCTGCGGTGGCCTCTTATTTGAACTGTACCGCCGCAACGCCGTGCTTTGCGGGCCCTGGCGCTAACACCGCGGCCTGCACAATCGCCGGTGGCTGCGCGGTCAGTATCGCTGGTCCGATCAACAACACGGGGAACTCCAACAAGCTTGCGGTGCTCCGGCCCTACGTCGGCTACGGTCCCGGGCTGTTCTTCGTTGATCTTTTCACTTCCAATTACCATTCTCTTCAGACCCAGTTGCAGAAGCGCTTTTCTGGCAACTCCTTGGTCAACGTTTCCTATACCTGGTCGCACGGTTTGACCACCGATCCGGCCGACCGCAGCACGGGAGGGGCGGCCATTCCACAGGTAAGCGGTGATTTTCGTGGGAATTATGGTCCCACGGTCGCCGACCGGCGTCACGTGCTGACTGCAAACTTTGTCTGGGATTTGCCGTGGCACCGCAGCCAGCAGGGCCTTGTGGGCCATGTCCTGGGAGGGTGGGAAGTCTCTGGGATCCAAACCTTCCAGACCGGGCTTCCTCTTACAGCCGTCTTGGGCAACAGCACCTGCTTTGGGACCGGCGTTGGTTGTAATGACCCGACTGGCTCAGGCTGTCTACTCAGCACTTCTCCTGTGGGTTGCCGTCCAAATCTGGTTGGCGACCCCAACTCCGGCGCTCCGCACACGATAGCAAGTTGGTTCAACGCCTCCGCACTGGCGGCGCCGCCGACAACACAGACGACGGAAACTACGGAGCGCCCCGGCGCCATTCGCGGCCCGGGGTTCTGGCGAACCGACCTGTCTTTGTTCAAGAACATCAAATTCACGGAGCGCCTCAGCGGCCAATTCCGTTGGGAAACGTTCAACACTTTCAACCACACCAATCCGATTTGCTGTGGCTCGACGAACATGATCTCATCGTTGTACAACACGATATCGTCGACCCGCGATCCTCGAATCATGCAGCTCGGCATGAAGCTGAAATTCTAGATTTCACGAAACTGACTGTAAGCGTCGGAGGACGTTCCCTTCGGCGCTTTACAGGATTCAGATTCGAGCGGGGGGAGAAATGCGAGGGCTTCCCTGAGGAAGCTAGTGCCCGTTGCCGAAGCTTAGTGAAATTGTGAATGGAAAAGGAGTACCGTTCAGCCTTCTGTTTCCGTGACGCCCATGAACGACCTGCGCCAGTACCCCCGCGTTTCCTCGCCTAAAGGGACGGTACTGGCCTGGCAGAATGCCGGAATGAAGCAACTCTCGCGCGTGGGGGATCTCGGAATGGGCGGATTATACATTCAAACTGCTGAGCCTCCCCCTCCTGGCACTTATATCCAGTTGTTATTCGACGTACCCGCAGGCGAGGTACGGGCGCGCGCCGCGGTGCAAAGAAGCAAGCCCAAAGAAGGCATGGGCGTAAAGTTCGTGGCGATGCAGCGGGAAGACCGGGCGCGGCTCGCCGGTTGGCTGAAGCATTTATCAATGTAGGGCAATCCTCGGTAGAAAAACTGATTTGCGACTTTTGTTTTTGGTGCCGTTCCCGGTCTACATACGTCGCTATCACCGCGGCCAGACGCCTGCGGTGAAGGTTTTGATGGTGTGAAAGCCGAGTTTTTCGTAGAGCTGGACGGCGGCGCGGTTGTCCGAAGTGACGGTCAGCGTTAATTCCCTGAACTTCATGGAGCGAAGCGCTTCGGCGGAAGTTTGCATGAGCATGCGGCCGAGGCCGTGGCCCTGGTAACCGGGCAGGACGCAGATTTGCGTGGTGTGGCCGACGCCGGGGGAGACTTCGCTGGTGAGAACCGCGGCGACGAGTTCGTCGCTCCCGGGCTCGTGAAGAACGAAGGACGCGGCCGGCACGAACTGGCCGCATCCGGGGAGCAGGATGATGTTCTTCAGAAACTTAAGCGCGCCGGCGCGGCTGCGGTACTGGTCGTTGATCTCGCCGTCGACATGATTTGTGTAAGCGAGATAGATCAACTTCGCGCAGGGATCGAAATAGCGATCGTTCCAGCGATTGAGGCGCATGCCCGCCGAAGGGCCGGCCTTCGCCTCGTGGGACTTGTGTAAATCCAGCAGCATGAACTGGCGGGTGTAAAGGTGGAAACCCTGGCCGAGCAGCGGCGTGTCCACAGGGCCGCTGAAGGGCATCAACTGCGCTTCGATGCGCGCGAGATGCGGAATGGCGCGCATGGAGACGAGGAGTTCCTCGAGCAGGCGCGGGGCGATGGAGTCCTGCGGGAATTTGGAAGAGACATACAAGCCGCCGATAAGGCCTTTTTGATCTTCGAGGACGTAAAAGGAATAACCGACGGCGACGCCGTTTTCGAAGGCCACGCATCCGGCCAGGGCGTGCGCGTCCAGAAAGCGTTTGATGAGTTCGAGCGCGCCGCGATAGTCCCAATGCAATTCGTCGCGCCAGTGCCGCGCTTCTTCTTCAAGCAGTGGCTCAATCTGACGGACCGTAGTCTGTCGCAAATCGATGATGTTCATGAATAAAGGGAAAGCGGCGCGGCCCCTGCAGCGCCATTCCATCATAAAGGAAGTGAAGGAAAGAGAGAAAGCAGAGGAGGTAAAGAAGGAGACACAACGAGACACGCTGGTTCAAGGGCGGTGGAAAGGTATGCTACGATGCAAATCATCGAAAGAGTATTGTGAGGTAGGAACAAGCGGCGCCCGCCGCCAGCCCAGTTGCGCAGACGACGAATGCAGATTCTTTACGAACTTCGCTATCCAAGCAGGTTGTCCACCAAGTTGCTGATGGCGCTGTTGGCCCTGGCGTTTTTTGCGGTGCTGGCCACGACGGCCATTGCGGGCTTTCTCGTTTATCGCATCGTAAAGCCGCAACGCACGAGCACCGAGATCAACATGGCGAGTTTTCCCGGGCGGCCGGAGGTGCTGGAATTCACTGCGCCAGGTGGCGGTGAAAAGCGGGAAGGATGGTTCTTTCCCGGGTTGCGCGGAGCGGCGACGATTATCCTGTGCCACGGGTACGAATCCAGCCGCGGCGAGCTGCTGACGCTGGAATCAGCGCTGCAGGACCACCAGTACAACGTATTCATTTTCGATTTTGCGGCGCACGGGGCGAATGGGGGAATCAGCACGCTCGGCTATCACGAAGCGGACGAAGTGCGCGGGGCGGTCGATCTCCTGGCGACGCGGCCTGATTTGGATCCCACGCGGATGGGGCTTTGGGGCTATAACATGGGCGCCTACGCGGCGCTGCGCGAAGCGGAAAACGACAAGCGAATTCGCGCCCTGGTGCTGGACTCGGTCTACGACGAACCGAAGCAAATGGTGAAGGCGGGCGTGGAGCGCAACGGGCTGGGCAAATTTCCGCTGATGGTGCGGGCGGCGGAGTTCAGCTTTGGATATTTGAACTACGCGCACCGCGATGATCCGCCGCTATCGAAGAAATTGATTACGCTGGCGGGCGTGCCGACGCTTTACATTCAGGCACAGGACGATCCGGAACTCGCGGAGACGACGCAGCAGATGTTCTTGAAGGCGCCGGAGCCGCGCGAGCAGGTGATTATTCCGCATGGGAATTTTGTGAGTCTGGGCGACGAAGACAAGCGCGTATATGAAAACCGCGTGGTGTCGTTCTTTTTAGTGAGGCTGCCGCCTGTCGGCCAGCATGCCCGTTGAGCCCGGATCTTTGCAAACGATGACAGCGTGCCGCAGGGCGTTGAACGGGCAGTTTAGGCCGAGATTTCGCAATTCTTGAATCTCCCCACCTGGAGCGTAGACCCACCCGGGCTGGCTTTTGCCTGGCAACCATTCCGAAAGTTCTCGGTGGAGATAAAAATTCAAACTGTATTGGAATGAACGCCGGAGTTTGTATGCTGACGAGCGTTCGGGAGAATACTCCTTCCAAATCATAGCTGCGGCCATGGGAGCGGAGCGAACGGAGAGACGTTCGTCGAGGACTTCTCTCGTGTTTCCGCGCAATGTCAGAGCAACGACCGCAACGAGGGCAAACGCGTTTACCAACACCGTACGCGACAGATTTCGCAGGATGAAGCTTGCGAAACCGCCGACGGCTATAACCAACGGCGCGAAGCCTAAAGGGGTTCGCTCAAATTGTAATGCGGTAAGGAACGCTGCGACGAGCAAGGTTGCGCCGCTGGCGATTTCTACCCAGCGATCTCCTGGAAAGATATTGTTCACACGAATTGAAACGCTTCTGGCCACCAATAGGCCTATAGGAGGCACTGCTGGCAATATATAGCCCGGCAGCTTCGACTTAGATAGACTGAAAAAAACCACCGCGAAAATTGGCCACGATGTAAGGAAAAAATCCAACGAATCTACCGCACCGCGATTTTTCCACCAATGCGTCGTATCTCTTAGAAGGACTAAAGAGGTTACCGTCCATGGAAAGAACGCGATGAGCACGATTGGAATATAATACCAGAACGGCTGGATGTGCTGGAATTCGGGCGTTAGGTAGCGCTTGAAATTGTGTTCGATGATGAAGATGCGGAAGAAGTCGGGGTTGCGGCGGGCGCAGACAATGTACCAAGGAAGAGCGGTCAGGCAGAACGCAGCGACGGCGACAGGGTGAAAGAGGCGGAAGGCGTCGCGCCTGCGCTTCGTGAACAGAGCCCAGAAAAAAACGGCGCCGCCGGAAAGAATGATGGCGGCGGGACCTTTTGCGAGGACGGCAAGGCCAAGGGAAAAACCGAACAGAATGAGGGCCAGCCACGGCGTTCGCGGGAGGATCGGCGTATTTTCGTTGCGCGTGAGGCCCAGGACCACGGCGGCGCAGACCATTGCAATGGTGAGCATCGCACTGAAGGGCATGTCCGTAGCGGCGGCATGGGAGAAGCCAATCATGCCCACAGTGGTGGGCAGCAGAAGCAACAACCAACGAGCGGTTTCCGCGCCGTAGAGACGCATTGCCAGCCAAGCCATTGCCAGCGTGGCGAGCAGCGCGGAGATGGCGCTCGGCAAACGCGCAGCCGCTTCGCTCACGCCGAAAAGCTTAAAGCAAAGCGCGGCACCCCAATAGAGGAGCGGAGGCTTCTCAAACCAGGGCTTTCCGTAGAGCCGCGGCGTGACCCAATCGCCGGTCTCCGCCATGTCGCGCGCGATCCATGCGTAACGAGGCTCGTCCGGGCCCACGAAGCCGATGGCGCCGAGATGGCTGAAATAGCAGACGTAAAGTGTCGCCGCGATGAGAACGGCCCAGCCAATTCGGGCGGCGGTTCTGGTGCGCGGCTTCTCGGCGATCAGAGCGGTAGTTTCGGTCACGGAAAGCTGAGTCTAACATCGAACCACTATCTTCCAGCGACGGACCTCTTGCATACTGTCGCCCGACGGGAAACTCGCGTGAACTCGGGCAGGCCATGAAGGAATGGATTGAATACGCGGCCGTTTGGGTCATTCTGAAAGGGCTAGGCGCGTTGCCGCGGCCGCTGGCGCGGAGTTTTGCATCCGGAATGATGCGCGTTTTTTACGCGCTGCTGTCTCGATTGCGAAAAACCGCGGAAATAAATCTGCGGATTGCCTTTCCGGAATGGAGCGATGCCCAGCGCAAGAAAGTCATTCGCGGAATGCTGCGGAATCTGGGTTGGATGGTGGCGGAGTTTGTCCGGCTTCCGAAGTACTCGAAGGAAAATATCGAACAAATTGTCGCGCTCGATGGCCATGAAAACTTCCTGGAAGGGCAGCGGCGCGGGAAAGGCGTGTTGTACCTGACGGGGCACATCGGCGCATGGGAGTTGTCTTCCTTTGCGCACGCGCTCTACGGATTTCCTCTGCACTATATGGCCCGGCGGATCGACAATCAGAAAGTCGACGCGCTCGTAAACAGTTACCGCTGTTTGCCGGGGAATCGTCCGATTTTCAAGAACGAATCGGCCCGCGTGATGCTAAGAGTTTTGAAAGAAGCCGGAACGGTCGGAATTCTGGCGGACCAGAACACCATGCCCGGAGAAGCCGTATTCGTGGATTTTTTCGGGAAGCAAGCCAGCACAACCACCGGAATCGCCCGCGTCGCTTTGCATACGGATGCCGCCGTGGTACCGGGCTACGCCGTCTGGGACGAGAGCCTCGCGAAGTACCGGTTGCGCTTCGAGCCGCCGGTCGAGTTGATTCGAACGGGCGACATGGAACGCGACGTCTTGGAGAACACGCAGAAATTCACCAACGTGATTGAAGACATCATTCGCAAGTATCCGGACCAGTGGGTCTGGGTACATGGACGATGGAACACGCGGCCGAAGGGTGAGCCGCCAGTTTACGATTTCTCGTGAGGACAAAAATGCGACGAACAGCGGCAGAATTGGCGGAGCAGGCCGGCGCGAAGCTGGAAGGCGACGGCACATTGGAAATTGGCGGGGTCGCTGGCCCGCAGCGCGCTGGTGCCCGCGATCTGATCTACGTGGAAACCGCCAAGTATGCAGAAAGGGCCGTGGCTTCCGCGGCGCTTTGCGTCATCGCACCGTACGGAGTGCCTTTGCCGGGCAAAACGGTTTTGCGGAGCGCGCATCCAAAGCTGGCATTTGCAAAAGCGGCGGCGCTGCTGCTCGATCGTCCGCCCATCGCCTCCGGAATTCACGCGACAGCCATAGTTGCTCCACTTGCTCGCGTTGCAGCAGGCGTTGGGATTGGTCCGTACGCAGTGATTGGCGAAGACGCGCACATCGGTGCCGGGACACAAATCGGTGCCCACTCCGTGGTTGGCGCGGGATGCTGGATCGGCGAGAATTGCCGGATTCATCCAAGAGTAACCCTCTATGGCAATGTGAGGATCGGGCATCGCGTGGAGATTCATTCAGGAGCGGTGCTCGGTGCGGACGGTTTTGGGTATGCTCAGGGGGACGGGAGGTACTGGAAGTTTCCGCAGGCGGGGATCGTCGAAATCGGAGACGACGTGGAAGTCGGTGCGAACACCACGATTGACCGAGGCTCGCTGGAAGATACGCGCATCGGGGAAGGTGTGAAACTGGACAATCTTGTGCACATCGGGCACAACTGCCAGATCGGCGCGCACACGGTGGTTGCGGCTCAAGCAGGCCTGTCCGGTTCGTGCGTGTTCGGGAAGCGCGTGGTCGTGGGCGGACAGGCAGGCTTTGGAGAGCGGTGCAAATTGGAAGATGGCGCGGTCATTGGCGGCCAAAGCGGGGTTCTCGGGGGGAAAATCGTTCGCAGCGGCGAGACAGTTTGGGGGACACCCTCCCGTCCGCTTGAAAAATTCAAAGAACTCTACGCCTGGTTCGCGCGGCTACCCGAACTGGCGGCGCGCATCAAAGAACTTGAGGGAAAGCTTGGCGGCAAGTAAAACAAACGAAACGCCGTGCTGGCGCCTGGTTGTTGTTGGGGGGCACACGCGCAGCATTGGCAAGACCCAGCTGGTCTGCGACGTAATCTCCGCATTTCCCCAGGCCAACTGGATTGCCGGCAAAATTACCCAATACGGCCACGGTGTTTGCGCGCAGAATGGCGAAAATTGCGATTGCGCGCCGGATGAACACGTCTGCGCCATCAATTGGGAAACGCATGCGGACACGGGAACGGACAGTGCCCGTTTTCTGGCCGCAGGAGCACGGAAATCGTTCTGGTTGCGTACCAAACAGGGATTTCTTGCCGAGGGGCTGCCGCTTCTAAGGACGGCACTGCAACAGGCAATCCAAGCTGGCGGTGAGGAACTGCCGCCGGTCATCGTGGAGAGTAATTCGCTGCTGCAGTTCCTGAAGCCCAGTCTCTATTTCTCCATAATCGATCCATCGAAAGATGATTTCAAGGATTCCGCGCGCGCTGCTCTCGACCGCACCGATGCCTTGGTTCTGCGTGGGACCTCTGACACTTTTTCTCCGGAAGGACCTTCCTGGACGAGGCTTCCTGCGCGCCTCCTCAAGGAAAAGCCCTCCGTTACGCAACGGGAGGGCGAGCCGCTGCCTGAACCACTGCACGTGCTGGTTCAGAGAATGCTGGAAGGGCCTGCAGGCGTTTCCATTTGACAACGTAGAGTTGCTTTTAGTGCATCTTAGCCGTTGACCGTCACGGGGAAGGCGGCGATAATTTAATAGTACTCGTGTTACTCGCATGCGACTGCCGCGTTGTTTTTGTGGGGAAGTGAAGCGCAATACGGCAGTTAAGCTGATTTTAATGTTGGCTGTATAAGCCTGCTGGTCGTACCGGCATGAAGTTCCGCTCTGGGGGAGCACTGATGGCCTCGTTCGCCAGAATGGGTGAAGAAGTCTCCGTCGCGCCCGCGCCTCTGCCCTGGCAGGAGCAGGAGTGGGCTGCGCGTCTGGAAAAAACCATCGAGCGCGGCGCGAATCACCTCCTTTCCATTCAAGCAGAGCAAGGATACTGGCAGGGTGAGCTTGAAGCGGACACGACGCTCGAGTCCGATTACATCTATTACCTGCACGTCCTCGGAAAGGCCGATCCGGAGCGCATTGCCAAGCTGGCAAATTATGTGCGCCGGCGGCAGCTCTCCGACGGCGGCTGGGCGATCTATCCCGGCGGACCTTCGGAGCTGAACGCGACGTGCAAGGCGTATTTCGCCTTGAAGCTGGCGGGCGACTCCACCGAAGCGCGCCACATGGCGCTGGCGCGCGAGACGATCCATCGTCTCGGCGGTCTGGAACACACGAATTCGTACGTGCGATTCTATCTGGCGCTGGTCGGCGCTGTTGGGTGGGAGCTTGTTCCCTCGATCCCGCCGGAGCTGATGCTCCTGCCGCAGTGGTTTTATTTCAATATTTACGAGATGTCTTCCTGGACGCGCGGCATCGTGATTCCCATGGCCATCCTTTCCACGCTGCGGCCCGACTGGTGCTTGCCGGAACGCGTCCGTGTCGACGAATTGTTCAAGGACCCTACGCGAAAGACCGCGGCGTTCGATTGGAGCAAGCAACTCCTTTCCTGGAAAAACGTTTTCCTGGCGCTGGATCGCGGCTTGAAGCTCTACGAGAAATTGCCCTGGAAGCCACTGCGCCAGCGCGCTCTTCGCGAAGCAAAATCCTGGATGCTGAATCACATCGAGCGGACCGAGGGCCTTGCGGCGATTTACCCGGCAATGATGAATTCGATTTTTGCGTTGATGGCTCTGGGGCACGGCCCGGACGACCCACTGACCTGGAGGGAAATCCAGGAATTTTCGCGATTTGAAATTGAAGAGGGCGACACCATTCGCATGCAGCCTTGCGTTTCGCCGGTTTGGGATACCTGCATTGCCATGGTCGCTCTGGAAGAAGCCGGCTTGCCCCCGGATCATCCCGCGCTGGTGAAGGCCGCGGACTGGATGCTCTCGAAGCAAGTTCTTGGGCCGGGCGATTGGCAGGTGAAGAACAAGGACGCGGAACCCGGCGGCTGGGCGTTCGAGTTTCGCAATGATTTTTATCCCGATGTTGACGACACTGCGTTTGTGGTGATGGCGCTCCAGCGCGTGAAGTACCCCGACGCCAAGCGCATGGAAGGCGCGATTCGCCGCGGCATTCAGTGGTTGCTCAGCATGCAGAATCGCGACGGCGGCTGGGGCGCGTTTGACCGCGACAATGATCACAAGTTCCTATGCAACATTCCTTTCGCGGACCACAACGCGATGATCGATCCCTCTACCGCCGACGTCACCGCGCGCGTCGTAGAATGTCTTGGCCGGTTTGGCTGGCCCGCGGACCATCCTGCGATTCAGCGCGCTGTGAAATTTTTGCTGAAGGATCAATCCGGCGACGGTTCCTGGTTCGGCCGCTGGGGCGTCAACTATATCTACGGAACCAGCGGCGTGTTGCGCGCACTAGAAACTGTTTCGCTAACCGCGCGTGACTATTGCCAGCGCGCAGTGATCTGGCTGCGCACGGTGCAGAAGGCCGACGGCAGCTTCGGCGAATCGCTCGCCAGTTATGAAAAGCCTTCGACGAAAGGACAAGGCCCCAGTACGGCTTCGCAGACCGCCTGGGGGCTGATCGGGTTGCTTGCAGGAACGGACGCCAGCGATCCCGCCATCGGCAAAGCCGTTTCCTACCTCGTCCACAAGCAGCACGAAGACGGCTCCTGGAGCGAGCCGGATTTCACCGGCACTGGTTTCCCCGGGGTCTTTTATTTGAAATATCACCTCTACCGGAATTCCTTCCCGGTGTATGCGTTGGCGCGTTATTCCAATCAGTCGCGCGGCGCGGATGAATACTCGGCGCTGAAGTTCCAGCCCAGCGAATTCCCGCTGCGCAGCGGGTTTTAAAGCGCATGATGCGGTTTCCTCTGCGGCTTACTGCGGATCTGGCGCTGGCCCGGTTCGCGCCAAAGTCACGTTCTGCCCAAAGCGCTGGCCTGATTCAGTTTGTGGATGCGGCGGAAATGTTGCATCACGATTCTAGCCATCCTGTTTCGCACGAGAAGATCCGCGAAATTAATTCAGGCCGCTCTCCTGTTGTTTGGATGGGGGGATGCGAGCCGCTGCATCATCCCGGGATTGCGCATCTAGTTCGATCTATTACGCAGACTGGCCATTTTGTCTTTCTCGAGACCGATGGAAAGTTTCTTCACCGACGCATTCACGAGTTTCAGCCTGTGCCGCGGCTCTTTCTAACCGTGCGATTGGAATCCGCTGGGCCGCCTCTTCTGCCGAGCGTCTGCGAATTGGCTGGGGAGGGCCTGCGCGCAGCTCGGCTTTCCGGGTTTCTGATTTGCGCGCATGCGCGCGTTCACGCAGAGACTGAACTAGGAGCAATGGCCGACGTAATCCAATTCGCCCACTCCACTGATGTGGATGGAATTGTGATTACCACGGAGAATGGCGTATCAAACTCCACGAGTGTTGATGCCGAGACCTTGCAGCAGAAAACTGGGGAAGCGCGAAAGCTGATTGGGAGCATGTGGTGGGAATCTTTTTCGCGGATTGTTGAGCCGGCTCTGAGCAGCCATCGAAGCGCCGCGCGAAACACAAAAGAAAGCAGTGCCAGCTTCGAACGAGAATCCGACGCAGACGAAGAAGGCGTAGGAATCGCATGACCACGCTGGTTACAGGAGCGGCGGGTTTTCTTGGCAGCCACGTAGCCCGGCAGCTCGTGGCCCGCGGCGATGATGTCCGCGTCCTACTTCGCGCTTCGAGCACCAATCGCGCGATTGCGGATTTGTCTCTCGAATACGTGACTGGAGATTTGCGCGACTCTGCTTCGCTCGATCGCGCGATGAAGGGCGTCAAGCGCGTCTTTCACGTGGCTGCGGATTACCGCTTGTGGGCGCGGCGCTCGCGGGAGATTTACGATTCGAATGTAGGAGGAACGAAAAATCTTTTACAAGCCGCGAAACGTGCGGGCGTGGAGCAGTTGATATACACCAGCACGGTGGCAACCATCGCCGTCGACCGCCCGAAGCTTCCCAACGAATTCACTGACGCGAAGCTGGAAGAGATGATCGGCCATTACAAACGCTCGAAGTGGATGGCGGAGCGGGAAGCGTTCAACGCCGCGAAAAGCGGGTTGCCAGTTATTGTGGCCATGCCCACAACGCCGGTAGGGCCGTGGGACTGGAAGCCGACGCCGACTGGAAAGATCATTCTGGATTTTTTGAACGGCAAGATGCCCGGTTACGTGGAGACCGGCTTGAATTTTGTCGGCGTGGAAGAGTGCGCGGCGGGCCACCTGCTCCTCGCGGAAAAAGGAAAAATTGGTGAGCGCTATCTGCTTGGTGGTGAGAATCTGACGCTCAAGGCGATGCTGGACATGCTGGCGAAGATAACCGGTCTGCGCGCGCCAAGTCTGAAGATTCCTCATGGACTCGCGCTGGGTGTAGCCTATGCCAATACGGTGTTCTCGCGGCTGCTTGGGCGCGAGCCGGGCATTCCGATTGAAGGCGTGAAGATTGCGCGTCACATGATGTTTGTGGATAGCTCGCGCGCGCAGCGTGAATTGGGTTTCAAGGCTGGCCCGGTAGCCGCGGCGCTGGAGCGCGCCGTGCGCTGGTACGATGCCAATGGCTACATCGCTAAAAATCGCGCCAAGCGCATGGCTCGCGCGGCCGCATAAGCGTTTGTAGGACAGGCTTCAGCCTGTTCGGTTGCAGTCCTAGCCGCTCGGAACTGGTCCTGAGGGTAGCCGAAAGAGACCGGTGATTTGGCTTCGTAGCGCCGCCCTTTAGGGCCGCATCGGAACGGAGATAATGCGCATTCTCGTCACATTCGCCGTCGAAGCGGAATTCGCCCCGTGGCGAAAGCTCAGAACGCTAGAACCCGTACACCTTGATGGTCTTGAGATGTTTCGAACTCAAGTGGGACGCGCAACGGTGCACTTTGTCGTAACCGGAATGGGAATGGAAAATGCGCGCCGGGGCGTGGAAATAGCGATGTCTGACCGACATACCATTTGTGTCGCCTCGGGTTTCTGCGGGTCCCTTAAACAGGCCCATAAAGTTGGCGATATTCTCGCCGCTCGCGCAGTTCAACGTCTCGGAAAAACAAAAACCATCGAATGTTCCCGCAACCTCTTCATGGCCGCCTACGAAAACCAGGCGACCGAAGCGAAAATGTTCTTGACCACAGACAAAGTGATTGCCACTGCCGAAGAGAAGCAGCAGTTGGCTCCGTTTGCCGACGCGGTGGACATGGAAAGCTTTGCTATTCTCTCGGCGGCAAAACAAAAAAATCTTCCTGCCATCGCAATTCGCGTGGTCAGCGACCGTTTTGACGAGGATATGCCGGCCGATATTTCGGCGACAGTGGACCAGCGAGGCCGAGTAAAAATTGGCGGTATCGTCAGGCATGTGGCGACCCATCCTCTCCAATTGCCCGCACTCATTCGCCTCGGGCGACAGAGTCACACCGCCGCGGAAGCTTTGTGTCATTTTCTCGAAGCATTCATCAAGGAGTTGTCATTCCGGACTCATGGATGGCCACCGCCGGAACTGCAGGAGATTGCCGCGCGATGAGCCGCACCGGAACAACACTCGAAGCTGTAAAGACGCTTGGTCCCGTTCCCAAGACCATGCGCGCCGGCGTCTACCGCGAAAAGGGAATCGTGCGCGTCGAAGAAGTTCCTGTCCCCGAAGTGGCCGAAGGCGAAGTCCTCATCAAAGTCGCCGCGTGCGGCATTTGCGGCACGGACATCAAGAAGATTTTCCACGCCTACGTCACGCCGCCGCAGATCCTGGGCCACGAAATAGCCGGCACGGTCGTAGCCACCGGCCGCGGCGTGACCAAATGGAAGCTCGGCGACCGTGTCATGAGTTTTCATCACATTCCCTGCGGTAAATGTTTCTACTGCGAACGTCGTTTGTTCTCCCAGTGCAAACAGTACAAGACGACGGGCCTCACCGGGGGATTCACTCCCAACGGTGGCGGCTTTGCCGAATACGTGAAAGCCATGCCCTGGGTAGCCGAACGCGGAATCATCGGATTGCCCGATAACGTTTCCTTCGAGGAAGCCACATTTATCGAGCCGATCAACACGATTCTGAAGGCCGTACAGAAAGCTCGGGTAACGGCAGGCGAATCCGTACTCATCGCCGGATGCGGCCCGATCGGCTTGCAGTTGTTAATGGTCGCCAACTTACAAGGCGCCAAACTCTATACGAGCGACCCCATGGTCGTGCGCCGCGCCAAGAGCTTAACTTTAGGTGCCTTGGAGTCCTTTGACCCCAGTGATGGTAAGCTTGTGGACCAGATCAAGGCGCGGACCGAAGGACGAGGCGCCGATGCGGTTCTGGTGGCGGTGGCTCATCCGTCGGTCGTGGTGGATGCTTTGGCGACGGCAAGGCCCGGCGGACGCGTGCTGTTGTTCGCCGCGAACGATCCCGTATCCAGGATTGAATTTCCCGCTGCCGCAGTGGGTATCGACGAAAAGGAAATTCTGGGCAGCTATAGTGCGGCCGTGGACATCCAAGAAGCAGGGGCCGATCTTGTGCTGAAGAAGAAACTGCCGGTCATGGATATCGTGACGCACCGATTTCCGTTGGCTAGAATCCAAGAAGGGTTGGATCTCGCCGCCAAACCGACAGCCGAATCACTCAAGATCTTAGTCACACACACATGAGCACGACGACGCCAAAGAAACTGGAAGCAGGCGAACAAGTGAAAGCTGCTGTAACCCACGTCACGGTGCCCTCAAAGATGACTGCGGCCGTGCTCTATGGCAGCGAAGACCTTCGCATTGAAATGATTGACGTGCCTGCTCTCTCCGCCGACGAAGTCCTGGTGCGCGTCCGGCTGGCGCTTACCGATGGCACCGACCTCAAAGTCTGGAAGCGCGGCTATCACGCCAAAATGATTCAGCCTCCAGCCGTCTTTGGCCACGAACTGGTTGGCGAAATCGTGGCGGTGGGCAAACGCGTCGATCCGCGCTGGCGTATCGGCATGCGTGTGATCGCCGCGAATTCCGCGCCCTGCCTACGTTGCTATCACTGCCGTCGCGGCCAGGAAAATCTTTGCGACGATCTGTTGTTCAACAATGGCGCCTACGCGGATTACATGCGCATCCCCGGCCGCATCGTCGTGGAAAACATGCTGGAAGTGCCGCACTCCGTGGATGATCAGAGCGCCGCGCTGGCCGAGCCATTGGCGTGCGTGCTTCGCGGAATCCACGAGATGGAAGTGCGCACGGGCGACACCGCGGCGGTAATCGGCTGCGGCCCCATTGGATTGAAGTTTGTCCGCATGCTTTCGCGGCGCGGAGTTCGCGTCATCGCGCTGGCACGGCGTGCGGCACCGCTCGACGTCGCCAAGCGGCTGGGCGCGGTGGCCACCTTCAACGTCGCCGAGACGGAAGACGTCGTTGCCGCCGTAAGAGCGCTTACCGAGGATGGGCTTGGACCCGATTCGGTGGTAGAAGCAGCGGGTAATCCAGCCACCTGGAAGCAGGCTCTCGCGATGGTGCGCCGAGGCGGCGTTGTGAATTTCTTCAGCGGACTGCCTTCAGGCACGCGCGTCGAAATCGATCCGGCGGCCATCCACTATTCCGAAATCAAGCTGATTTCGCCGTTTCATCATACGCCGCGCTTCTTCCGTGAAGCTTTGGAAGCCATCCGGCGCGGGGATATTTCGGCGCGTGATTTCGTTACCGAAGAAATCCGCCTGGCCGACTTGCCGCAAGCGTTTGCGCGCATGAAGTCGCGCAGCGGCGAAATCAAGCTGGCTGTGCGGCCGTAGTTTCAGGTGCGGACCAAACCCACCCATCATTTTCTATTTCAGCATCCTGGATGGTTCCGCGCGATCGGGCGGAGTGCGCATTTCGCTCTCGGGAAGGGTCTACGAATCGAGGAATCTGTCTTCTAATGCTGCGCCCTGGCGAAATTGAAATCACGCGGCACGCGCCTGAACCCGGCTCTTCGCCGGAAGTGGCGCAGCAGTACACGCGGTGGCTGGCGACGCATCACTACGAGAATTTCAACGTCGTATCGTGGCTGCTCCCTAAAGCGCTCCATCAGCATTTCTACAATGTCTATGCCTACTGCCGCTGGGCCGATGACCTTGGCGACGAAGTTCCCGAAGCGACGCGCGCCCTGGAATTGCTTGCCTGGTGGGAGCATGAACTGGATGCCTGCTATGAAGGAAAGCCATCCCACGCGGTCTTCGTGGCGCTGCGCGAAACAATCGTCGCCAAGGATATTCCCAAGCAGCCTTTCGCGGACCTCCTCAAAGCTTTCCGCCTAGACCAGACCGTCAAGCGCTATCCCACCTGGGATGCCGTCCTTGGCTATTGCGTGTATTCGGCCAATCCGGTGGGGCGTCTGGTCTTGTATCTGTGCGGTTACCGCGACGAGCAGCGTCAGCGTCTGTCCGATGCCACTTGCACCGCATTGCAACTCGCGAACTTCTGGCAGGATGTTTCGCGCGACCTGGACATCGGCCGCATTTACATTCCGCTGGATGGCGCTGCCGCACACGGGCTCTCCGAAAATGATATTGTCGAGCGTCGATTCGACGAGCGCTACGTTGGCCTAATGAGAGATCTCATGGCCCGTACTCGCGCCCTCTTCACCGAAGGCCAGCCGCTTGCAAAAGTGGTGGATGGACGCCTTAGCGTGGACCTGGAGATGTTCACCCGCGGCGGTTTGGCCGTGCTCGATGCCATCGAAGCGATGGGCTACGACACGCTTCACCATCGTCCCGCCGTCAGCAAACTGAAGCAGGCCGCCCTCCTCGGCCGCGCCCTCGTGGCACATTTGGCGGGTGGAAATCCTCGCGCATCTGATCGCTTGCCAGAGCCCGCAATGGTAGGAGCGCAACAGGTTGCACCCCAGTCGGGCACGACCGTTGCGGACTCTTACGAAAAATGCCACCGTATCGCGCGCGCCTCCCACAGCAATTTTTACTACGCCTTTTTTCTTTTGCCGAAGCCAAAGCGTGACGCCCTGGCTGCTCTTTATGCTTTTATGAGGCTCGTTGACGATGTCTCGGATGAAAATCAAAGCCTCCTTGCGAAGCAACGTGGCCTGGCGAAATGGCGCGCCGCGTTCGACGAAGCCGTTACCGGGCACTCGCAGCTTTTTGATGGCAACGCTGCCATGCCTTTGCCTTCGGAAACCTTATATGGCGAAGCCGAAGTTCTTCCCGCGCTGGTGGACACCATGCAGCGTTACAAAATGCCCGCGCGCTATCTTCATGATCTCATCAGCGGCGCTGAGATGGATTTGATGGTCCGGGCATATCCGACCTTCGACCGCCTCCGCGAATACTGCTACCGAGTGGCCGGCACGGTGGGTCTCACCTGCACGCATGTGTTCGGCTTCAGCGATGCGCGTGCGTTGGACTTGGCGGAAAAGCTCGGCCTCGCCTTTCAATTGACAAATATCATTCGCGACGTGCCTGAAGACTACAAACTCGGCCGCGTCTACCTTCCCGAAGAAGATTTGCAACGGTATGGAGTTTCACCTGAGGACTTTGGCCGAAACGAAACAACTCTCGGCGTTCGCGAATTGCTTCGCTTTGAGGCCGAGCGCGCCTGGCAACTCTATGAAGAAGGCTCTGCTTTGCTCGGACTTATCGACGCCGACAGCCGCGGCGCGCTCTGGCTGCTGGTGCATACTTACAGCGCGCTTCTCGGCCGCATCGGGTTGCTGGACTTCGCCGTTTTCGGCGAGCGCATTCGTCTTTCCAAACCGGAAAAAATGATGTTCATCGCCAAGGCGCGTTTCGGGCGCACTACGGAAGAGAATATTCTTGAAAAGCGTGATCGTGATCGGCGGCGGGCTGGCGGGGCTGGCAGCCGGCGTCGCGCTGGCTGAATCTGGCTGGTGCGTGCGGCTGTTTGAACAGCGTCCGTTCCTTGGCGGCCGGGCAACGTCCTATGTGTTGCCCGACGGCGAGACGGTGGACAATTGCCAGCATGTGACCCTCGGTTGCTGCACGAATCTCGAAGATTTCTACCGCCGCATCGGCGCCGCCGGCAAAATCAAATTCTTCGACCGGCTCCTCTTTGTGGATCCGCAGGGCCGCCGGGGAGAGATGCAGGCGGGGTTCTTGCCCGCGCCATTCCATCTAACTGCATCCTTTGCCACGTTTGCGCCGCTGAATTTGCTGGACAAGCTTTCGATCGCGCGCGCCATGCTCGACATCTTGCAGACCCACGGGAATCCTACCGATCTCCAGGAAAAGGGCGGCATCTCCATGCTCGAGTGGCTCCGCCGCCGCGGCCAGACGAAACGTGCCATCGAGCGTTTCTGGCGGGTGGTCCTCGTCAGCGCGCTCGACGAAGAACTGGATCGCACCGACGCCCGCTTCGGCGTCGATGTTTTCTGGAAAGCTTTTCTCTCGAACGGTACGGGCTACCGCATAGGAATGCCCGTCGTGCCTCTCGCAAATCTCTACGATGGCTGCAAGTCCGAAATTGAACGCTGCGGCGGGGAAGTGATTCTGCGCGCTCCGGTACGCGGCTTGAAAATGGAAAACGGCGAGCTCGCCGGAGTCCGCTTCGACGAAGGGCGCGAGGAATCGGCCGATGCTTACGTGTTCGCCGTGCCCCACACGGCGTTGGCGGAGCTGTTGCCGCAAAGCGTCAAGCAGAGCGATCCATCGCTCTCCAATCTGGACAAAATCAAAGTCGCACCCATCACCGGCGTGCATTTCTGGTTTGACCGCCCGGTCATGAAGGAGCCGTTCGTGACGCTTCTGGACACCACTACGCAGTGGATCTTCAATAAGACCGCTCTCTACGGCGATTCGAGTGGAAAGGCGAAGACCGCCCCGGCCGGACAGTATCTGCAATTGGTCATCAGCGCTTCTTACGATTTGCTCGAGAAGCCGCGCCAGGAAATCATCGACCTCTGTTTAGGTGAAGTCCGGAAAGCTCTGCCTGCCGCGCGCAACGCCGAATTGCTGAAAGCCACCGTCATCAAAGAAGCCGCAGCCACATTTTCGCCGGAGCCCGGCGTCGATCGCTGGCGCCCCAAGCAACAAACCTCCGTGCCGCGCTTGTTTCTTGCTGGCGATTGGACGGATACGGGCTGGCCCGCCACCATGGAAGGCGCCGTGCGCAGCGGCTACCTCGCCGCAGAAGCCCTGCTCCGCTCCGAAGGAACGCCGCGTGCATTTCTTCAACCGGATCTTCCGCCCAGCGGCTTCATCGCCATGTGGCTGGGGAGGTCGAACACGGCAACAAATAAATGATGCCAATTCAGGACTCAACCGTCTCGAACCAACCAACCCGCCCCTCGCTGCTCGTTAATTCCTCACCAGCGGCGTCCAGCGCCTTGTATTCGTCCTTGCGGGTTGCCATGAACTTTTCATACGCCTCGCGCGAATCCCAGAAATCGAGCGTGAGGTAAATCGCAGGGCGAAAAGGATCACGCAAGAGTCGCGTCTCGCGGTAGCTTGAGTCGCTCCCAAAGAGCCGGACCCAGCCGCCGGCCGGGCCATAGGCGTCCTCGAACCTTTTTTCACAACCCGGCTTGACTTCGTACTCCCAGAGCGCTACAAACATAGAGGTCCCATCTCCTGCTCGCTAGACGTTCGCAATTCTGCAAGGAATCTCTAGGGAATGAGCGCGCCGTCCGGCCGAGTGTAACAATCCGATTGGATACAAGCCAAGTTGGCAAGCGCGACAGCGCAAAAGCATGAGTTGTATGTGTTGCAGTCCGTCGAGACTGGCGGACGGAGGCGTTTGTGGATCGAAAGTACGGTCACCGCGGTTACCGCGACGCGGAAAAGCAAGATAAGAAGGATAAGTCTCACGATCGCAAACCGCCCGCCGGCGGTCCGCGCGGCGCCGATCAATTCGGTCCACGCACCCCGCGCATGGTCGGCACGGTCACGCGCGCACGCTGTTCGAATTGCGGTGCGGTCCTCACCCCGGGTTTCGATCCCAACGGTACGTGCCCCAAGTGCCAGGCCGAATTGCACTGCTGCAAGCAGTGCCGCTTTTTCGATTCCGGCGCGCAATTCGAATGCACCCAGCCGATCCAAGAGCGCATCTCTCCCAAAGACGCGAAGAATACCTGCACCTTCTACGAATTCCGCACGACCATCGAAAAAGACACCGCGCCAACTTCCTATACTCAGCCTTCGGCATCCGGCTCTGCTCCTTCTGCTCCTCCCCGCCACACGGACGCTCGCCAGGCCTTCGAGAATCTGTTCAAGAAGTAGCTGCATCATGAAATCCTCGCGGCGATCCTTCCTCGAAGCTGGTCTTGCACTCCCCGCACTTTTCGACGTTTCTCCCACTTTCGCTGGCACAGTGCAAACCTCAGAAGCCCCCACTTCGAAAGATTCCTCCTTCGATCCCTGGGTAGAGATTCACCGCGAAAACCTGCGCCATAACGTTCAGGAAATCTCCCGCCGCACAGCCTCCCGGCCAGTCCTCGCGGTCATCAAAAACAACGGCTACGGCATGGGCGTGACCAACGTCGCCCAGCTCCTCGAGCCTCAACCGGAAATCTTCGGCTTCGCCGTCGTGAAGCTGCACGAAGCCATCTCCCTACGCGACGCCGGCATTCGCAAGCCCATTCTCCTCCTCGGCCCGTTCGACGAGCGCAATCTCGAAGATTCCGTCGCCCGCCGCATCACGCCTATGATCTACACGCCGCTGGGCCCTGCGCTGGATAAGATCGCCGCCAAAACGCAAGAGTCCGTCCCGCTGCACATCTGTATGGACACCGGCATCGGCCGCGTCGGCGTGCCCTATCAAGACGCCCCGCCACTCATTCGCGATCTGGCCGGCCGCAAGTCCGTTCAAATCCAGGGCACGATGATGACGTTCACCGAGGACCCCGACTTCGACAAAGAGCAGCTTCGCCGCTTTCACGACATCTGCGCCTCTCTCGAAAAGGAAGGCATCGCCCTCGGCAAAAAGCACGCCGCTTCCAGCTTCAGTCTTTTCCAGCATCCCGAAGCGTTCCTCGACATGGTGCGTCCGGGCATGGCCATCTATGGCATTTACTCCGAAAACGAATTTCGCCATACCTCAATCATGGATCTCCGCCCCGCGATTGGCCTGAAGGCTCGCGTCATCTATGTGAAGAAATTGCGCAAAGGCGACAGCGCGGGCTACAACCGTGCTTATCTTGCCAAGGACGACATCTGGGTGGCCACGCTACCTGTGGGGCACGCCGACGGCTGGCCCCGCAACGCCGCGCTCGTTCACGATAAAGGCGCAAAGGTCCGCGTCAACGGCGATCTCTATCCCGTCATCGCCTCCGTTTCCGCCAGCCATTGCATTGTGGAAGCGGGAAGGGAAGAGCGCGTCAAGATCGGTGACGTGGCCACTTTCTTTGACTGGCAGCCGGGCTCCCGCCCGGAGGATGTCTCCGAATCCTGTGGCGCCTCTGTCTACGATCTCACCATGCATCTCAACCTACTGTTGCCCCGCCGCATCATTTAGCTCGATGCCCCGCGTGCTCGCCAAGTTCATTTTTCTTCCTGCTTTCGCACCTAGCCCAGGAATTTCTCCAAGGGCTCCCAATAGTTAATCTTCCATCCTTCCGCAAGGTGCTCCGCATCGCCCCTGGGAAATCCAGTATGGTCAAATACGATCTTGGTTCCGGCCCCTTGCTCCACGAGCTGAAATTTCGCAATCGAGTAATCTCCTGGATCCCAGCCACCTGCTCGCCACGCCTGAACAATTCGCTCGTTCGGCACAAGTTCCAACTGCCTTCCCGTGACGTAGCCGCCGAAAAGTGAGAACGCCCCGCCCGTTTCACGGCTGATCTCCGCAGGCTTGGCTCCCGGGGCCATGCCGGACTTCATCGCGGCGCTAAGTTGCACCACCTTCTCGAATTGTTTCGCATCCGTAAGCGCTTCATACACGCGCTTCCGGTTCGCTTTGAACACAGGTTCCTGGTGAATGGCTTCCGCCGAATGCGAAATCTCCTGTTCGGCTCTCGCCCATGCCTCGTTTGATCTCAGAGTCACGCCGCAAAATGCCACGGCCATCCCTGCAATCAATTGCCGTCTTGTCGGCGTATTCACAAGTGCACTCGAATTCTTTCTTTCGCTCATTCTTGTCCTCCGTCTTTCTTCCCGCGACCGCAACGCATCAGAGCACCCCGCCAAAATATGTTCAAGATAATCTTTTGCTGGCTACGGTACGCTCCTCCGAGGCATACTTCAGCACTCAACAGCACAAGGAGCCCCTCATGCCTTATCCCTCTGGTCACCGCCCGGCAGTCAAGAAAGCCATCGTAGAAAGCGCGCGCAAGCTATTCAATCGTCACGGCTTTGAGTGTGTCTCCATCCAGCAGATCATGGCGGGTGCGGGCCTGACTCATGGCGGTTTTTACACCTACTTCCACAGCAAGAGCGATCTCTACGCCGAGGTACTAAACTGTTTCTTCACCGACCCGAATTGGAAAAGTTGCTGGGAGGGCGTGAAAGTGGACCTCTCCTCGGGCGACGTCGGACCCCAAGTTGTCCGCGCCTATCTCTCCCGCCAGCATTTTGAAAACGTTGAGGATTCCTGCCCCATGGTGGCCTTGCCCACGGATGTCGCGCGCAGCGGCAAATCCGCAAGGAGCGCTTTCGAAACCGTCTTCCGCTCCATGGTCAACGTTCTGGAACGCAGCTTGACCCAGAACGGCCGCCCTCGCCGCGCCACCGCGCAGGGCATCGCTTCTATATGCATCGGAGGCATGGTCGTCGCCCGCGCACTGGTCGACGCCGCCCTGGCCAGCGAACTCCGCGACGCCTGCATGTCGGTTGCGCTCGACCTCGGCGGCTGGGCCAAACCGGCTAAATCGAAAAACGGGAAATATAAGGCGGCTGCAGCGTCGCTGAGGTGATTACGGGTGAAATCACAAAACCGTTTTTCTTACGCGGGACACTGAAGCGAAGTCCTTGCGTCAACTTAGTGCTGATACGCCCCCAGGTCCCAGCAACCTCCTACACCGGGGCGCGTGTTCCCGTTGAAGTCTTTGTAAATGTAATAAGCGTTGCTGGGATTTTGCATGTCTGCGGCCACCTGTGCAGGAACCCCCGGTAGCGTGGTGGGATCAACGCCCTGGCAGTACGCGGGACTCACCGGCTGAGGTGTCAGGCCGTTAGCCAGCAAAAAAGGCGGCGCTGCGGGGCCGTACTGCGCGGCCGCTGCCGGATCGAAATAAGGCGCAGCGGCGAATTTCGGATCTGCTTTGATGAACTGCGGATTATTTGCGCAAAAATCACTGCCGTCCGGATCCACCCAGCATGGCCCTCCCCATGCCAGGTTCGCGAAGTACCGAATATTCGTAGTCGCGTTTCGTTGGTCGTAAGGTGGATTCGACGCTTGCCAGGAAACACTGATGTTATCCGCAAAATATCCATTGTTGGCCGCATTTGTGCTCAGCGAACCGGTGTTCGCCTGGTTCGCATTCACGTTATCCAAATTATTGATGTAGCAGGTGTTGTTCGCCATCATCCAGAAGAAACTCACCTCGAATGCCTCGGCGCACCTGCCGCCATTCCCGTAGGCGACATTATTGACGATCAGTGCCGCCGGTTCATAAGGAGCTGCGGTCCCGACGCACGACGATGGCGTTGAATCCATGTCCAGAATGAATCCGCTGCCGTCGCTGTGGTACGGAGAATTGTCGTATTGGCCCACCACGATGTTATTGGAAATGATGTTGTGAAGTCCGTCGTTGCAGTCAAACGCCTTGATTTGATTGTAGGAAACCCCGCTGGTCCAGCTGGCAGTCGTTCCGGAGTACCCGCTGTGATATACGATATTATGATCGCTGACCAGGTAGTCGCACTGAACGGCGCCGACGCCCGCTCCCTGAACGTTGTATACCGTGTTCCCGATAAACCGCAGGTGATGCGAATTGTTGCAACCGAAGGCGTGCCCCGCCAGTCCCTGGCCATAGAATGTGAATCCCCGGAATTCCAGGTACGCGTTTCCGCTTGAGGGTATGGCGTTGACCATGGTGCAGTCTGCAGTTCCAGCTGGCGGACAAGGCATCGCCGTGGGAGTCCAGACAACATTCACGGGTCCGTCTCCGTACGCCTGGTACACGATCCATGCCGACGGAGTACCGCTTCGCGGCGGATAAAATGTCCCCGTTTCCGCGTAGGATCCTCCCATAAAGCAGATTCGATGACCAGGCAGCGCCGCCTGAGTAGCGCCATATACCCCCATGGGAGTCTGGGGAGTCTTTCCATCATTGCCGTCGTCCCCGTTGGCTGCGGCAAACCATACCATTGGTGAGTTCGGCACGCAGTTCGTCGTGTCAATCGCGGCAAAGGGCATCGACAATCGAAAAGCGCGGTAGGAAGAGTCGAGGAAAGGGCCCGTAAGCAGGTTTCCCAGAGCGACCAGGCACGAAACGAGCCTAAGTAGTTTCATGAATCGATCCTCCAGAGGCGATCCTTGTAAAGCGAGTGGATTACACGCAAGGTCTTGCGGGTGGCCAGATCCTTGGCGGTTTTATAACACCTTGGTGGGGATCAGCGTCGCAGGCTAGGTTTTAGGACCGCCCCGGGACTTCCAAGGACCACTTGACCGATATATTTGTAGCCAGGAAAAGAGCAACACTCAATCGGGTGAATCTTGCAATCCGGTATGGGGGAATCTGTGGCGCACTGGAAACGTAAAAGACACGGGCACGGAAGACGGGTACGGGCTTGGCTAGGCCTCTCGCTTGTTTCTTAGCGTTCCGGCGCAAAATATCCTGACAGCGGTGACCTTACTGCTGATAAGCCCCTAAGTCCCAGCAGCCTCTCCCAGTGGGGCGCGCATTCCCGTTGAGGTCTCTATAAATGAAATAAACGTTGGAGGGGTTTTTCATATCTGCCGCGACCTGTGCGGGCAGAAGGTCGACGAATTCGAGCTCAGCATGAATCGCGCCGCGGAAAGTGCTGCTCCGGAAGCGAGAAAAATCTTCGCGGACGCCATCTTGAAAATGACCATCGACGATGCCCGCAAAGTACTAAACGGCGGAGATACCGCGGCCACCGATTACTTCAAATCAAAGACCACCGGTGAGCTGACCCTCGCATTTCGTCCTATTGTGGAACGCTCCATGGATAAGTTTACCGTCACGCAGCAGTGGAACGCTCTGGTCGGTCAATTTCGATCCATCCCCTTCGCAAAAAACCCTTCCCTCGATATCAACCAGTACGTCGTTGGCAAAGCTTTGGACGGCCTCTTTTTCATGCTCGGCCAGGAAGAAAAGAAGATCCGTACCGACCCCACCGCCCGCGTCACCACCCTCCTCAAAGAAGTCTTCACCCGCTAACCGCTTCGTCGAGAGCCAGCCGTTCTGGCCCCTGCTTCCTAGTTTCCCGCGAACCGTTAACTCGCCCCTCCATGCTCGTCTAGGTTCTCCGTGCCCTTACGTCTTTACTTCTTTTCGTCCTTTCCTCCTCTTCCTGTCGGAAACAACGTTGGCTCGGAGGGTGGACTATCGGCGATCTCCTCAAGTTGCGGGAAGTGCCGCCGAAGCGGCTCGGGCACCTTCACTTTCGATCCCTTCAGGATGCTGATGAGCTGCAAAGCATTCACCACTGCCTTGCCCTGGAAATGATTGTTGGTAATTACAAACGTCTCGCGTGCCCGCTCCATGACTTTGCGGATGCGCGTCGCCCAGGGCGCGAGCTCTTCCGCCGAATAAAGATAGTTGTAGCGCTCATGCGCGGGGATAGCCTCGTCGTCGCTGAACCACGTGTCGTAGCGCCGCCCGTGAAGCCGCACGTACCCAACATCGGAGGTGGCCTTGGCGGATGGGCCAAGCGACCGCCCGATGATGGGCTGGTCGATGTTGCAGAAACTTACGCCGCTCGCTTGCAGCAATTCCAAAGTTTCGGGAGAATCCCACGAACCGTGCCGCACTTCGACAACCAGCGGATAGTCGGCGAAGCGCTTGAGCAGCGAGGAAAGATAGGCAACGCTCTCTTCCGTGCGATGAAACGAAAAAGGGAACTGCAGCAGGACCGCGCCGAGCTTATTTGCCGCTCGAAGCACATCGAAGCCCGAGCGAACCTCGCGTTCCTCCGCCGCAGCGGAGCCGGATGCCGTGGATCTTACGTCATGCGTGAATCGCTGCCACAGTTTGGCGGTGAAAACAAATCGCGGATTCCCCGCCACGCGCTCGATCCATTGCGCCGCGTGCTCGGGACGCAGCGGCTGGTAAAACGAAGTGTTGATCTCGATGGTGTCAAAAAAGTCTGCCAGGAACGTTGCTTCATGAAATCCCTTGGGGCGGCGGGATGGATACACATAGCCGGCCCAGTCGGGATAAGACCATCCCGCGGGCCCGATGCGCAGGGTCTTGGTTGTTGGCGCGGGATGGCTGGCCCCGGAGTTGGAAGAAGGATCGTCTCTGTTTGAAGGTGCTGCAGTCCGTGTTTTGCGTCGTGTCATGAAGTGGCGCAGGCGATCGGCTGTGCATGCAGAGTAGAGGGAAGGGAGGAGAAGTGTCAACGCGGGCAAATACAAATTTCTTCGTCGCGGTTGCCCCAGGAGTTGCAGGCTGCTATGCTTTTCCCGGATGTGCTGCGAGAAGCCGATCCGTGCCCGCCTCCTCGTTCTTAGTTTTTTCTACAGGTGCATACATGAAGCTCTCCTTTAATTACAAGCATGTCGAGTCCCACAAGCCGATCGAAGGCGAAGTTGCGCGTCACGTTGGTAAACTGGAAAAACTCTTGCAGAGTTATTCGCCAGATCTCATTCAATTGCACGGCGTATTTTCAAAAACGCCGCGCACGAACGAAAATTCCTGTACCCTGAATTTATCGCTGCCGAGCGGAACGCTGCATGCCACCGGCATCGGCGCGAGCGTGCGGACCAGTTGCAAGAAAGCCTTCTGCGATCTCGAAGCTCAGGTCAAAAAACACCAGGCCAAGCTGCGCAAAGATTACGATTGGAGGCGCAAACGCCCTCTCCCCAGCGCCGAAGCTCTCTCCTGAATTCTGACCAGCCTTTAGCTTTCGAGCTTTCCGAAGTTGAGAGAGTTCAGGATAACAACTCGCCCAGCATTGGCTGTCACAGCGTAGATGAAAAGGCGGTCACTTACCCTTCGCGATTCGGTCTGGATGGAAAGAGTTTCCCCCGGTTTGTGCAAGGATTTCCGAGTCTGAATCGGAAGCGCGGAAAATCCGCTGGACCGCGAAAGTTAACTTGAATGGCCGAGACGCGCTGAAATTGTTCGAGCAGCCTTTCGCGTCGCTCCTGCAAACGCTTGAATGCGGTCCCGGCTCATCCGAGTGATTGGTCCGGAAACGCTGATAGCGGCCACCACTTTCCCGCTTTCGTCTAGAACCGGAGCGGCGACGCATCGTGCTCCCATATCCGTCTCCTGATCATCCATGGCATAGCCTTGCTGTACCACGCGCACAAGCTCTTTTCGGAAGCGCGCAAGATTTGGAATAGTGCGCGGAGTTGCGCGCTCGAAGGTCAGCATGGGCAGAATTTCTTCGCGCTGCTCACCGGGGAGAAATGCCAGCAAAACTTTGCCTAGCGCGGTGCAGTTCGGCGGGCGGTGCATTCCTGGCTGAGAAGCCATTCGGAAGGAGTGGGAACTCTCCAGCACTTCGAGGTAGAGCACATCGTGCCCGTCGAGGACGGCGAGGTTTACGGTTTCCGTGGTTTCTCTTGAGAGCTGCGCCAGCACCGGGCGGCTGATCTTGCGCAGCGTGGCATGGTAAGCGATTCCAGCGCCCAGGCGGGCCAGCTTGGGCCCCACGATGTACGCGCCCGTATCATCCCGAAAAAGATAGCCTTCGCTTTCCAGGTGCGCTACGAACCGATAAGCGGTGCTCTTGTTGAGGCTCGTCTGCTGAGAAATCTCGCGCAGCTGCAACCCAGTGGGGGCAGCGTCTAGCGCCTCCAGAATTCGCAAGACTTTTCCAACCACACCGACTGGTGCAGATTTAGATTCACGTGCCCGAATCATGGGAAGTCTGCTCCTTCTGATGAGTCGCCGCCGCGTAGGAGAAATCCGCCCGTAATCTGCCCGGTGGCTGAGTCGACAGTGCCTTGCGGCATTCTAGCTCAAATGATCGTTTAGTTTTTCAGTATTTGAAATGCAGATTTTTAATATTGAATTTTACGATGCGGCTTGATAGAAGCCTTTCAGTTTTGGACAGAGAGCGGCGCCGGCAGGTCAACGGTATCAAGTTCCACGGCCGGCGCATTTCTCGTCTTGGGCCTGGATTTAGCCATGTTTTTCGGAATTCATGCCTAGGGGGTGTGTATGCGACTGGCTAGAATGGCAGCGATTTTTTCTCTTGTCTTGTTCCTGTTTGCCTATGGAACTCGCGCGCAAACTGCTTCGGGTGAAGTGAATGGCACGGTTACTGACAAATCTGGAGGATTTGTGGCCGGTGCCGCCGTCAGGCTCACCAACCAGGCCACGAAAATCGAGGATCGGGGCACCACCAATTCCGACGGCTACTTCGTTTTCATTAACGTCAAGCCTGGAACGTATGTTCTGGGTGTCGAGGCAATAGGTTTCAAGAAAACGCAAATCTCGGCGTTTGAAGTCGGTGTCAATCAAACAGTTACACAAGCGGTCAGGCTTGAAGTCGGCGCAATGAACGAAGAAGTAGTGGTGAGCGCCGAAGCCGCGATGCTCGAGGCCTCAACGAGCGAACTGGGCACCGTGATTCCCGAGAGAGCCGTGAAGGACCTGCCCTTAAATGGCAGGAACTTTACGCAGCTACTGACCTTGACTCCAGGCGTCACTCCCGTTTCCACGGCACAAAACAAGAGTATTGGATGTTGCGAAGGGAATGTTGGAATCCCTGGGTCGGGTTTCTCTGATGCTTCGTTCCATGGACAACAGAACCGCTCGAAGTTCTACTTTTTTGACGGCATCATCAACACAAACGTGCGCGGACCGACATATATTGTGATCCCTAACATCGATCTGATCCAGGAATTCAAAGTTGTTGGACACGACGCCAAAGCGGAGTTTGGCGGCGCGACAGGCGGTGTGGTGGACATGGTATCGGCATCCGGAACCAGTTTGTTCCACGGCTCGGCCTTCGAATACGTGCGCAACGACGCTTTCGATGCGCGCAACAGCGTAACGGATTTCGACCCCCTTACGAGAACTCCCAAGATTTTTCCATTTCGCCAGAACCAGTTCGGAGCGACCTTTTCCGGTCCCCTCATCAAGAATAAGACTTTCTTTTCCGGCGGCTACGACGGCTGGCGCTACAGCAAACCGTCGCTCGACCGTTCTTATGTGCCCACGGCAGCCGAGTTGAGCGGAGACTTTACCGCCCAGCCCTACTACACAACGCCCCACCAGATCTATAACCCCTACAGTGGTTCGGGTTCATCCCGAGCGCCGTTCCGATGCGATGCCACTGGAAATCCGCTGCCTCTGTTACCTGGAACCAATCTTCAAGACCAGACGCTGGGCGCCGCTTGCAACAAACTTCCGCAGGCGCTTATTTCGGCGGAGATGCAACAGTTTTTCCTAAAGTACTCCACCGTACCCGATTACTCGGTGGCGACGGACACAGGTCACAATTTCATTCAAACCAGGCCGACACCGAATACTTCCAACAGTTTTCAAGTGCGAATCGATCATCGATTGGGTCAAAAAGACAATCTGTTCTTCCGATACACCGAACAGCGCGTGTCAGTTCTTAATCCCATTGGCGAGGTTGGATTCACCGAAGGCGGTTCGGTCGGCAGGAACTATGGCGGGGGCTGGGTGCACACCTTTCGCCCGAGTCTGATTCTTGACTTGCGCGCCGGTTATGCGGGCCGGCCTGCTGTGGATGCCGGGCAACAGAACCAGAGTCCACTCGGGCTCGACCCCTTGAACCAGCTCGGCTTTAAAGACATCGCCAAGTTCTCGGGCATCCTTTTCAGGCTCAACACCAACGAGTGGATTGCTGGCGGCAGCAGCGATTTCGGAATTCGCGGGGCGGCACCCAGGGAAAACCCCAATTGGAGCGTTACACCCAACATTGTCTGGCTCAAGGGCCGGCATAACTTCAAGCTAGGTGCCTGGTTTATCGATTCCAAGCGAATACAGATGAACACGTTCCAAAGATACAGTTTTGGGGACGGACAAACGGGCCTTGGAAACAGCAATACCGGCCTGTCGCTTGCCTCAGCTCTTATGGGTTTGCCAAGCAGCGTAGGCGGCGAGTTGCCCGTCTCGGGATCAGGTCCCGTGAAGTACAAGTACGCCGCCTGGGCCGGATATCTGCAGGACGAATGGAAGGTGCGACCGAGGCTGACTTTCAATTTTGGCTTGCGGTACGACTATTTGACTCAACCGCAGACGCTCGATGGCCGGCTTTGGAATGCCTTGGATCTATTCCATCAGCAGTGGATCATCGGGGCCACAGCCATGCCTCCGCTCTGTAGCGCAGCTCAAAAAGCCCCGTGTATCCCGGATGGGGCGCCGCTCTACACGCCCACAACGACCCCGACTTGCAACAACACGTCGATTCCCTGTGATTTTACGAAGGACGCGCATTTCAGCAACGTCATCGTGGCGGGCAAGCCATTCTTCTCACCCCCGCCCGTCACGGACAACTGGGGCCCTCGTATCGGCGCGGCGTTCCAACTGACTCAGAAAACAGTCATCCGCGGCGGCTACGGCCTCTATTGGGATACGCTCGCAGGCAGGGGGCAGGCCGCGCAGAACGTTCTTGAGAAAGCCGTGTGGCCGGGCGCACTCGCCCTCAATGGCGACTTCAACGGGAACAATCTGAGCCCCGGCCAGCTGAGAACAATCGACCAGATTCAGGGAACATTCGCAAATTCACTGCCGGCAGCGACTCCCTGGACTTCCGGTAGTTTCTTCGTCGCTCCCACTTACAAGGATCCTTACTCGCAGCAATGGAATGTGGAAGTCCAGCGAGAGTTCACTCCGAATCTGATGTTCTCCGCTGCCTACGTTGGCAGCAAGAATGGCCGTCTGGACTTCGAAGGGAGCGCCAACGCTGCCAATCAAGCCTCGCCGAATAACACCTGCGCTAAAACCGACACGGCTTGTAATAACGCTTACATTGCTGCGATAGACAGCCATCGGCTCATGCCCTGGGCGTCTTCGGGAGTAACCTATGCCCAGAGCATTGGCTACTCGAATTACAACGCGCTGGAAGCCAAGGTCCAGCGGCGATTTTCCAATGGTTTGGTTTCTCTTCTGTCTTACACGTTTGGAAAATCCATCGATACGAGTAGCGGCTACTTCAATGTCGAGAACGGCCCCCAAGGAGGCTCAAGCGTGCAGAACTATTTTGACTTGAGTTCTGCTCGGGGCATCTCCGGGTATGACATCAAACATTTTGTATCTTGGGCTACTGTCTATGAACTTCCCGCGGGGAGGGGCAAGCGATGGCTTCGCAGCGGGCCGGCGTCATGGATTCTAGGCAACTGGCAGGCAAACTACATCTTCCAGGCTCGGTCCGGCCAGCCGTACGGCCTAATCGTTCCCGGCGATGTCGCCAACCTCAAGGGCTCCGGCGGAATTGGAAGCAATGGCCCTAGCGATTACGCCCGGCCCAATATAGTTGCCGATCCCTTCACACCAGGCCCAGTCCCGGCTAACCCTAACCCAAAGTGCCAGACCACTATCTCGCAGGGTGGACTGGCCGCGGACGCAACCTATACTGCTCAAACCTGGTTCAATCCTTGCGCCTTCGTCGCTCCATCCGGAGCATTTGGAAACCTCGGGAAAAACCCGTTCCGAGGCCCTTCCGTGTTTGATATGGATTTCTCCATGTTCAAGAGCGTCCCCTTGCGTAAAGAAGGATGGAACCTCCAACTTCGCTTCGAGGCCTTCAATGTCTTTAACATTCAGAATTTGGACGCCCCGGGAGTCGGGAGCGGGAATTCAGTGCGCGTCGGTAACGCGAGCGCTGGATCGATTACTACCCTTGCTGTTCAGCCTCGCCAGTTGCAATTCGGGTTGAGATTCGCTTTCTAGGTGGCCAATGGACTCGTCTTCTTCTGCGCGGCGGCGCTCACCCCTGCCGCGCCGGCGGATGGACTAAAATTCTTGTACAGAGGGCTCAACCGATGTCAAAAAGCATGGTGTCGCGGCGCGATTGGATGATCGGAACTGGCTCGGCACTGGCGGCGGCGCTTTCGTTAAGTTCTGCCCTCGGTTACGGCCAAGCATCCACCCCAGCGCAGGCTGCGACCGCCCCATCCGTCGGTGACGCCGATCGTCAGCGCCGTATGAAGTGGTGGCACGAGGCACGCTTTGGCATGTTCATCCACTGGGGACTCTACAGCGTCATCGGCCGCCACGAGTGGGTCATGGAAAACGAGGGCATCCCAGTTTCCGAATACGCTCCGCTTGCGAAGCAGTTTAGACCCAAACCATTTCCTGCCCGCGAATGGGCCAAGATCGCCCGCGAAACCGGTATGCGTTACATGGTGATGACCACAAAGCACCACGAAGGCTTCTGCCACTTTGACACCAAGACCACCGATTACTGTTCGTCCAAGCAGGGGCCAGGCCGCGACCTGGTCCGTGAATACGTCGAAGCCGCTCGCGCCGAAGGCATGCGCGTCGGCTTTTACTATTCACTGATGGATTGGCACCATCCCGACGGCGCTCGCTGCGCCACGGACGAGGCCGCGCGTAAACGTTTCGTCGAATATATTCATACGCACATCCGCGAGCTGCTCACCAACTACGGAAAGATTGACGTTCTCTGGTACGACGTTTCGTGGCCCCTCGACGCCGCCGGTTGGGAGTCGGAGCGTATGAACAAGATGGTCTTCGAGCTTCAGCCGGACATCATCGTGAACAATCGCAACAAGCTTCCGGGCGATTTTTCCACTCCCGAACAACAGATCACCGCGGACAAAGAGGGTCGCGCTTGGGAATCCTGCATGACTCTCAATGATAGTTGGGGATACCAGCGAGCCGATGACGATTGGAAGAGTCCGCGCCGCGTCATTCAGAATCTGATTTCCTGCTCGCGCGACACCGGCAACTATCTGCTGAACATCGGGCCCCGCGCGGATGGCTGCGTGCCCGAGGAATCCGTCCGCGTGTTGACGGAAGTCGGCCAATGGATGCGCCGTAATGGTGACAGTATTTACGCATCGGATCCCTGCCAACCGCGCCGCTCGAATTACGCGAGCTTTACGCGCAAGGGCAACACGCTCTACATGCACGTGCACTTCTGGCCCGGAGACTATGCAGTGGTGGCAGGTTTGCAAGCCCAGGTGAAGTCTGCTCGCTTCCTCTCTTCCGGCGAGAAGATAAACTTCCAGCAAGACAAGTATAGAGTCCGCCTAACCGGCTTGCCGGCAGAAGCGCCCGATCATCCGGTTACGACCATCGCCCTTGAATGCGATGCCGAACCCGCGCAGGACAACATTTTTGTCCGTAAGGAAAAGCCGCGCGAAGGAGTCTGAAGCGGGTCGGCCAAATGGATAACGTGCAGGAATTCAGCTGAGAGCTAAAACAATGCAAAAAAGAGTGGTTTTTGCTCGCTTTGCCTTGGGAGCCGTGGCGGCAGTCGGTCTTTCGCAAGCGAACTTCGCCCAAGCACAGGCACCATCGCAGCCGCCAAAGTCTCGGCGCTCGCAGCGCGTACACATGCAAGAAGTCCAGGTCGCAAGCCCGGACAGCAAGATCAAGTTCACAATCCTGCCCAACGCGGAGCGCCTGACCTTCACCGTGACGATGGGGAACACAGTCGTGATCGAGCCTTCTCCAATCGTGATGAAGCTTGATGGTTATGACCTTTCATCGGGAGTTGTTTTCGACAACCTCGAGCGCTACTCCATCGACGAATCCTATCCCTGGTACGGCGCTCACGCCACGGCCGTCAATCAATGCAACGGCGCCAAACTTTCTCTGACGCATGACCTGAGCTTCACTTCGTACATTCTTGAGATCCGTGTATTTAATGATGGCGTTGCCTATCGCCACGTCATTCCGGGCGAAGAAAACGCTTCGCGCGCACCGGACGAATATTCCGCCTTCGTTATTCCAAATGACTCGACGCTTTGGTATGGCGGACTGGCCGACGGCCATTATGAAACCGAGTTTGTGAAGAAGAATATTTCCGAAGTTCACGCCGGAGAATGGGCCGGACCACCGCTGACGTTCAAGTTGCCGCTCGATGCCGGGTACGTTTCCATTACAGAGGCCAACCTTGTGAACTACAGCGGAATGGGACTGGAGGCGGATGGCCGACGCGGCTGGATTACTGGTCTGGGACACCGGCAGCCGCTGAACTGGCCGTTCGAATTGCGATACGGAAGGGATGAAGCCAAGCGCCTCGGCAAATCGGCATCCATCGCGGGAATCATCACGACTCCATGGCGTGTCGTGATGGTTGGGCCGGACTTAAACGCACTGGTTAACAGCACGATCCTGCCCAATCTCTGCCCGCCCCCCTGACCCAACATTTTTCGCGCAAGGAATTCGTACACCGTGGATCAAACCCGGCCGTGCCGTTTGGCGCTATCTAGATGGTGGTCCCGACGGCGCGGATGGCATGAAGGAATTCTCCCGCATGGCGGGACAGCTCGGTTTCGAATACAACGTCGTCGAGGGTTTCTGGAGCAAATGGACGCCAGAGCAGAGGAAAGAAGTCGTCGATTATTCCAGGGAGCAGGGAGTTGGCGTGTGGTTCTGGAAGCACAGCAAGGACCTGCGCACTCCGGCATCGCGAGAGGAATTTTTCAAAATGTTGCGCGACGTCGGCGTAACCGGAGCCAAGATCGACTTTTTTGATCACGAAGCCAAAGAAGTGATCGACCTTTATGAGGCCCTGCTTCAAAAGGCGGCGCAATACCACATTCTTCTCGTCTTCCACGGAGCAAATAAGCCCACGGGCCGCCAGCGCACCTGGCCCAACGAGTTGGTTCGCGAAGCCATCCGAGGGATGGAGTCCAGCGCCCTGAAGGAACGCGCCCGGCACGAAACCATTTTGCCCTTCACGCGCCTTTTGACGGGGCCGGCCGACTACACCGCAGTGTTATTCAACGACCGCCGCCGCGATACCACTGTGGTACACCAGATCGCCAGGATCGCTGTCTTCGCGGCTCCTTTGCTTACGATTGCCGCCAACCCTCAGACCATCCTCAACAATCCCGCTGTCGAGGTGATCAAGAGCGTCCCTCCGATATGGGACGAAACCATCGTCTTGCCGGTGTCCTCGATCGGCGAACTCGCCGGCTACGCCCGGCGCAAAGGCAACACGTGGTTCCTGGCGGTTATCTGCGGTCCCCAAGCAAAGACAATGCGCGTGCCACTCTCGTTCTTGGGTGAGGGCCAATACAATGCTGTATCCGTTCGTGACAGCCCCACCGACGATGTCAAAGTGGAAATCGAAAACTCAATTCATAATCGCAACGATTCACTCACCCTTGAGTTGCGAGGGGGTGGAGGCTTCTTGGGCCGCTTTTCGAAATCACAATAGTCTTGATGCGCGTGGGCGCATCCGCCCTGCCAAAGCTCTTGCTCGTCGAGCGGCGTGCGAAGCATCAGCCGGATTGTCCTTATGTCTGCTTCCGGCTCGAACGGAAGCGTCATGCCGTCGAGGTTCAGGGATTCCGGAAGGCATGGTATTCTGCTTGTATCAGAGCAGGGCTCGGAAAGATGGAGCCTGAGATTGACCGGGTCACTGGGGAGCCGCTTTATGCGCATCAGCGTGGACCACGTTCGAATCCGAAGGTAAAGATGGTCTATAAAGGAATGACATTTCATGACACGCGGCGCTCCGGAGCACGCAATCTTGTCCGCGCCGGCGTCCCCAAGCGGGGTGCCATGTCCATCAGTGGTCACAAGACGCGTTCCGTGTTTGAGCGATACAACATCGTCTCGCAGAATGACGTCGCCGAAGCCGGCCGCAAGCTGGAAGTTTTTCACAGTCAGAAAGTCGGGGACAAAACGGGGACAATGCTGCACCAAAATGTAGCAGCCGGTTCGTCAATCAATTGATTTATTTACAAGTTAGGGGCGTAGCTCAGTGGTAGAGCAGCGGCCTTTTAAGCCGAAGGTCGTGGGTTCGATCCCCACCGCCCCTACCAACCAACTGTTTTAGAATGAATAGTGTAGAAGTTTTGCGAGGCGACAAAAGGCGACAATAGAGCTTCAGGGGTGGCACCTTTGGCTCAGTGGAACGAAGTCAGAGCAA
>WNFT01000745.1_pt1 | contig 43818 bp, 37 predicted proteins | sample 5400191 | NCBI WGS metagenome assembly WNFT01 (sample SAMN13153359, study PRJNA577476) | soil metagenome | isolation source: 80 cm saprolite under Madrone tree | place: USA:California | collected 2016-06-14 | reverse complement strand
TCCTGAACATCCTCGAAACCTATCGACACCGTTACAAGCTTTTGCGGGAGGACGAGCGAGTCAAGTTGATCGTGATTTTCCGAAATTACGGTGCGAAAGAGCGGGCACGTCACTGCTTCATCCTCACTCTCAATTGGTTGCGGTTCCCGTAATCCCTTTCCACACTCGCCAGAAGTATGAGGAAGCTACCCGGCACTACGATGACACGGGCAGGTGCCTCTATTGTGATCTGAGAAATGCCGAACGAGAGTATGGAAAGCGAGTTGTTCTCGAGACAGGACATTGGCTCGTCTTCCATCCGTTTGCGTCACAAGCGCCGTTTGAGACATGGATCGTGCCGAAGCGTCATGCCTCGTGCTTTGCGTCTATGACGAACGCGGAACTGCCGGAGCTGGCTTCCGTACTTCGGCGCATTCTCCGCGGTATGCACACCCTATTGAACGACCCCGACTTCAACATGATCATTCACACGGCGCCGGTAGAGGATGAAAACACGCCTTATTTCGTCTGGCACATCGAGATCTATCCGCGCCTGACGACTCCCGCTGGATTCGAGCTGGGCAGCGGCATCTTCATTAATGTTGCAGCCCCCGAGGAAACTGCTCACCTTTTGAGAGAAATCGTGGCTGCATCCTGAGAACCTGCGGGGCTGTGAAAAATGGGGCTACGACCCCATTTTTCTCTCGCTTCTACGTCAGTTTCGGCGGGAAGTGCTTGAACATTTTTTCAACGGCATCCTGGAGCTTCTTCGAATTTTTCTCCGGCTTATCGGAAACGGTATCGGTGGCGACGCCTCGCCAGACCACGCGCTTGTCACTCATGTCGAAGAGATCGACGACCAGGGTGCCGACCTGATATGTATCCACGACTGTCGTGGCGTTGCCCCACCCGCCCCAGCGCCATTCGCCTGGAAAGCCATCGTAAAAAGTGTGGAGCGTGTGCCTTTCGGTCGTGGCTCCGTTTGCCATTACTCCCAGACCCGCCTCATGGATGTCGTTGACCAACATCAGTCCTTTCTCCCTGAGTTGCGCGTTGACGGCGTCTTCAACGCGCTGCCGCATGAGCGGATCGGCGATAATGGGCGGATGCATCCAGGCAAACGTCCTGTACCGGGAGAAGTCGACTTTGTGATCGTAGTCCGTCGACACATCCCGCGCGAACGCAACCAGGGTCATCATCAATACAGATAAAATCAACCCGACAACAGGGTTTCGAATTTGCATGGTTTGTCCTCCATGAGGTTTTAGTGGCATGCTTTGGGCCGCAGCCGGTCTGGGTGCTGTGGGATTATCTGAGGATCGATCGTAGGAGCCCGCTCACGGCTAAACTCCGCGTAATTCGCGTAATCCGCGGCTGAAAATCTTTTTACATTATTTTACGCTGCCGATTAATCCTTGCCCTGCTTTCCGCGGTCCAAGAAACGATGGTCCTGTGGAGGCAAGGCGATGGATGAGCCACATGTCGACGTGTTCAAGGTCGGAGATCAGGTGCGCATTACGGGAGGCTGGAGGTCGCCGCTGTCCGGTTACGCGGGCACGGTCGTCGAGGTTTCCGTCAAAGATTCAAAGGGTCCTTATCTCGTCGAGTTTGACAATGGCTTGCGGTATCGATACCACACCGAAGAATTGAGCATGATCCATCAACGCACGAGCAACGCCAACCTCGGAAACGCGAAGTGACCCGAGACGTCGTCAATCACGTTAACCTGGCATGTATAGAAGCCCGGCGGCAGTTGTGTGAGCGGCAAAGTCAGCTCGAAGGTTGAGGCCCGGCGGTCGCGGGCGTTCAGCTCGGTTGCTTCCGCAATCGGCGTTTCATAAACCTTGGTGTCGCCTTTGTAGAAAGCGGCGCTCGTCAGCATGTGAACGGCATTCTTGTCTTTCGCTTCGGCGTCCGTGCGAGGGGCGGGGTCATACACTTCGAAGTAGAGGTAGAGTTGCTGGTTCCGTGAGAAGACATGGGTCACGCTGGGAATCAGCTCCAACCCGTTGCGAATCAGCGGATTGTCCCGCTTTTGACGTGCCGCCTGTTTCTGGCTGGAGGGCACGACGGAACTGAGTTTCACCGGCGCATCCTTCAAGTTGGGAACGACGACTTCCGTTTCGAATGAGCCTGTTTGACCCGTCTGATTCTCGCGAACAACAACCTTCAAAACATAGTTGCCCGGCGGCAGGAAGAACCCGCTGTCATACTGGACGTTCTTGCGTTTGACATCCTGCGCCGTGTCGACCGCCAGCTTGACCGTGTCACGAATGATGCCGAACGGACGCTGGCTCTTGTCGCGCACGAATCCCGCAACATCCAGGGTCGAGCGATCCTCCGCGCCGGTTCGAGTGAAAGGAATGGCGGCGCCGGGAACGACGACGGATACGGGCACGAAGTACCTGAAATTGGAAAGACGGAAGTACCCCGTTGACAGGTAAACCGGAATATCGGTACTTGGCAGATCGGACGCGAGCTGTTCCTGAATGACCCGCTCGCGATCTTCCCTGGTCGAATGCTGGAAATCGGCTGGGGCGTAATATCCGCGCCGGCTCTCTATTTTTAGATCGCGGCGCTTCAGCGTTACGGTTATTTTTCTGAATCGCCCATCCTTTGCCTCGTTGCTGCTGCGATAGCCGAGGACGTAGTACATCGACGTGTCTTCGATCATCCGCGTGAATGCCGGACGCAAGTCGTTCATGTCGAGAAAAGCCCGGCCGCCGGTATCGGCTGCCAGTGTGACCAGAGTTTCCTGGGATGAGAAAGTCGAATCGAATTGGCGTTGGAAGGACTGGCCGGAAAACGTTCCAGCGCCGAACTGGCTTGCTTTAGACGCGTCACCGCCCGGCGGTAATGCCTGAAGACCGCGCACGTCGACCGTGTAGATCGACAGATTGGCCCGCACTGCAGTATTGATTGCCGCCCGCAACTGAGACTGATTCTCGATTCCGGTCCGCTGCAGCCCACTGGCGAAGTAGAGAACGGACTTTTTCTGCTCGATCTGGCCGAGGGCGCCGGCCAAAGACTTCAGGGCTTCGAGCCGGCGGTCGGTGTTGAAGGTGTTGAATTCCGTCTCGTCGCCGACAAAGGCATTGTCCGTATTGTCTGCAATATCATCCGCGGTTGCGCCGGCCTCCAGCCCATGTCCGCTTTCCGGATCGAAGCTCTGGATGGCGGTCGACAGTTGATCCCGATCGGACGTGAAGTCCTGATTGACGGTAAGCGTATTGCCGAGCGTCACCACAGCTACAAGGTCGGCCGGGCTCATCTGTTTTTGAACGTAGTCCTGCGCTGAATTTGCAGCACGCCGAACCTCTTCAGGCTGCATCGAGCTCAGGTCAAAGAAGAGAACCACCAGGCGCCGGTTTCGAAACGCTCCCTCCTGGACTGCTGATGACGGTTGAGTCGCTGGAGGGGCATTGAGGTTTTGGAGCAAACCTTGAGTCGCCGGCTCCGCTGTTTTGAGAGCATCGGTATTTTCCGCGTCCAGCGACAACAGCTTTTGAGGCTTGCCGTCTTCAGCCAGCGCGAAATCTTCCAGCTTCAGGTCGCGCACGAAATTACCGTCTTTGTCGCGGACGGTCACGTTCACCAGGACAAGTTCCGTATCTGTTCGCAGCGTGAACGGGGGCTGGTTTCGCTGGTTTTGAGGAAGCCCGCGTATGGGTAGCAGACCCAGCATCAGCAACCCGAGAGTCACCCCACGTCTCATACGCATAGAAACACTCTTTATTCCTCTCCCTGCAAGCAGAAGTGTACAGCCGCGGAGCGGCGACAGAGTGTAGCCCCGGGCGCAAGCCCGGGGTTTTCTTTGGACAGGATCTCAGCCCCTATAAGGGGCGGAGTTCCGTAACGACACCTACCCCGGGCTTGCGCCCGGGGCTACACTCTGTCGCCGCTCCGCGGCTGAATACAGGCGGCTGCGAACATCTTCACCTAGAACCGGACCCGCACAATCATCTGAAGCTTCCTCATCGAGCCGGCGGATGTGACCTGCCCGAATGACGGCGAATTGAGAATAGTGTCGATCGTTCGAAACTGCGGTGTGTTGAAGACGTTCGTCGCCTGAATCCGCAGGTCCATGGGGTAACGGTCTTTGAGCATCACGGTTCGGTTCAATGCCATGTCGAACTGAAGCGTCCCGGGGCCACGTATTGTATTCCTCCCGGCATTGCCGAACTGGCCGGGCGCCGGCAGCACAAAAGCCGCCGCGTTGAACCACTGAAGGACTGTCGGATCCGACAGCGCCACAGGTAACCCCGTTGCATTGGCGCGCACCGTGCCGTTGGTTCCGCGAAGGATGTCGCCGGCTTCGCCAAGGATCCGCGCGGTGTATGGAGTTCCGGAAGCGATGGTCCATGCGCCGCTCAATTGCCAGTTTCCGAGCATTGCTCCCATCCGCCCTCCGTTGGCAAGCCATGACTTGTTTGTCCCGAACGGTAGTTCCCAGAGGTAGTCGCCCGTAAAACGATGCGTCTGATCGAAACTGGATAGTCCGCGTTCCGCGGCAAGATCGAAAGCATTCTGCGCCACCACGCCCATGGCGGTGCTTGTACTGGATGCGTTATCGATGGACTTCGAGAACGTGTAGTTGGCTCCTGCTGAGAAACCCAGCGTGAGCCGCTTGCGCAGCCGAACGGATGCCGCGTGCGCCACCGAGTTTGCATCCGAAGATTCCCAGGTAAAGGGCTGCACGTTGGCTATCCGCAAACCTGTCGCGGTTCGATTCGGAGCCTGAAGGACATCGAGGTGTGTACCCTTTGTTCCGGTATAGCCCAGACTCAAAACGAGTGCGGTCGAAATCTGGTGTTGAATGTCGAGAGTCCACGTCTGTACGTAGCCGATTGCGTAATCGCGATTCACGCCGAAGTTGTTGGTAATGGTCGAGGCCGGCAAGACGGGAAATCCGTTCTGAAGCGTCAACGGCAGAGACGCCGAAGCAATGTCAGTTTGAGTGACCGCAAAGGGCGGCTGGAACGCCAATTGTTGAACGATGTTGCCGTAGGCAGCATTGTTGTAGCTGATGCCGTAGCCGGCCCGCAGCACGTTGTTGTTCGTCACTCGCCATGCAATGCCCACTCTCGGAGCGAAGTTGTTGCGGTCCGGATTCACGAGGCTCGCTGGAAACTGTCCGCTGAACGCTCCGGCGCCGGCGGCCAGCACGGGCGCCGCGGCTGTGAATCCGGGCGCGACATCCAGATTCACAATCCGATTGTCCACCTCGGTGAACGGCGATACGTATTCGTAGCGCAATCCGAGGTTGAGCGTTAACTTCGGCAGGATTCGCCAGTCGTCCTGAAAGAAGAAGTTGAAGGAATTCGCTCTGAAACGATAATCGCCCGCGCCGTATTGAACGGATGTGAGCTGCGGCCGCCCCAGCAGGAAGTCCGCAAAGTCAAAGCCACTGGCTGCTCCCGTGAACGTAAAACTGCCGCGCGCGCTCGTGTTCGCGTGCGTGTTCAATTGAATGCGCCGGAACTGTCCTCCCCAGCGCATCGAATGCGCTCCGCGGGCCAGGAGCATGGTGTCGCCGAACTGGAGCGTTTGGTTGACCCGCTGTGAAGTGTTTGTGTCATTCACTCCGCTGAAATTGGTGAAAGACAGCCGGGGAATACCCCAATCAAAAGGGTTCTGTGACACTCCAAGAATGCCTGCAAGCCCCGCTACGTCCTCTATTCCCGAATACAAATTTGTCGTGGCGTTTCTGTTGCGGCTGAAACCGAACTGAACAGCGTTTTGCACCCGGCCGATGGATTGCGTGTAGATGATGGGAATATTGATCCCGACGACGGTGCTCCTGCCGCCGGTGGCCGGAAGCGCACTACTCAGGGCAATATCCTGCGTTCGATATTGAAGTCCAAAGGAGATCGCGCGTCCGCCTTGCCGCCCGCCACGGCCCCCGCCGAAGCCGCCGCCTCGGGCAAGGCGCCCTCTCTGTCCCGTTATCGGACCAAAGCTGTGATTGAAACGGACGTTCACATCGTTCTCTCTGTTGCTGTTGGTCGTGACGAAGTGGAAGTTCTGCGCATCGCCGGGCAGGTTCGGCAGCGGGATGAACGGGAGAAGCGCCGAAGCAGCGGGGTTGAAGATGGAGCCGGGAATCTGATTGTTCTGGAACGCCGCTCCAGTCGCCGGATCGAGGATCCGAACCGGGTTACCGTTTCGAAGCAGCGTCTGAGAAAAATCGCCTTCGCGCTCCGGCAGAGTGGGTACTGTGGAGAACGCGTCAAACGGATTGTGGCTGCGCGTGCCGCTGTAGGTAAAGTTGAAGAAGTTCCGGTCTCCAGCGTCAAACAGCTTCGGAATCTTCAGCGGTCCTCCGACGTTCACGCCAAAGCGGCTCAGGCCGTAGCCTGGCTTGGGAGTTGGTTGCCCTTTCAGCGCATACGGGGCCGCGTCGAAAACGGAGTCGCCGAGCGAATAGTTGAAACTGAGAGTCGGCCGGTTCGCAAACTGACCGCGGCCGCCTCCGATCGCAAAACCGCGTCCGCCACCACCACCGCCTCGTCCGCCTCGGCCCGGAAAACCGCCCGCAGCAGCACCTTGCCCTCGGCCTCCGCCTCTGCCGCCGCCATCCGCACCTCCAGGCCCGCGTTGTCCGCCAAAACCTTCCTCGGGTCGATCCGGAAGCCGGTCCGGATCGAACATCCCCTCAAAGGCAGGAGTGGCTGTGTTTCCGGACACTGCGACGGATTCCGTAGGAGCGTCCGCAGTCATTCCGGGAATGGCCGCGTTGGATGGGATCGAGAGATCAGTGAACGGGTTATTGGGCGCACTTTCGGGTTCACTGCCGCTTTGAGCCGGCTCCGCCGGCTGGGCATTGAAACCACCGCGTCCGCGCTGCCCGGTTGGCCGTGGAGGAGGGGCTGCCGCGGTTTGAGACCTGGAACGAAGAATCAGGTCAAAATCAGCGCGCACGGGCGAACTATCAGCAACAACGACCTGCCGGTCTGCAGGAGCAAACGCGGTCATTTCCACGGTGACGAGATATGTGCCGGGACCCGGCAATTGAAGCGAGTAGCGTCCGTTCAGGTCGGTCGCCGTGCGTACCTGTTCGAGTCTGTCGGAATTGATCGCGTCGACGGATGCTCCGGGCAGAGGCGTATTTCCTGACTTGACGATGCCCTGGAGGGAGATGCCACTGCCGGGTTTCTGAACCTGGGCGACAGTGGCAAAAGAGAGGACAAGAAGCAGGAATGGGACCGGGAGTAATGCGCCAGTCTTGAGTGGCATCTTAACTCTCACTACGAGACGTAAGCCCCTTTCGTTACGTTCTTTACATATCTTAACAAGGAGATTTTGAAATTGGACGAATCCTGCATCTCAAATCCGAAATCCGAAATATCAGATTGGACTGGGCCGGTCCAATCGGATATTTCGGATTTCGGATTTGAGATGCAGGATTCGTCCAATTTCAAAATTCCCCTCCTCTGCTACTGCGCGTCGGAAATCGCTCCGGCAATCCACGAGTTCATCGGGGCCACAGACAGCCCCATGTTGAATGAGGGGTAGGCGGGATGAATCGCGTGGCTGATGGCCATCACCCGGCCGCTGGAATTGATCAGTGGGCCGCCGGAGGCGCCGAAGTTATTGAGCGTTTCAAAGAAGATGCGGTCGTCGTTTTGTCCGCTGACGCGTGTCTCGATAGCAATCGGCTGGATGTAGCCCTTTTGGGCGAGCAACTCCGCCATTTCGTCCGGGCCGGGCCGTCCGAACCGGTAAATCTCCCGGCGAACATCCTCCGGAACCCTGGTGAGCAATAGTTCAACTCCGCCTGGGTATCCGAGCAGAAGAATCGCCTCACCGGTTTGCGCCTTTTCGTCATGACTGAGGGAAAGACTTTTCGCAGAAACCGATGTTTTCTGAAGAGTGCACACGACAGCATCACCAGATTCGGCCGCACGATCGATTTTGATGTTCACTGCTTCGGTTAATCCGGGAAAGTAAATATGCAGCGTGCGAATCGACGGTATGAGTTCCGGATTCACCGATTCGTCAAGGAGAGGATCCGCAGCCCATGGAGAGAGTATGAAACCGCTCGTCAGGACGTGTGTGGGGTCGATCAGAAAACCTGTCCCCTGAAATTCCCTTACAACCACGGGGCCATCCGCCTCGAAGCTTACAAGCTCGCGGCCGTCTTGATCGTGGCGCGGCGCGCCGGTTTCATCAAGACCCACGTAATGAAGCGGCCGGCGTCCGGTACGGTCAGTCCAGATGTAGTCTCCGACGATCAATCCGACGCTTGCTGAGGCTTGACGGAAAATGGTTTCCGGCATGCGCTGTATTTCCTCCAGCCGGCGAAGCCGTTCGGCCTGTTCTTGAATCTGCTTCTCGAGAACGCTGAAGGCTTGTGAAGTGGGTTCGGGCCGCCAGGAAGCCTGAGTCTGTTCGGTACCATGACCCCATGCCGTCCAGAGATATGCAACCGCAATAAAGCCGCCAACAAGGCAGGCAGTACGAAAGCCGTTGTTACCCATATTCCTATGATCTCCTTTGATCGTACTAAGACATGGAATGATGCATGAACGTTTGAAATGGAGTCGTAAAGAGTTGTTAACCGACGAAACGGTAACCCTGAGCGTGGACGGTGATAATGAACTGAGGATTCTTCGGATCGTGTTCCACCTTCTGCCGCAGCATGGCGATATGAACATCCACGGTCCGGCTTGCCGATTCGCTGCTATAGCCCCAGACCTGGACAAGCAGTTCGTCTCGCGAGACCACCTTGCCGCGCCTTTCGATCAGATATCGCAGCAGGGCGAATTCGCGCTCAGACATCGCGAGTCTCTGATCCGAGCGGAAGACGTGGCCCCTTTTCAGGTCGACCTTCATGTTGCTGAACTGGAACCAATCACCGGATCGGTTCTCCATTGCGAGGCGGCGGAGTAAAGCCTCCACGCGGGCCAGCAGTTCGTGCGGATCGAAAGGTTTTGCGAGGTAGTCATCGGCTCCCAGCCGCAATCCCCGCACCTTGTCCTTGGTCTCGCTGCGCGCGGTCAGCATGAGTATTGGCGTCGATATGCCCTTTTCGCGGACGCGCTGACAGACGTCGAATCCGCTCATGCCGGGCAGCATCACGTCAAGGACCACCAGGTCGAACGTATCGACAAGGATTCGGTCCTTGGCATCAAGTCCGTTCGTCACGCTTTCAACAAGGTATCCGTGGCCCTTGAGCATGTCGCTCAGCGTGATGACGAGCCCGGGTTCGTCCTCAACGAGTAGAATTCGCCTGGTTGTCTGGAGAGTATCCATCGATTAAATTCGCGGCTCAGAGCGCATTGCCGGAATAAGCAAGGTAACGCGTGTCATTATCTCCGAACTGGACACATTCACCCGTCCGCCGAGAGATTCCACGATAGCCTTGACGATGTATAGACCCAATCCGCTTCCGGGAACTGTGGCAGCGTTCTTGCCGCGGAAGAATGGCTCGAAGATGTGCGGCATGTCGGAAGGATCGATACCGGGACCGGCACTTTCAACTGCGATCTCAATCTCTGCCGGCTGCTTGGTGAGTTGTGGTTGCGCGGTCACGTTGATCGAGCCCGGGCTCTGACCGTACTTCAGCGCGTTCATCAGCAGGTTGTGCAGGCAATGACCGAGGGCATTGGGTTCAGTCATCGCGAGCGGCAGGTTGGAGGGAATCTTCGCGACGATCTCGCATGGATACTTCGGCAGCACAGCACGGCATGACTCGATGGCCTTATCGATGACCTCAGAAACGTCCACAGGAGTTCGCTCGTATGTATTCCGGCCCGACTGAGCCTGGGCGAACAGCAGAGCCTGTTCGACCATATCGGAAAGCCGCAGCCCCTGCTCCTGCAGAACTTTTCCGTAGCGCACGACTTCTTCTTCACCTCTGATGTTTCCGGTGGCCAGGTTGTACCCGGCCGAACGAACGACGGCAAGCGGCGTCCGCAGCTCATGTGAAAGTCCTGCCGCAAACTCGAGCTGCATCCTGCCCATCGCCCTCACGCGCTCAGTCGAAAGAAATGTGAATCCAATCCCTATCGCCAGAACCGCGAGGACACCAAAGCTGAGAAGCAGATTCCTCCTGCGGAATTGATCTTCGAACAACTGCAGCGAGCCAGTGCGGTGTTTCGCGTAGAGTTGCCACCCGCGCATCGACTCAGGACCTGCCGGCCGGAATCGCCCTTCCGGTGGAGGTCCAGGGCGTGGCACTCTGCCTATATCCTCTCCAGCGAAATGGACGCTGGCGTCGGTTCCGTGCTCGAAATCAGAGAGAACCAGACCGGGTGATGAGCTGAACACGACGGTTCCGGTACCGGTTTCCGCCACGAGAACGTCGTAATCGAAGTCGCCCTGCTTTGAAAAGTGACGTTGTACGAGAAACGGCAGGAACGTTTCGTCGAACACCTTGCGATTAAGGCGCACGATCTCCCATGCGGCTGGGCCCGGCGGCGGTCCGAATTCGCGGTCCCGTGGCCGGCCGAATTCCAGTGGTCCCGGAGGCGGTCCGGGTCCACGCATGATTGGGAATGAGAAAGCCGGTATGTGCTCGACTACAGAAAGGGCCGGACCGCGGCCCCGCGGGCTCCGGCGGAATTCGGAAAACTCGGGCGGCCATTCCGCGGGTTCCAGATCGCGCTTTTCGGGATCGAAGCGAAACAATTGGACGTCGCCCGGGGAGACGGCCTTTGCCAGGAACAGATCCTGAAGAAGGCCCGGATGCCGCGACACCGACACCCATTGGTCATACCGGCGCGCCAGTTGCTCGACCGGATCGGCACCGGTATTGAAGTCAGGCGGTCCGGGCCGGCGATTCGGAAACAGCAAACGCAGCTCGCTCTCGAAGTCCTCGACAAAACGCATGGTCGCGACGTCCAGACTTTCCTTTTGCCGGGCTTCCTCTGCCTGGCTGATCTCCGTAATCCAACGATATTGCAGCACGGCCAGGACTCCCAGCACGGTGGCCATGCCGAACAGAATCAGAAGAGATGTATTTGGTATTCGCCGTGGCGGCCGATATTCGAGTTTCAAAAGCATCCACGCTTTCGACTGCGATTGTGATCGAACGTTTAACAGTATTGTAAGGGCGTTCCGCCTTCCACAAGGGCGTCTTTACAACTCTTTACACGGGAAACGGGGTCTTAGCCGCGAATTACGCCAATGACGCGAATGGGGCGCATCAAAGAGAATCGTTTTTGCGCCCCATTCGCGTCATTGGCGTAATTCGCGGCTAAGACCCCGTTTTTCCGCACCGCACCTTTTACATCTCTTGACGCGACATTTGTCTGGAAATCTGTCCAAATGTGGAAAGCAGTTTTTCTCCAGGAGAGATGAATGAAACGGACTTTATACGCAGCTTTAATAATCGCCACTTTTACTATAGGACTTCTGGCACAAGGCCGCCGAGGGGGCCCGGGGTTCGGAGGAACGCCGCCGGATCCGACCGCATTACTGAAGGCCGCCCTCAACCTCACCGACGCCCAGGTCGATGCAGTTAAAGCGCTGATTGCGACCCGGCAGCAGCAGACCGAAGCGATCAGGACCGAAATTCAGCAGAAGCGCCAGGCTCTGGATGCTGTGCTGAATGTGGCATCACCGAACCCGACAGACGTCGGTAATGCCGCGATTGCGCTTCGAGCTTCGGAAAACAAGTTGTCGGCCGAAAGGGATTGGTTCCTGACGGAGCTCAAGAAATTGCTGACCGGTGCTCAGCAACAGACCCTGGACAGTCTTATCGCAGCCAGAACACCAATTCCGCTGCTGGGCCTCGGTGGGCCCGGACGCGGCCCTCGCCCCTAGGCATTCTCCTTCAGTCCTCGAGATAAAGGGTGTCGAAAGAACGTAGTTTCGACACCCATTTTTTTGCAAGATAATTGAGCCAGGATGATTCGTAAACTCAAGTCCGGCGAGTATCGCCTCTACTCTCGCAAAAAAGATCCCAGGACCGGGAAACGACGCAACCTCGGCACCTTCAAAACACTCGAAGCGGCGAAGAAGCACGAGCGCGCGGTCCAGTTCTTCAAGCGGCAGGGTTGAAGTACTGTAGCGGCGCTCTGTGAGCGCCGGCAGTCCTTCAACTTGCGACATTGTCGGCGGTCACAGACCGCCGCTACAGCGACCACGACTCCGCTATGCACCTCGATGTTTACACAATGGGGTTCTCCAACCGCTCGTGGGACGAAACCCTCGCAATCCTGCACGCCTTTGAAATCGCGCGGCTCGTCGACATTCGAACCCTGCCGGGCTCGAAGCACACGCCGCAGTTCAATCTGGAACATCTTCAGGAAGCTCTGCCCCAGGCCGGAGTCGAGTACATTCACATGAAAAGTCTCGGGGGATTACGAAAGCCTCTGAAAGGTTCCATCGCCAACGCCGCATGGCGAAACGATGGCTTCCGCGGATATGCCGATTACATGCAGACAGAGCAATTCGAAGCGTCGCTCAACGAGCTGATTCGACTCCTGTCGGAGAAAACAACAGTATATTGCTGCACGGAGGCCGTATTCTGGCGCTGCCATCGCCAACTCGTATCCGACGCGCTTCTTGTTCGTGGTTATCACGCAGGACACATCTTCAGCGCTTCGAAAGTCGAAGAGCACCAACTCACCAGATTTGTGAAGGCGCAGGGAACGACGGTCACGTATCCTAGTCTTCTATGAAGCTGACCTTTCTGGGTGCGACGCAGACCGTCACCGGTTCGAAATTCCTGCTCGAGACCAAAGACCTCCGAATCCTTCTGGATTGCGGCCTTTTCCAGGGAATGAAAGAGCTTCGCCTCCGAAACTGGGAACAGCCGCCCGTCGATCCACGTTCGGTCGATGCAGTCATTCTGACGCACGCTCATATCGACCATACCGGATACCTGCCGCGTTTCGTCGCGCAGGGATTTAAGGGTCCGGTCTACGGCACGTCAGCGACGGTCGATCTGGCTGCGATCCTGCTTCCGGATGCGGGCCACCTTCAGGAAGAGGAGGCTCGATTTCGGAACAAGCACCACCTCACGAAACACAATCCCGCATTACCGCTTTACACCATCAACGACGCGGCCGCTTCGGTCAAGCTGTTGCGGCCCGTCAAGTATCGCGAGGTTGTCTCTTTATCCTCCACGCTTGGTTTCGACCTGATGCCCGCCGGTCACATTCTGGGCTCTTCGTTTGTACGATTTCACGAAGGAGGCGGGCCTGCCGAAAAGACGGTATTGTTTACAGGAGATATCGGACGCTACGATCAACCCATCATCTTCGATCCGACGCTGGTAGATAGTGCAGACTACCTGGTTCTGGAATCCACCTACGGCAATCGTCTTCACAGCGATAAAGACGGCCGGAGCGGAAAAGACCGGCTTCGCGACGTTATCCTTGCGACAGCGAACCGCGGAGGCACAGTCTTGATTCCGTCGTTTGCCATCGGCCGTGCACAGGAGTTGATCTACATCATTCGCGAGCTCGAGAATGAGAATCAGATTCCGGTTCTGCCTGTCTACGTCGACAGCCCAATGGCCGTGGATGCCTTCGAGATATTTCGCGCTCACAGTGAAGAGCACGACGTCGAGATGGCGCGATTGCAGAAGGCCGGAGCGAATCCCCTTCGGACACGGCGAATTCAGTTCGTGCGATCCGTGGAAGAGTCGAAAGCCATAAACGAGCAGCCCTTTCCAGCCATCGTCATTTCTGCAAACGGCATGGCGACCGGCGGCCGGATCCTGCATCATCTCGCTCACCGGTTGCCGGATCAGCGGAATTCGGTTGTCTTCGCAGGGTTTCAGGCAGCCGGTACGCGAGGACGCGCGCTTGCCGAAGGCGCCCGCGAGGTTCGGATCTTCGGCGTGGACTATCCGGTGCGCGCAGCAGTCCACGTCATCGACAGTTTCTCCGCGCACAGCGATTACAGCGAAATCCTTCGCTGGCTTGGCGGGTTCCAGAGAGCGCCGAGGCAGACGTTTCTTGTCCACGGTGAGCCCAAAGCCATTGACGCCCTGAAGGGTCATATCATGGACAAATACCGGGCGTGGCCGGTGGAGATCCCAACGTATCTGGGCAGTTACGAACTGTAGCGGCGGTCTATGACCGCCGGCGATCCAGAATCCGGGATTGTCGGCGGTCATAGCCCGCCGCTACAATCAGTTGATGAAGGACTTCACGTCACGAGCGCTCAACGTCGCAATCCACGAGGGCGCGCGATACGCCGACATTCGGATCGTCAACAGCCGTCAACAAATGGTGAGCGTCAAGAACGGAAACGTCGATGGCATTGGCGATCAGGACAGCCAGGGCTTCGGCGTACGCGTTCTCATGGGCGACTCCTGGGGATTTGCAGCCAGCGCATATGTCAGCGCAGCAGAGATCGACCGCGTCACCCGCCTTGCCGTGACAATCGCGAAAGCGAGCTCCATGGTCCCCGGCGAGCCTGTCGATCTCGGCAGGCCGATGAACTCGGCCGGAAAGTACACGACGCCGATCGAGATCGATCCTTTTACCGTCCCTTTGGAACAAAAACTCGATTTGCTCTTTCGGGCCGACGAGCGGATCCGGAGGAATGCCAGGGTGACGGTTTCGGAAGGCAATGTCATCGCGGTCCGGCATAACAAGACTTTCGCCAACACCGAGGGCGCATTTCTCGAACAAACCATCTTCGAGAGCGGTGGCGCCATCGCCGCCACGGCCGTCAACGATAATGAGATCCAGATCCGCTCGCATCCGAACTCCTTTCGATACCAGGGCACCGGCGGATGGGAATACGTTACCAATGCAGACTTCGTCGGTAACTCGGAACGTGTGGCAGAAGAAGCCGTGGCACTGTTGTCCGCCGAAAGTTGCCCGAGTAAGGAAACGACACTCATACTCGGCAGCTCGCAGCTCGCCCTCCAGATCCACGAGTCGTGCGGCCATCCCGCCGAGCTTGATCGCGTATTCGGGACCGAAGCGGCATTTGCCGGGCGCAGCTTTCTGACCGTGGACAAGCGCAACAACTTCCGCTACGGCTCCGACATCGTTAATCTCACGGCCGACAGCGTGCGGCCTACCGGGCTGGGCACCTTCGGCTGGGACGACGAGGGAGTGCCCGCCTCCAGCACCCCCCTGGTGAAGAGTGGCGAATTCGTGGGCTATCTCATGTCCCGCGAGACCGCGTCGACGCTCGGACTCCAGAGCAACGGATGCATGCGTGCCGACGGCTGGAATCGAATTCCGCTGATCCGAATGACGAACGTGTCTCTCGAAGCCGGAACATGGAACTTCGACGACATCATCGCCGACACCGATGACGGCATTCTGATGGATACAAATCGTTCCTGGAGCATCGACGACATGCGGTTGAACTTTCAGTTCGGCACCGAGGTCGGCTACGAGATCAAGAACGGCAAGCGCGGTCGCTTGCTGAAGAATTGCACATACGGCGGAATCACACCCGACTTCTGGAATTCCTGTGACGCGATTGCGAGCCAGAACCACTGGATTCTCTGGGGCACTCCGAATTGCGGCAAAGGGGAGCCCATGCAGACCATGGGCACCGGTCATGGAGCATCGCCCGCGCGGTTCCGCAACGTGAAAGTCGGAGTCTTCAGATGAAGTTTCGTGAGATCGCAGACACTGTCATGAATGCGTCTCCGGCCGAGCAGACGGAAGTGCTCGCCATGGAGCAGGACGAAAGCCTGACTCGTTTTGCGAACAATTTCGTGCATCAGAACGTGACCGAGTTGAATGCGCAGATCACGATTCGCTCCGTCATCGGTACGAGGATTGGTATTGCCGTTTCGAACGACGTTCGGAAGGAGAGTATCCGGGACCTGGCGATTCGAGCATATGACGTGGCGAAACTTCAGCCTGAGAATCCCGAATTCAAAGGCCTGCCCGAACCCCAGCCGGTTTCGCGGATCGAGGCGTTCGATTCATCCGTAGCGGAGTGCACGCCGGAACAACGCGCCGCAAATGTGGGCGTCATCTGCAGGAGGGCCGCCAGTGCCGGCTGTTCCGCCGCCGGTTCAATGAGCACTTCGGCGTTTACCATCGGTGTGGCGAATTCCCGAGGTGTCTTTGCCGAGCATCGATCCACGATGGCCGATGCTTCGACCGTGATCATGGGAAGCAACTCCTCGGGCTGGGCCCAGAGTTCCGGTTGGCATCTCAAGACGATTGACGCCGAGGCGCTGGCGGACGAAGCAATGACGAAGGTGCGAATGGGCAGCGATCCGAGGGATTTTGAGCCCGGCGAGTACACCGTCATCCTGGACCCGTACGCGACGGCTGATCTACTGGAGTTGCTCGCGTTCGATGGCATGGGCGCTCTTGCCGTCCAGGAAGGCCGATCCTGGTTGAACGGCCGCATCGGCCAGCGCATCATGGCCGACAGCGTCACAATTGTGGACGACGGCCTCAACAGCGCCGGACTGCCGTGGCCGTTCGATTTCGAAGGCGTACCGAAGCAGATTGCGGCGGTCGTCGAATCCGGCATCGCAAAGGGACCCGTCTACGACACATTCACCGCAGGAAGAGAAGAGGGAAAGCATTCCACCGGACACGCCTCGCCGCCGTCGCCGCACGGCCGGATCGGTCCAGTGCCGATGAACTTATTCCTGAAGACCGGTACAAGTTCGCTGGAATCCATGATCCAATCGACGAAGTTGGGGTTGTATATCACCAGGTTCTGGTACACACGCACTGTCCATCCGCGCGATGCCGTCGTGACAGGAATGACTCGCGACGGGACTTTCGTGGTGCGCGACGGTGAAATCGCCCACCCGGTGAAGTCGCTTCGATTTACTCAATCGTACGTCGAAGCGTTAAAGTACACGGAAGCGATCGGCGCAACGGCCCGGTTGCTTCGCTCCGGTTTCGGCGGTGCGACAAACGTACCGCCGGTGAAGCTGGCAAAGTTCACATTTACGAGTTCAACGAGGTGACACATTGACAGCCTTATTGCTGGCGCTTGCTGTTATTACCGCAAGCCAGGGAAGTGCAATCGAACTTACGTTCCCGAATCAGCCGGGTTTGAAGTCCGTGGAAGTCAATTGGCAAAACAAGAAAGTTCCAGCCGTTCTGGTCGGTGACAAGTGGGTCACTGTCATTGGAGTGGATCTCGACTTGAAGGCCGGTGAGCAGAAGGCGAATGTCCTTCTCACGATGGATGACGGAAGGATTGAGAAACAGGAGACTGTGGTCAAGGTCGAACGGACAAAGTTTCCAACGACGGAACTGACAGTCGAAGACAAGTACGTGCAACTCAGTCCACCGGACCTGGCGCGCGCAACCCGCGAGGCGAAGGAACTGGACGCCATCCATGCGACGATCACCAATGAAATGCTCTGGCACGAGCCATTCAGTGTTCCGATTCCCGGAGGCAAGGGCACGAACTTCGGCCATCGAAGGGTCTTCAACAAAGAACCTCGAGCGCCGCATGCGGGCGCAGACCTGCGGGCGACGACCGGTACACCGATTCACGCGACGAACCGTGGCCGCGTTGTCCTGGCGAAAAATCTTTTCTTCACTGGAAACACGGTTCTGCTTGATCATGGTCTCGGCATTTATTCGCTATATGCGCACCTGTCTCGAATGGATGTGAACCCGGGCGAGATCGTGGAAAACGGCCAGGTCCTCGGTCTGGCCGGCGCAACCGGGCGCGTCACTGGTCCGCACCTGCACTGGGGCATGAAGGTCCAGGGCGCGAGAGTGGATCCGTTTTCCCTGGTTGAGATGAATGAGAAATGACTGATGGCAGTGGCCATCAGTGATCAGTGATTTGACTCTTCTCTTTATGTTCGATTTTTTAAAACGTAGCAACCAGCCGTCACCCAAACAGATTGACAAGCTCGTCAAGCGCCTCACCGAGACGGGCGGGGAAGACGGCCCGCGCATCGAGGCAGCGGAAAGGCTGAGCGAGTGGGGGACGCCCGAAGCACTCTACGCATTGCTGAAGCGTTTCACCATGTCGAGCAAGGTGATCACGCAGGATGTCGAAGAGAAGCGCATGATCGTCCGGATGCTGGTGGACAAGGGCAAAGAAGCCGTCGATCCGATTTTCCGATTTTTGAGCAGCCATCACAACGTCGAATGGCCGGTTCAGGCGCTTTCCCAAATCCTGCCGCGCCAGGAACTCATTCCAAAACTTGTCGAGATACTCGAAAAAGTTGCTGCCGCGAGCGAATTTACGCCTCCCGAACACAAGGCGGACTTGATCCGCGCTATGCGCGGTCACGTCACACCGGAGATTGCCGCCGTGCTTCGCCAGTTCCTTTCCGATGACGATGACGACGTGCGCATTGCCGCTATCGAAGCGATTTCGGAAGTCGGCGAAGACGTTCGGGAACCGCTGCTCGAAGCATTGATCGCAGCGTACGATCGGCCGCGTATTCGCATCAAGATTGCCGAAAGCTTTGCGGACCATGACTGGCCCGTGAAGGGCTATCGGCCCAAAATCGAAGAAACGTTGCCCGAGGGATTTCATCTCACGTCCAAGGGCTTGATCCGGAGGAAATAGAGTGGAACTTCGATCGGCCCGGAACTGGGCGATCTTTTGCATGGCCGTGTGGCTGACCGGAACAGTATCTACGGCCGTTGTCGCAACGCAGAATTTCTACACCATCGATCGGCTGCTCGATGCCCAGCCGAATCCGGCATTCCGTTCAGCCGTCGAAAAGCTGGGCCGCGATTCGATGCGCGAAGTGCTCCGGTATTTGTCTTCGGAGCTGAATCGGCTCTACTTTCAGTATTGGAATCTGGCGCAGCTCGCCGTGGGAATCCTCGCGCTGTGGCTCGTGGTGAAGCTGCCCGATGCGAGCCAGGCGAAATGGACCATCGTTGCAATGCTGGGAACCGTGCTGTTCATGACGGTGCTCATCACCCCCGCAATTCTCTCCGTCGGTCGCGCCATCGATTTCGTCCCCCGCGATCCGCCTCCCCCCGAACTTCGGACCTTCGGCTTGCTCCACGCGACGTATACGGTGCTGGATGGTGTGCTGCTGATTTTGGGGGGTCTCGTTACCGTCTGGCTTCAGAAGAAAAATGACTGATCACTGATGGCCAGTGATTTTCTTACCGGACCCCGCCCATCAGCCCGCGGATCGGCTTAATCAGCAGCGTCAAGATCACGCACGAAACAAACATCACGACCGCGACGTAACCGAACAGCGTCGGTAACGGTAATGTGCTGAAGAAGCCGGCACTCCAACCCGCGAGCTTGTTACCCACGGCGGTAGACAACAGCCAGACTCCCATCATCAGGCCGAGGACGCGCGCCGGCGCCAGTTTCGTGACGACGCTCAGGCCGACCGGGCTCAGGCACAGCTCTCCGATTTCCTCGAGGAAGTAACAGCCGATGAGCCACCATGGACTCACCAGAACACCGGCGCCGCTCTGCGCGATGGATCCGGCGGGCACGAGCAGCACGAATGCAATTCCCGCGAAGAGCAGGCCCAAAGCAAACTTCGCCGGGCTGGAGGGCTGCTGATCCCCGAGCCGCTTCCACAACACGGCCATCACCGGAGCCAGCATAATCAGGAAAAGCGCCTGCACTGACTGAAACCAGGATGACGGAAAGGAAAAGCCAAACAGCGTCAGCCGCGTAAAGCGGTCCGCAAACAGATTCAGCGTCGAACCCGCCTGCTCGTATGCTCCCCAGAAAAGCGCCGCGAATACAAAGAACACAACGACCGCTGCCATCCGCTTCCGTTCTTCGGTAGTGAAGCTTGCAGCCTGTGTTTTCGCGCCAGACCTGGGCCTGGCGGAGGAAAGCTTGTCCATTGCGATCTGAAGCCGGCCCCTGCCAATCACATATTGCGCCAAACCCAGCACCATTCCCACGCCGGCGCAGGCGAAACCAATGTGCCAGTCCACGCGCTGCGCCAGGTATCCTGCGATCAGCGGTCCGAGAAATGCCCCGAGGTTGATTCCCATGTAGAAAATCGAAAAGCCGGCATCGCGCCGCTTGTCATTGCTTGTGTACAGCGACCCCACGAGCGTGCTGACATTGGGCTTCAGAAGGCCCGTGCCGATAACGATGAGCGAAAGACCGGTGTAGAAGAAAGGCAGCGCCTTGAAAGCGAGCGTGAAATGCCCGGCCGCAATGATGATGCCTCCGATCAATACACTTCGGTACTGGCCCAGAAAGCGATCGGCGATGAACCCACCGCCGATGGCGGCGGCCCACGCGCTGCCTGTATAGGTTCCGTAAATCGAAGCTGCATCGGCATCCGCAAAACCCAGGCCGCCCGCAGTTGCCGGAGCCACCATATAAAGGATGAGGAAGGCTCGCATGCCGTAGTAGCTGAAGCGCTCCCACATCTCCGTGAAGAAAAGCGTGCTCAGGCCGCGAGGATGGCCCGCCCACCCGGTCACATCAGTTTGTTCGATTTCGACAGTTGCCATATTTCTTCAATCATACTATCTGTCGATGCTGGCGTCGTACAATGACGTGGCATGGAATTGCTCAAGCTCCGCGACGCCGCAGAAATGCTCAACATCAGCTATCCGACGCTGAAGCAGTGGATCTATCGCGGGAAGCTGCGATCGATCAAGACTCCGGGCGGACACCATCGCATTGCGCGCAGCGAAATCGACAGGATTACCAGCGTGAAGGCCGCTGGAGGCAACCTTCAATCGATCAGCGGGAGAAATAAACTTCTCGGAAGGATTCTCGAGGTCAAGACCGAAGGCCTGTTGACTCAGGTCACGCTGGACGTCAGCGGCCAGATCGTCACGGCAATCATCACGCGCCAGTCCGCTGAGGAGCTTGGTCTCAGGAAAGGCATGTCCGCCTACGCCCTCATCAAGGCAACGGAAGTCATGATTGCGACCGCGCAGAAAAGACAACGGGGAAAGTAACCACAAGAAAAGAATTGGTGAGGCTAATTCGGGGACAGACGCATAAATCACCTAATTGCGGTTTAGGGATTTGATGCAATTAGGTGATTTATGCGTCTGTCCCCGAATTAGCCTCACCGCTTCTTTTCTTCTGGTTTAAAAGCGGACTTTGGCAACAAATTCGAACACTCTCGGATCGAATGCCGTTGTGATGGTACCGAAAGCGGCGGTACCGAAACTCCCATTGGGACTGCCGAAGTGCGGCGTATTCGTTACATTGAATGCTTCGGCGCGAAGCTCGGCCTTGAGATTCTCGGAGACAGCGAACGTCTTACCCAGCATGAGATCGAGGGACGCAAAGCCGGGTCCCACCACCGGATTTCGCGAACTGTTGCCGAGCGTGAACTGGGGCGCCTGTGTAAATGCGGCTGTGTTGAACCAGCGGGCGGTCGTTCGCTCGCCCGAAGGGAGGTTTGGATCGCCGATACGGTTGGGCCGCTGGATGCCGAAACCGGCGAAGGCGTTGAGATTCGTCGCCTGAGTCACCGCAATCGGACTCCCGGATTGAATACGCGCGAGTCCTCCCATCTGCCATCCGCGCCCGATTTCCCATACGAAGGAACTGGAGAAGACGTGTGGAATACTGCCCGTGGACTCGTCCTTTTCCAGCCGGCGGTTGTGGCTGTCCGCCGCCTGAAACGTTGCGGCGGGACCCGTGAGTATCGCGGCGTCAAACACTGCGCCTGCATCATCGATCAGCCGGGAAAACGTATAGGACGCATTGAAAGTTATTCCGGATGAAAAGCGTCTTTCCAGGCGGCTCTGAAAGGAATGATAGGTCGAATGTCCCACGTTGTTTCGGTAGAGCGCCACTGTTGTGAACCGGGGAAAAGGCCGGAGCAATTGTTGAAACGGAATCGTGGCGCCTCCCAGCGAAGATGACGCGGGAATCTTGCCGAAAAATGGATTAGGGACCTGCTGGGTCAGAGCGGGTCCGAGCGCCAGCTGCTCCGCTGTGAGCTGGTTCAGGTTGACGTCGGGTACGCCGAGATTCGTCAGCTTGGACCCGAGATATCCGGCTTCCATGCTCCAATTTGAGCCGAACGTTTTTTGAACCGAAAGGTTCCACTGTTGCGCGTAGCCGCTCTTCTGGTCGCGCTGGACGCCGAACACGCCCTGTCCGAGGCCGCTGTCGGGATTGGGTTCGGCAATCGCGATCGAGGGACCGCGCGAGAGCACGAATGCGGGATTAATGTTGTCGAGCGAACGTTGCCCGATGGTCTGGATGAAAGGAAACAGCGGTGTCGTGAAGGGTGTGGTGATACCGGCCTGCTCGATCCAGGTCAACCCATAACCGGAGCGCAGACTGAAGTTGTCGCTCAGCTTGAACGCAAGTCCCACGCGTGGAGCGAAGTTGTCCTTTTCGAGATTGCGAGCCGTGCGCGGAAATCCGTTCCTGCCGAGGAAATCCAGCGTCTGCGTCTGAAGGTTGAACACGGCCCCGCGATCGTCCATAACAGTCGAAGGAAAATTCAGCGTATACCGCACGCCAAGATTGAGCGACAGGCGTTTGGTGGCACGGACATCGTCCTGGTAGAAGAATTCGGCGATCGTTGCCCGAGGTTTGAGTACATCCGGTTGCACGTCGATCGAGAAGTTCTGCACCTGCCCCAGAAGAAACGAAGCGAAACTGTTCCCGGTATTGGCCGTTGGGGTTCCGGCCGCCGAGAGCCCGCTGGTCAGGATGTTCGTGAACTGGAAAAGTCCCGTGGGACTGGGAGGCTGAAGAATGTCCAGGTGCTCGATGCGGATATCGGCACCCATCTTCATGCTATGGCGGCCACGGAGCCAGGACAGGTTGTCCACAATCTGGGTTACGGATGTCGTGAAATCGGCGTTGCCGTTGGAGGGCGGTCCGATCTGCTGAAATCCCACGACGTCGTAAGTCGGCAGCGTGTCGGCAAAGGACGAAACCGGTATGTTTGGGATTCCGGAGACCTGCGATGCGGGAACGCCCGTCCGCAATGAGCTGCGATCGAAGCCGCGCCGTGTGTAGCCGAAGCGAAGCTGGTTCACCTTGTTGCCGGACAGGGTCCAGTTATGTTCCGCGGCCACGCTGTCGGCTCGCGTAAGCGTATCGCCCACGACACCGGCTGTCAGGTTGCCGCTGCCGTCCGGCAACGGCGGAATCGGATGAGAATTGTCGCGCAGGTATGCATATCGCACAAAGACCCGATGCCCGCCAGTAAAGTTGTGGTCGAGCCGCCCATCGAACTGGTCCTGAGCCGTTGTCTCGTTGCCTACACGAACGTAGTTGTTGGCGGTTGCCTCCCGCCCGCCGGTAAAAACATTCGGCAGCGGATAGCGCTCGAAGGCAATCCGCGCGGCCGGATCGAGGCGGTCCGGCGGAATCGTATTGTTCGGAAACGCATCCCGGCTGAAACCGGCATCCGTGCGCCGCGTCGTCAGCGGATCGAAGATTGGCTGACTGAAAATGCCTCCGCGTTGAAGCGACGTGGGGACGGTGCTGGTTCGGACTGCTCCCGTTTGAAGCCGCGTGCCCTGCCAATCGACGAAGAAAAATGTCCGATTCTTCTTTACCGGACCGCCAAGCACAAAACCGTATTGATTGCGGCGGAATCGCGGCCTGGGTCCGGTGGTTGCAAACACGTTGCGGGCATTCAACGCCTCGTTACGGAAAAACTCGAACAGAGTGCCGTGCCACTGGTTTGTTCCAGACTTCTGGTTGACCATGATCACGCCGCCATTGGAGCGGCCATATTCGGCGGAGTAGCTGTTCGTTTCAACGCGGAATTCTTCAATCGCGTCGACAATAGGGAAATACGCGACCTGACCCGGCTCGGGCTGCAGCACGCTGATGCCGTCATAGATGTATTCGCTGACCCGCGGCCTGCTTCCGTTGATGCGCGGGAGTGTCGAGTTCGGCGGCAACATGACGCCCGGCGAGAGCGCGATCAGAGGAATGAAGTTGCGGCCGTCCAGAGGCAAGGTCACGACCTTCTGCTGGTCCGCCACGAAGCTTACGGTTCCGCGGCTCGACTGCAGCAGCGGAGCCGCGGCCGTGACTTCCACGAACTCATCGATGTTTCCTACGGCCAGCGTCAGGTCCAGATCCAGATGATCGCCCACCCGCAGGCTGATGCCGGTCCTTTTCAACGCGGAAAAACCCTGTTTAGTGACCGTGATCTCATAGTCGCCGGGAGGAAGCGCGAAAAAACGATAAGACCCATCGGCGCCGGTGCCGGTCTTCAATTCCGCATCGGTGCCGGCGTTGGCGATTCGGACCTCGGCTTCAGGCACGGGCAGCCCGGAGGGATCCCGGACGATCCCTGCCAACTCCGCTTTCGTGGATTGCAGGGCGCCGGTGACCAGCAGGAGAAGCAACAGCGTCATGGAGACGATCTTATACACTTTTATACGATATTGGCGCAAGATGTCGCTGCGATGTATACGATTTGATACGAGTTGGATTGAATCGAGAGTCCGGCTCTTATTGTAGCGGCGCTCTATGAGCGCCGGTTTTTCCTGGAATCGACGAAATACCGGCGGTCATAGACCGCCGCTACAGTAGGCTGTTCATAGTCAATCAAACGCCATTGACCCTACGAATCCTGCCATTCATTGGGAAGCGTTCGGCGTGGCTGAAACCGCCACATACAATTTCTGATTCGGAACAGGAGAGTCTAAAATGCGCTTCCGCATACAATCCTCAATACTTGCAACCGCTCTTTTCATTCTCTCTATTTTCCTGGCGCAGCCGGTTCAGGCTCAATCGGTCGCCAGCGGCACGGTTGAAGGAACCGTTGCCGATCCGACCGGCGCCGTGGTGAGCGGCGCAAAGGTTGAAATCCGGAACCCTCTCACCGGGTATCAGCAAGCGACGACTACAGACACCTCCGGCGTCTTTCGATTCAGCAATCTTCCGTTCAACAACTATCACATTGAGATCACTCAGCAGGGATTTGCCGCCGCGGGCCAGGATGTCAACGTCCGCTCGACCGTTCCTGCCAGCGTCAAAGTGACCCTTACCGTCGCCGGAGTTACGGAAAGCGTTACTGTCGAAGCGACCGGGGCCGATATTCTCGAGAACGTTCCTTACGCGCACAGCGACGTCGACGTCTCAACGCTGAACAAATTGCCAACGCTGTCACCGGCCTCGGGCCTGAGCGACGCCATCATTCTTTCTTCGCCCGGGGTTGTCGCCGATTCCAATGGATTCTTTCATCCGTTGGGAGACCACGCGCAGACGTCCTTCGCGATCGACGGACAGCCGATCAGCGACCAGCAGAGCAAAGCATTCTCGACACAAATACCGGTGAATGCGATCCAGTCGATGGAGTTGATCACCGGCACGCCCACTGCCGAGTACGGCGACAAGACCAGTCTTGTTGTAAACGCGACCACACGTTCGGGTCTGGGCCTGGCAAAGCCCACGGGAAGCTTCCAAACGGAATACAGTTCCTTCGGAACGATCTCCGAGGCCGTCAACTTTGGTGCGGGTGGCCAAAAAGCCGGCTATTTCCTCGCGGCAAATGGGGTGCGATCGGGACGCTTCCTGGACACACCGGAATTCAGGCCAATCCATGCGATCGGCAACAGTGGGGACATCTTCAATCGTTTCGATTTCAACCTGGGCCCGAAGGACTCGTTCCACACCAATTTCCTTCTGGCGCGCAACTGGTTCCAGGTTCCGAATACCCTCGACCAGCCCAACCAGGACCAGCGTCAGAAGGTGGTCACTTTCAATCTTGCTCCCGGGTATCAACATACGTTCAGTACAAGCGCGCTGTTGACGCTCAATCCATTCGTGCGCCAGGATCGCGTACACTTTTATCCGAGCGCGGACCCGTTCGATGATTCTCCGGCCACGCTCGCGCAAAGCCGCCGGCTCACCAACTGGGGTCTTCGGGGCGACGTTTCGTACGTGAAGAGCCACCACAATCTGAAAATCGGCGGCCAGGTGATGCAGACCCGGCTGACCGAGGCTTTTGGCCTGGGCCTTACGGACCCGCTGCTGAATCCGGTTTGCGTGAACGCGGCCGGCGAAGGACAGGAATTGCCCACTGTTACGAACCCGGCAAACTGCGCCCGCTCCGGTGCAGGCTTCCGGGCGAATCCGGGTTTCCTGCCCGGCCTTCTTCCCCTGGATCTCACGCGCGGCGGCAGCCTCTTCCAGTTCGCGGCAAATGGGAATGTCAACGAGTACGCTGCATACATTCAAGACTCCATCACGGTCGGAAAGCTGACCTTGAGCCCGGGTCTGCGCGTCGATCACTACGTCAGCCCTTCAGCAACGGATACGGGAGTGCAGCCTCGCGTCGGAATTTCGTACCTGATCAGCGGCACCGGCACGGTACTGCGCGCCGGATATGCGCGAACGTTTGAAACGCCTTACAACGAGAACCTTCTTCTGTCGAGCACCACGGGCGTCGGCGGCTTGACCGACGTATTTGGGGCGCAAGGCCAGGCGCCCCTTCACCCGGGACGCCGGAATCAATACAACGTGGGACTGCAGCAGGCACTCGGCAGATACATCCAGGTCGATGGCGACTACTTTTGGAAATTTACGACGAACGCGTACGATTTCGATGTGCTCTTCAACACTCCTGTCCAATTTCCGATCAGTTGGCGGAAATCCAAAATCGACGGAGTGTCGTTTCGTGTGAGTACCACCAACATCAAAGGCTTCCAGTGGTACACCACCATGGGACACAACCGGTCTCGCTTCTTTGGTCCCGAGGTGGGAGGCCTGTTGTTCAACTCACCTGTAGATGCGCCGGTTTTCCGTATCGATCACGATCAGGCCTTCCAGCAAACGTCGAACATTCGGTATCAATGGAAGAAGGATGGTCCCTGGGCCGGCTTTACATGGAGGTACGATAGCGGCCTGGTGGCGGGCGCCGTGGCGGGACTTGACGACCTTCTCGCACTGACAGCCGCGCAGCAGGCCGCGGTTGGCTTCTTCTGCGGCAGCACGGTGGCAACACCAGACAGTCCGATCAGCGCGTGCGGTGGATCCAACTTTGGAGCGACCCGTTTGAAGATACCGGCTCCGGGCACCGCCGATGACGATCACAATCCCCCGCGCATTGCGCCGCGTCACCTGTTCGATATTGGGGCCGGCACGGACAATCTCCTCAGGAGCGGCGATAGCAGGCGCGTTACTCTCCGGTTCACCGTTTCCAACGTGGGGAACAAGATCGCGCTGTACAACTTCCTGTCCACTTTCAGCGGTACCCACTTCGTGGCTCCGCGTTCATATCAAGGGTCCATCGGCTTCGTGTTCTAGGGGCGCGTCGCGGAAACACAAAGACATAACGCGGCAACCAAAATTATGGAAATGAGTCCAGGCGAAGGTGTTCCCCTCCTGGGGCAGGAGGGGTGGCCAGTCCGGCGAATATTAGTTGCTGGACGTTCTAGGGGAACCACCCCGTCTGCGCCGAGTTCGGTGGCTTCGCGCCATTTTATTGATTGGCGCAGCCACCCCTCCTAACTCAGGAGGGGAATCGGCGCACCCTTCAATTTATTCACACCTTCCCCGAAGGTGTGAATGAATTGCAGGGCAGGGTGTTCCCCTCCTGTTCCAGGAGGGGAACACCCTGCATCACGATCTTCGCTCACTCAAGAAAAACGCTCCCCAAAAGACAGAGTTTTACACTTTGTGTCTTTGTGTTTTCATGCGACGTCACAGCAATTCCGAAATGCAGTATTATTCCTTTCGAATCGATGAAACTACGCTCGTGCGTTCTCGCCGTTTTTCTTCTTTCTCTTGAAGCCACCAGTTCAACGCAGCAGGCGAGCGGCACACTCGTCGTACAGGTCCGCAGCAATTCCCAGCCAGTGGAACAAGCTGAGGTCACCGCCGGCGAACGCTTTGCGATTACCAACGCGGCAGGCGAGGCGACACTCGAGACGCCTGCCGGAACAATTGAAGTGATGGTCGAGAGATATGGGTTCAAGCGGCAGACCGTGCGGGCTTTCATTCCGGAGGGCACAACGACTCGTCTCGGCATAGAGCTTCAGCCCGAAGTGGTGTTAAAGGAAGAAATCACCGTCACCGCCACGCGAAGCGACACACGCATCGAAGATGAACCGTTGCGCGTTGAAATCCTCAATCAGGAAGAAGTTGAAGAAAAGGCGCTGATGACGCCCGGAGATATCGCCATGCTGCTCAATGAAACCAGCGGCCTGCGCGTTCAAGTGACTTCGCCTTCTCTGGGTGCGGCCAATGTACGGGTTCAGGGATTGAGAGGGCGTTATACCCAGCTTTTGTCGGATGGTCTTCCGTTGTATGGCGGACAGACGGGCTCGATCGGTCTTCTTCAGATACCCCCGCTCGATCTTGGACAAGTCGAAGTGATCAAGGGCGTCGCGTCGGCGCTTTACGGCTCGTCGGCTCTCGGCGGGGTCATTAATCTGGTTTCTCGCCGGCCGGCGAAAAGGGAGCGCGAGATCCTGCTCAACGGCACGACGCGCGGTGGCCAGGACACAGTCTTCTGGCTTGCAGAACCGGCGAAAAACGGCTTCGGCTACACACTGCTTGGTGGAACGCACTTTCAACATCACAACGACATTGATCACGACGGCTGGGCGGATGTGCCCGGTTATCGCCGCGTTGATCTGCGGCCGCGGCTCTTCTGGGACAACGGCGCCGGGCGATCGGTATTTGCAACGGTCGGCGCCATGGCCGAGGAACGCAACGGTGGAACGATCGGCGACTCGAGAGTTCCCGACGGGCAGCGATTTCCGGAGGAACTTGCAACGCAGCGATTCGATGCCGGCCTGGTCAGCCGGTTTCTTGTGGGAAATCATCCTCTGTCGGTTCGCGGATCGGTTATGACGCAGGGGCACCGGCATCAGTTCGGCGAGGTCCTCGAGCGGGACCGGCGAGAGACATTGTTTGGCGAGACGGCAATCAACGGCACCGGCAAGGGACATACCTGGCTCGTTGGATCCGCGCTGCAGGCCGACATTTACCGAGCGCATGATGTGCCGGCGCTGAACTACACCCATGTCGTGCCTGCGGTCTTCGCCCAAGACGAATATGCTTTGGGTTCACGGCTAACTTTGTCTGGAAGCGGCAGGCTCGATGTCCACAGCAAGTACGGCACATTCTTCAATCCCAGGCTCTCGGCGCTTATTCGCCTTCCTCGCAAACTGACCGCGCGTCTTTCGAGCGGAACGGGCGTTTTCGCACCGACTCCGTTTACAGAAGAAACCGAGGCCGTGGGCCTCTCGAAACTGCTGCCATTGAAAAACATCAAAGCCGAACGCGCCTGGAGCGCCTCCGGTGATCTCGGGTGGAGTGGCCCTCATGTCGAGTTGAATGGAACAATGTTCGGCTCCATTATTCGCGATCCGGTCATGTTGCGGCCTGCGGCTTCTGCAACTCCGGGGACGCTCGAGATCGTGAATGTGCATGGGCGAACGCGAACGACAGGATCTGAGCTCCTGGCCCGCCTTCACGGCGGTGACTTCGGTCTTGTGTTGACGCATACCTTCGTTCACTCCACTGAAATCGATCGACAAGGGCTCGACCGGCAGCTTGTGCCGCTGACGCCAAAACATACGGCTGGAATCGTAGGTACCTGGGAGAAGGAAGGCATGGGCCGTGTCGGAATCGAAATGTTTTATACGGGGCGGCAGCGGCTCGATGAGAATCCGTATCGTCAGGACAGCGTCCCGTATTGGCTATTTGGCATGCTTGTTGAACGACGCTTTGGCCCGCTTCGCGTTTTTGTGAATGCAGAGAACCTCGCGAACGTGCGGCAAACCAAATACGATCGCCTCCTGCGGCCGCAACGAAGCTTCGACGGGCAGTGGACCGTGGACGAATGGGCTCCGCTCGACGGCCGCGTCATAAACGGAGGTCTGCGCTTCAGCTTTTGACGGTCTCTGAAATTTTCCGCCGCGGATTTCACGGATTACGCGGATGGCGCGCGTCAATGGGCGTTTAAATGCGCGCCATCCGCGTAATCCGTGAAATCCGCGGCGAAAAATTTCAGAGACCGTCAGAGTTTCAGGAGCTGTTCGCGAAGGACGCGTGACTGGAGACGGCTGACGCGGAATTCCTGGTTGTCGTTGAGGACGACCGTGAAGGTTCCACCCGGCATCGGAACAATCCGGCGGATCATTTCCACGTTCACGAGCGTGCCTCGGCCGAGCCGTACAAACAACGAAGGATCCAGACGCGCGGCGAGATCCCGGAGGCGATACGAAATCGTATGGGTCTCGTTTTCCGACGTATGCAGATGAAGCAGTTCGCCGTCGGCCACGACTGAAACAATCTGGCGGACGGGTACGAGGATGATCGCATCCCGCTGGCGAACCGGAATGCGTTCGAACTGAGGCCTGCCGCCGGCGGCTTCGTAGTCTGAGATCGCGGCACGGACGCGCTCGGCTTCCTCGACCTGGAAGTCCTCGCGCTCGAGCCGTTCCCTGGCCCGGTCGATGGTCTGACGCAATCGGCCGGCCTCGACTGGTTTCAGAATGTAGTCGACGGCATTCACGTCGAAAGCGCGGACCGCATATTGGTCATAAGCAGTGACGAAAGCCACCAATGGCGTCCGGTTTTTCTTGAGAAGCCGCACCACACCGAGGCCATCGACTTCGGGCATTTGCAAATCGAGAAGCGCCAGGTCGGGATGCCTCGATTCGATCAGATGAACCGCCTCCATACCGTTTGCGGCTTCTCCGACAATCTCAACGTCCTTGAAAGTGCGGAGTATGGACGCCAAAAAAGAACGCGCCGGCCGCTCATCATCGGCAATAACGATCCGGAGTTTCTCGGTGGTTCCCGTCATGACGACTTCGCGGAAGCGACTGCAGGCGGCGGGCCGCCTGCTCTTTCGCCGGGTTGCAGCGCGACTCGAATCTCGACGGTCGTTCCAATACCGGGTGTGCTTCTGATGGTGATGGCGCCTGGTCCGCTTCCGTAACGTTCGAGCCGGCGCTCGATGTTCGTCAAACCGAGACCACGGGCTTTTCGCCGTTCGAGCGCGGAATCCGTTGTGCCCACGCCGGTGTCGATGACCGAGACCAGGACGGCAGCCGTCTCGTGAAGCCGGGCCGAGATACGCACCTCTCCGCCGGCCAGGCACGCGCTGATGCCATGTTTGATCGCATTCTCCACGAGCGGCTGAATCACAAGCGCGGGAATGCGAACGCCACGCAGCTCCCATGGGACGTCGATGTGCACGCGCAGCCGGTCTTCGAAACGGGCTCGTTCGATATCGAGGTACGCTTCGATTAAATCGAGTTCTTCACCAATCGTGACGAATTCCTCTCCTGCCTTGAGCACGCCGCGCAGCAAGCCGGACAGGCGCAGAAGCGTTCCAATGGCACGATCGGGCGCCGTCTGGATCAGGTAACCGATTGTGGTGAGGGCATTGAACAGGAAATGGGGATTGACCTGCGCGCGCAACGCGCGAAGCTCTGCTTCGGCCGCCAGTTTGCGCATCTCCTGTTCCTGAACGTCGTGCCGGTACCTCTCCTGCATCGAGCGAACGGCATCGATGCGCCGCGCGACAAGCAAGGCTCCGCGCTCCAGCATGGCGATGTCGTCGGAAAGCAATCGCCGGCCACCGGACAGATCGCGTATCGACAGAAGGTAGTGCGGGCTTTCTGTCGTCGGCACGGCCGCAACCGCGCTGCGTCTGTCCTGCTGAACCAGAATGTCGGGTCCCGCTTCATCGGACTCAGACCATTCAATCGATTCCGCGCTCATTGCCGGCGCGAGGATTCCTGACGCTTCGCCGAGGATCGCCGCAGGAGTTTCGCACCGGTCGAGTGCCTGAGAGAGTCTCGCCGCAAGATCGGTGTAATTGGTGCGTTTCAGAATGATCTTGTCCACAAACCATTCGGCGCTTCGCCGGAGAAACGGATAAATCAACGCAGTCGCAACCCACATTGCCAGCAGTAGAGCATTCGAGCTCGCGCTCAGCGGGCCGCTGGCCAGGAGAGGGGTCACGCCGAAGACAAACATTCCGAACGTCAGTCCCGCCAGGAGAAGGAGGGCCAGCGCACGTTTGAGAAAGATATCGGCAAGGGCAAACCGGAAATTCTGGTACAGGATGAGCAAAGCCAGGGGCAGGGAAGCGTGATGTCCTGCGAGTTGAAGCCACCAGGGATCTTCGCCTCCGCGATGATTGCTGAGGTGAAGCGCCGATACGGCGAATACGGACATCGCGACAACCCACAACCCTCGGCCGCGGCCCTGCTGGCCGCGCGTGGCAACAAGCAATATCGCCAGAAGAGCCGCAAAACCTACGGTTACGCCTCTCAGCGCCAGCTGAGAGGGTGCCGTGTTCATCGCGATTGCGGAGTAGAAATGGACGATTGTCGCAAGGCCGCTCAAGCCATAGGCCGAGCCAATGATCAATACGCTATGGCCTCGCCTGACTTTCTCGACGGCTCGCCACGCCGAGTGGACAACGACAGCGGGCAGGAAACAGAGCGCGCTGAATGCTCCGGCCAGCACCAGCGGGGCAGGCTCGTTAAATCCCAGATTGAAGAGGCCGTATCCGCCGAACGCCCCGACGTTCCAGGCGAAACCCAGCAGACCCGTCAACAGGGCAAGGCGGTTCAGAGCAGGTCTGTCATTGAGGACCATCCAGAGCAACATCACGTACAAGACGACTCCCGTGATGAAACCCAGCAGATTGACAAGTGAGGCGGCCGTACCTGTGGTCATGCGTTTTGCCCGAAGCCGCATTGTATGCGCAGGGCCCGCGAAACGGCAACGCGGAAGCCAATGAATGGCCGGTTTTAGCTGGTGACTGTCAGCTGTAGCGGCGGTCTATGACCGCCGGTATTTCGTTGATTCCAGGCAAGACCGGCGCTCATAGAGCGCCGCTACATTAAGAGCCGCACGCTCGTCATCAAACTTGTGCTGAAAAAGAAGCGGACTATAATAGCGGGCACTGATTTTCCACCTCCCAACAGAAGGGAACACAATATATGACTTTAAGCGGACAAAGAGTTCGGCTTTGGTTCAGACGAGGGATACTCGCGGCCGGCGGAATCGTGGTTGTCGGGCTGATTAGCGCTGCGTTGGCGGGCGCGCAGGCTCCGGCACAGCAAGCACCCCTTCTGTCCGAACAGGTCTTCAAAAACATCCAGGTACTCAAGGGAATTCCTGTGGACGATTTCCTGCAGACGATGGGGATCATGGCCGCCGCCCTTCAATTCGACTGCTCGGACTGTCACGTCGGGGCCGGCACAGAGAAGGTGGATTGGCCCGCGGATACTCCCAGAAAGCGGATGGCGCGCATCATGGTGACCATGGTTGGCAACATCAACAGGACCAACTTCGGAGGACGCCAGATGGTGACGTGCTGGACCTGCCATCGCAACCGCGACAAACCGCTAACCACGCCGATTTTCGATACCATTTACGGGATGCCACCCTATGAGCCGGACGATGTCATTGCTCAGTCTCCCGCAGCGCCGTCCGCCGACTCGATACTGGACAAATACATCCAGGCGGTCGGCGGGGCTCAACGCCTGGCCGGCCTCAACAGCTTTGTGGGCAAGGGGACGAGCGTGGGCTTCGGCGGGTTCGGGGGCGGTGGTGATGTCGAGATCGTCGCGAAGGCTCCGGATAAGCGCGCCACGATCATCTTATTCAAGGCGGAGACTGGCCGGGGAGACCAGATCCGAACCTACGACGGCCGTTCCGGTTGGGTGCGAACACCGCTCAACGTGCTGGGCGAGTTTCAGCTAATGGGCGGCGATCTGGACGGAGCCCGATTCGACGCGCAGTTGTCTTTTCCCGGGCAGCTCAAGCAGATTCTCACGAATCTGAAGAGTGGGCCGCCGACGTCCATTACCGACCTGCCGGGGCCATCCAGCCAGACATCTGTCCAGAAGGACGTGACGTTGGGGCAAACTCACGTGGTTGAGGTCGTCCAGGGAACCGGGCCAAGGGGCCTTCTCGTGACGTTATACTTCGACAGGCAGAGCGGCCTGCTTTTGCGGGAGTTGCGTTATGGTGGATCGCCGATCGGCCGCGTTCCCACGCAAATTGATTTCGCCGATTATCGCGACGTTAACGGAATCAAGTTGCCATTCCGCATCACCTACGCGTGGCTGGACGGACGCGATTCGATTGTTCTGAACGAGATAAGGACGAACGTCCCGATTGATGAGGCAAAGTTCGCAAAACCGGCCCCGCTCAAGCGGTAGTTGTTGAAGGAGCGCGGGCTAAAGCCCGCGACTACATTTGGGAACCACGTTGGCTCCCCAATGTAGTCGCGGGCTTTAGCCCGCGTTTCGATTTTGATTCCGGCTTTACTTCGACGGCCCGCTCTCCGCTTCCGACAGTCCGAGGAAGAGCTTCTTGCCGTCCTTAAAAGTGATGTTTCTGCCGACGGCACGAGTGGACCCGTCCTTCGCCTGGAAGCCCTCGACCAGGATCACGGATCCCGGCGGGAGGGACTCTTTCGTGAAGCCGAGTCTGTACAGATTGTTCGGGCTGGCACCTTCGATCATCCACGTGACCGTCTTGCCATCGTTGCCTTTTACGTCGATGTGAATCCAGGAGTGCGGATTGGTCAGTTCCCACTTCACGACCGATCCCTGCACCTTGACCGGTTTGTTCTGATCGAATTCCGCCGCAAACGCGTGATGCGCCCACGCCGGCACTGCCGTCAGAAGCAGAATCACAGCAGTGACTGCAACCAATAACCTTGTCCTCATGTGTTACCCCTTTCGCTTAAGTTCATCGCTCGGCTCTGCCGCCTTTCAGGTTCATTTTCCTTTCTTCGCCGCTTCCGCCTCGGCAACACGGGCACCGCGAAGAATGGTAGAGATCATCGTATTGCCTTCGTGGCAGGCATACTCAAAGACTGGCCCTTTTGTTTTCGTCCAGGGAACCTCGGCGGTCCAGGCTTTGGCCCATGTGGTCGGATCTTCTACCGTAAACTGGTAAATCATCGTGTCATCCGCGGAGCGGCTGAAGCGTTCGATCAGATGCAGCTTTTCGCCGGTTCCCCGGTAATTGGTCAGGTTCGTGAAATTGGTGGTATCGACTACGAGCGTATCACCTTCCCAATGCCCCACCGAGTCTCCCTGCCACAGGCGGATGTTTTGCGGGATATGCGGGCGGCCGTCTGTGGGGATGACGCGCGTGGAGTGGTCGATCTCGTGAACCAGGGTCACGTATCCCGGCCCCTGCACAATTTGCAGGAGGTTGCCTTCGTTGGCTCCGGGGGTCATCGGAATTCTTTCCTGGTTCATCAGGATGCAACGCTCACTCAACGGCCGGTTCGCGTAGCTGTCGAATTCGTGTCCCTTGTTTTGCGCGTTGCGTTCGGCGTTTCTCTCTCTGGCCTGCGGCAACATGGGAGGCACGGTACCTTCCGGTCCGACGACAAGCGAGGTGCGGTTGGAGGTGTACCTGAGTTTCGTCCGGTCGAAACCGTACAGTTCGAGATCATAACGCACAGCCTGCTGATTGGCGGCTCCAAGTTCGGCTCCCTCGGTATTCTCTCCCGCTCGAACACGCCTGGTCAGGTCGGCCAGTTCCTTGTCGGTATAGAACTCTTTGGCGCCCAGACTCTTCGGCCGTTCGAAAGGCGTCAACGTATTGTCGGACCATATTCCTTGCAGGTCCGCCTTGCCGTCGGGTGTGCGCGGCGGTGTCCAGGTCTTTCCGGCTGTCGTTGCCTTCGGGGCGGACGATTGGTTCTGTCCGGTGGCGACCTGCGGCGCTAGCAGCGCTACTGATAGAGCTGCGACCACGGCCACGAGCGCAGCAGTTAAAGCAAACGAGCGATGGCTCATAGGAGCCTCCTTTGATCTATAAGATCTAGTTGCTGGGTTTTTTACTAAGAGGACCATACAACAACTCTTCGGCAAACTCGACGCACTTATATTCCAGGAGTTTTGCATTCTTCTCGACGCGACGATACAGCGGCATGCTGATCTTCCAGGGGCGCGAGAACACCTTCGGATCCGTAATCGTGGCTTCGTACATGAGGGTGTCCGCGCTGCGGGGCGTGTATCGCTCGACCACGTGTAAAGCGTCACTGTGGAAGTTGCCGGCACGGTCGAACCATGTGTCTTCCATCAGGCTGGTCACGTCGACGACAAGCGTTTCGCCCTCCCAGTGACCGTTGGACCAACCCATCCAGCTATCGCCAGGAGCTTTCGTCGGTGCACCCATATTAACGGTCCGAACTGCCCCGGCGAATTCATAGGAAACCAAAATGTTCTGCGGGCCCTGAACGATTTGAAATGGATACGGGAGATAGGTGGCGCGTGGCACGCCCGGCAGATAACACTTCACCTCGGGGTCCAGCTTCACCCAATTGGCCTGATTGTCCTTCTTTTTGGCGGCCGCGGCCGGCAGATAGGGGATCTCATCGCCATCCACGACGCCGAGGCCCGGCGGCACGGAGAAGACCGCTCCGAGCGAGGCGACAGGCCCCTTGCCGGCGGCGTGGCCCTGAAGATCCCAATTGGCCGAGTTCAGAGCCTGCCAGATACCGTTCAGGTTAGGTTTTCCATCCGCGGTCCGCGGCGCACGGTAAGCCGGGGCCTGAGCAGCGCCCAGCGTTGCGGCTAACAATACGATGCCGCCTGCCATGCTCGCGATCACGGCACGTCTTAATGCATTCCGCATAAATTGCCACCTCGCGATCAGCGCATCTCTAAAATTCATGTCCGGATAAGTAATCCGATGCTACATGCGAACCACTTCCGTGTCAACCATATGGCGTTCATCGTATGGCTCTGAGAGATATCGCGTTGGCCCGGCATTGTAGTAGAGTCTTGCAGCCCCGCAACGAAAAAATTCAGGAAATTGAATTATCTATGCGGACCGTCAAAAGACCGCTTTTTTTCTTGATCCTTCCATGTCTGTTTGCGCTCGAGGCCCGCGCCCAGAAGTTTGAGATCGATCCCTATGCCGGCGCGTTTGCGTCAGGCAGAGTTGCCCATTTGTTTAAAGTGAGTCCGGAGGGCATCTACGGAGTAAGGGGCGGCGTATTCACCAATAACTACTTCGAGTTCGAAGGTAATTTTGGCTACATCAGCAAGCTGGAGCTTCGGGAACGCTCACAAAGAAGAAACTCTATATCTGGGAAGGTTTGGCTACGTATAACTTCCCGAGGTTTCATCACTGGTACGCTTCTTTTGGCCTCGGCGGCGTGACTGCAACGGTCAGCCAGGACAGCATCGATTTCTGGGGAGCGGCGATTCCAGGCCGGGACACATATCTGTCCCTGAGCTACGGCGGCGGATTCAAGACTTTTCGGAAGTGGGGTCCGGTCGGTTATCGCGCGGATGGGCGTGGCCGCACGTTGCCGAACTACAACGGATTCGCTTTTAACTGGGTCGAGATGACCGGCGGTCTGACATTTGCCTGGGGAGGCCGGTAGCCCTTCACCTTGGCGTGATCGCGACAACTTCGGCCATTTCCGGATGGATGATCACCGGAATGCCATTCTGCATCAAATCCTGGCCGGTTGTGATTAGTACGCTCGGTCGGGTTTCAAGGTTTCAACCGGCAGGTGTACTGAAGCGGCGGTCTATGACCGCCGGCATTTCGTTGATTCCGGGAAAAACCGGCGCTCATAGAAGGTGTGAATGAATTGCAGGGAAGGGTGTTCCCCTCCTCGGAGAGGAGGGGTGGCTGCGCCATCAAGAAGATGCTGCGAAGCCTCCTTATGAAGGCGCAGACGGGGTGGTCAGTCCCGGATAACGTTTCAACGCAAACATTTACCATAATGACCACCCCGTCTGCGCCGCTTCGGAGGCTTCGCGCCTTTTTCTTACTGGCGCAGCCACCCCTCCTGTTCCAGGAGGGGAACGCCCTGTCCTGCAATTCATTCACACCTTCATAGAGCGCCGCGACAGCAAGAGAGTCTAGCCGCCGAATCAATGGGAATCCAGCTGCCCAGTCCGGTCTCTCAGGAACATCACGCAGATCAAGCTCACAAGCGCGGTGATGGCCACGTACGCTGCTATGGCCATCGAGGTGCCGTACGTCCGATAGAGCCACACCGCGACGAGGGGCGCCGGGCCTCCTGCAGTAATCGACGCAAGCTGGTATCCGAGCGACGAACCGCTATAGCGCCGCGAGCCGGCAAAGCTTTCCGAGATGAAAGCCGCTTGTGGACCGTATTGCAGATCGTGAAGCGGAAGAGCCAGGGCGATCGCGAGAAAAACCAGGAAGAGGTTTTTCGTATCGAGGAGTGAGAAGTAAATAAACGGGAACACCATCATCACTGCACATCCGATTGCTGTGATCTTGCGCCTCCCGAAAATGTCGGAGAGGTGGCCGAACAGGGGGATAGTTGCCAGGGAGATCAGCGACTGAATCATCACGAAGTTCAACACCATCGTCCGGCCGAACCCCAATACCGTAGTGGCGTAGGTCAACACGTAGGTCGTGAAGAGATAGAAAGGCGTCTGCTGGCCCGTCCGCAAGAGCGCGGTCAGGATCACCGCCCGCTTGTCGCGTCGCAGCACTTCCATGACGGGCGCCTTTTGCACTCGTCCCTCTGTTTTCAATTTGGCGAACACGGGCGTTTCCAGAATTCCGACGCGTATGTAGAGCCCGATGAAAATCAGGATGAAACTGAGAAGGAACGGAACTCGCCAGCCCCAGTCGAGGAATTGTTCGTTTGTGGTCCACACGCTCATGAGCGCAAGCGCGCCGTTGGCCAGTACCATTCCTGCAGGCGCTCCGAATTGCGCCCAGCTTGTGGAGAAGCCGCGTCGCTTTGGATCCGTCCACTCACCCGCGAGAAGGACTGAGCCTCCCCACTCTCCGCCCACACCGATGCCTTGCAACACGCGCGCGAACGTCAGCAATACCGCGCCCCATATGCCGATCGAGTTGTAATCGGGAATGAAGCCAATGGCCATCGTCGCGACGCCCATGAGCACCAGCGTGGCGATTAACGAGGCTTTGCGGCCGATCCGGTCGCCAAAATGGCCGAAGATCACAGCCCCGACAGGCCTGGCTGCGAAGCCGACAAAATAAGTCGAGAACGCCAGCAGTGTGCCGACAAACGGATCCGACTGCGGAAAAAATTTCTGCGGGAATACCAGCGCAGCGCCGACACCGTAGAGAAAGAAGTCGTACCACTCGATCGACGTCCCTACCGCCGATGCCACCATCGCGCGGATCATCTGCCTGCGCCGCTCTGAGGCGTCGATGTTGAGCGCATGCTCGGATTTTGCGGTTTCCAGGCGTGCCATCCTTGCTCTCCTTAATTGCTTTATGGGTAATCATACGATATCAGCCGCGGATTTCACGGATTACGCGGATGGATCATTGTGCTCCTTCCCAATGAACAGTCGATTTTGAGGCATGAGTGGTATGCTGTGGGCTATGGCGCGCAAGGTGTTCATCCTGTTGATCCTGCTGGCAACCGCTGCGGGACTCATCTTGCCTCACTGGCACACGGAGTGGAGCGGTCCGGGTTGCGAACTGTGCCACATCCGCTCCCTGCCGAGTAATAATGCTCCTGTTGCAGACGGTCCTTTGGTTCTGATGATCGCCGAACAGGACTGGCAATCGGATGACCCCCGTACCGAACTGGAATCCTGCGTTCTCGCCACATCCAGCAGGGCGCCCCCACGATCCATTACATTCGATTCCTGACACCTCCGAACAAGTTGTTGCAACCGGCAAGTGAAGGATGGACTTCAATGAAGTTACGTACTCTCGCATTCCCATTTCTTTTCATTCTTTTGAAGGCTGCCGACGGTTCAGCCCAGGCACCGACTGCTGCCGAAGTCAATGCGGTGAGGGCGCAGATCGACGCGCTAAAAGCGGATTACGAAAAACGCATTCAGGCGCTTGAAACACAGTTGCAGGAGATCCAGGCGCAGATGCTTCAGATCGCGCCGGACTCGTTTGCCGGGGAGGCGGCAGCGCCACCCACGGTTCCCACCTCGCCGGGCGCGCTGAACCCGGCGATTTCCGTCATCGGGAATTTCGTTGGGCGGATCGACAATCAGAAAGTCTTCAACAACGAGGGGGTGCGAATCGATAACCAGCCGGGTCTGCGGGAAGCCGAAATCGATTTGCGCGTTCCTGTGGATCCCTATGCTGATGGCGTCTTGATTTTATCACTCGAATCGGAGTCGCCAGGGAAGTTCATGGCGGACGTTGAAGAGGGATATGTCAATGTGAAGAAGCTGCCTTTCATGGAGTCACCCCTGGGGATGAAATTCCAGGTCGGACGTTTCCGGCCTGCGTTCGGCAAGTTCAACACGCTGCACTTGCACGACCTGCCGACGACGATGCGCTCGCTGGTGACCCAGGAATTTCTTGGCATGGACGGATTCATTTCGCAGGGCGTATCGACGGATTTCTTCGTGCCGACGCCATGGGATGAGAACTCGTCGATCAACGCCCGGGTTCAGGTGCTCACCGGCGGGGATATCGCGGTGTCGCCGGAATCCAACAATCGTCTCGCGTACCTCGGCAACCTGAGGTGGTTCAAAACGTTCGCCGGAACCAACAATGCCGAAATCGCCTGGTCCAGCTATCTCCACCCCGGCCGCCGGGGTGAAGCTCCGATGGCGCGGCTTCACGGCATCGATTTCATGTACCGCTGGAAGCCATTCCGGCAGGGCGAATGGAAGTCGTATTTACTCGGCGGCGAATTCGTGTTCAGCGATCATGTTACGACGCCTGAACAGACCCGCCGGCGTCCTTATGGAGCCACCGTGTTTACACAATGGCAGTTCGACCGTCGAAAGTATGCAGGCATGCGCTGGGACTACGTCACTACTCTGGCCGATCCCGGCATGCAGCGAAGGAGCCTTACTCCGTACCTATCTTATTACTTCAGTGAGTTCTTGAGGTTGCGCCTCAATTACGAGCATCGTTGGAGCGACCTCGTCGCCGAGAACAAGCGAAATTCGGTGTACGTCGAGCTGAACTGGATATTCGGGTCGCATCCGCCTGAACCGTTCTGGGTGAACAAGTAATCAGGGAGTAAGGTAGGGACAAAGAAGGGGAATATTATGAGATTGCTTTCAAAAATTGTGATTGCTTCTTGCCTGGCAATGCTTCTGACGTCCTCGGGCGTCGCGCAGGGCAAGAAGTTGAGCGTTGTTTGTACCCTGCCGACCCTGAAGGCGCTGACCCAGGAGATTGGCGGTGACCGCGTCGAGGTCACGGCGCTGGCCAGAGGCGATCAGGACCCGCACTTCGTGACGCCCACTCCGGTTCTGATGAAGAAGACCCGCGATGCGGCACTGTTCATCGAGAACGGTTTTTCGCTCGAATTGTGGGCCGACGAAGTGTCGAACGGCTCGGGCAATTCGAAGATCTTCCGGGGAACGCCCGGACGCGTCGTGGCGTCTAACGGCGTTGCCGCGCTGGAAATCCCGACGGTGCTCTCCCGTGAGCTGGGGGATATTCACCCGCAGGGCAATCCTCACGTGTGGCTCGATCCACTGCTCGCGAAAGTGCAGGCGGGCAACATCGCCGACGCGTTGAAGCGGGCCGATCCCGCGAATGCTTCCTATTACGATTCAAGACTGGAAGATTTCAAACATCGAATCGATGTCGCGATGTTTGGCGATGACTTGCTGAAGCTGGTTGGAATTCAGAAACTCACGCGCCTGGCCTGGAGCGGCGAGCTCGCGAATTTTCTCGAGACGAACAAGCTGGGCGGCCAACCCCTGTCCGCCAAGGCCGGCGGATGGCTGAAGCAGACTCAATTGCTGCGTGGCGTAAAGGTGTACGAGTTCCACAAGATCTGGGTGTACTTCGCAAGAACGTTTGGAATGAATATCGTGGGCACGATCGAGGAGCGGCCGGGAATTCCACCGGGCCCGCAGCATGTGCGCCAGGTTACCGAAAGCATCAAGGCGCAGAAGATCCCGCTCATTCTGGTGGACAATTTTTACGATCCCGCGTTGCCGAACAATATTGCTCGCGAGACTGGCGCTAAAGTGGTGATATTGCCGAACCAGGTCGAAGGCGAGCCCGGCATCAAGACGTACTTTGACCTGATGGACCACGTGATCAAAACGATGGTGACAAAACTGGGGTCGTGAAATGGAGAAGAAGCCAGAAGCCAGGAAACCAGAAGCCAGAATGAGGATTCCCTATTCTGGCTTCTGGGTTCTGGCTTCTGGCTTCTAAGGACTGTATGGAATTCCTGGCTGAATGGCGATGGATGCTGGCTCCGTTGCTGGCGTGCCTGATTCTTTCAATAACGCACGTCTACCTGGGCATACATATCGTTGCCCGAAAAGTGATTTTCGTGGATCTCGCTCTCGCGCAGATTGCGGCGCTGGGCGCGACGTATGCCATGGTCCTTGGTTACGATGCCAACCTTCCCGGCGACGATCTCGCGGTCGCTCTCTTTTCGCTCGCCTTCACGTTTGTGGGTGCCGGCCTGTTTGCGATCGCGCGAATGCGCAAGGAAAGAGTTCCGCAGGAAGCGTTCATCGGTATTGTCTACGCCGCAGCTTCGGCGGCCGCAGTACTGATCCTCTCGAAATCGCCGACGGGCGGGGAAGAGCTGAAGCACATGCTGGTGGGAGACGTGCTGCTCGTCTCGATGCCAACCATCATTAGTGACGCGATTCTGTATTCCCTTGTCCTGATTTTCCACATTATCTTCAGAAAGAAGTTCCTCGCGATCTCGATCGATGCAGAGGCTGCGCATGGCGCGGGAATCAACATCCGTGTCTGGGATCTTCTGTTCTACATGAGCTTCGGCGTGCTGGTGACGCGATCGGTGGCCATCGCAGGCGTGCTGCTGGTTTTCTCCTACCTCGTGATTCCGGCGGTCATCGCGCAGATGTGGAGCGATACGATCAAAGGCCGCCTTATCCTCGGATGGACCATCGCGCTTTCGGCCAGCGTCGCTGGAATCCTCTGGTCCTTCTACTCCGATTATCCAACGGGTCCCGCCGTCGTCATGACGCTGGCGTCGTTTCTCATTGTGTCAGGCGCGTCCTATTACATCCGGCACTCGCCGGCGCCGCTCCGATCGGCGATGAACGTCACGGCCATGGTCCTTTTTGGCGTTTTGTTCTTTGGAACCCTGTCGTACTTCCGGAAGGCACCTCCACAGCAGGCGGCGGGTGTTCCGGTCACCGATCTTCTGCTCGGCGAGTTGCAGCATGACGACACGGCCGGTCAACTCGATGCCATTTCGCACCTGGGTGACATGAACGATCCCCGCATCGTTCCTGCCCTGACCGATTTGCTGTCGCGCTCGACCAACGAGCAGGTTGTCGAAAGTATTGCCGAAGCTCTGGCGAAACGAAAGGACTCGCACGCGATCCCCGGGCTCAGAAGCGCCCTCAAGAAGAATTACGATCCCTTCCTGAAATTGACAATCGCCAGGACGCTCATGGACTTCAATGACAAGTCCGGCTACGATGCGCTTGTCGAAATTCTCAAGGACAACGATGCCGGTTTTGCCCGCGTTCAGGCGTTGGAACTGCTGAAAGCCAAAACCGGCCAGGATTTCGGGTACAACCCGGAAAAAACCGTCGGGGAAAACTCGGCGGCCCTGGCGCGTCTCGAGTCTTATCTCAAATCGATCGAGTAGCGAGCTATTCGGATAGTCCCCGGGCCGAGGTGAGACGTCACCCCGGAACGGCGTGCTGCAAGTTATCGATATCGGTAGCGGCGAGTAGCCATATCGGCGGTGCGCCAATCGTCATCAGCTGATAGCTAAAGCGTTTCTGAATCGCACAGAGTCAATTCCTGTCCTGAGCCTCAACTCTGAGCAAGAGAACTGCTTGGAGCTTTGTGAGTGATGCCTTGAAGTATTCTTCTGCTTAGACAAATACGTTCCGCTGTCAGGCGCAAAATTCAAAGCGAGCCGGGATTTGAAATTGGCGTGCGCGCTATTTGCAAAGCGCGCCCGGTTTTGTATTTGGCGCGCACGCTTTTTGCAAAGCGCGTCCGGATTTGCATTTGGCGTGGGCGCTATTTGCAAAGCGCGTCCGGATTTGCGTTTGGCGTGGGCGCTATTTGCAAAGCGCGTCCGGATTTGCGTTTGGCGTGGGCGCTATTTGCAAAGCGCGTCCGGATTTGCGTTTGGCGTGGGCGCTATTTGCA